>Ga0196963_10001354_pt1 | contig 16866 bp, 12 predicted proteins | sample S1_5metaG_FD_148600 | JGI IMG/M metagenome (GOLD analysis project Ga0196963, IMG submission 148600) | Soil microbial communities from Anza Borrego desert, Southern California, United States - S1_5 | ecosystem: Environmental > Terrestrial > Soil > Desert | place: USA: California | collected... | reverse complement strand
GAGAAAATAGTCATGCCCGGCCCGCTGCTCAAAGAGTACCGGCGGGAGTTCTGCTTTGCCGTACGCAAAGGCGATATCGGCCTGCGCGACCGCCTCAATCAAGGTCTGGCCATCGTCAAGGCCAACGGAGAGTACGACCGACTCTACAGAAAGTGGCTCAATATCGACACTTCCTACACCTTTCCGGTCAAGTACGTTGTCTGGAGCGCAGTGATTGTCGCCGGCCTATTGTCGCTCCTGTGCCTTTGGACCTGGCAGCTGCGCCGCCAGGTGGCTCTGCGCACTGGCGAGCTGGCTCAAGCCTATGCAGCCGTGCAAGCCGAACGTCAGCAGCTGCATGACGTGCTGCAGGAACTCCCTGTCTATGTGGTGCTGCTGGGGCAGGATCACAAGGTAGCCTTCGCCAACCGCTTCTTCGAGCAGCGCTACGGCAAGGCTCTCGGGCGGCATTGTCATGAATATCTGTTCAACCGCAGCGAGCCATGCGAAAACTGTCAGACCTTCAAAGTGCTTCAGACCCATGAGCCGCTGGAATGGCAATGGACCGGCCCGGACGGTCATGTCTACGAAATTCATGACTTTCCTTTTACCGACGTCGACGGCTCTCCCATGATCATGGAGGTAGGCATCGACATCACGGAGATAAAGCGGGTCAAACAGGCGCTACGCGAAGCCAATGCCTCACTGGAGCAACGCGTAATCGATCGCACGGCCGAACTGGAGGCCGCGCGGCAAGAAGCCGAGCGGGCCCGCGACCTGCTGCGGGTAACCATGGACAACGCGCCGGCGCTGATGTCTTATATTGATAGGGAATGCCGGTATCGTCGCGTCAACAAGACTTACGAGCTGTGGTTCGGCTATACCCCTGAACAGGTGTGCGGACATCATATACGGGAAATCATCGGTGAGGCTGCCTGGCAGTCGCTCAGTCCTTTCGTCGAACGAGCTCTCGCCGGAGAACAGGTCGAGTTCGAGCTCAATGTGCCCTACCGCAAGGGCGGCCCGCACTGGGTGCACGCGACGTATTCTCCGGACTTCGACACCGAGGGGCAAGTGCGCGGATTCGTGACGCATGCGCTCGACATCAGCAAGCGCAAACAGGCCGAGGACGCACTAAAGGAGATCGACCGCCGCAAGGATGAATTCCTTGCCATGCTGGCCCACGAACTGCGCAATCCTCTGGCTCCGATCAGCAACGCCGTGCAAATCATGAAACGGCCCAATCTGAACCAGACGCAGCTCGACTGGTGCCGCGATGTCATCAATCGCCAGGTCGAGCACCTGGTCCGGCTGGTCGACGACCTACTGGATGTCTCGCGCATCAGCCGAGGCAAGATCGAACTCAAGAAGGAACCGCTCGAGATGTCGGCTATCGTGCAGCGGGCGGTGGAAACCAGCCACCCCTTGATCGATGCTCGCCGCCATGAACTCACCGTACACCTGCCGCCTGAGCCGGTAGTCGTCGAAGGTGATCTGGTCAGGCTGTCGCAAGTCGTGTCGAACCTGCTCAACAATGCCGCCAAGTATACCGATGAAGGGGGCAGCATCAAGCTGACCGTTGAACCAGCGGACAATGGCGTCTTCATCCGGGTCCGCGATAACGGCCGGGGCATCGATCCTACGGCGCTGATCAATCTGTTCCAATTATTCTATCAGGTGGACCGCACGATCGACCGCGCGGAAGGCGGCCTGGGCATCGGCCTTGCGCTCGTCAGAAGTATGGTGACGATGCATGGCGGCGAGGTATGGGCCTACAGCGAAGGGCGCGGCAAAGGCAGTGAATTTATCATCCGCCTGCCCTGCCTGCGGGAAGTGCCGGCCGCCCCGATTTCCTGTCAGGCAGACTCGAAGCCGGATGAAGGCCCGTTCCGCATTCTCGTGGTCGACGATAACCGCGACGCCGCCCAGAGTCTGTCTCTCTTGTTGGCTAGCGACGGACACGAGGTATTACAGGCCTATGACGGCTACACAGCCTTGGAAACTGCAGTGGTTGAGCGACCGCAGGTCGTGCTGCTCGACATTGGCCTGCCCGGCATGGATGGCTACGAAGTTGCGCGGATACTCAGGCAGCATCCAGTTTTAAAGACGACACGCCTGATCGCCTTGAGCGGCTATGGGCGCGAGTTGGATCGTGAGCAGGCGAAGACAGCCGGATTCGATGATTATCTGACCAAACCGGTCGATTTTGACGAACTACTGTGTACCTTGTACCAGTCATCATTTTCCGGCGTGATGCCGAACTGAGCCGTAATAATTTTCAAGCCTCGGAATTATTACGGCTGTTCAGTGTTTAATAAGGAGAGCGAAACCGACCTATTGATTGACGGGGGCGATCAGCACTTTATCAATCCGCGTTCCGTCAATGTCCACCACCTCAAAACGCCAGTTATCGTACTCAAAGCTGTCCGCCACGTGCGGAACCCTTTCCAGATGGAACAGAATGAACCCTCCGATAGTATTGTAGACATTGTCTGTCTCGCCAGGGAATTCGGTGTCTATATCAAGGACCGACTTCAGCTTCGCTATCGACACGCCGCCATCGATGAGCCATGAGCCATCATCACGCTGAACGACATCGGGTTCGAGTTCGGATTCGGCTGTCGGAAAATCGCCGACAATGGCCGTCAGGACATCGCTGAGCGCGACAAGGCCCTCCACTTCGCCGTATTCGTTAACGATCAAGGCGAAGTCGGCATGCTCTTCCCGGAAAAGCTCCAGAAGATGCGTGAGTGTGATGAAATCAGGGACGTACAGCGCTGGACGCAATGTTTTCTCAATATCAAATACGCCTTCCATCATCGACTTCAATAAATCGCCGCGGTGCAGGATTCCCAGCACATTCTCCAGGCCATCCCTGCAAACCACTACGCGCGTATGTCGGCAATCGGCGATTTTCCGCTTAACTTCATCCTCCGGAGCGGCCAGATCGATAGCCAAAATCTCCTGGCGCGGCGTCATAATCGCGCCGACACGCAGTTCATCCAGTTTCAGCACATTGGCGACCAACCGGCCTTCGCTGGCATGGAAAACGCCGGCTTCGGAGCCCATTTCCATCAGCAGCTTGACTTCTTCGTTGGTAACCGACTCCTGGCGGGGACGGTGAGCGCCAATGATGCGCAGCAGCAGGTTTCCGGAAGCCGACAGCAGCCAGACCAACGGGCTGGCAATTTTGGCCAGGCCCGTCATCGGGCGGGCGATAGCGACGGCAATGCTTTCCGAATGCAGCAAAGCCAGCCGCTTGGGAAAGAGCTCGCCGACCACCACGGAAAAGTAAGTGATTAAAACCACGGTCAATGTCAAGGCAATGCCTTCGGCGTAAGGCGCGAGCAGCGGAAATTTCAAAAGCTGTTCATGGATAGGCGTCGTCAACGCATCTTCACCCAACGCACCGCTCAAAATACCGACGGATGTAATGCCTATCTGAATCGTAGACAAAAAATGGGACGGCTCTTCATGTAGCTTGAGCGCCGCACTGGCGCCTGATTTACGCTCGGAAGCCAGCTTTTGCAAGCGCGCTTTTCTGGAAGAAACCACCGACATTTCCGACATTGCAAAAATGCCATTGATAAGAATTAAAATAAGGATAAGACCAATGTCCATTATGTGAGCCGCCTCTTACCGTTACCGGCGCGGCTGAGGAGTTAAATGTAGCCAATGATATCACATCATCCAATGATAATGACGGAACTGCTAGGCAAATAACTTCTCGAATCAGTTAAACAATCAGTTTGGAAAGGCAGCCCCATGAAAGCAATGTTATTAAGACAACTCTCTGATTTAAAAGACAATCCAAAACCTCTTGAATGGGTGGACCTTCCTGTTCCCATCCCTGGCGACAGGGAAATTCTGCTCAAGGTTTCCGCTTGCGGCGTCTGTCATACCGAACTGGATGAAATCGAAGGCAGAACGCCGCCGCCGCATTTGCCGGTTATCCCTGGGCACCAGATTGTAGGCCGCGTCGACGCAGTCGGCAGCAAGGTAAAACATATCAAGAAAGGCGACCGGGTTGGCATCGCCTGGATTTTTTCCGCTTGCGGCACATGCAAGTTTTGCCTGGCCGGCCACGAAAATCTGTGCCCGGTCTTCGAAGCCACCGGCCGCGACGCCAATGGCGGCTATGCACAATATATGACCGTCGGCGAGGATTTCGCTTACCGGATTCCCGACACTTTTTCCGATCTTCAGGCAGCTCCCTTGCTGTGCGCCGGCGCCATCGGCTATCGGTCTCTACGGCTGACCGGACTTAAGGAGGGGCAGCGTCTGGGCTTGACGGGATTTGGCGCGTCCGGCCATCTGGTCCTGAAGATGGCGAAGCATCTTTATCCGAATACCGAGGTATTCGTGTTTGCCCGAAGCGCCGAAGAACGGGAGTTCGCCCTGGAACTGGGCGCCGTCTGGGCCGGCGAAACAGCCGAACGCGCGCCCCGCAAACTGGACTGCATCATTGACACGACACCGGCCTGGCAACCCATCGTCGAAGCATTGGCGAACCTTGAGCCGGGCGGCCGGCTCGTGATCAATGCAATCCGCAAGGAAAGCGGCAAACAGAGCCTGCTGCAACTGGACTATCCGCTGCATCTCTGGCAGGAAAAGGAAATCAAGAGTGTCGCCAATATTACCCGGGCCGATGTACAGGAGTTCCTGAGCCTGGCCGCTGAAATGAATTTGAATCCCGAAGTTCAGGTATTTGCGCTGGAACAGGCGAATGAGGCGTTGATCGAGCTGAAAACAGGCAGAATCCGTGGCGCCAAGGTGCTGAAAATCGATTGACGGCCTGTCGCCCTGAAATTTCTCAAGCGGAACAGGGTTTGCAACCCCGTTCCCGACGTTTCCGCGACGCCTGAGCTAAACGGCTGCGCTCAGCCGGCGCCAGGCGCGTCGGGCCGGCCGCGGTATTGAGCTTAACCTCGCGATAGGACACAGCTATGACAAGAGCCGACAGCAGCATGTCAACTTCTTACACCTGCCCCATGCATCCCGAAGTTCAGTCGGCCCGGCCCGGGAACTGCCCGAAGTGCGGCATGGCGCTCGAGCCTATCGAAACGCCCAAGCCCCTGTCCGGCACCGAATGGGTCTGCCCGATGCACCCGGAAATCGTCCGCGACCACCCCGGAAACTGCCCGATCTGCGGCATGGCGCTCGAGCCCAGGACGGTCGAAGCCGAACGAAGCGAGCAAAATCCCGAACTGAAAGACATGAGCCGCAGGTTCTGGTTCGCCGCCGCCTTGACCGTGCCGCTGATCATCGTCGCCATGGGCGACATGCTGCCCGGACAGCCCGTCTCGCGGCTGTTCTCGGCGCGGACCCGCATACTCATCGAACTCGCGCTCGCGACGCCCGTATGCCTGTGGTCCGCATGGCCCTTTTACGTGCGCGCCGTGCAATCGATAAAAAACCGCAGCCTCAACATGTTCACGCTGATCGGGCTCGGCGTGAGCGTAGCTTACCTCTACAGTCTGATCGCGGCGCTGTTTCCGGACATTTTTCCCGCCTCGTTCCGCGAACACGGCGAGGTTGACGTCTACTTCGAGGCCGCCGCCGTGATCGTGACCCTTATCCTGCTCGGCCAGGTCATCGAGCTGCGCGCCCGCAGCCGGACCAGCCAGGCCGTCAAGCAACTGCTCGGCATGCAGGCCAAAACCGCGCGCCGCCTGGCCGATGACGGCACCGAGGCGGATGTGCCGCTGGATGCGGTGCAAATCGGGGACCGGCTGCGCGTGCGGCCGGGCGAGAAAATACCGGTGGACGGCGTCGTGCTGGAAGGCGCGAGCTCGGTGGATGAGTCCATGGTTACCGGCGAACCGATCCCGGCCGAAAAGCACGAGGGCGACCGCGTCATCGGCTCGACCATCAACGGCACCGGCAGTCTGATCATGCGCGCCGAGAAAGTCGGCGCGGAAACCCTGCTCTCGCGCATCGTGGCGATGGTGGCCGAGGCGCAGCGCACCCGCGCGCCGATCCAGAAACTGGCCGATATTATCGCCGGCTATTTCGTTCCCGTCGTGGTTGTCATCGCGATTATCACCTTTATCGTCTGGTCCCTGGCCGGGCCCGAGCCGCGCATGGCTTACGCGCTTATCAACGCCATCGCCGTGCTGATCATTGCCTGCCCGTGCGCCCTCGGCCTGGCGACGCCCATGTCCATCATGGTGGCGACCGGCAAGGGCGCCAGTGCCGGCATCCTGTTCAGGAACGCCGAGGCCATCGAACTGATGCGCAAGATCGACACTCTGGTCGTGGACAAAACCGGCACATTGACCGAAGGCAAGCCGAAACTTGTCAGTATCACGACTACCAGCGGCATCGGGGAAAATGATCTCCTGCGTTTCGCCGCGAGCATCGAACGCGGCAGTGAGCATCCGTTGGCGGAAGCCATAGTCGAAGGCGCGGAACAACGAGGCGTCGAATTGGCCCTCGCCGAGGATTTCGAGTCCGTTACCGGCCAGGGCGTCAAGGGCCGCGTCGACGGCCGGGATATCGCTCTCGGCAACCGCGCGCTGATGGACAGCCTGGGCGTCGATCCGGGCCAGCTCGCGGCCCGCGCCGAGGAATTGCGTGGCGACGGTCAGACCGTCATGTTTGTCTCGGCCGGCGGCAAATTGGCGGGGCTTATCGGCGTGGCCGACCCGATCAAGCATAGCACGCCCGACGCCATCCGGACCTTGCACAGCGAGCATATCCGCATCGTAATGCTCACAGGCGACAGCCGGACCACGGCCCAGGCCGTCGCAAGCAAGCTCGGCATCGGCGAGGTCATGGCCGAAGTCCTACCCGACCAGAAGGCCGACATAGTCAAGCGCCTGCAAGACGAAGGCCGCATTGTGGCCATGGCGGGCGACGGCATCAACGATGCGCCGGCGCTGGCTCAGGCGCATGTCGGCATCGCCATGGGCACGGGCACGGACGTAGCCATGGAAAGCGCCGGCGTCACGCTGGTGAAAGGCGACCTGCGCGGCATAGCCCGCGCCTGGCGGCTAAGCCGGCATACAATGGCCAATATCAAACAGAACCTGTTCTTTGCTTTCATTTACAATTTTGCCGGCATTCCCATCGCCGCCGGCGTCCTGTTTCCGTTCTTCGGCCTGCTGCTCAGCCCGATGATCGCCGCTGCCGCCATGAGCTTCAGCTCGGTATCGGTGATCGGCAACGCGCTCAGATTGCGTGGCGTGAAATTGTAAAAAACGCTGTTCGACTTTCTGCAAGCGCAAAAGACAAGACGCCCATGCGCGTAATCTCAGAAATTAACTATCATAATGAGTGTCGTATTTTTTATTGAAAATCCCGCCTCAATCTCCTATGCTCAACAGTAAGGTTTTCATTTGTATTCGAAATCTTGCTATTCAACTAAATCCTAAATAACTCAAACTATAAAGGGAACTGTATGAAGATCGGTATACCCAAAGAGATCCACGAGGGTGAAAAACGTGTAGCTACAACGCCTGAAGCCGCTGAAAAAATCATTAAAATGGGCTTCGAGGTCAGCCTGGAAAGCGGCGCCGGCGCCGGTGCCGATATCTCAGACGAGGCTTATAAGGAAGTCGGCGTTGAAATCGTCAAATCGGCGAAGACGCTATGGAATGACGCCGACATCATCATGAAAGTCAGACCGCCTGAACGCCATCCTGAGCTGGCCATTGATGAGGTTGAACTCCTGCCTGAAGGCGGCCATTTGATCAGCTTCATCTGGCCGGCGCAAAATGAAGACTTAATGCAGACGCTGGCCGCCAAAAAAGCGACCGTGCTGGCCATGGACAGCGTGCCGCGCATATCCAGGGCGCAAAAACTCGATGCGCTCAGTTCCATGGCCAATATCGCCGGCTACAGGGCCGTCATTGAGGCGGCGCAGCATTTTGGCCGATTCTTCACCGGCCAGATTACCGCCGCCGGCAAGATTCCGCCGGCCAAGGTACTGGTCATCGGCGCCGGTGTCGCGGGACTTGCCGCCATCGGCGCGGCGAAAGGCATGGGCGCGATCGTCAGGGCTTTCGATACCCGGCCCGAAGTCAAGGAACAGATTGAAAGCATGGATGCCGAATTTCTGATGCTGGATTTCAAGGAGGAAGGCAGCGGCGTCGGCGGTTATGCCAAAACCATGTCGAAAGAATTCATTGAAGCCGAGATGGCGCTATTCGCGCGCCAGGCCATGGAAGTCGACATCATCATCACCACCGCCCTGATTCCGGGCAAACCCGCGCCCGAGCTGATCACGCAAGGCATGGTCAAGTCCATGAAGCCGGGCAGCGTCATCGTCGACCTGGCGGCCGAACAGGGCGGCAACTGCGCCCTGACCGAGAAAGACAAAGTCGTCGTCAAGCACGGCGTCACGATTATCGGTTATACCAATCTGCCCAGCCGCCTGGCCAATCAGTCCAGCCAGCTGTACGCAACCAACCTCAGGCATTTGTTGACGGAACTTTGCCCCGAAAAGAACGGCGTGCTCAATGTCAACATGGACGATGAAGTGATCCGGGGCGCGACGGTGATCAAGGAAGGCAAGATAACCTGGCCGCCACCGCCGCCCAAATTATCGGCCGCCCCTACCCCGCAAACAGAAGCCCCCGCCTACCCCGCCGTCCAGGCACAAGAAAAGAAACGAGCCATCCCTGACGCCATCAAGCCCCTTATACCGTTGGTTGCCGGTGGGCTCGCCCTGTTCGGCATCGGCGCCGTCGCGCCGGCTTCCTTCATGTCGCACTTTACCGTCTTCGTGCTGGCCTGCTTCATCGGCTATCAGGTGATCTGGAACGTGACGCCGGCTTTGCACACGCCTCTGATGAGCGTGACCAATGCCATCAGCGGCATCATCGTGATCGGCGCACTGGTGCAGATTTCGGCGCCGGGATATCTCGTCATCATTTTGGCCGGCCTGGCCATACTCATTGCATCCATCAATATTGCCGGCGGCTTTTTGGTCACGCGCCGCATGCTTGAAATGTTCAGAAAATAAGGGAGAGAAGATGTCTCAAAGCTTAGTCACGATGTCTTACATCGCCGCCACAATTTTGTTCATTTTAAGTCTGAGCGGTTTAAGCCACCAGGAAACTTCCCGGCGCGGCAATTATTACGGCATGATCGGCATGGCCATCGCCATCATCGCCACGACCTTTACTCTAAACGGTGCGTCTAGCGCCTATGTCGTTTTAATCCTGGCCTTGTTGGCCGGCGGCGCGATCGGCGCCATGGCGGCCTTAAAGGTTGAAATGACGCAAATGCCCGAACTGGTCGCCATCATGCACAGCCTGGTCGGCATGGCCGCGGTTCTGGTCGGTTTCGCCAACTTCATGGATACCGGCGCCACTCTTTCGGGCGTCGAGAAAACGATCCATGAACTGGAAATTTATATCGGCATTTTAATCGGCGCCGTCACGTTCTCGGGTTCGGTCATCGCCTTCGGCAAGCTCAGCGGCAAAATCAACGGCAAACCGGTCCTGCTGCCGGCACGGCACTGGCTGAATCTGGTCCTGCTGATTGTGGTTATCGTTTTAGGCCGGCTGTTTCTTCAACAGGCTGAAACCGGCGGCGGTCTCTTGCCATTATTGCTCATGACTATCATCGCGCTGGCTTTCGGCGTGCATATGGTCATGGCCATCGGCGGAGCCGACATGCCCGTCGTCGTATCGATGCTGAACAGCTATTCCGGTTGGGCTGCCGCGGCCACGGGATTCATGCTCAGCAACGATCTGCTGATCGTGACCGGCGCCCTGGTCGGCAGCAGCGGGGCCATCCTCAGTTACATCATGTGCCGCGCCATGAACCGCAACTTCATCAGCGTTATCGCCGGCGGCTTCGGCACAGGCACGGGCGAGGCGGCCGCCGTTGAAGGCGAAGTCTACCCTATCGATGCCGAAGAAACCGCGCAATTGCTGCTGGCGGCCAAGAATATCATGATCATCCCCGGTTACGGCATGGCCGTGGCGCAGGCCCAGCATACGGTCAATGAGATCACCAAATTGCTCCGGGAAAAAGGCAAGAAAGTCCGCTTCGGCATCCATCCGGTCGCAGGACGCATGCCCGGGCACATGAACGTATTGCTGGCCGAGGCCAAGGTGCCTTACGACATCGTTTATGAAATGGATGAAATCAACGAGGATTTCCCCAACGTCGATGTCACGATCGTGATCGGCGCCAACGATATTGTGAACCCGTCGGCGCTCGATGATCCGAACAGCCCGATCGCCGGCATGCCGGTACTGGAATGCTGGAAAGGCGGCACTACGGTTGCGCTCAAGCGCAGCATGGCATCGGGCTACGCCGGGGTCGGCAATCCGTTGTTCGTGCTTGAGAACACACGCATGCTGTTCGGCGATGCCAACGAGACCATGCAGTCAGTGTTGAAGGCGTTGCAGGGCTGATTACAGTAATAAGGCTCAAGGAAAGCGACATGCCCTTGGGCCTTTCCTCCCATTTCCGGATTTCGGCCTGTTTAACAGAGCGTTCTCCGTGTGCAAATGCGGGGAATGCCTTTCATCAGCTCTATCCGCCGGACTTGCTTTTTAAGCGCAATCATCACTTGAGTCTTCTATGCTCAAATTCAGAAGAGCCCAAGGAATGTAGGGGCGAATTCATTCGCCCTTGTCGCCCTTTGGGTACTTGTGCCCTTTAGGGTATTCGCCCTGGGCGACTACCCTAAAGGGCATAAATAAAGTCGCCCCCACACCTGAAAATTCAAGGAAGTTATTTCTCACCTTAGCCTTAGTTAAAGCCGCTTTCTACCGACCCTTTTCCTTCACTGCGCAGCATCAACATTTTTCCATTGCGACGAATCAGAGTATCAATGCCACGCGAGCGTATGTTCATGATTGAACCTGCGACATCCAGAGAATAGCTGGCATCGACGGTGGCGGATTTCTTATCGGGAGAAATATCTATTTTGTGAATTGAGTAGCCATAGTCGAGTTGCAGTATGCCTCCCATTTTATCGCCCAAATCCTCGAAAGACTTGTACATATCCCGAGCGCTCTGGCAGGTCTGCTCTTTATTGAGCCGATCGCTTCTTTCCTGATCCTGGAATACACTGACTCCCACAGCTTGAAACTCATCATCCAGCAGGGCGCAAAGCTCTTCCGGCTTCCTGCTTAACGTTGCGGCTTCCTGCTGTTTATAGAACGCAAGGACATTATCTTCGGTAAGCGTTCGTCCCCCGACGAAGTACCACCATCCGGCTGCCGCAACGAGCGGAGCAATTAGGATTAGTTTTTTCATTATTGATAAACTTGATTTTTTTGGGGTAATTATTCTGGTAGAGCTCGAGGCCAATGAGAAACGACAAGGCCGGTGATACCTCGAGAAGCAAGTTTTGTATCTTTGTGTCGAACTATAGTTCAAATATTGAAAATATCCATGTCTCTTGGATTAAACGATTCAGTATTTTTCACGAACGCTTGCAAACCACGGATCGCGTCTACGTAAGAAATCTATTAAAACCTGCCCTGCATCGCCAGCCTTACCGTTGGACAACTGCCTCTGGGTAGAGGTCCTGGCATGACGGGAACGCCATCTTTGTACTCCCTAAATCCAACCCGACGTATGCCGGCTGAATACAATTTTAGCGGCGTAATCATCCTTTCTCTCGCCCTGCCGCCAGTGCCTGAAAAAGAGCTATACTTTTTGCAGTACCTTTCAAATTAATCTGGAGCATGGCGCGAAGATGGACAACAACGCAAAAATTCCCTGTAAGTATTTTTCCGAACTTCCCGCACGCTGGCATTGCCCACGCTGCATGATCGACATTTCCGACGCTTGCGCGAAACGCCCGGAAAGATCCGACGACCGTTACGAAATCCGCCGCGATTGTCCCATTTGCCTCGAACCGCTGCAGTCATTGGGGATCGAAAACTCCATCAAGCCTTTTTGGGAGCGCATTCCGGCGTTTTTCATTTATCCCGTAAGATCCGACGCCCTGATTTATATAACGCTGTTGTCGCTGTTGAACCTGTTGTTCGTAGTCAATGTTGTGATCGGGATTGGAGTCCTCCTGGCGACTTCATACGCTCTGCTGCTATACGCCTATAAATGCCTGAACCACATCGCACGCGGCCACATGGAAGCGCCCGGCCTGATGGTCGATTACAAAGTGCTCAATTCTTCGCTCGTTTTCAAGCAGTCGATGGTGTATATCCTGGTGGGGCTGGCTTTGGCGTTTGCGGCGCGGCTGTTCGGCCTGCCGGGCCTGATTGTTACCGGGGCGTTTTTTCTGCTGGGCATACCGGCATCCACCACCTTATTGGCGATCAACGGCAGCCTTCTCGACGCAGTCAATCCGGTCAGCATTTTTCGCACGATGGCGACTATCGGCCGCCCCTATTTCATCCTTTACCTGTTTTTACTGTTCATGCTCGGCGGCTACGAGATGCTGCAAGATACGGCGCTCGAATACATGCCCGCTTCCCTGATAATGCCGGCAGTATTTTTTTTACAGGCGTACTTCACAATCGCAATGTACGCGATGATGGGCTACGTGATCTATCAATACCACGAACCCCTGGGCTTTGACGAAGTCAGGAAAGTTGAGGAAAGTCCACGCAACCCCGTTCCCGGCCTTTCCACCGATCCGCTGTTGAACGAAATTTATATCCTGAACATAGAAGGGAAGCAGGATGCGGCGATCAAACGCCTGCAAAAGGCCGTCAAACGGGACCCCAAGCCGGAATATTACGCCAAGCTGCACAGGTTGCTGCAATCGACGGAAAACAACGCCGAACTCTGCCGAAATAGCGAAGCCTACCTGAAGCGCCTGTTAGAACATGAAGCCACGCCGCGCTTCAAGCGCCTGAACGAGGCCGTTGGCATTTATGCCGATTGCGTGCGCGCCGATCCGGCATTCGGCTATCAAAACCCGCAAGTGGTTTTCGAATTGGCTGAAGCGGCTTTCCAGAGTCGGCAATTCGACGATTGCCTGACGATCTTGAACGGCTATCACAAACGCTTTCCGCAAAGCGAATTGCTGCCGGAAGCGTATTTAATGGTTGCCAAAGTGATGGTCGAGCATAAGCAGGACGATGCGCAAGCCAAACAAATATTGGAAGCATTGCTGAAGCGCTATCCCGATCATGCCGTGATACCGCAAGTCAGGGAGTATCACCAACTCGTTTCCTCGATAATTGCACGGGAGACGGCATGATCATCATCCCCCTGGAAAAATCCATAAATTGGAAACGGCCGCCTTTGGTTACCTTGTTTCTGATTTTAGGCTGCTCTGCGATACTTTTCGGAGTCGAGAGTTATGAAAATAAGAAGTACGCCGAGCTGTTCGATTTTTATTTTGCCTCCGGCTTGCCGCATCTTGAATTGCCGCTCTATGCCGTGACGCTGAATGGCGAAGGCGAGGACATCGATCCCAAGTCTTTACAGGAATTGCTGGACACGGATTATCGGCAGCTGGATGAATCCCAGCAGCACTTCCTGCAAGGGATGCTGCTGCACATGCAGAACAACGCCGGCTTCATGGAGCGCCTGCATCACGGAGAAATCATCACTGCCAACAATGACGAATTCCGTAATTGGCTGGTCCAGCGCAAGCGCTTTGAGGTATTGACCTTCGAACCGGTATATAAAACGTACGGATTCACGCCCAAAGAGCACAAGCCGCTGACTTTTCTGACCCACATGTTCCTTCATGCCGACCTCGGACACCTGATCGGCAACATGCTCTTCCTTTTCCTGGTCGGGTTTACCGTGGAAATGGCATTGGGTTCGGCGGTTTACCTGCTCTGCTATGTATTGACCGGCCTGGCTGCGGTGTGCCTGTTCTGGATGGTTGACCCGGCGAGTGAAGTGCCTCTGGTCGGCGCATCGGGCGCGATATCCGGCCTCATGGGCCTGTATGCCGGTATTTTCGGGATGCGCAAGATCCGCTTTTTTTATTCGCTGTTGTTTTATTTCGATTACGTGCGCGCCCCGGCATTGATCATGCTGCCCGCCTGGCTGGCGAACGAGTTCTACCAAATGCTGACCATGCCCGACAGCAATGTCGCTTTCATCGCGCACATCGGCGGCCTGTCGTCCGGCGGCTTGCTGGCGGTGTCGCTGCAGCGTTTCCTAAGCGCCAAAATCGACACAGCTTACCTGGATGCGGCAAAGCGCGATGAAGATAAACAGCAGCGCTACCGGCAGGCCATGCAATTTCTGGGCGAGATGAACATCCCCAAAGCACAAAAGTTATTTCAGGAATTGCATGCCGAATATCCGGATGACCGGGATATTCTCTGGCAACTTTTCAACACTTTAAAGCATGACCCGAACAGCGCCGATTTTTACCACATTCTCGTCAAGGTTCTGAGTATTCGGTTAAAAATAACTTTCCGATTTGTCGATGAATGTAGGGGCGAATTCATTCGCCCTGGGCGACTAAAGTCGCCCCCACACCCTGAAAATTCAGGGAAGTTATTTCTCGCCATATCCTTAAGTGGTTTCAAGCTCCTGAGATCAATTACCAATAACGCCGCTTAAGGTTTAAGACTAAAAACAATACCGGCCCCATCGACGGATTGCTGTTTCTCTCCTTCCGGCTCTTGCGTCATAACCGCGCCACCGTTTAATTCCAGCGCCCGCTGCTTTCTGGCTGTAAACAGATCCCGGGCGGCGGCATTTTTCTCGGTCTTCGGCCCGACGCTTTCAGGCACCTCAAGCAAAATGGAAAGATCGAGCGGCTTTTGAACGATGGCTTCGGCGGCATTGCCTGTATCCATCGCCGGTATATTGGTTTTTTGCCCGGACGCTTTATTGTTTTCGGCCTGCTCCTGTTTCGCGCCAGCCGATACGCTGGTTTTTTCCACATCAGTCTTGGCCGCGGTTTCATGGTCATATAGAAAAAGCCAGGTTCCCATCGCAAGATTCAATAACGCTATGCTGTAATTTTTCGTCATCTGTTGCACTCCAGCCATAAAGTCATACTTCCAAAATGATTATGTTATACCCGTAAATCGCGTTCGTGTGACCATTAACGGCTTAAAAAAATTCAAGCTGGGCAATTCGCGGGCTGGGCTGGCGCTTTGCGAAAACCCGGCAAAGGGAATTTCGGAATGCCGGGTTTACCAACCCCGCCTCCGCCTAAGGATTTGAACAAAAATTTCCATCGCCAGTCCTATTTTTATCAAATGGTTCAAGCGAATAATCTCAAGATAAGGTTTTTACGTCCCGTTTCTTTCAGGTTTTACTCAGAAACCAGCCAGAGAGGAGATACCTATGAGCAAGTGGTTTTTTCTCATGACGACATGCACAGCAGCGCTCTTTGCCGCCAGCTTTCTCAATGCCCAAGAGCGGCCGAAAAGCCCGGCCGAAGGCTACAACATCCACGTTACTGCGCCGCACCGCCACGAAGACGGCACCGTGCACGGCCCCTATCACCATTACTGCAAGCCAATCAAGCCGGAAATCCTGCAGTGCATGATCTTCCTGTCGGAAGATCCCAATGCCGAACTCGTCGAGATCGAATATTTCGTTGATCAGAAACTCGCCCGCTCCAGCGTGACGTTGGAACAATGGAACAAGCATTTCCACGATCACAAGGTGGAAATCGCCTCCGGCCGTGTGCAGGTGCACGATGTGCCGCCCGAAAAAGCCAAGGAAATCGCCGACGCGGCCGCCAAGACCGACGGCATCATTTTCCATCTGTGGCCCGAAGGCGCCAAGCTGCCGACTGGCGAAGTGACGTTTCCGACCGCCGTCAGCCACAAGCCATTAAATAAGCTTGAAGCACCGAGATAAAAGCCAATGTCGGATCGCCCGCCAAAAGCAGGCGCTTTAGGCGAAGCGCCTGCTTTTGGCGCCAAGTAACGGCTGACGCTTTAATCGCTGCCAAAGTATCGCCGCTTCCACAACACGCCCGGAAATCATAAAAAGCCGCCGATTGTAAAGACCAGTTAAAAGCCCTATTATTGGACCTTTAAAACATACCGGAGCGATGTTATGGCACATGTAATCCTGGCCGAAACGACTGCCAGCATTTCTGAATTAAAAAAGCACCCCATGAAAACGGTTGCCGCTGGCGATGGCTTTCCTGTAGCCATCCTTAACCGCAATGAACCCGCTTTCTATTGTGTCCCGGCAAAAGCCTATGAGGCGCTGATCGACAAATTGGAAGACATGGAGCTCAACGCGATAGCCGACAGCCGTTTAAATGATGGCCAGGCAACCGTAAGGATAACGCTGGATGAGCTATGAACTGGAATTTCATCCGGATGCGCTGAAAGAATGGCTTAAGCTAGACAAGACGATGCGTGATTCATTCAAGAAAAAGCTGCAAGAACGCTTACTAAATCCTCATGTCCCGGCTTCAAAATTAACAGGGCAACATGACCGATATAAAATCAAACTTCGCAATATTGGCTATCGCCTGGTTTATCAGGTTTTCGACAGCAAACTGGTTATTGTGGTCGTGGCTGTGGGCAAGCGCGAACGCAACACAGTCTATAAAACCGCCGCAAAGCGCTGAACCGCGCTAATTAGTGGGAGCGACGCCCTCGTCGCGACTAAAGCGCGATAACATGGCCACCAACTCCGCCGCATCTCCGCGTCGCAAGTGATCTATCCATACCGACATATCCACCAACGTCATGCAGTAATGTCCTGGCGACGCGAAACCGGCTTTAACTCCGGTTGAGTGCCGCCCAACTGCGCCAGACGGCGGGCGCTCTCGCGCTGCACCAATGCCCGCAATCAACTGGGTGCGTTCAGTTAAGGATTTCGCCAAAAATAACTTCCGTGAATTGATAAAGCAAATGGGTGATAATAATTGGCTCTAGTAACGGCAGACGGAAAGCCAATGATCGGTTACGACCAAGCGATTGAAATCAAAATGCAACGCCTATTTAGTACGCTATCCGAAAAGGATAAGCGTCGTTATGCGGGTATAGAAGCGACAAAATT
>Ga0196963_10001353_pt1 | contig 16876 bp, 11 predicted proteins | sample S1_5metaG_FD_148600 | JGI IMG/M metagenome (GOLD analysis project Ga0196963, IMG submission 148600) | Soil microbial communities from Anza Borrego desert, Southern California, United States - S1_5 | ecosystem: Environmental > Terrestrial > Soil > Desert | place: USA: California | collected... | reverse complement strand
CGCCCTGCACCTCGCGCAGGCGATGGGCCGCGCCGACCCGTTCCAGCGCGCGGTGCTGGTCAGCGACGGCAACGTCCCCGATCCGATCGACGTCGACCTCGCCTTCCGCATGGACTACCGCCTGGTCGGATCGGGCACCGCGAACGCGGGCATCACCGCGTGCAGCGCGCGCCGGCGCAGCGACCGCGCGTGGGAGCTGATGGTGGCGATCGAGTCGTCGGCCGACGCCTCGGGCGCGGCGACGCTGGCGCTGCTGGTCGATGGCGAACCGGCGGCGACCCGCGACCTGCTGCTGACGCCCGGCGGAGCCGACCGCGCCTCGTTCCGCGTCGAGGGCGGCGGCGACGTCGAGGTGCGGCTGGACGTGCAGGGCTTCGACGCGCTGGCGGTCGACGACCGCGCCTTCCTGTCCCTGCCGGCGTTGAAGCCGGTGCGGGTGGCGGTGGCGGCCTCGCTGCCGGCGTGGCGCAAGGCGATGTCCGCGCAGCCCGATGTCGAGATCGTGGCGAGCGAGCCGGACATCGTCATCGCCGACGGCATCACCGGCGACGACCGCGCGTCGCTGCGCGTCGCGGTCGGGGCGGTGCCCGCCGAGCTGACGGCGCTGGTCGAACGCGGCGACGGCGCCAGCAGCGTCGTCGACTACCAGCGCTCGCATCCGCTGCTGGCCCACGTCGTGCTCGACGACCTGGTGGTGGCGCAGCGCATCGCCTGGGCGCCGGGCATCGGTGAGAACAATGGCGAGAGCGCGGCCGAGCTGCTCGGCTGGCGCGTGCTGGTGCACGGCGACCGCGGGCCGCTGCTCGTCGCGCACGAGCGCGCCGGCGGCGCCGACCTCGCGCTGCTCTTCCATACCGACCGCTCGACCCTGCCGTTCCGGCTCGGCTTCCCGGTGCTGATCGGCAACCTGGTCGCGCACGCCCTGCACCTGCGCGGCCAGGACGAGATCGTCTGCGCGCCGGCCGGGACGCTGCCCGCGCTGACCGTCGCGCCGGGCAGCGAGGTGACGGTGGTCGATCCCGACGGCGCCAGCGCGAGCGCGGTCGCCGGTCCCGACGGCGCGGTGGTCGGCGTCGCGGCGCCGCGCGCCGGCTTCTACCGGCTCAGTGGCGCGGGCATCGAGCAGGTGGTCGGCGTTGGCCTGGTCGACACGCGCGAGAGCCGCCTGACGCGCGTCGACACGCTGCGCGTGCGCGAGGTCGCGGTCGACGCCACGCCGGCGGCCCCGACCGAGCGCGGCCTGTGGCGCGCGCTCGCCGCCGCGGCGCTGGTGATCGCGCTGATCGAATGGTGGGTCGCCCATCGCCGGCCGCTGATCGGCAACGCGCGCGCGGTGCCGACGTGAGGTGGCTCGCGCTGCTGCTGTGCCTGGGCTGCGCCGTCCACGCGGACGAGGCGCCGCGCTACGACGGCGCCGCCGACCTGGTCGCCGACATCTTCATCAGCCTGGCGCCGCTGCCGGCGATCCGCCCGCATGCGCCGGTCGCGGTGCATTGCCGGATGTGGACCCGCGGCGCCGAGATCCGCACCGGCCGGCTGCGCCTGAGCGTGCGCGAGGGTCAGAGCGAGCTCGCCACCTGGCGCAGCGAGGAGCTGGTCGCGTCGTCCTCGATCCGGCGCTCGACGGTCATGCTGCCGCCGCTGCCGATCGCGGCGCAGCACGCCGAGGTCACCGTCGACCTGGCCTGGGAGGAGAGCGACGGCCAGGTCAGCGCGCCGGTGCGGCGCACGCTGGTGCTGCCCGAGCAGGGCGAGACCCGGATCCTGGCGCTGTGCGCGCCGGTGCGGCTGGACGGCAGCGCCCTGCCGCCGCTGGCGTCGGACCACTACCGGCCGGACGGGGAGGAGCGCGGCAGCCGGGTGACGCGCCTGCGCATCGCGCTCGACGAGCTGCCGGACGACGCCCTGGCGTGGTGCGCCTACGACGTCGCGGCGATCGTCGGCGAGAACCTGGCGGCGATCGACGACGAGCACGTCGCCGCGCTCGAAGGCTGGGTGCGCGCGGGCGGCTCGGCGCTGCTGGTGATCACCGAGCCGCCGGGCCCGGCGATCGCCGCGCTGATCGCGCGCGCGGCGTCGGGATCCGCCGCGCTCGACGACGGCCGCCTGCGGGCACCGCTCGGGCTCGGGCGCCTGATGGTCACGCACGCGCATCTCGCCGAATCCGATCCCGGCCGCTGGCGCGAGGACCTCGCCTTCGTCTGGCGCGACGATGGCGCGCAGGCCGTCGACACCGACCGCGCGCAGCGGCTGGTCGGCTACCACGATGCGGCGCTGCACGCGACCCTGGTCGACCTGCTCTGGCCCGACGAGGTCGCGGTCATGCCGCTGTGGCTGATCGTCGCGCTGTTCGTCGGCTTCATCGCGCTCATCGGCCCGGGCGACTGGTTCCTGCTCGGCAGGATCCGCCGCCGCCACTGGACCTGGCTGACGTTCCCGGCGGTCACCGTGCTGTGCACCTGGGGGATGGTGCGCCTGTCCGAGCACTACCTCGGCGGCGGCGACCAGGTGCACGGACTGGACATCAGCGACGTCGGTCCCGGCGGCGCGCAGCTGCGGCGCAACCGCCTCGAGCTGGTCTTCTCCGGGCGCACGCAGCGGGTCGAGCGCGACGGCTCGCGCGGCTGGTGGGCGGAGCTGCACGAGGCGTCGCAGCGCAACGCCAACCCCTGGGCGGCCCAGCAGGAGACGACGACGCCGCGTCAACCGCCGCTCTACGACGGCAGCCTGCCGCGGCGCTACGCCGTGCATCAGATGCTGCGCCAGTGGACGCCGGTGCTGCAGCGGCGCCTCGAGTTCGGCGGCGATCGCGCGCTGCCGTGGGCGGTGGACCTCGACGCGATCGCCACGCGCGACGATGCGCGCCGGCTGGCGCCGGCGCTGGCGCAGGCCATGGGCGACGGCGCGTGGATCGCGGTCATCGGCGACGGGGCGGTCGAGGATCTGGTCGGCCGCGAAGCCGACTTCACGGCCGGCCGCGTCCGGGCCGCCCGGCACTATTACTCCGACGCGGTCGCCCACGGCCTGACCTACGAGCTCACCGCCCTGCCGGCCGGGGCGGCGCGGGGATCGCTGAGCGGCCCGGCGGGCGGCGCCGATGTCCGCGACCTGCGCCTCATCGACCTCGGCCGCGACGCCGGCGGCTTCGTGCTCATCCTCGGCCAACGCCGCGGCGACGACATCGTCGTCGTCCGTCGCTGCTATCCCGGCCCATCGCAAGGAGCCCGCTGATGTCCTTCGTCGTGGTCGACAAGCTGCGCGTGCGGTACGGCAAGTTCACCGCCGTGCACGACGTCTCGTTCGAGATCCCGAAGGGCGAGCTTTTCGGCTTCATCGGCCCCAACGGCGCCGGCAAGTCGACGACCATCAAGGTGCTGGCGACGCTGATCAAGCCCGGCAGCGGCCGTGCGCTGGTCGATGGCATCGATGTCGCGAAGGCCCCCGGCGAGGTCCGTCGGCGCATCGGCTACGTGCCGGACTTCTTCGGCGTCTACGAGGACCTGTCGGTGCGCGAGTACCTGCACTTCTTCGCCGCGGCCTACCGCATCGACATCGGCAAGCGTGCGGGCCTGGTGAAGGACGTGCTGGCGCTGACCGACCTGTCCGAGAAGGAGGACGCGCCGGTCGACGGGCTGTCGCGCGGCATGAAGCAGCGCCTGTCGATCAGCCGGGTGCTGCTGCACGATCCCGAGCTGCTGCTGCTCGACGAGCCGGCGTCCGGCCTCGACCCGCGCGCGCGCATCGAGATGCGCGAGCTGCTCAAGGAGCTGCAGCGCCTGGGCAAGACCATCATCATCTCGAGCCACATCCTGCACGAGCTGGCGCAGCTGTGCACGCGCATCGGCATCATCGAGCAGGGCCGCATGGTCGCCGAGGGCCCGCTCGACGAGATCTTCCGCCGCCTGCGCCTGCTGCGCCTGGTGCACGTGCAGGTGGCCAATCCGAGCGAGGCGCTGCTGGCCGGCATGCGCGCGCTGCCCGGCGTCGCCGCCGTCGAGGCCGGCCCGGACCGCATGGAGGTGCAGCTGCGCGAGGGCGACGTCTCGATCGAGGACCTGCACGACGGCATCGCCGCGCTCGGCGCGCGCATCCGCATGTTCCAGGCCGAGGCCTTGGACATGGAGACCGCGTTCATGAAGCTCACCGAGGGCAAGACCGCGTGATCGCGGCCGAGGCGCGCTGGCGGTCGTGGCTGGCGCCGGCGCTCGCGCCGCTCATGGCCAAGGAGCTGATCGAGCTCGCCGGGGCCAAGCGCACGTACGTGCTGCGCGTCGGCTACGCGCTGACCATGATCACCCTGTTCGTGATGCTGCACGGCGGGGTATTCGCGCGCCTGGCGCGCGGCGACACCAGCGTGCTCGGCGAGGGCCGCGCGCTGTTCGACGCGCTGGTGCTGTGGCAGTTCGTCGCCATCTACCTGCTGCTGCCGGCGATGGTCGCGCCGCAGGTGCCGCTCGAGGAGGAGCAGGGCAACCTCGACGTGCTGATGTGCACGCGCCTGACGCGCGTCGAGATCGTGCTCAGCAAGCTGCTGCCGCGCCTGGTGGTCATGGGTTCGTTCCTGCTGACGACCCTGCCGCTGATGGCGCTGGCGTACCTGCTGGGCGGTGTCGAGCGCGAGCGCCTGGGCGTCGCCGCCGTGTGCCTGGGCGCCGCCACGATCCAGGTCGGCGCGTGGTCGATGTGGCGCGGCGCCAAGGTCCATGGCACCGCGCGCGCGCTGCTGTCCGCGTACGTGATCGGCCTGAGCACGTTGTTCATCGTCGTGCCGTGGCTGACGATGATCGCGTGGTCGCTGTGCGGCCTGAGCCGGCAGCCGAGCGGCATCGCCGCGGTGATGTACGGCGAGCTGGTGCGCACGCCGGACATCGGTCGCGCGCTGATCGCGGGGGTGCCGATCCTCGTCAGCGCGGTCCTGTTCCTGGTCTTCGCCTGCCGCGCGCTCGAGCGCCGGTCGCAGACCATCTCGCCGGACATGGAGCGGCATCTCGGACGCTTCCGGCCGCGCCTGGTCGGCCGGCGCAACGGGCGCTGGATCGTGCAGCGCTGGCGCGGGATGAAGCGCTCCGTCCCGACGCACCAGCCGGTGGCCTGGCGCGAGCTCCAGCGGCTGCCGGAGCCGGTGCGCGAGCGCAGCGCGTTCTCGAGCAAGTTCGCCGTGTGGGTGCTGCCGTGGCTGGTGCTGGCGGTGCCGCTCGACCTGTCCATCGGCATGCAGCGGTCGGTCGCGGTCGCCTGCGTCGTGAGCTTCTTCATGGCCGCGGCGATCGTGCTGGTCGTCGCCCACGCGACCGGACTGTTCAGCGTCGAGCGCGCGCGGGCGACGGTCGGGCTGCTGCTGATCAGCCCGATGTCCACGCGGGTGATCGTCGAGGAGAAGATGGTCGCCTCGGAGCAGGTCTGCCGCATGGCGGGCTGGCTGATCGCCATGGCCGTGGCGGCCGAGTGGCTGGTCGAGCTGGCCCGGCCGCGGCTCGAGACCCTGTTCGTCGAGCCGGCCTTGGCGTTGGCCGCCGCGTGGGTCCTGCCGCGCCTGGCGGCCTGGGCGGCGCTGGTGGTCGGGGTCTACATCGGGCAGCGCCTGCAGGCGACCGTGACCGGGCTGGTCCTGCTGATCGCCTGGTGCGTCGCGCCGGTCCTGGGGGCGTCGGTGGCGCAAGCCTCCGGAGCGCCGGAGGCGGTCGCGCAGGCGATCGGCGCGCTGTCGCCGGCGTACCTCGTGGCGCTCATCGAATGGACGCAGACCTGGCGGACGCTGCCGGTGGCCGCCGGCGCCCTGCTGCTGCAGAGCGGTGTCCTCGTCGCGCTGCGCGGGGCGGCACTGCGCCGCTCGGACGCCCTGCTGGCGAGGCTCGGCTGATGCCACGCATCCGTCCGCCCAGCCTGCCGCTGGTGGCCAAGGAGCTGACCGAGCAGGCGGCGCGCCGGCGCACGTACGTCCTGCGCGTGCTCTACGCGCTGCTGCTGGTGGCGGTGTTCGCGTTCGCCCACCACCAGTCGGGGCGCCATGGCGGCGAGATGCTCGGCCGCGGGCGCGAGCTGTTCCAGGTCCTGGTCGTCGCGCAGATGGTGGGCGTGCTGCTGATCGCGCCGGCCCTGATCGCCGGCTCGATCAGCAGCGAGAAGGAGCGCGGCTCGCTCACGCTGCTGCTGCTGACCCGGATGAGCCCTGGCGAGCTGCTGGCGCAGAAGTGGATCTCCGGGCTGATCGCCGTCGGCAGCTGGGTGCTGATCAGCCTGCCGCTGCTGGCGATCGCCTACGCCTACGGCGGGTTCTCGAGCGGATACCTGGTCGCCGGCGCGGCGCTCCTGGCGCTGACCTGCGTGCTGGCGACCAGCGTCGCGCTGGCGGCGAGCGCCTGGTGCCGGACGTCGGCCGGGGCGTTCGTCCTGGCGTACCTGCTGCTCGGCGGCGCGCTGGCGATCGGGCCGATGATCGATCTCGTGCACGGCTTCGACCCGTACCGCTACGGCGGGTTCAATCCGCGCGGCGGATGGGCGGTCGTCGACGGCTTCGTCCCCGATCCGTGGTGCCTGGTGCCGCCCGCGCTCTTCGAGCGCTATGACCACCGGCGCTCGCCCGAGCACGTCTGGATCGACTGCGTGCCGCTGCTGGTCGCGATCACCGCGTTCCTGGCCTTCGCGCGCTGGGCCTTCGTGCGCCGCGCCTCGGTCACCGCCACCAACCGCGTCCTGCGCGTCTTCCGCCATCTCGACCGCTGGTACGAGCGCATCGACGCGCGCATGGGGCGGCGCGTCGTGACCGACGAGGTGCCGGTGCGCGAACCGATCGCGTGGCGCGAGTTCAACCGCCGCTCGCTGACCAACTGGCGCTACCTGGTGCGCCTGGTGCTGCCGATCATCGCCGTGCTCACCCTGGGCCTGACCGCGGCCGCCGGCACGAGCTCGCGCGCGCTGCACTCGCTGTTCGCGACGACGACGCTGGGGCTCGAGGTGCTCGTCGTGCTCGTCGTGCTGGTCCTGGGCGCGTGCCTGGTCGCCGGCGAGCGGTCGAGCCAGACCCTGGACGTGCTGCTGACCACGCCGATCACCGCGCGCAGCATCATCGAGCAGAAGATGCGCGGCATGCGCCGGCTGTGGTACGCGGCGTGGCTGGTGCTCGGCGTGGTGGTCGGGACGCGGCTGATCCTCGGCGACCTGACGGGCGGGTTCCATCGCGTGGCCTGGTCGCCGTGGTTCGCGATCGCCGGCATGGTGCTGCTGCCGCCGGTGTTCACCTGGTTCGCGACCGCGATCGGCCTGCTGCAGCGGAACCGCAACCGCGCGGTGGCGACGGCGATCATCGGCGCCTGCGCCTGGATCGTGTTGCCGACCATGGCCATCGGCTTCACCGGCGACCTGATCGGCGCCGATCGGGACAGCACGCGCTGCTGGCTGGCGCTGACGCCGTTCTTCCAGCCGCTGGCCAACGAGATCGGCGAAGTCCATGATTTCGACGCCGTCGCGCCGCTCATCATCTACGTCGTGACCCACGCCCTGGTCTGGTACGGCATGCGCGCTTGGTGCCTCGGCAACGCCGACCGGCTCCTGCGCCGCACCTCGCCATCGGCTTGATCGGATCCGATGCCGATCGATAAGCAGGCCGTGACCACGTTCGTGACCGTGTTGGCCCGTGTCGTCGCGCTCGCGCTGGCGCTGACCGGGGCGCGGCTCGGCGCCCTCGAGATCGAGCACGTCCAGTGGGGCTTCGCCGGCGAGGTCGTCCCGCAGCGGATCAACCTGCTGTCGGTCCTTGTCGCCAATCCCGGCAAGGACGCGTTCGACGGCCAGCTGATGGTGCGCGAGCGACCCTACGACGACATCGGCGCGCCGTGGGTCGCGACGGTCTATCTCGCGCCCGGGTCCCGCCGCTGGGTGCAGTTCCATCCATGGGTCGGCGCGCATGCGACGCGCTTCGAGCTCTCCTGTCCGCAGACGCGCGAGAAGCACCCGCTCGGCGAGCCCCCGGTGGGCCCGCCGGCGGTGGTGCTGCTGGACGACGGCGCGTCGCTGCGCGCGCCGAATCGCGCCCTGCGGGTCTTTCCCGCCGAGCTCTTCCCCACGAGCGTCGCCGCCATGGATGGGCTCGACGCCCTGGTCATCGACCATCCGCCGCGCTGGCAGCCCGAGCAGCGCCAGGCGCTGCGCGACTGGGTGCGGCGCGGCGGCCTGCTCTACCTGCTGCCCGACGTCGATGGCCGGCCGGTGCAGCTCGATGCCGAGCTGTCGCCGCCGGACGCGCTGCCGCTGCGCTGCGGCTCGGGCTGGGTGCGGCGGCTCGACGCCTCGCGCGCCACGTGCTCGCGCGAGCGCCTGGTCGAGGCCGGCTACGCGCCGACGACGCTGGCGGAGGGCGACGCGAACGTCGTGCGCGGCGACCTCGCGACGACCATCACCGAGGCCTTCGCCAACCTGGTCCGCCCCGACCACGCCTGGCCGGCGATCTATATCGTCCTGGTGCTGTTCATCGCGGTGGTCGGTCCGGGCGGGGTGCTGCTGGCCCGGCGCGGCGTCCGCCCGCGCTGGGTGAACGCCGGGCTGGTCATCGCCGTGGTCGCCACGACCTGGCTGCTCGCCGTGATCGGACGGCGCGGCTACGACGAGCGCGCGGTCGCCCACACCGTGGCCTGCGCGCATCTCATCGACGACGGCGTCTACGACACCATGGCGTGGAGCCGCGTCTTCGTCACCTCGAGCGGCAGCTTCGCCATCGCGCACGACGGCGACGCGAACCTCTACGCCTGCCCCAGCGCCGAGGCCGTCGACGCGATGATCACCGCGGCCGGCGGAGGGGCGCTGATGACGAAGCTGCCGCTGTACAGCACGCGCAGCTTCATCCAGCGCGGCCGCGCCCGCGGCCCGGCCCTGTCGGTCGCGGTCGATCGCCTGGTCGTCGGCGACACCATCACGGCCTGCGACGTGCGCCTGGTCGGCGACGCCGAGCCGGGGAAGCGCTGGGCCGACACGATCGGCGAGGCCTGGGTGGTCAACGGCGACCGCTTCCACCAGCTGCAGCGCGGCGACGCCGGGCTGCGCCTGGGGTCGGTGGTGAAGATGCGCGGCGACCTCGAGAGCGAGCACGTGCAGGAGGCCGACGAGTGGCTGACGCTGACCCAGCTGGGCAAGCGGCTGCTGCCGGTCGCCGCCGGCCGGCACGGCCTCGATCAGCCGGCGTCGCGTCGCGCCGGCATGGTGTCGCTGCTGCTGGTCAGCCAGCGTCTGCCCGCGTTCGCCACGCCGCCGCTCGGCGGCACGCAGAGCGGCTGCGTCGTCTACCGCGTCGATCTGCCCGTCGATCCGCCCGCCGCACCCCAGGAGCCGCAGTGATGGACCCCGCCGCGAACGGATCGATGGCCATCGAGGTCGATCGGCTCAGCCACGCGTTCCGCGGCCGGGCGGCGCTGTCGCAGGTCAGCTTCGCGGTCGCGGCCGGATCGCTGCACGGCTTCGTCGGACCGAACGGCGCCGGCAAGACCACGACCCTCAAGGTGCTGTCGACCCTGCTCGCGCCGCGCGCCGGGACGGCGCGGGTGTTCGGCATGGACGTGCGCCGCGACGCGGCGGACGTCCGCCGGCGCATCGGCTACATGCCGGACCACTTCAGCATGTACCGGCAGATGAGCGTCGCCGAGTACCTCGACTTCTTCGCCGCCGCCTACGGCCAGTCGCGCGCGCAGCGCGACAAGACCGTCGGCGACGTGCTCGCGCTGACCGACATGACCGGCCGGCGCGGCGACTTCATCCGCGGGCTGTCGCGCGGCATGCAGCAGCGCGTCAGCCTGGCGCGCGTCCTCGTGCACGATCCCGACCTGCTGCTGCTCGACGAGCCCGCCTCGGGGCTCGATCCGCGCGCGCGCATCGAGCTCATGGACATCCTGCGCGAGCTGAAGCGCATGGGGAAGACGGTGTTCATCAGCTCGCACATCCTCAGCGAGCTCGGCGACCTGTGCGACAGCTGCACCATCCTCGATCGCGGCCAGGTGCGCTTCTCCGGCGAGATGAAGGATCTGCTGCGCGGCGACCGCGATGGCCTGGCGGCCTACGCGCTGACGCTCGTCGTCGCGGACGAGGCGGTGGCCCAGGCGATCCGCGCGGTGCCGGGCGTCTCCGCGGTCGAGGCCGACGCCGACAGCGCGGGGCGCTACCGCATCGCCTTCGACCGGGCCGCCTGCGACGGCAGCGCGATCCTGGCCGCGGCGCTCGCCGCCGGCGGGAAGGTCGGCGACTTCCGCGAGGATGTGCGCCACCTCAACGACGCGTTCATGGCCCTCACCCAGGCGGGGGTCCGCGCGTGATCGCGTCGAGCATGATGCTGTTCGGCCGCACGCTGCTGCTCGAGACGCGCGGCTGGCGCAGCGCGAGCATGCGCATCGCCCTGGGCGTCGGCGTGCTGCTGATGCTGGTGCTGGCCCACTCGACCATGGGCATGCGCAGCGCGCCCGGCGGATCGCTGCTCGCGATCCTGGCGTGGTCGGCGGCGATCATGCTCAGCCTGCTCGGACTGTCGTACTTCCCGTCGGCGATCACCGAGGAGAAGGAGGAGCGCATGCTCGGCCTGCTGCGCATGGCCGGCATGGCGCCGATCGGCATCGTGCTCGCCAAATCCACGTCGCGGCTGTGGGATACGCTGCTGCTGCTGGGCGTGCTGATGCCGTTCGCGATGCTGGCGGTGACCCTCGGCGGCGTCTCGGTCGAGCAGGTGCTGGCGACGCTCGCGACGCTGATGTGCTACGCGTTCGTGCTGGCCAACCTCGGCCTGCTGGCATCGGTGCTGATGCCGACCGCGCGCGCCGCGGGCCAGGTCATGCTGGTCGCGATGAGCGCCGTGCTGATCGTGCCGGCGCTGATCCCGCCGTTGGCGTTCCTGGACGAGGCGTCGGTCTTCACGCGCATCGGCGCGATCGCGGGCATCGGCTACGGCGGCGACATCGTCAGCGCGTGGGAGGTCGGCGCGCTGGCGATCGGCGCCGGCGCCTTCGTCGTCGCCTGGGCGATGTTCGACCGCTTCGCGCACGACGCGCAGGAAGGCGCTGCCGAGGGGGGCGGCTGGGTGTTCAGGCGACGCCGCGGGCAGGGACTGCGCTCGCCGGCGGTCGGCGCGCGCGCGATCGCCTGGAAGGACTACCACTTCGCGCTCGGCTGCTCGCTCTGGGCCTGGCTCAAGCCGGTGCTGATGGCGGCGCTGGTGGTCTCGATCACGGTCTACGCGGGCGGCACCCGCGAGCACGTCGGCAGCGCGATGCTCGCCCTCGCCCCGTGGTGGTTCGCGCTCGAGGTCGGGCTGCACCTGTCGCGGATCTACGCGCTCGAGATCCGCGCGCAGACCCTGGCGAGCCTGCTGACCTTGCCGTTCCCGATCACCGCGATCACCGCCACCAAGCTGGTGGCGGTCGCGCGGGCGATGATCCCGTGCGGGATCTTCTTCGCCGTCGGCGCGCTGCTCGCGCCGGGCACGCTCGGCGATTTCTTCGGCATGTTCGCGCAGGAGCCGATCACCATCGCCTTCATGGCGATGCCGTTGTGCATCATGATCTACTTCTGGGCCTGGTGCGCGTTCCTCTCGGTGGTGATGAAGCGCGCGGCGTTCGTCACCGCGATCGGCGTGCTGATCGGCACCTACATCGCCTCGTCGATCGTGATCGGGCTGCTCGGCATCCTGATGATCGCGGTCGGCGGCATGGGCGGGGTGGCCATCATGACGATCCTGATCTGCGGCGGGCTGCTCGCGGTCAGCATCGTGCTGTGCATGCAGATCCCGCGGCGGCTGGAGGCGCGCGCGGCGCAGTGAGCGGCGAGCGTCGCGCGTCGAGCCTCGCGCCCTACGCGAGACCCCGGCGGCGCGATCTGGCGTTCAGGAGCGCTTGAGGCGCAGCAGCAGGTCGGTCACGAAGCGGTCGAGCGCCTCGTCCTGCGAGCGGTACTTGGCGACCTGCTCGCAGGCGTACGCGACGCTCGAGTGGCTCTTCACGTTGAACGCGTGCCCGATCGCCGAGTAGGTGTCGGCGCTGGCCGACTTCAGGACGTACATCGCGACGTGGCGGGCGGTGGCGCGCGAACCCGAGCGGCTCTTGCCGACCAGCTCGTCGACCGTGAGCTCGAAGTAGTCGGCGACCGCGCGCAGGATCATCTTCAGGCGCGGCTCGCCGGCGCCGCGGTCGATGACGTCGGCCAGCGCCTGGCGGGTGAGGCTGAGATCGATGCGGCGCTGGAAGCTCGCCGCGAACGCGGTGATCTTGTTCACCGCGCCCTCGAGCTCGCGGATGTTGTCGACGATGTGGTCGACGACGTAGTCGACGACCTCGTCGGTCAGCGCCACGCCCATCGAGCGCGCCTTGGCGTGCACGACCTCGCGCCGCACCGCCGGATCGGGCTTCTCGAGCGAGACCACGAGGCCGCCGGCGAAGCGCTGGATGAAGCGCTCCTCGAGGTACTTGATGTCCTGCGGGTGCGCGTCGGAGGTGATGACCACGCGCTTGCCCTGCTCGGTCAGCTCGTTGAAGGTCGCGAACAGCTCCTCCTTCGTCTTCACCATCTGGCCGCGGCTGAGGAAGTGGATGTCGTCGATCAGGAGCAGGTCGGGGTGGCGCATCTTGACGCGGAAAGCCTGGATGCCGCTCGGGCCCTGCTCGCACGCGCTGATGTAGTCGTTGGTGAACTGCTCGCAGCGGATGTACTGGACCTTGCACTTCGGGTAGCGTTCGCGGAACGCCAGGGCGAGGCCCTGCTCGAGGTGGGTCTTGCCGAGTCCGGAGGCGCCGTGGATGAACAGCGGGTTCACCGGGTTGCGCGGGTCGTCGATGATCCGCGACACCGCATCGAAGGCCATGCGGTTGCAGGTGCCGACGACGAAGTCCTCGAGCAGCTTGAAGCCGTGCCCCCAGCCGCGCGGCGGATGGCGTTGCGGCAGCGCCATCGGCGGCGTGGTGACGGCGGTGCCGTCGACGCTCTCGCCGAGGTTGCGCTCGTGCTCGCGGCTGGCCTGGCCGCTGACGCGGCACGAGATCTCGTTGACGGCTTCCCCGAGGATCTCACCGGCGATCGCCGCCAGCTGGCGCGCGTAGCGATCGCGGATGGTGTACTGGAACAGCGGCGTGGGGCATTCGAGGGTCAGCACGCCCTCGACCAGCGCGATCGGGCGGACCTTGGGCGAACCCAGCCAGGTGCGCACGCCCTGATCGTTGTCGGGGGTCTTCAACCGCTCGAGCATCATCGGCCAGGCCTGGACGAGCGCGGCGGGCGCCGCCGCCTCGGCGCGCATGGTCCTGCCGCCGACGTCGCGGGCATCGCCATGGAGATTGGCCAGGTCGTTGCCGTGGCCGATGCCGTGGCCGTGGTGGTCGACGCGGTCAGTGCGCATGGCTCGTCCGGGTCCGGTCGGCGTGATCATGGGCGGGCGTGCTCCGGGCAGTCGCAGGCAGAGAGGCGGTCGCGGGCAGAGAAGGAAGCTGAGCGCGCAAGGACATCGGGGCGCGTAGTCGTAGCGATGGAATCATCGGCGAAAGCAGGAGTCGGGACGGCCGCGGGCTCGACCGGATCACGGCGTACGCCTCGGCACGGAACAGGTCGCTCGTCATATGGTCTGATCGTCGCATGGAGCCTCGCATGCCATCTCGTCATCATCGAATCATCATCATCGCGGGTCACATCGCCGTGCTGCATCGAGGAGGGGAGTGAGTCTATAACCACGCCGAGGAAGGACTCAAGTTCGCGACGAACGGGTCGGGAAGGACACCGTCCGCCGAACGTGCCACGTGACGCGGCGATCGATGACCTCCTGCCCGGCGCCGCGTGCGCCCGGCGGACTGTAGCATCGCGAGACCATGGCGCGGATGATGGCGTCGATCGCGTCGGGGCGACGACGGCGCTGCCATCGATGCACGCGAGCAGGTGCATCGTCCGCGACATGATCATGGACATTCAGATGTGCCGGCGCAGGAACTCGATCAGCTGCGCGCGCGTCGGCGATTGGCCGGTACGCACGTAGTGACCGCTGGTGGCGGCGCCGATCTGGATGCAATGCGCCGGATCGAGGCGCGCCAGGCGCGCCATGAAGAAGCCGGCGTTGAAGTGGTCGCCGGCGCCGGTGGTGATCATCGGGTTGGGTTCGAAGAAGCCCTGCGCGGCGACGGCGGTGTCCGCGCCCGCGACCGCGGCGGACTTGACCATGTGGCACACCACCCAGGCGATGCCGAGCCGCTTGCGCAGCACGGTGCACGCCTTCTGCGCGGCGACGAGCTCGCCCGATGCGCTGTCCCAGCGCTCGCCGAACGCTTCCAGCACCTGCTGCGCCTCGGCTTCATTGACGCCGAGCACCACGTCCACGTGCTTCTGGAGCAGGGTCAGCGTCTCCATCCCGGCGCGCACGTCGTCGATGGTGCGTTTGTTCGGGTCGGCGAGATCGACGAACCACAGCGGCCGATCGCGGCGCAGGCCCGGCAGGACGTCGCTCGCCAGCCGGCGCCAGATGTCGGTCATGCCCAGCGTCATGGTCCAGTTGACGGTGGCGATGCCGTCGGCGCCGCGCAGCAACGTCTTCAGGCCGTCCAGGCCGCCGCAGCGTTCGACCAGGCGCGGCCAGGTCACCTGGTCGAGGGCGGCGACCTTGACCAGCATGATCTTGCCGTCGTGGAATTCGAGCGCGTCCGTGTTGCACGGCGCGCCCAGGGTGATCATCCGCGCGGCGCGTTCGGTCAACGGCTTGAAGACCGGCTCGATCGCGCCGTCGCCGAGCACGCCGATCGCCGTGACCCGGCAGGCGCTGGCGCACAACGCGTTGGCCATGATCGGGCCGTTGCCGCCGATCTTGGTCTGCTTGACGACCAGCTCGTAGTTCGAGCTCTTGCCGGAGGCGGCGACGATCTTGTCGCCCAGTTCCCGGATCGTGCGCATCGGCGTGAAGCTGGTGGCCGAGGCGCGGGTCGCGACCACGTCGACGATGCGATCGGTGAAGCCGTCGAAACCGACCACCACGTCCGGCTGGAAAGCCGCGGGCGTGGCGGCGAGGGCGTCGGCAGCGGCGGCACACAGCGTGCCATGATCCATGTCGAGTCCTCGCGGGCGGGCCGGCCGAGGGTAGGGAGTCGACCCGCTTGTCCAGACCTCGACGTCGAGGCGCGTTTGGCACATCCGTACCCGCTGAGCGCGGTTGAGCGCGTGGCCGCCCGGATAACGTCCGGCCATGCCCGACGCCAGCGCAGCGCAGCGTCACCGCGTCACCCTCGACGAGGTCGACGCCGCGGGCGTGGTCTTCGCGCCGACGCTGATCGCGCTGGCGCACCGCGCGTACGAGCACGCGGCCCTCGACCGCGGACTCGATCTCGCCGCGCTGGTGCGTTCACGCGAGATCGCCTTGCCGGTGGTGCGCATCGAGTGCGACTTCCACGCGCCGTCGCGCCATGGCGACGAACTCGCGATCGCCGTGTCGTGCGCGCGTGTGGGCGGATCGAGCTATGCGCTGACCATCGCGCTGCGCGGCGCTGCCGGCGATGCCCGCGCGACGGTCACCCAGGTGCATGCGTGCGTCGATCCGGCGACCGGCCGCGCGACGACGTTGCCGGAGTGGCTGCGCGCGCTGCTGGGCGGCTGGACCGTTTAGCAGGCTGCTGAAAAACAGCAGGCTGCTGGACGCGAGTCGATGCCGCGGAGGCTGGCGCGCCGATATGGCGCGAAATCGACTCGCTTCCTTCAGACGCCCCAGCGCCTGCGCATCTCCGCCATGTCGACGTTCTTGGCCGGATCAGCCCAGCCGTAATGCGCGATCGGCTTCTCACCGATCCAGCGCTCGTCGACCGGATCCGCGGCGCGCTGGTAGCGCGTGTCGCTCGAGAGCCGCAGCCGACCGCTGACGTTGGTCAGCGAGGCGTGCAGGGTGCGCATGCCGAAGACCAGGGCGTCGCCCGCCTTGAATTCGCTGGTCACCCAACGCCCGCCGAACCGCTCCACGACCTCGAGCGGATCGCTGGTGAACCAGCCGACGACGTGATCGCGATCCACGTCCATGTTGCCGTAGGTCTCCTGCATCTTCGCGAACCCCGGCAGGCGGTGCGAGCCGACGCAGATCGCCAGCGGGCCCTGCTCGAACGGCACGTCGCCGATCGGCGTCCAGCACGTGTAGAGGTCCTGGGTGCCGCGACCCATGTAGACCACGTCGAGGTGCGCCCCGGTGAAGCCGCCGTGACCGACCAGGCGCAGCCACTTGAAGTCGAAGGTGCGCACCGGCGCCTGGAAATAATGCCGGAAGAAGTCCATGACGCGGTCGCGCGACACCAGCTCCTGGAACGCCGGGCACGTGGTGAGGTCGTTGTCGCCGCCGAAGAAGCCCCCCTGCGATTCCGGCCGCGGCACGAGATCCATGATCGGCGCGTCGGCGTCCAGCTGGCCGTTCGCGGCGAGGGCTTCGGCCATCTGTCGCCGGGCCTCGAGGACGAGCCCGGGGTCGTGCAGCCCGCGGATCAGGAGATAGCCGTCATCCGCCAGGCGTGCGCGCAGCGCCTGCGGGTCATCGAGCAGCGCGTTGGCCTCGCGCATCTCGCCGAGATGGGCGCCACCGAGCTCGAGGTCGGCGGGGCCGAAGCGCAGGGTGCGGGTGGAGGGGGTCTTGCCGAGGGCTGGCTGAATCATTTGGCCTGAGCATAACGCGCGATCTGCGGGCAAAGCAATGCAGCCGCGGGTGTCGTTTGTGCTGCCTGGCCCGACGCGCAGGATGGCGGCATGGCCGATCGCGATCTCTTCGTCGGTGCTGGCGCCAACCACAAGGCGTGGGACGGGCGCCAGATGGACGAGCGCGACTACCCCGACTACGCCCTGGTCCTGCTCACCGGCGGCGGCGGCTACTACCAGGATGCCGCCGGGCGGCGGAACCTGGCGATGGGCCAGG
>Ga0196963_10001352_pt1 | contig 16880 bp, 13 predicted proteins | sample S1_5metaG_FD_148600 | JGI IMG/M metagenome (GOLD analysis project Ga0196963, IMG submission 148600) | Soil microbial communities from Anza Borrego desert, Southern California, United States - S1_5 | ecosystem: Environmental > Terrestrial > Soil > Desert | place: USA: California | collected... | reverse complement strand
GCCGGCATCGCCACGGTCCGGCGGGCGTGGTCGCCGCCATGGCCGAGGTGGGTTACCCGATGCTCATGACCACCGCCGCGAGCGTGATCGGTTTCGGCAGCCTGATCGTCAGTCCGTACCGCGGCTTGCAGAGCCTCGGCCTGGTCGCGAGCGTCGGCCTGATCGCCTGCCTGGCGGTGTCGATGATCGGGCTGCCGGCGATCGCCCGCCTGACCAGCCACCGCCGTCCCTGACAACCCTCGCATCAGGATCGTTGCCCGGGCGACTCACCCAGTGTGGCGCACCCGGCGGAACGTGCGCTGCGGGATGGAGCCCCGGCGTGACCATGCCGCCCATGACCGTCCGTCGCCCGACCCGTTCCGGCACCACCTCCGCCCGTCGTCCCGCCACCGGGAGGGATGCCGCCGGCGATCGACCCGGCAGCGGCCGCGTCACCACCCGTCCGCCGAGCGGACGGCGCGGACGTCCCTCGGCGGCGCTGACGCCGCGTGGCAACGAGCAGCTCGAGGACGTCGCCGACGACGCCGTCGAGGGCGCCGCGCCGCGCCGCAGCCAGCGCCCGCAGCCCGGCAACTTCAAGACCTACGCGGTCATCGCCCTCGTCGTCATCGCGATCGGCGCGATCATCGCCTACTTCCCGATCCGCCGCTCGATGATCCTCGGCCGCATGGACCAGGCCAAGGGCGCCGACGCGATCGAGATCGCGAAGGAGTTCCTCGCCTTCACCGACAAGGACGCGGGCTACGTCACCAACGCCATCCGCACCAACCGCGGGCCGTTCGAGGCGCAGCTCTACCTCGCCGAGCAGTGCCTGCTGTTCTCGCCGGGCCTCATGACCATCGCCGAGCGCGAAGTGCCGCCGCTCGAACCCGCGCAGCTCGCGCTGGTCCTGAACACCGGCAGCGAGATCTGGGGCAAGAAGGGCCGCTCCGGCGACCGCATGCCGCGCAAGCTCGAGGAATGGGCGCTGAAGCACGAGGACCGCGACGTCGCCATCGCCGCGCTGCACCTGATGGAGCGCAGCGGCGACGCCGAGGCGCCGCGCGTGCTGATGGAGGTCGCGCGCAAGCCCGGCCAGGACCCGGTGCGGGTCTCCGCCGCGCTCGACAGCCTGTCCGGCCTGCTCACCGGCAAGAACCTCGGCTACGCCTGCAACCTGCTCGCCTCGAACGCCGCCGACCAGGTCGTCCAGCACGCCGGGATGCGCGACCGCGTCATCCAGCTGGCCGGCCCGGACCACCTCAAGCTGCTGCTCGACCTGCTCGGTTCGACCCAGACCAGCGCGGTCCGCGCGCTGGTGCTCGAGGCGCTCGGCGGTCCGGCGATGCAGATGCCGGACGGCGCCAACGCCTCGCAGCGCCGCCAGGAGATCGGCGTGCTCATCGCCGCCAAGATCAGCGCCGACGAGCCGGCCGACGAATGCGCCGCCGCGCTGCGCGCCGCCAAGCACCTGCGCCTCTACGGCGCGCGCGACGCCGTGCTCACGATCGTGCCGACGGCCCTGGCCGAGCCCGCGCCGCTGGCCGGCATCGATGCCGAGTTCCTGGCCGAATGCCTGGGCAAGGCCTTCATCTTCAAGGAGCCCGAGGAGGCCCGCGCCGCGTCCGAGGACCTGATCGTCAAGCTCACCGCCGCGCTCGACAAACCCGAGTCGCGCACCGTCGCCGCCAACGCTCTGGGCCACATCACCGAGCCGAGCTTCCTGCGCCTGCGCCTGGCGCTCGACAAGCTCTGCGCCCTCGGCGAGGACCCCGCCTGCTTCGCCGCGCTGCGCTCGATCGTCAACCGCACCTACAGCCGCCAGGACGTCACCAAGGCCAACGGCGACGATCTCGGCAAGTGGTCGAAGTACCTGGCCGCCGACCTGCCGCGCTACCAGTTCTACCTCGAGGCGGTCGAGTGGCACGACGCCAACCAGATGTTCCAGCGCGTCTCCGACGGCCGGACGATCCTCGACCGCAACAAGCAGCACATCCGCAAGGTCACCGAGGAGCTCAACCTCTGGCTGGAGTCGCCGGACTTCGCCGCGCCGCTCGGCCTCGGTCCGAAGGACGTCACCAACCTGCTCAAGCGCATGAACGAGCTCGGCCGCCTGGTCCAGCAGTCGCTCGCCGGCGCGCTGCAGTAGCCGCTGACGGGTCGCGTAGGACGCTCGCGACGTCGAGCGTCGGGAGCTGAGCGCGCGAACGTTGCGTCGCCCCGTCCGACCCGCGGCGCCGCTCGCGGTTGTGCCGGTCGCCGTACCGGGCCATCCTTGCGGCGCAGGCCATGCCGTCCCGATACCCCGTCCTCATCCTGGTGTTCGCCGCGCTGGTGGCGCTGCTCACCGCGCGCCTGTTCCAGCTGCAGGTGCTGGAAGGCGAGCAGCACGTCGTCGACGTCGAGGAATCGCGCGAGGTCGTCGAGCTGCTGCCGGCGATGCGCGGCCGCATCCTCGACCGCAACGGCACGGCGATCGCCGACAACCGCGCCGCGTACCACCTCGGCGTTCGCCTCGCCGAGCTCGAGCTGGGCTGGCGCGCGCGCCGCGCGGCGACGTTCCTGCGTCTGGACGAGAACCGCTTCGACGCGCTGGTCGCCGACCTCAGCCTGCGCCTGCCGGACGAGCGCGGCGACGTGCGCGCGATCGTCACGCGCGAGCTGATCGGCCATATCGGCGTCGCCGTGCGCCACCGCAAGCGGACGCAGGAGCGCAAGGACCAGCTCGCCCTGCTGGCGATCCCGCGCGCCGCGTTCGCCGGCGCGGACGCGGACGACGACGCCGACGAGGACGACGACGGCGGGCGCAGCGGCATCGACGTGCTCGCCGAGGACAGCCTCGCGGTCGACGATCCGCGCGAGGCGCTGGTCGAGGAGGCGCGCCTGCGCTGGGGCGTCGGCATCGCCTGCCTCACCGACGACGAGCTGACCATCGCCTGCGAGCGCATCGACCGCGACTTCGCCGTCCACGGCTCGCGCGCCGGCGAGGTCCTGCGCGCCTTCGCGCGGCGCGTCACCGTGCGTTGGCCGGGTCCTGATCCGCTCGCCGACGACGACCGATCGCTGTCGTGGTGGCTGCTCGCCGACGACCGCCGCGGGCAGGCCGAGGCGGCGCTGGCGCGTTTCCTCGGCCGCGATGTCGACGAGATCGCGCAGGTGCTGAGCGCGGCGATCGCCGCGGCGAGCATGCCGCCGCCGCCGACGCCGTTCTTCTGGGCGGCCGCGGCGCGCGACGACGAGGTCGCCTCGCTGCTGCCGGCCGGCCAGGTGTTCTCGCAGCTCGAGGTGTCCGGGCTGCCATCGCCGCGCGAACGCGTGTTCATCATCCAGGACGACCTCGCCGGCCAGCCCGGTCTCGCCGCGCGCCTGCAGAACCGGCTCGCCGACAGCCTGGGCGCGCCCGGCGAATGGGTCGGCGCGCTGCTCGCGCGCCACGCCGAGCGCATCCGCGCGCGCACCGCCGAACGCGACCACCGCCTGCACCAGCTCGTGCTCGATGCCGCCAAGGTCGAGCGCCTGATCGTCGGGCTGTCGCAGGCGCTCACGGCGGCCGGCGCGCCGAAGACCGCGATCGAGATCGAGCAGGCGCTGTCGGCGGCGCGCCGCATCGCCGACAAGGAATGGGCCGGCCAGACCCGGCACGACGCCATCGCGATCGTGCGCGACGTGCCGCACGGCATCGCCACCGCGCTCGCCGGCGCCGCGGCCGCGCCGCCGCCGGACATCGCCAAGCGCTACGAGGACTGCGAGGCGCGGATGCCGGGCCTGGCGGTGATCGTCGCCTCCGGACGCGACTACCCGTTCCCCGGCGCGGCCAGCCATACCATCGGCACGCTCATGCCGGTCTCGGCCGACAAGGAGTTCGAGGAGTACAAGAGCCAGGAGCCGGACCCGGGGCGGCTGATGGGCTCGACCGGGCTCGAGCGCCGCTACGACGCGCGGCTGACCGGCGTGCCCGGCAAGCGCATCATGAAGCGCGACCACGACGGCATGACGCCGGTCGACGGCACGCCGCCGTTGTCCGGCCAGGACCTGGTCACCGAGCTCGACATCGAGCTGCAGCTGATCGCCGAGGACGCGCTGAAGAACTGGTTCGACCTGGCGACGGCGATGGAGATCGCCACCGAGAAGATGCAGCCCGCGCTCGCGCGCGGCGCCGGCCGCGCCGGCCTCGCGCTGATCGACTGCCACACCGGCGCGATCCTGACGCTGGCGAGCGTGCCCGGCTACCGCATCGACGAGCTGCGCACGCGTTACGCCGAGCTCGCCGACCGCACGCGCAGCCCGGGCGATCCGCTGCACGACCACGCCTGCGAGGCCGCGCAGCCGCCGGGCTCGGCGGTGAAGATCGCGACCGCGCTCGCCGGGCTGAAGCACAAGGTGATGGTCCCGGGCGAACGCATCTACAGCCCCGGCTACATGGCGATGACGCGCGGCGGCCAGAAGATCCTGCGCGATCACGCCCCGGCGGGGATGTACGACCTGGTCAGCGCCATCCAGGTGTCGTCGAACGTCTATTTCGCGACCATCGGCGACCGGCTCGGCGGGCGCCGGCTGACGTCGTTCTTCGCGCTCTTCAACCTCGGCGTGAACAACGCGCTGGACGTCGATCAGCAGCGCACGCGGCTCCGGCTGCACACCCCGGACAACATCGCCCAGACCCGGCCGCTCGAGCCGACCTGGCGGCCGAGCGACACCTGGCGCATGTCGATCGGCCAGTACCAGCCGGCATCGCCGCTGCAGGTCGTCACCATCGCCGCCGCGGTCGCCAACGGCGGCCACGTCGTCCGTCCGTACCTGGTCGTGCCCGAGGGCGGCCCGGACGTCGTCGACCTCGACATCCGCAAGGACTACCTCGAGGTCGTCCGTCGCGGCATGGAGGCGGTGACCGACAACCGCGACGGGTCGACCGCGAAGTGGCTGCAGCTCGAAGGCGCCGCCGCCGGCATCAAGGTCGCGGCCAAGACCGGCACCAGCGAGTGGGGCTCGATCGCCTCGCGCGAGAAGGGCGAGACGCCCGACCACTCGTGGCTGATCGGCTACGCGCCCGCCGATCGGCCGGTGGTCGCCTTCGCCCTGTTCATCCACTGCGGCACCGGCGGCGGCCGCGCCTGCTCGCCGGTGGCGAAGAAGCTGCTCGAGGCCTACTTCACCAAGTACGGGCGCGAGGGGCACGCGGCGGCGATGGCGACCCAGCGCTGAGCGCGCGGCCTCGGCCGGCGATGCGCTGTTCCGTTGGCGACGTCACCCGTACCCTGTCGCCATGAGCCCTGAAAAGTATCGCCGTAAGCGCCGCACCCGTCTCAAGCGCCGCCGCAATCGCGAGAACCGCCGCGCGGCAGCGGGCCTGGCCTGACCTGACCTGACCGAGCCTGAGCGACCGCGCGGTGCCTGGCACCGCGCCGCTCAGGCCTTCCAGAACTCCTCGACCAGGTACGTGCCCACGCCGATCGCCTTGGCCGGCTCGCGCAGGTCCTCGATCATGCCGGGATTGCCGCAGGTCATGAACGCGGTCTGCGCCGGATCGATCAGCGCGCGCACCGCCGCGGCCTCGATGCCCTGCGGCATGGTCACCACGCGACCGGGCGTCAGCGGCTGATCGAGGACCATGCGCACGACCTCGTTGACGCGTCCCTGCGCGGTGGCGGGCGTCCAGCCGCGGGCGGGATCCGGTCGGCTCGCCGAGCAGATGTAGGTGAAGTCGAAGCCGTCGGCGCGCGCCTTGGCGTAGCCCTCGAGCTCCTCGCGATAGCCGAACTCGTCGCCGTAGGCCGAGCCGTGGAACAGGATGACGCGGTGGCTCTGCGGCACGCCGGCCTGGTGCAGGCGCCACAGGCTGCGCAGGTGGCCGACGAACGGCGCCAGCCCGGTGCCGGTGGCGACCATGACGATGGTGCGCTTGCCGGCCGCCTTGAGCGTGAACTTGCCCTTGGGGCTGAGGTAGCGGAACGAGGCGCCGACCTCCTGGGCGAACAGGGTCGGGGTGAGCTTGCCGCCGTCGACCAGGGCGATGTAGAACTCGAGATCGGGATCGAGCGGGCTGCCGGCGATCGAATACGCGCGCGGCACGAAGCCATGCGGCGTGTCGAGGCCGAGGGTCGTGTACTGGCCCGCCTGGTACCACCAACGGCTGCCGCCGTCGGGCCGCAGGGTGAACACCCCGAGCCGGCCGCCGGCGAAGACCGTCTTCGCAACCAGCGTCGCCGTCTGCATTTTGGCCTTGAGCGCGTCCGACATCGGGTCCTCCGTCCAGGGCTGCGATGACAGCCGGACGCAGGGGGTGCGTCCAGTCGGAACGCCGGTCCTGCGTCATACGGACGGCGCATGTCCCCGACGCCCGGGGCGGCCGTGCCAGTGGGATCACACGCCCCGTTCCGCCGCCGCTGCCGCGGGCTTGGTCGCAACATCCTGCCGGTAAGGTCGCCTGGCCCAGACGGCGACGAGGGTTATCGCCTCGACGCCGGCCTGGTCAGATCCGCACGAAGGGACTTCCATGATGTCCAGATCACTGCCCGCCGTCCTCATCGCCCTGGCGGCCGCGCTGGTGGTCGGATCCGGCTGCACGTCGGGAGACTCCGAGGAGGGACGGCGCGGCGGCGGAGGCAGCGACCGCGGTCCGCTCGAAGGTCCGGTGAACCCGAACGACGACGGGCTTCCGGCCGCCAACATCACCGAGATGGAGGACATCATCCGGCTGCGCTTCGAGGCGTTCCGGTCGGCCAATCCGCTCTACACCCAGAACGCGTCGCCGCTGGTCGAGGACCCGCGGGTCTCGCCGATCCTCGGCAACAAGGCCCGGCTGCACTGGAGCGCGATCCACCACACCGGCTTCCTCGCCTCGATCCCGACCTACACCACCAGCCTCGAGACCAACAGCTCCGCCTTCGGCGGCTTCCTCGCCCCGGGACACCGCTGGAAGATCAACTGCCCGCCGCCGCCGCCCGGTCTGCCCCGCTGGTCGGTGAACAACATCGAGACCGCCTTCAACCTGCCGCTCGCGACCGATACGGCGAACCCGACCGGGCTGACCGTGCCGATCTTCCCGCGCACCATCCCGACGACGCTGACCCAGGCGACGCCGAAGAACCGCTACATCATCCGCACCTGGAACACGCACATCGGCGGCGATGTCGCGTCGGGCGGAGAGGTCGAGTCGATCGCCGGCAACATCAGCGCGACCGGAACGCCGGGCGCCGATGGCGTCCACGAGTACTACATCCGCCAGCCGTTCATCCCCAACTCGGGCGGATCGCGCATCCAGACCGCGTTCCTCAACCGCTACGGCCGCCTCGGCATGATCCGCAACCAGCACGACTACTGGGGCTTCGGCTCGATCTCCGAGGCGCGTGCGCTCGATCTGAACGTGCTGCTCGAGGAGGACGGCCGCTTCCTGCCCGCGACGCTCGCCGACACCCCGCCACCGCGCTCGCTGTTCGCCGGCACGCTGGCGTACCGCGTCAGCGCGACGCGGCCCGCCTTCCGTCCCAGCTTCTGGCCGGGCGCGCGCAGCGATTCGCCGGGCAACGGACCGATCACCTATGGCTGGTCCTATGATCCGGAGACCGGCGCGGCGACCGGCGTCGTCATCCACGCCGCGGGCATCCTCCCGATCTGCCAGATCGACATCAATGTCAGCTTCGACCCGCTCGACGATCAGAACGCCCCGTGGCAGCCGCGGATCGAGAACAACCGCGTCGTCGCCGCGACCTCGCGCGGCACGTATCCGGATGGCGTCCTCATCGACAACGATCCGGCGAAGCCCTTCTATCCGGTGACCTACGACTTCTACGGCGCGTGCTACGCGACCGTTAGCCTCAATCCCAATCGCACGGTGATCGGCAACTTCTACCACGACAACGCCTACCAGGCGAACGAGGCCTTCATCGTCCCGCGCCTGAAGAGCTACTTCAACGGCGCCATGCCCTCGGGCACCTACCGCGTCGAGATCGTCGCGTGGCAGGTCCAGCCACCGTGCGTCAATACGCTGCCGCCGACCGAGAGCGCCGTGACCCAGGTGCGCTACTTCCACGTGTGGAACGAGCCGGGCTTCTTCCGGCCATGAACCGCCGTCGCGCCATCGTCGCGGCGATCGCGTGCGTGATCGGCGCTTCGGTCTGGTGGAGCGCGACGCGCCCGCTGCCCGTCGGCGCCGAGGCGCTGCCGTCGGTCGGTTGCCAGGACTGCCCCGCGCGCGAAGCGGCCGACTACGACCCGGGCCTGGCGTCGACCGACGCGCTGCCGACGACCGCCGAGACGCTCGCGAAGCTCGGCTTCGAGACCGGCGAGCTGATCGAGCTGCCGATGGCCGCCATCGATGAGCGCGCCGAGCACGATGCGGGATGGATCCGCCGCCAGCCGCGTGGTCGCGCGGTGCGGCCGCGCACGCCGGTCGGTGCATCCGGGGGCGGCACCGCGGCTCCCGGCGCCGGTGATCGCTCAGCCGGAGCGCCGCCTGCCGGTGCGACTGGCGCGACTGGCCGCGACGTCTCGACGATCGGCGCCGAGCTGAGCATGCGCGATGGGCTGATCATGCTCATGGCCGACAGCCAGACCGGCGGCGTGATGCAGCGTCCCGCGTCGGGGCGACTGCTGCTGACCAACCTGAGCGGCGGCGCCTACACCGTCGGCTTCGGTGAGACCGTGGTCCTCGACGGCCTGACCATCCCCGGCGGCACGCGGATCCCGGTGGTCGGCCAGATCGAGGTCGAACTCGATCGCCCGAGCGTGTTCAGCATCATCCCCGGCACCGCCAAGCTGCCCGAGCCGAACCTGCCCGACAGCGCCGGCTGAGGCGCCGCGAGCGTGAGAGCGAAAGCCCAGCACAGGCCTGCGTAGGCCGGCCTCGGCCCACGACCGATGCCATGTTTGGTGGCGTGACGCGCGCGGCTACGGTCGCCCGCCCATGCGCGCGCTGCGAGCGATCCTGCTCATCTCGGCTCTCACGGCTACCGTCTCGACCCTGTCCGCCGCGTCGTGGGACGAGATCGTCACCGGCCTGCGCGACGGCACGGCGACGGGTCCTTTCGCGATCTACCTGGGTTGCGCCGACAACCGCCTGCCGCGCCTGATCGCCGACGGCGCGATCGACACCGCCGGCGTCGTCTTCGCCGTGGTTCCGGCCGCCGGCACCGTGCGCAGTCCGATCAGCGACCGGCCGATCCCCGGCGCGCGGCTGCACGCGTTCTTCGCGGCGACCGCCGGGACGGTGATCTTCCTCGACGTCGATGGCCTGCCGATCCCGCAGCTGTCGATCCCGCAGGCGATGCACGGCGACGATGCCGAACTGTTCTCCGCCTATTTCGGCTACGTCGCCGGTGGTCACCACCGCGCGATGTCGATCGCCGAATACTGCCGGGCGCTGGGCAAGGAGCAGGCCATCGTGCGCGCGGTCAAGCGCGTGCAGAGCGGCTTCTCCGGCCGCGAGCTGAAACCCGGCGAAGCGGTGCTGACCGCGCGCAACCACCTCACCGGCGAGACCGTCGACCCGAACGCCAACCCGGGCGTATTCCACGTCTACAGCAGCGATCCGCGCGGCCGGGTCTTCCTCGCGCAGATCGCCGAGATCCACCGCGCGTTCGCGGCGCTCGATCCGCAGATCACCCTGATCGTGCCCGACGGCGACGAGCCGCCGCTCGACGCCCTGCCCGACGGCATCCGCCCGGTGCTGGCGCACGCCTCGCGTGCGGCGATCGAGAGCCATGGCCCGAGCCCGCACATCGTGGTCTCGGGCGGCGGCGAGCCCGCGCGTGGCGTGCGCCTCGATGGCTTCCAGCCGGCCGACGCCCTCGCGCGCCTGATCGGCCTGCCGCTGACCGATCTGTCGCTGGTCGATCGCGACATCCCCTATGCCGAGGTGGACGCGCCCGCCGCGCCGCCGGCGACGGCGGAGCGCTGATGGGCGACGCTCTCTCGGCATCCCCCGCGGCCGCCATGCGTGGCGTCGCTCCGTCGCCGCGCGACGCCGCGCGCCTGGCCGCGCTCGGCGTGGGCGCGATGAGCCTCGTCGGCGCCGTGCTGTTCATCGTCCAGCCGGCGACCGGGGCGGTCGCGACCGTCGTCGCCGCGGCCGCGCTCGCCTGGGGCTCGGGCGCGTTGGGGCCGTGGTCGCGCTGGCGCGCATGGCCGCACGTGCTCGCCGCGGCCCTCGCGTTGATCACCGCGGTCGGGCTGTGCGCGAGCCGCTGCGGCAGCTTCGCGGCCTACGAGAGCGTCCTCGGGGTGCCGACGGCGGTCGCCGGGCTGATCGCGCACGGGGCGGTCGCCATCGCGGCGCTCGTCGCGCGCCGTCTCGGGCGCGGCGAGCAGGCGGTCGATCTCGCGATCGCGGCCTTGGCGGGCGCGTCGCTGTTCTACGCCGCGGTGCTGATCGCCGCCGGTTCGTGGTGCGGCGGATGCGCGGCGATCCACGCGGTGATGGCCGTGCAGGCCGCGCGTCTGGTCGCGCATGCCGAAGCGCGCGCGCGCACCGCGCTGGTCGCGACGCTGATCGCGGCGGCGGGCGTCGTCAACGCGCTCTACCACCACCGCGCGCAGCCCGTCCGCGACGATCCGGCGGCATTGCTCGCGTACCTGCGCGGACTCTGGGCGAGCGAGCTGCCGCCGCAGCAGGTCGAGCAGTTCAGCGAAGCGGCCGGCGCGGCAGCCGCCGCGGCGCCGCCGATCTCCGCGCCATCGGCGAGCGTCGTCCCCGTCGTCGCTCCGGCGACACCCGCGCCAAGCGAGGTCGCGCCGGCGCGGGCGATCGCCGATGCCAACCGCTGGGGCAGGCGCGACGCGCCGGTGACCATGATCATCGCCATCGATCCCGGCTGCCCCGCGTGCGCCAACCAGTTCGCGCAGATCGCCGAGCTCGGCGATCTGGTCGACGCCGGCCGCCTGCAGGTCCGCTTCCTGCTCTCCTACCGCAACGACGCGGCGCAGGCGACCGCCTCGATCGCCTACGCCGCCGGATTCGTCGGCGAGCGCGCGCTGATCGAGACCCTCGGCGCGTTCTTCGCCGAGCAGAAGCGCATCGTCACTCCCGCCGACGCGGTGTCGGCGCTGCCGCCGTCCTTCCCTCGCGCGCAGGCGCTCGCGGCCGTCCGCCGCCACCAGCGGGACATCACCGCGCTGCTCGCCGACGCAGCGCGCCTGAAGGAGCGCCTCGGCGCCGCGAGCGAACCGACCACGTGGCTGATGCCAACCGGCGCGAGCGAGCCGGCGCGCACCTTCCGCGGCACGACGCTGACCACCGTCATGCGTCTGGCCGCGATCAGCCTGATGCCGAGCCAGCGCGACGACGAAGCCGCTGCCGACGCCGTGCCAGGATTCACCGGGCCCGAAATCCGGTAGGATTCCGCTCTCTCCCCCGGGTGCACCGCACCCGCAACTCCGGGTGCCTCGCACCCGCCACACCCGGGTGCACCGCACCCATCGACGAAGGACCCGCCATGCGCCGTCTCCAGACCCTGATCGTTCCCGCACTCGCCCTGGTCTTCGCGCCGACCGCGCGCGCCACCGAATTCGGCGCCACCGACTTCAGCGTCGCCTCGGCGACCGCCGGCGGCGAGATGATGAACGAGACCGCCGGCAGCGTGAACAGCATCACCAACCTGCTCATGGGTCCCGGCATGTACGTCATCATGGCGGTCGGCGCGGTGCTCGCGCTGTACGGCTTCGGCCGCGGCCAGAAGGAGACGCTCTTCACCGGCATCGGCCTGTTCATCTTCGCCGCGATCATCCGCGGCATCTGGGGCTTCATCGCCACCGCCTGAGTCGTGCCGCGGCGGCCCCGCCTCGCGGGGCCGCCGACGCCGCGGCGCACCTGGCTCCTCCCCATGGCCAAATCGTTCGAACTCGCCTGGACGCTGAACGACGAGAACGAGTTCGGCGTGCCGGTCCTGCCGATCTACCTGACCATGCAGGAGATGGGCCTGGTCATCCTCGGCTGCATCTTCAGCTACGTCGCCGCCGCGCCGGTGATCGGCACCGGCCTCGCCAACTTCGCCTTCATGCTGGTGGCGACGCTCACGCTGGTCTCGTGGATGAGCAAACACAAGAACGGCAAGCCGGCGAGCTGGCTGTGGGACCTGCGCCTCGGGTTCGGCCTGCTGCCGCTGGGGCGCGGCCTGATCAAGGGCGGCAAGGGCGTGCGCTGGTTGAGCATGCACCACGTCGCGCAGCCGAGCGTCTTCCTCACCGGCGAGACGACCGTGGGCGAGGACCTGACGATGTCGGCCCCCTGGATGCAGCAGCTGGTGCCGGCGGTCGACTGGCCGCCGCTGATCGTCCCGCGTCGCCGACGCGGCTACCGCCGCGATCCATCGCCCGCCCCGGCCTGGTTCCGCGCCGCCAACGGCTTCGGCCGCGTGGTCAATCCGCGCATCCCGCTGACGGTGACGTGGACGCTCGCCGCTGATCGCGATCCGCCGGGCGGCGAGGCGCCGCGATGATCCGCCCGATCTACGATTTCTACCGCGACATGCTCGAGACCCACGCCGAGATCGGCTACCTGCTCGTGATCGTCGTCGCCCTCGCGCTGTTCGATGGCGCCCTTGCCATCGCCGTGTGGCGTTGGCCGGTCGATGACGTCTACCTGGTCCCCGGCGTCGATCGCTGCGGCCGCAGCGAGGTGGTCTGGGGCGTCGCGCCCCCGGGCGACGCCGCGACGGCGGTCGCGCTGCCGATCGTCGAGGCGCCGCGCATCGAACTCGGCGCCGCTGCCGGCGCGCACCTGGCGCCGCGGCCATGAGGCTGACCAGCGGCACGCCGATCGCGGTCCCGTCGGCACGCCCGGCGCGCGAACGCGGCGACCCCGACGCCGAGCGCCGTCTGGCCGACGGCCGGCCGCTCGACGCGCAGCGCGTCATCCCGTCGAACGCGCCGCTGCCGCTGGCGGCGCAGCGCGACTTCCGCGGCGTCATCGTCCTGGTCATCCTCGGCCTGATCCTCGTCGGCATCGCGCTGTGCGTGCTGCTGATCAACCGGGTCTCGGGCCGCACCATCCACTACGCGCCCACCGCGGCGCGCATCGGCTCGACCAGCGCCGCGCGCGAAGCCACCGACTGGGAGGCGATCAACCTCGCCAACCTCCTGGTCGCGCGCATGGAGTCGTGGACGCCGGCGACGGTCGCCCAGATCTGGGCGAGCGTCCTGCCGTTCCTGCACCCGTCGCTGCACGAGAAGATCAAGTCGACCTACGCCAACCTCGGCACCCAGGCCACCGCCTACTGGCAGCACCGCGTCGCGATCCCGCTCGGCGCGTCGATCGGCGGACGCACCGCCGGCATCATCACGGTCGCGGTCTTCTACGACTCGATCGAGCTGACCGGACGCGACGCGCAGAGCCGCCGCCTCGGTCCGGTCCTGCAGAAGGCCGCGTTCCTGCAGTTCGCCGCCGACGCGACCGCGAAGGAGAACCCGCTCGGCCTGGTCCTGACCCTCTGCCAGTTCTACGAGCGCGACGAGTGGCTCCGCCGCGGTTATCCGGATCTGTGGGACCAGTACCGCGTACCGGCCGAGCTGAAGGCGCGCTGAGATGATCCTGCGCCAGTACCAGTCGCTCGGCCTGCTGCCCGAGCTCATCACCTTCGTCTTCCTCGCCGCCGCCGTCGCCACGCTCGCGCTGGTCGCGCTGCGCGTCTGCTGGCGCACCCCGGTAGCGCTGGTGCCCAACGCCATCGGTGCGGGGGAACTGGCTCCCGCGCGCGCCGACGACGAGTACTGCCGGGCGTTCGCCGCCAACTTCCTCGCCCACTGGGCGACCTGGAACGAGCACACCTTCCGCCACCGCGCCAACCGCGCGATCGAGCTGATGACCCCGGCGGTGCGCCCCGGCTTCATCGCCACCGTCGACCGCGCCGCGACCCTGGTCGCGAGCCTGTCGCAGACCCAGGTGATGACGCTCGAGGAGCTCACCGTGCAGACCCTCGACGCCGAGCGCGGCGTGCACGGCGTCGCCTTCGACGGCACGCTCAAGTCGTTCTACGGCGGCGTCGGCGGCGACCCCGAAGCGTATCGCGGCGAGCTCCTGCTGCGCGCCACCGCCCCGACCGCCGAACGTCCGCTGTGCCTCGAGGTCATCGGTTTCGTCATCTCGCGCGCCGGTGCGCAGGAGTCCCCATGAGCCCACGCCTGATCGCCCTCGCCCTCGCGCTGGCCTGCATCGCCGCCGCTCCGGCGACCACCGTCGACTGGACGCTGGGCGAAGCGGTCGACTGCGCCCTGCCGGCGGCCCTGCCGTCGCAGGCGATGACCCGGACCATCGTCCTGCCCGGCGGCGCGGTGACCGAGGTGCCGTCGTTCTGGAACGACGAGCAGCTGTTCGTGAAGGCGATCCGCAACACCCTGATCGTCCAGCTGCGCGATCCGCTGTTCGTGGCGACGCTCCAGGCCTACGACGACCAGGGCAACCTCTACCTGATCAATCTGCGCGCCGCCAAGCCGGGCGAGGCGGTCGACGAGATCCTGGTGCTGCGCCCCAAGGCCGACGCGGCGATCGGCGGCGGCGCGCTGGCCAGCGATTCGGACGGCGCGATCAGCGACATGATGGCGGCGATGGTCGGCGGCGTCGGCCACCCGGCGATCGCCGGCTCGCTGGTCACGCGGGTCGAGGACGGCGCGATGGTCCCCGGCCGCCGGATCTTCGCCGACGACACGCTGTCGCTCGAGCTGGTGAAGGTGTTCCAGGGCCCGAGCGTGCGCGGCTACGAGTGCGTCGCGCGCTACGCCGGCGACCAGACCGTGCGGCTCGACATGCAGCGGCTGTGGTTCCCCGGTGCGCTCGCGGTCTACGCCTCCAGCCAGATCCTGCTCAGCCCGGACGACGCCGGCGTCGAGATCCAGCCGAACCAGGCGATCAAGCTCTACTACGTCGCCGAATGATGCAGCCATGACCTCGCCGAAGCACCCCGATCCGACCAACCCCGCCGATCCGTCGCTGGCCGACCAGGCGACGCAGCGCGACGACGCGTCTGCGACCGGAGCGGACGGCGTCGACCTCGCCGCCGATGAGCGCACCGCCGGCGCCGCCGAGCGCGCGCTCGGCGGCGGGGGGCGCTTCGGACGCGAGATCGGTCGCGACAAGGACAAGAAGGTCCTGGTCCTGGCGGTCGTCGGCGGCGCCGCGCTGATCGCCATCGCCGGCATCGCCATGCTCGCCAGCCGCAAGGACGCGCAGCCCCAGGCGAAGGTGTACACACCGCGCTTCGACGTCGCGATGAGCTCCCAGGAGGAGCTGCGCTCGTTCACCAAGAAGACCTCGCAGGAGGTCACCGACCTGTCCGCGCGCATCGCCGACCTGACCAAGGCCATCGACGCGATGGGCAAGCGCCAGGACAACCAGGACGAGCAGCTCGACGCCGCGCTGCGCGAAGCCGCCGCCGACCTCGAGCGCGCCGCCGCCGAGAAGCTCAAGGCGATGGAGGAGGTCGCGAAGCTGCAGCGCGTCGGCGGCCTCGGCGAGGATCCGCGCCTGCGCGGCACGCTCGACGAGTTCCGCCGCGCCCTGGCCACGGCCGCGGTGTCGCCGGCCGAGGCGCGCGCCCGCGCGATCACCGCATTGCGCGCCGCGGGTCTCTCCGACGACCGCATCCGCGACCTGCTCGCCGAAGCCGCGCAGCAGGCCGGTCGCATCGAGGTCGGCGACATCGCCGAACCGGCGATGTCGGCGGCCGAGATCGCGACCGCGCCGACCTGGGTCCAACCGCTCCTGCCCGAGGCGCGCGAGCTGCTCTACGGACTGGCGCTCAACGAGGGGCGCTTCTACCCCGACCAGGGGATCGCCGACCTGCGCCAGATGCTGTCGACGAAGGACCGCATCCGGGCCAAAGCGCTGACCGACGAGCAGCTCAAGGCGATCGCGAGCATCGCCCGCGTCCGTCGGGACAACCTGCCGCCCGAGATCGAGGAGCACCTCTCCTTCCTGATCGCCACGCGCGACCAGCGCGCGATCGCCAACGCCGACCGCGATGGCATCGCGCGGCTCGTGTGGAGCGAACGCGAACGTTACGACGACGCGACCCCCGGCCAGATGCTCTCCCTGTGCCACGTCGTCGCCCGCACCGTCGACGCGGTCGCCGCCAAGCCGGGCGAGGCCGACGCGTTCAAGCCGATCGACGCCACCGCCAGCCAGCTCGCCGGCGAGGTCGTCGCCACCGCGGTGTTCAACGCCATCCAGCTCGGCAAGGACCAGGCGCAGCAGCACGAGATCGCCAACCGCGCGTTGGCGAACTACCTCGACACCGCGCGCCTGAGCGCCGACGACGCCGCGCGCGCGGCGATCATCACCCGGGCCATGGCTTCCGCGGCGAAGCGCCGCGAAGCCCAGGCGGCGGCCAAGCAGTCGGAGAAGAAGGCCGAGGCCGCGGTCGAGAAGTCCGCGGAGAAACCGGGCGACGGCGCGGCGCCAAGCGGCGCCGACGCACCCAACGCGGACGTGAACCGGTTGTTCTTCGGCCCGGTCGCCATCGATCGCGGTCGCGTCGCCCAGGCGCTGATGCTCAGCGCGCCGGGCATGCTCCAGGCCAACGGCATCGACCCGGCGACCGCCGCCGGCGCCGCCGCGCTGGTCAGCGCCTGGGAGCAGGTGCCGCGCATCGTCGCCGAGACCCTGCCGGGCTACCTCGGCGCGCCGATGGGCGGGCGCGAGTTCGGCGCCGCGGCGCTGCCGCAGGTCATCTGGGCGCTGCGCATGGGCCAGAAGCTCGGCGCCATCGAGCTGCCGATCGGCGCCGGGGGCAGCGCGCCCGACCGCGCGCTCATGCAGGGCGCCGCGGTCGGCGCCATCTACGGCCCGTTCCTCGACGACGAGGACAAGGCGAAGAGCGCCGCGATAGACGCCGCGCGCGCGCTCGAGGCCGAGCCGCCGCTGACGCCCGCCGTGGTCGCGCGCCTCGCGCGGGTGCCGGTCGAGCGTCCGTACG
>Ga0196963_10001351_pt1 | contig 16883 bp, 16 predicted proteins | sample S1_5metaG_FD_148600 | JGI IMG/M metagenome (GOLD analysis project Ga0196963, IMG submission 148600) | Soil microbial communities from Anza Borrego desert, Southern California, United States - S1_5 | ecosystem: Environmental > Terrestrial > Soil > Desert | place: USA: California | collected... | reverse complement strand
TCGCCGGACTTTCGACTGCATGAAAGACTGGAACGACTATCGCAATATCCTCGCAATACGCCTCGACAACGCCGGCGACGTTTTGATGACGGAACCTGCCCTCCGCGCGCTGAAAGAATCCTTCCCCGCAAGACTCACGCTCCTCGCGTCGCGGCAAGGAGCCGCGGCGGCGGCTGTTATTTCAGAGATCGACCATTGCCTCACCGCTGAGGTCCCGTGGATGGGGCCCGCCTCACTCGGATCGACCAGCCGCGCGATCGAGGAGATACGTCGGCGCAGCTTCGATGCGGCAGTGATTTTCACGAACTTCAGCCAGAGCGCGTTCCCCGCCGCGCTCATGTGCCACCTGGCAGGCATTAAGGACATCCTCGCGTACTGCCGCGAAAAGCCATTCTCACTCATCACGCGGCCTGTCTATGACTCCGAGCCGTTCACGCCGCCTCGACACGGCGTCGTACGACAACTCGACCTCGTTCGCACGGTCGGCGCCGACGTAGAAGATGACACGATACGGATCAGTATTCCCGAGGCTACGCGTTCGCGCACAAAGAGTTTGCTCGAAGAACGAGGCATTTCTATAAAGAACTTCATCCTCCTTCACCCGGGGGCAAGCGACGCGAAGCGACGGTTCTCGCTCTCCCGATACGCGGCTGCCATCCGTGTGCTGAGGCAAAAAACCGGCCTTCCAGTCGTCATCACCGGCAATTCAAGCGAACGCGTTTCGGCTGAAAGCCTTGCCGAGCGGCTTGGAAAGGGAGTGCTCTCACTAGCAGGGACGACGTCCTTCGAGGAATTTTGCGCGCTCATAGATGCGGCACAGTTGCTTGTCTCCAACAACACAGGCTCCGTGCACATTGCCGCCGCGACCTCGACTCCGGTAGTGGTCCTCTATGCGCGCACGAACCCCGAGCACACTCCCTGGAAGGTACCGAGCCGTATCCTTTATTTCGACATCAAAGAGGAGCAGCGGACGAAGAACCCGCTGCTTTTATTCCTTCTACCGAAGGAGAAGTCTCCCCTGCCTACGTCCGATGACATTGTCCGCGCCGCGCTAGAACTGCTCGACCGCGCAAAAAAGTCCGATATCGCACGGACCCTCACAGCGTGGTCGCATTAAAAAACGGGAGGCTTTCGCCTCCCGTTTTTTCTCCGCTTCCGTCAGAAGGAAACGCGGAATAGCCGCACCAGCCAGAGGAGCACGATAGCGCCTATCGTCGCTACAACGAGGCTGTAGATGTTGAAGCCCGTAACGCCGGCGGTGCCGAACGCGTTGAAGAGCACGCCGCCGATCACGGCGCCTGCGACTCCGACCAGGACATTCATGAGAATACCTTGGGAGGCATCCGTACCCATAATGAGCGAGGCTATCCAACCCGCGACACCTCCGAGAACCAAGAATGCAAGGATTTCCATATTGGTTGTTCTTATTGCTGGTAATCGCCAATTAGCCTACCGCCTCATTAGGATAAAAAGGGTGAAGCGGCTCCGCTGCGCGAACGAGCCCCATTCGGGGCTCGTTGCGCATCTCTTGGTGAATGGATCACCTATTGGATGAGACGGAGCTCACGCATTGTCCCTGATTCTTGAATCCAAGGGATTGCCAGCCGCCGTTCTTGCAGTCGTCCTTTGATGTGAAGGTGTAGACGCCGCCATCGACATGCACATTGTCGACAAGGACGGTCTGTTCGCCATCACCGAACGCCCAACCGCTATCAACGACGAGGCTCACACCTGTGATGGTGTCGTCGCCGAGAAGCGCGATCATGTCGGCGTACGTGCCGTAGAATGGTCCGCCGAATTGCGAGAGATCGAATCTCGCGTCAGTGGAGCCAACAAGCTCGCCTGTGCTCTGCCAGCCGGTTCCGCATCCCGTGAAATCCGGAGTGGGACCGATATAGACGAAGACATTGCCGTCGCGAACACTGTCGCCGGTCGTGTCGACGCCGATCTGAAAGCGAGGTGAGCCCGCTGCGCAGTCGTCATCGGTTACGTTGTAATCAGTACTGAGACTGGAGAGATCAGCGACCGTTTGCCCTGTAGCGTCGTCAAACGCGACGCCGCTAAACGGCTGGGTCGGACTCGAAACCAGCGTGACAGCGCCCCCGCTCTGTGTTGCGCCGCCAAAGAGCGTTGAGGCAGCGAGCGCCGTTGACGCGAAGGCGAGGAGCGCGAGCCCAGTGCCAAGCGCCGCTATGGTAAGTAAGGTAGTGGGTAAGCTTCGTTGCATACGTTATTTGTATTTAACGAATAATCCGTCGAAACGGATAAAAACTATAACCTAAGATCCGTGAACGTAACCTGAAGCGGCGAATCCGCGATATCTATTTCTCGCCGGTTTCCCCGAGATCCTTCGTCTGGATGGGGCTTTGCACGCCTGGGACCCACTGCGCATCGATCACACCGAATTCTTTTTCGTATTCGCTGAGCTGGTACTGGAGATTTTGGACGAGGCGTTTGAAGTGCTCAGGACTCAAGGCAAAAAAGGTGGTCTGCTCTCCGGCCATCATGCCGAGCGTGAACGATTCTTTTGTCCGCGCCGCGAGGACGTTGTCGCAATACTGTTTTGGGATCTTATTGAGGTCCATATTTAGAAATCGACTTCTACAGTGAACCCGCCGTACGAAAAGCGCCTCATATCGAATGGCATCTTCATGTCACCCTTGCCGTACTTCTTGTCGAAGTAGGCCATCACTTTTTTATTCACGCTATCTCGATGCGCACGCGACTTGTAGAGAATGTACGAGAACCATACTGTTTCGGTCTTTTTGAGCTTTGTGAGCGCGGCGAATCCGAGCATCTGCATGCCGCTCGTATCGGGAGCAAGCTCTTGCCCCATACACTCCTTGTAATCGAGTGCCCCGAATCTCTTCCACACTTGCCCAGCTTCTGTAGCCATTTTCCGATACGCGCCGACATTCTTCTTTGGAATAACGAGCACGAACCCGTCAACGTATTTTTTTGCCATGCGAGGAGTATAGCATTTTGGCCTTTTAAATGCCGAGCGAAACCGGGTCGATCCGCACGATACGGTCGTCGCCCGCGCGCGGGCTTCCCCGCCCATCTCGGTTGTTGGTCAGAAGGTAGATCATCCCATCGGGTCCGACCGCAACGGTACGCAAACGGCCGAATTCGCCTCGAAAGAAACTGCGAAGAGCTTGAGCGCTCCCGCTCGACACATCCACGACGTAGAGTGATTGTCCGCGGAGTCCCGCGAAAAGCACGTTCCCCTTGAAGTGCGCCATGCCGCTCGGCGCCCAGGTGTCGGATGCACCCGAGTGGACCTCGGGCGAGCGCATCCCATTTCTCCGCTCATCACCTTCGACCTCAGGCCAGCCGTAATTTGTACCTTTCTCTATTTTGTTGACCTCGTCGAACCCAGACACTGCTCCCGAGCGTCCATGCTCCGTCGCCCAAAGCGCTCCCGTTTCATCCCACGCGAGCCCCTGCACATTGCGGTGTCCGTAGGAATACACGGCGCTCGAAAATGGATTATCTGCCGGGATAGAGCCGTCTTCGTTGAGGCGCAAAACCTTGCCGGCTAAATTCTTGATATCCTGGGCACTCTCCTCGACGCCCGCGTCGCCCGTCGCGATATAGAGTTTGCCATCGGGACCAAACGCAATTCGGCCTCCGTCATGGTTTGAAGCACCGGGTATGTTCTCGATGATGACGCGACGATTCCGCAAGGTCGTGCCTTCAAGCGTGTAGCGTTCGACTCTGTTGGTCAGACCTCCGCCACTTGCGGTCGTAAGATACAAATAAATAAAGCTGTTCTCTGTGAAGCGCGGGTGCAGCGCGAGACCAAGAAGCCCTCCTTCGCCGCGGTGCGCAACACCCTGGATCTCGATGACATCCCTGTTCTCACCGATCCGGAGCAATCTGCCGGCCCGCTCCGTGACCAGAAAGTCGCCGCCTGGGAGAAATGCGATCTCCCACGGTATTGCGAGTCCGTCGACGATCGTTTCGGGCTCTCGTGTACCAGTTTCTATCTCCCCTTCCGGCACCGTACTTTCTGTCGGACCGAAGAAAAGCGCACCAAGGGCGTCCCGATTTAAATACAAGGCCCCGACGAGGAGCACGCAAAAAATGATGAGGAGTATTTTTTTCATACCTTATGCTCGGTGCGGGCAGCCTGCCCAGCAGCAGGGGCGCCGCATTCCGCTCTTGAGCTTCGATATCGCTTTCCTCATCCGAATATCACGCGTCTCCGCTTTTTTACCCGACGTGATCCAACAGATCCATTCGTTGCGCGCGAGCGGCGTAATATCTTCCCACGCTGCGCGAGCCGCTTGGGCCGAGGTCAGAGCCTTGCGAAAGTCAGCTGGCACTTTGTGAGGCACGCCGCTCGGAACCTTACTTTTGATCATCACATCAGTCTATCAAACGCCCATGATCAGTGCTGATTTCTTTTTTCGTGTCCACCGCTTTATTTCGGCTTCCCTGCGAAGGGCGGTTGATCTATCAGGACTCGGCTCCGTATACACAATTTCCCGGACTTTTTTCGCACGTGTGTAATGACCACCTTCCCCTTTTTTGTGTTGTTCCAAACGCCGCGTAAGGTCATTGGTAATCCCGGTATAAAATGACCCGTCCTTGCACTCGAGGATATATACGAAATACATACGTCCTTCGCTTCACTAAGGATCACTGAACATCTAAGACGAGGTACCCTCGTCAAGATTTTCTAGTGGCTGCGGGACTTGGACTCGAACCAAGATACTCTGCTCCAGAGGCAGATGTCCTACCATTAGACGATCCCGCAATGTGCGAACAATACCCGAAAAAGGCAGCGTCCTCAACACGAAGCACCATTGCGTGCTAGGCTGAGAGGTAATTAGTCTAAGACGCTTTTATATGAAAGGAATACTTTGGATCCTCGTCGTACTGATTATTGGCATTGTGGGATATCTCGCCTTCACACAGGGGTATTTCACCGGCAAAGAAGAGGCGGGCACGGGCCTCGAGATAAATCTCGGAGAAACAGAGTAAGGAGCGACAAAAAGGCCGCGCATAGCGGCCTTTTCTTATTGTGCCGCTTCACCTGTGCTTTGTAGGAGCGGCGTACGGTTTTGGAATGGACAGAAAAAAAGGTCCCGTTTGGGATGAAGGTGTCGCGGCGCCATCCTTCCCCGCGCTTACGAGTGCGGAGGTCGCGGACGTCTGCGTCATCGGCGGCGGCTTGTGCGGAGTACTAACGACATACCACCTCGCAAAAGCAGGCAAGAATGTCGTGCTGCTTGAGAAGGACCAGCTCGGGCACGGCGCGACGGGCCTCACGACAGCGTTCGTGACCGAGACATACGATACAGATTACGCAGACCTCATTTCGATCCTTGGAAAGCAGCGTGCCGCGCGGGTTATTGGAGCGCACCGAAGCGCCATCCGTGATATCCAGCGCATCGCGAAGGATGAAGGCATCGAGTGCGAAGGTGAACGGACTTCGGCCTATCTCTATGCGACGACAGAGGACGAGGCCAAGAGCCTCCAAGAAGAGCGGGATGCTGCGAGCGCACTCGGCTGTGAAATCGAGTACCACGCTCCCACATCGCTGCCATTTAAGCACACGGCCGCGCTCGAGATAAAGGATCAATTCAAGTTCCATCCCCTGAAATTCCTGTACGGCGTCGCAGGAGCTGCGCAGGGCGGCGGCGCGCGCATATTTGAGCATAGCGAAGCGCGGCTTGAAGATGGCCGCATAACGACGCCGCGCGGCAGCGTCACAGCTCGGCATGTCATCGCCGCAACATATAGCCCGCTCGAAGAACCGCTCAGTCTCTTTTTCAAAAAGGGTATGTACGTCACGTACATTCTCGAACTTAGGATGCCCGCTGGGAGCCTGCCCGCGGCAATGTTCGAGGACATGCAGAATCCGTACCACTACTTTCGCGTCGATCAAAAGGAGGGGTACGACCGAATTATTCTCGGCGGCGAGGACCACCGGCAGGACATTCCCGTGGACGAGTCGAAGAATTACCAGGCACTCGAAGAGTTCGCGCGGACGACGTTCGCCTCTCTACCCTTCGAGATCGTGCGTCAGTGGAAGGGCCCCATACTCGAACCGGTCGACGGACTCGCATTCGTTGGCGCCAATGGAGATGAACGGGTGCAGTACGCCTTCGGATTCTCAGGCTCGGGCATGACGTACTCTGCCGTTGCTTCACACATACTCGCCGATGCAGTCCTCGGCAAGCCGAATGAGTCGCACGAGCTTTTCGACGCAGCGCGAGTGCCCGGGGGCAAGGCGCTTGCGATCAAGGGACGTGACTACGTGGAGGAACTGGTGCACGGTGCCGCAAAGAACGCGCTCACCTACCGAAAACGCGACCACTAGTCCTCGGCCCGTTCCTGGTAGACCGCTATCTTCCACTCGCCGTCGTCCTTAACGACGAGCACTACCACGGGTGTCTCACCCGCGTCGCCCTCGCTCGTGGCTTGGATAACGCGACCACTCATGGTGTACCCCGAACCTTGCGGGTCGACGGAATCGATCTCAATACGCGCCGGCCACGGGGAGGAGGTCAGGCGGCCCGCCGCGGACTCCGGATCAGCCTGCCACGCGGCGAGGAGCTCGGTCGTCAGGTAGGGTCCATACGCCTGAGCCATCGTGCTGGAGGCGTTGGGGTCGAGCAGCGAAACGTTCTGCAACTTCGTGCCGAATTCCTCGACGTGCGCGCGAGCAGCGCGTTCACCGAGCGCGGGTACGATGAAAATGATGGAAACGATGATCGCGAGGACGGCAAGAGCGCCGAGCCCGGCGAGAATATAGTAGCGGTTTGACGTGTTCATAGAAGTATCCTCAACACTTTACATTAAGTCCCTATGAGGCAGGTGCGGCGGTCCCGCTCGAGGATGGTGCGCTGTTCTTCGAGCGATCGAACGCCGTCCTTTCCGAATTCTACACGAACAAGAAGTCCTGTGCGCACGGCGTCCTCCCAATACTGGTCAAAAATAAAATTACCGAGGGAGTAGTAAATATACTTGCCCTGATATTCCTCCCGCTCCTGGATAACGTGCGGATGCGCACCGATCACGAGCTCGGCGCCGCCGTCGATGAACGAACGCGCAAGCCGCTTCTGCTCCTCGTTCGCCGCAACATATTCCTCCCCCCAGTGCGCGAACACGATAGGCATCGAACCCGCTTCGCGCGCAGCGCGAATTCGTTCGAGCGTTGTGGTCGAACCGCTCCATACACCATCCTCGAGCCCCTGGAATTCGTTGTAGCCGATAAACGTGAACGAGAGTCCCTTTATTACCTCGGTGTGTACCCGCTCGCTCAAGGGATCGCCGAAGTGGCCAACTCCTGCCTCATCGAGAAAGCGCATCGTAGAGCGCACGCCCTCGCGACCAAAGTCCTGCAGGTGATTGTTGGCAAGGCTGACCACATCGATCCCCTGACGCGCGAGCAATTGCGCGGTGCTCGAAGCGAATGTGAACCGCGTATTGTCCGGAGAACCGACAGCAGAGCCGACCGAGCGCGATGCCGAGCCTGTGATGGGACCCTCGAGATTGGCCACAGTGAGGTCAGGAGTGCGGAGCGTGTCGCCGAGGCAAGAGAAGGGATGGTCTTCCCCGTTCTCTTCCATCGCAACCCTGAGCGAGCGATCGAGCATTATGTCTCCCGCAAAAAGTATGGTCACGTGCGGAGGCGGCGGAACGACGCGTGCACGCACAAAGCGCCCACCTTCATCGATGTGCTGAGGAACAAAAAATGCCGCCGCGAGCGTCAAGAGCGCGATCACGGTAATGAGGGGTCGTATCATATAAAGCCGCATTTTTGCGGCGCACGCCTAACCTGTGACGCTGTCCAGCGAGTGCGGCTTTCCTTCTGCGATGGACGCGCCGGAAATGCGGATGAATTTCGCCTTCTTGGGGAATTCCTTCAGCGTGCGCGCCCCTACGTATCCCATGCCTACCTGGATTCCCGACGCGAGCGTCGCGACAACGTCGTCGACAGGTCCTTTGTATGAGACGATCGCTTCCACGCCCTCCGGCACAGCTTTGCGCCCGTGGGTAAAGTAGCGTTCATTCCCTGCTGCTCCTTCGATGACTGACTTGGATCCCATACCGCGATACTCTTTGTATTTCTTCCCGTTTTTCTCAACGACGTTTCCCGGCGCCTCGTCGCTTCCCGCGAGGAGGTTGCCGAGCATCACGGCGGAAGCTCCCGCAGCGAGCGCTTTCGCGATATCCCCCGAGGTCCGCATGCCACCGTCCGCGATCACTGGAACGCCTTTTTTAGATGCGACAGCGACAACTTCGAGTATCGCCGAGAGCTGCGGCACACCAACGCCGGAGATAATGCGCGTCGTGCAGATGGAGCCGGGCCCGACGCCTACTTTGACCGCATCTGCAAAGGACGCTGCTGCTTTTGCTGCTTCGGCCGTGGCGATATTGCCGAAGATAAGTTTTGCGCGCTTCAGGCTTTTCTTTATTTTCCTCGCGCTTTCAACGACATTCAAATTGTGGCCGTGGGCGCAATCGATGACGATAACGTCGCAGCCGGCCGTCTCAAGTGCCTGAGCTCTGTCGGCCGCGAAGGGGCCACAGGCTGCGGCAACGGGCACGTTGGCTTTCTTTACTTCCTTTACCATAGCGACCTGCTCCTCGATCGAGCAATTGCGGTGCAGAACACCGAGCCCTCCGAGCTTGCCGAGGGCGATCGCCATGCGCGCTTCAGTGACCTTATCCATCGCAGCGGACAAGAACGGCACCTTGAGATCGATGCCGCAGATCGTTGTGGAGAGTGACGCCTCTGCTGGTTCCATCGAGCTTGCCGCCGGACGGATCAGCACGTCGTCAAAAGTGAAACTTTCGTCGAAGTTTTTAACACCCATACTTCATTATACCCGCGAGCGCGAAAAAGTCAAGAATTTACGACTTTCGCTCCAGTGCGGCCTTGATGAAAGCAGAGAAAAGAGGATGCGGATCGAGCGGGCGCGCCTTTAATTCAGGATGGAACTGCGTGCCGAGCATGAAGGGGTGGGTATCTTTCGGTAGTTCTGCAATTTCCATAAGTCGCCTGTCCGGAGAGATCCCTGAGAAGACGAGTCCGGCCTTGGTGAGCTGCTCTACGTAATCCGGATTGACCTCGTATCTGTGGCGATGACGCTCGGAGATGGTGTCTTTGCCGTACGCGTCGCGCGCAATCGTTCCCTCCACGAGATCTGCCTTGTACGCGCCGAGGCGCATCGAGCCGCCGTAATCTTTCTTCGCGAGCTTCTCGACCTGCTCCGGCAAGATCATGATGACGGGGTGCTTCGTGTCCGGATCGATCTCCGTCGTGTGCGCTCCATCGAGTCCGGCGACGTTGCGCGCATATTCCACCGTCATCAACTGCATGCCGTAGCAGAGACCGAAGTACGGTATCTTGTTCTCACGTGCGAATTTGATGGCCGCGATCTTCCCCTCTATCCCTGTCTCGCCAAATCCGCCTGGCACGAGCACGCCGTCGTATTTTGCGAGCTCTTTTACCGCCTCCGGGTTCTTCTCGTATTCCTTGGCGTTGAGCCAGTGGAGCTCCGGCTTAACATCCTGGGCATATGAAGAGAACTTCAGCGCTTCTATGACGGAAATGTACGCATCGGAGAGCACGAAATCGCCCGTGTCGAAATACTTGCCGACTATGCCGATCTTGACGCTGCGGCGGCCGTTGTGCGCATGCTTGGCGAATTCCTCCCACTCCGAGTTGTCGGGCTGCTGTTTCGTCTCCTTTCCAAGCGATTCTAAGAGAATGTCGGAGAGCTTGTCGCGTTCAAAGTTGAGCGGCACATCGTATATCGAATCGACATCCGGTGCGGAAATGATCATGTCGGGGTGGACATTGCACCAGATGGCCAACTTCTCCTTGCGGCGCTGATCGAGCGGATGCGTGGAGCGCGCGATGATGATGTCGGGCTGCACACCGTATGCGTTCAGCATGCGGACCGCGTTCTGGGTCGGTTTCGTTTTCATCTCGCCCAAGGTTCCCGGCACAGGGAGGAAGGAGACCATGACAAAGAGCACGTCTCCTGGATTGAGGAGGTGCATGACGCGGGCAGCCTCGATGAAGAGCGCGTTCTGGAAATCGCCGATAGTGCCGCCGATCTCAACGACGGAGACATCGGAACCGCTCGATTCGGCCGCGCGCTCGAGCCGCCGTATCACCTCGTCGCGCACGTGCGGGATGGTCTCGACGCATTTGCCTCCATACTCGAGATTGCGCTCGCGTTCGATAACAGAACGGTACACCATGCCGCTCGTCATGTAGTCATCGGGCCCAAGGTCGCGTCCTAAGAAGCGCTCATAGTTACCCATGTCCTGGTCCGTTTCGAGACCGGAGTCGAGGACGAAAACTTCTCCGTGCTCGATGGGATTCATCGTGCCAGCGTCAACGTTGAGGTACGGGTCTATCTTTACGAGATTTACTTTGAGTCCGCGCGCGGTAAGGAGTTTGCCGACAGACGCAGTCGCGATGCCCTTTCCGACGCCGGACATGACACCGCCCACCACGAAAATGTACTTATGACCCTTGCCTTTGCGCGCCGCCATACCGCCATTATGCACTACATCCGGAGGTACCGTCTGATCGAAAGGAGGCTGGAAAGTATACCGAGCGCGAGGCCGGTAAGGGTTATGACGACGAAGAAGACCGGGAAATTAGCCACATAATAGCCGAAGGAATCAAAGCTTCCGAAGAGCAATTCTGCCGTCTGATCGAGGCCAACAAGTACGGGATAGAACATAAGGATCGGATAGAGGAAAAGGAGGACGACGAGCGCCGAGATAAGCCCGTAGAGCGCGCCTGCTATGAGGAAGGGGCCCCGTACGTACCAGCGGCCAGCGCCCACGAGGTTCATAACGCCGATCTCCTCGCGCGCCGTGTAGATGGCGAGGCGGATCGTGTTGAACGCGATGAGGAGGCTGCATATCGCAAGGACGAGCGCTTTCGCGATGCCATTCTTTTGCGTACTTGCGATGATGTCGGAGAGCCTGTCGATGGCCGCTTTGTTCTGGAAGAAATTCACCTTGTCGATCGCCGCGCGCGGCGTACCCTCCTCGCGCACCTCAAGGAAGCCTGCGATGCTTTCGTACTGCGACGTTTCTTTCGCGCGGATCTCGAGCGAGGCGCCGAGCGGATTCTCGCCGAGCTCGTCGAGCGACTGCAGGATCGACTGATCATTCTTGTGGCGCTCACGGAAAGCGGCGAGCGCCTCTTCGCGGCTAACGTATCTGACTTCAGCGACTTCGGGCAGAGCCTCGAGCTGCTGCTTGACCGCCATGACCTGCTCTTCTGTCGCGTTCGTGCGGAAGTACACCGTAACATCGACTTTTTGCTTGAGTTCTTCAAGCGTGGCCTGCATTGCGGCATTCGATATCATCAAATTCGCCATAAAAAAGAGCGTTATCGTCATGACGAAGACGGCTGCGAGCGACACGAAGCCATTACGCACGAAACCGATGAGACCGTAGCGCGATACTCGTTTTATGTTTGTCCACATCGACATATAGCTATTTTACATTACGTACTTGCCCTGCTTATCGTCACGTATAATCCGTCCCTGATCCATTGTGATGACCCTTTTCCCTACCGAATCTACGACGCTCTTGTTGTGCGTGGTGAGGAGGACCGTCGTACCAAGGTCGTTGATCTTCTTCAATATAGCAACGACATCATGCGCATTAATAGGATCGAGATTGCCTGTTGGTTCGTCGGCAATGAGAATGTCTGGCTGATTGACGATGGCACGTGCGATAGCGACGCGCTGCTGTTCACCGCCGGAGAGCTGCGACGGAAAGCTCCACATTTTGTCGGGAAGACCCACCAATTCAAGCACATGCGGCACATCGGCCTCGATATCCTCGTCCGTCTTCCCGGCGACCTCAAGCGCAAACGCGATGTTCTCGTATACGGTCTTGGTCGGCAGGAGGCGGAAGTCTTGGAAGATGGTCCCTATGTTGCGTCGAAGCTTTAGAAGCTCCGCGGATGAGAGCTTGTGGACCTCCCGCGAACCGAAGTACACGGAACCTTCGGTGGGTTTTACCTCGGCAAAGAGGAGCTTCAGGAGTGTTGTCTTTCCGGCGCCCGAGTGGCCGACGATGGATACGAATTCGCCCGGATCAATGCCAAGCGTGATCTCGTGAACGGCGGGTATTTGGCCGTCGTAGAGCTTCGTAACTTTGTCGTAGTAGATCATGGGTAGCTTTCAGCTCGCCGAGCCTTTTAGGGAAATGCGAAACACGCGGGCTATTATACCGCGACCGCCGACGACTCCAAACCTTTTTCTTCATCAATGAACGACTGGATATCCCCTTCGAGCACCGCTTCAACGTCGCGACGCTCGTGGTCGGTGCGGTGATCCTTAACGAGCTGATACGGATGGAGGACGTACGATCGTATCTGACTCCCCCATTCGATCTTGGTCGACGCACCAGTCGAGAGTCCGCGCTCCTTGGCCATTTGCTCAGCCTCGCGCAGCCTGAAGATCTTCCCGCGCAACATTTCGAGCGCTTTTTCCTTGTTCTGCGCTTGCGAGCGCTCGCTCGTGACGTGGACGGAGATCCCTGTCGGGGTGTGCACCATCCTCACGGCCGTCTCTCGCTTGTTGACGTTCTGCCCGCCGGGACCACCTGCGCGCGCGATGGAGATCTCGAGTTCTGTCTCGGGAATGTGCGCCTCTCCTACATCGGGCAGCTTCGGCAACACTTCGACGAGGGAAAAGGAGGTCTGCCGTTTCCCCTGCCCGAATGGAGAGAGCCGCACCAGGCGGTGCACGCCCGCTTCCCCTTTCAAGGCGCCGTAGGCACTCGGGCCCACGACCTCGAACGAAACGCTGCGGTACCCACCCATTGTGTTCTCGTTCGACGAGAGGAGCGCAGTGCGCCACCCCTTCGAGGCAGCGTATTTTGTGTACATAGAGAAAAGTATCCGGGAAAAATCCTCAGCATCGTCGCCGCCGGCACCCGAGACGATCGAGAGTATGGCGTCACCTTTATCAAACGCCCCCACACCGGCTAATTTCGCCTTCAGATCCTGGTACTCCTTCAGCGTCGTCTGTGCCTTCTCCTTGTCGGACCAAAAATCCGGCGCACCCATTGCTGTTTCTATCTCGGCAATGCGTGCTGATATCTCCTCCTTAGATGCCATTTGCGAAGTATACACTCGCTTTTCCTGAGCCACCTCCGAGATTTGAACTCGGGACCCCGTCTTTACGAAAGACGTGCTCTGGTACTGAGCGGTATTAGGTCCGATTTTGAGCCACCTCCGAGATTTGAACTCGGGACCCCGTCTTTACGAAAGACGTGCTCTGGTACTGAGCGGTATTAGGTCCGATTTTGAGCCACCTCCGAGATTTGAACTCGGGACCCCGTCTTTACGAAAGACGTGCTCTGGTACTGAGCGGTATTAGGTCCGATTTTGAGCCACCTCCGAGATTTGAACTCGGGACCCCGTCTTTACGAAAGACGTGCTCTACCAACTGAGCTAAGGTGGCAACACTCCGACGGCCAGAATAGTAGCATCTGAAACTGTCAAAGTGGAGCCGATGGCCGGAATTGAACCGGCGACCCCGTCCTTACCATGGACGTGCTCTACCAACTGAGCTACATCGGCGCGTTGCTAGGTGAGAATACCTTAGACTGCGTACTTTCTCAATTGTTCGATAAGCGGTGCGACCGCTACGTCGCTTATATCTTCAGACTGGATCATTGACGACTCGATGACTTGGCGCTCGAGCTCTCGCTCCGCGTCCATCAGGCGTTCGAACTCCTCTTTGGGCGCGGCGATACCGTACGCTGAGTCTTTCGACCTGTTCAAGTACCGTTTCCTGCCATCGGCGAGCCGCTCTTCGAGAGGAAGAACGCCAAATGGCCCCACACGCGAATCAGCGTACTCGACGATTTTGAGCTCGGGCGACCCGCTTGCGACGATCTTCGGCACATTTGAAAAACCGATCATATCGATGATGGCCACAACGCTCTCTGGAAGCGCAATCTCGCGAGCGATCGCGGTATTAGCCTTATGATGGTCCTTGCCGTAGCGCGCCGTGAAATCTTCTTTTACTCCCTGCCAATACTCGAGACCTTTCGGTTCGAGAAGCTCGGGATAATACGAAAGGTCGAATTTGATGATATTCCCCATATCGTGGAAAAGGCCCGCGAGAATGATGCTCTCCTCGTCGACCGGCTTTTCAGATCGCTCGGCTATGAATTTGCCTACCGCCGCTACACGCAGTTGATGATTTTGCAGTGCCGGCATGATGCGGTACGCATCGTAGAGCTCGTGGGCGGTGCGCATATCAAGCAGCCACGCGAACACCGGCCTTGGGTTCGGTGACCAGTTCGAGCACGCCGCGCGCGACAACGTCTACTTGTTGCACAACCTCGAGCTGTTCGTCTTCTGACATGAAGCTGAACGGTTTCTCAACGAGCTTCGGGAACTGTTTCTGAAAATCGCGCAGCTTTTCGGCTTCTGGAGTGTGGATACCTTTAGCATCGAACTCGCGCACGAGAATATTGATACCGCTACTGATCCGACTGAAAACATTGGCTCGCAGCTTGTTCCGCGCGATGAGCTCTTCGAATGCGTGGCCGTGTTTCTGGATCATCAGCTCGCGCCAGGCACGGCGCGCTGTGTGATCGGCGCCGAACTTGTCATCCATGACGACGCCCGTGTAGTAATTGCGGCACTCCGCGACGAGCGTCTCAAGTATCTCCTGACCCTTCTCATCGAGCGCTTCAAGTCCGTTCATGCGGACCGCGCCCGAGAACTCGTCCGAATTGGTCTCGCGCACATCGACTCCCTCCTCGGTGCGGAGTACTTCTATCAGCTTATGCTGTTGCATCTCGCGCAGCTTCTCTAGCGCGGGCACCTTTTCCAAGCTCATACGGATGCCGCGAGTGAGCGAACGAAATCGAGGATGAACGTGAGGATCTGAACCAGAAAATTCACTATGAGCGTGAGCAGCCCGACGAGAAAGTCGAGTATTGTCCGCAGGAAAGATTCAATTCCGCCCATACGCTGCAATAATATCACGCTGCATTTATCTGCGATGAAGTCGCACGACCCCCTATTCTAGCTGTGCAAGCGACTTAATAAGTTCTGCCGACCAGCGGTAAATGTTGTAGTCACGGACGGATGCTCGCATGGCCTTCATGCGGCGGTGCTGCTCCGCCTTTGGCATCGTGATGGCCTCGAGCAATGCCGCCGATGTTTCCTCAGCGCTGTACGGATTGATGACAAGGGCGCCTTTTACGTCGCGCGAAGCGCCTGCGAACTGGCTGAGGATCAGGACACCCACCTCGTCGCTACGGGCTGCCGCAAACTCCTTCGCGACGAGATTCATTCCGTCGTGGAGCGAGGTCACCATGCATACATTCGCCAGCTGATAGAGCTGTCGAAGCTCATCGTGCGAGTAGCTTCTATGCTCGAGGTGGATGGGCTTCCACTCACGCGTTCCGAACTTGGCGTTAATGCGCTCGGCTTCGGCGATGACCGTCCTCGCGTACTCCTGATATTTTTCTACGGACTCGCGCGTGGGCGAAGCGACCTGGAGCATAGTGAGTTTGCCTCGGTACTCAGGATGCGCATCGAGAAAGAATTCCACGCCGCGGAATCGTTCCGGTATTCCCTTGATGTAATCGAGCCGGTCTACACCGAGCGCTAGATATTCGCTCGTGATACCGAGCCGCTTGAGGATGCCGTCGTCCGCTTTCTGAAGCGGCTCCGCCTTGCCCGGAAATGCGATTGATATCGGGAATGGCTTTACGAAGGTACGGTGCTCCTCCCGGAAAATTGAGAATTGTTCAAGGTCGAGACGGGACTCGACTTCGCTCGCGACCGTATCCATGAAATTGTTGCAGTACTGCTGGGTGTGGAAACCGACGAGATCTGCCCCGAGCATGCCAAGAAGGATCTCCTTCCTCCACGGACAGATGCTGAATTGAGCCGCCGACGGCCACGGGATGTGCCAAAAGAGTGCCACCTGCGCATCGGGTCGCGCTTTTTTTATGAGCGCAGGAACGAGAGCGAGATGGTAATCCTGTACGAGCACGATGGGGCGATCAACGCCTTTGATCTCCTCGAGTAAAGATCGCGCGAACACGGCGTTCACCTTCCGATACTCGCTCCAGTCCTCTTTCCTGAAAATGGGGCGCACATGGGCCATATGCGAGAGCGGCCAGAGTGCCTCATTCGAGAAACCATCGTAGTAGCGGCGTATCTCCTTCGCTGAGAGGAAGACGCGCTTCAGGGTATAGCGCGGCTCATCGTACGGCACCCGTATTTTGCCCTGCGCGTCGACCACCTCCTTGTCTGCCGGACCCGCGCCGTGCGCGATCCACACGCCGCCGGTAGCTTCCATCACCGGCTCTATCGCCGTGATAACGCCGCCTGCTGGAGTTCGCCATTCGATCTGATTCTTCGTTTTTGAATTCATATACGGCTCTCCATTTGAGAGTACGTAAATAGGCCTGTCTTTGAGGTACGCCTTTATGAACTCCTTGAGGCGTTCGGCCGTCCACGGTGAATCGAGCTTCTCAAGACGCATTCGTGCCTCTTGGCTCGCCGCAAAGCGTGCCTCTCGCAAACTGTGTGTCACTTTCGATATCTCGCCCGCAAGAGGGGCGAAAAAGTCTCCCGTTTTTATCTCCTCGACAGCTTCGCCTTTGCGCGCCGCCTTCACGTTCTCGACAAGCTCGCGCAGCGAGCGCGCGAACACCAGCCGTACCAGCGCGAAGATCGCGGCGCCGAATAGCGCCAACTGGAAGAAGAGCCGCAGTAAATTGTCGCGCCAGATGGCTGCGATGCTCTCGTCGATATAGGTGGCATTTTGCGAGAGCGCGAGTGCGCCAACGACGCGCTCGGCATCATGCAAAGGCGTAACGTGGACATAGTGGCTCTCACCTTC
>Ga0196963_10001350_pt1 | contig 16894 bp, 13 predicted proteins | sample S1_5metaG_FD_148600 | JGI IMG/M metagenome (GOLD analysis project Ga0196963, IMG submission 148600) | Soil microbial communities from Anza Borrego desert, Southern California, United States - S1_5 | ecosystem: Environmental > Terrestrial > Soil > Desert | place: USA: California | collected... | reverse complement strand
GACGAGGTCGTCGTCGGCAACGGCGATGTTCATGTTGCCGAACGGGGTGAACATCGTCTCCGTGGTGGTGAGGCCGGCGTTCAGGAGGTGGAAGTCGGCTCGCTCGGCGGGACCGATGAGATCCACGACGCGGCGCACCGTGTCCTCGTCGATGTCCGCGGCCGGGCGGTCGTCGTCGAGGCCCGGCGACGTCCAGATCGCGACGACGTCCTCCGGCAGCCGCTGCACGATCCCGTGCTCGTCGGCCGAGGTCGACAGGACCACCGCCGAGGCGACGATCGCCAGTGTGCCCGACGCCGAGATCGCCGCGACGATGCCGCTGGCTCGACTCCGCTGCCGGGCGAGGCTGCGAGCCGAGAGGCGCAAGGTGCCCCGCAGCCGTGCCGCCAACGGCTCCAACCGGGCGACGAGCGCGGGCACGCACGCCGTCGTCCCGAGGACGACCGCAACACCGCCGAGGATCGCGGTGAGCGTCCACACCGCGCCGCCGTCGCCGCTGCCGCCCGCGGCGCCGAACACCGCCAGCGCGAGCAGACAGAGTCCGCCGACGAACACGACGACGCCGACGGACGGCAACCAGCCGGGCACGGGACCGCTCGGTCGCTGACCGGCGAGAGCCTGGAGCACGGAGACCCGGCTCGCGGAGCGGGCCGGCTGCACGGCGGCGATGACCGTGGCGGCGATGCCGAGCAGTGCGATCGGCACGAGATCCTCGAGCCGGACGACCCATCCGTCGGTGACCTGGTCGAGGAGTCGGTTGCGGTGCGGCGCGCCGGCGACGAGCAGTGCCCCCGCGAGCACGACGCCTGCGGCGACGCCGGCGGCGCCGCACAGCGCGCCCTCGACGAGGAGCAGGGAGCGGATGTCGCCGCGCTCGGCGCCGTTGCCGGCGAGCATGCCGAGGGTGTGGAGCTGCCGGCGGGCGCCGACCGCGAACGCCGCGGCGATGACGATGCCGACCACGAGCAGCACGAGCGAACCGATCACATAGGTCCAGTTGACGTCGTCCTGCTTGCTGTCGTGCGACCTGCGGGCGAGCTGCTTCTCACCGGCGAACCCCGCCTCGCGCAACGCGGCCAGGGCGCGGGCGACGTCGTCCTCCGTCGCGTCGGCCCCGAGCCCGACGTAGGTGGCGCCGCCCCACAGCGCCGGCCGGATCTCGTCGGGTGGCTCGGCGAAGACGGCGAGCGCGCCGTTGTACGACCACGGCCGCACGACCGAGCCGACGACCGTGACGGTGATGGCGGGCCGATCGAGCTCGAGCGTCTCGCCGACGTCGACGCCGAGGCGTGACCGGGCGGACGGTGAGAGCGCGACCTCCGATGGCGCCCGCGGGAGGCGCCCGGAGAGCACGTGGAGCAGGCCGTCGGCCAGCCGGTGGTCGACGTCGCCTGCGTGAACGTCGAGCTCCGCCCTCCTCCCGTCGACGGTGCGCACCCGGGCATAGCCCTGATCGATGTGGGCGGACTCGGCGCCGGTAAGGACCTTCTCGACGTCGAGGGGCACCGCGCTCCCGGTGGGTCCGCCCTGGTCCCACACCGCGAGATCGGCGTGCCTCGACCACATGTATCCGAGGTCCGCTGAGCTGCGCACGAACACCGTCGCGACGACCATCCCAGCGACGGGCACGGCAACGAGCGCGGCGACCAGCGCAGTTCGCCACGGTCGGGCGCGGAGCTCTCGCCAGGCGAGGCGGGTGACGACGCGTGGCGCGCTCATCCGATCGTGACCGGCGCACGCGACTCGTCGACGATCCGTCCGTCGCGGAGGAACACGACCCGGTCGGCCCACGACGCGAAGCGCGGCTCGTGGGTCACCAGGAGGATCGTCGTGCCCCGCTCGGCGCACAGCTGCGCGAGCAGGTCGACGATCCGGTCGCCGGACGCGATGTCGAGCGCACCGGTGGGCTCGTCGGCGAGGACGATGTCGCGGGAGCCGGCGATGGCCCTGGCGATCGCGACGCGCTGCTGCTGTCCGCCGGACAGCTCGTCGGGGTGGCGGTCGTGTGGCTTGGGGAGCTCGACGCGGTCGAGCGCCTCTGACGCCATGCGTCGCGCCTCCCCGGTCGACGTGCCGTCCAGCTCCAGCGGCAGCATCACGTTCTCCAGCGCCGTCAGGCTCGGCAGCAGGTTGAGTCGCTGGAAGACGTAGCCGACGCGACGGCGGCGCAGCTGCGACCGCTCCTTGTGGCTCATCCCGCCGAGGTCGACGCCGTCGACGAGCACGTGCCCCGCCGTCGGCTCCTCGAGGGCGCCGGCGAGGTGCAACAAGGTGGACTTCCCGCAACCGCTCGGGCCCATGATCGCCACGAGCTCGCCGGGCGCGACGTCGAGGCTGAGGTCGGCGATCGCCCGCACCTCTTCGGGGCCTTGGCGGAACGTCTTCACGATGTCCGTGAACCGCAGGATCGGGTCGGTCACGTTGCCCCCTCGGCACGCAGTCGGTCTTCACAGGAGTCCAGCCAGCGCAGGTCGGCTTCCGCGCGGGCGATCAGGGCCTCGGCGACCAGGGAGGCCGCGAGGTCGCCGTTCGTGCGCGTCGCGCGACGAAAGCCCTGGAGCCGCTCGAAGAGCGCGGTGCGCTGACTGGTGATGACGTCGACCGCGCGCGCCGGGTCGACCTCGATGGCGACGAGCACCTTGAGGAGCAGCTCGTCGCGGGGCGGCGGCGCGTCCGCGGCCTGCGCATCCCACCACCGGCCGAGCGCTTCGCGCCCGTCGGCGGTGAGCGAGAACTCCTTCTGGCCGCCGTCGCGCTCGGCCATGACGACGAGGCCGTCCCGTTCGAGCCGGTCGAGCGTCGTGTACACCTGACCGACGTTGAGCGGCCAGACCTTCCCGGTCGCGGCCTCGAACTCCGACTTCAGCTGGTAGCCGTGGCGGGGGCCGCGGTGCAGCAGCGCCAGGAGTCCATCGCGCACCGACATGCATACTGATTATGCATACTTGGTATGCAGAGTCAACGGCGCGTTCAGGTGACGGCGGCGAACACGTCCCAGGCGTCGGGGATCCCCTTGAAGGACCGCGTGCCGCGTGGCTCGAGCCGGAGGCGGCCGCCGGTGGTGAGGTCGCGCACGGTGCGGGACACGAGGACCTCGCCGGGGTCGGCGGCGCTCTCGATGCGCGCCGCGAGATGCACCGCGATGCCGCCGATGTCGTCGCCCCGACGCTCGATCTCGCCGGTGTGGACGCCGGCTCGGATGGTGATGCCCTCTCGGCCGAGCGCGTCCCGCGCCGCCAGCGCCGCGGGGACGGCCCGGCTCGGGCTGTCGAAGACGGCGAGGACGCCGTCGCCCGTCGTCTTGACGACGCCGCCGACCTGGTACGCGATGTCAGAGCCGTCCACCCCACGGACGTAGTGCGTCGGAGGCGGGAGCACGCCGACATGCTGACACGAGCGCGGCCCGCGCTCTCGGTGCGCTGCTGGGGGGCTCAGGCTTCGGCGGGCCGCTGTCCGCCGTGGGGATAGCCCGGCAGCCGCAGGTCTTCCTTGGCGACGCCGGTCGCGGATACGACGCGCTCCATCGGGTCGATGCCCAGATCGTCGGGCACGCGCAGCACGAGGACGGCGACGTCGTCCCGCAGCGCGGTGCCGAACTGCCGCGCTTCGCGCACGATCGCATCGGCGACGGCATCGGCCGGCTGGCGCGTCAACGTGGTGAGCAGCTCGCGGAGACGAGCCTCGCCGAAGAGCTCGCCGAGCGCGTTCCGCGTCTCGGTGATCCCGTCGGTGAAGAACACGAGCGCGTCGCCCGGGCCGAGCCCGACGCGGTCGTTGATCAGCATGACCGTGTCGAACAATCCCGCGGGGAACCCGCTGCGGCCGCGCTCCTCGACGACGCCCGATGCGCGCACGAGCATCGGGAGCGGGTGGCCGGCCGACGCGAGCGTGATCCACGCGCCGCAGGTGTCGAGCTCGAGCCGTGCGAACGCGACGGTGCAGAAGCGATCGTCGGCGTCGCCTCCCTCACCGAGCAGGACGGCGTTGAGGTCCGAGAGCACGGCGCTCGGATCGAAGTGGTGAACCGAGGCGGCGCGGACGGACCAGCGTGCGAGCGCGGCGATGGATGCGGCGTCCGGACCCTTGCCGCACGCGTCACCGAGCACGATGCCCCAGTCGTTCGCCGAGAGCCGGAACACGTCGAAGAAGTCGCCGCCGACGTACACCGATCGGTCGCCCGGGATGAAGCGGGTGGCGAGATCCATCCCCGGGATCCCGGGCGGCCGCGGCGGCAACAGGCTCGACTGCAGGGCGAGCGCGAGCTGCTCCGCCTCGCGCCGCAGGTGCGACTCGGCGGTGACCGTCTCGCGGGCGGCGACTCGCAGCTCGAGTCCCTCCACGACCACCGCGGCGAGATCGGCGAGGGTCTGCATGGCCAGCTCGGTCACGTCGTGGGGCTCGGTGTCGAGCACGCAGAGGGCGCCGATGTTGTGCCCGTCGGACGTCGTGAGCGGGACACCGGCGTAGAAGCGAAGTCCGAGGTCACCGGTGACGAGCGGGTTCGCCAGCGAGCGCGGGTCGGCGGTGGCGTCGGTGACGATCCAGGGACCGTCGTGGAGGATGGCGGAGGCGCACAGACCGGGCTCGCGAGCGACCTCGCCCACGTCGGCGATTCCGTGCGCCGCCGTGAACCAGATGCGGTCGCTGTCGACGATGCTGATGATTCCGATCGGCACGCCGAACGTGCGCGCCGCCACCGAGGCGATGCGCTCGAAGGAGCCGTCCGGCGGCGTGTCGAGGATCGCGAACCGGCGGACCGCCGACATGCGGGCGAGCTCGCGCTCCTCGGCGTCGAGGGTCGACGTCACCCGGCGCCGGTGGGCAGCGGGTCGATCCACGCCACGTACACCGCCCGACCGGCTCCTGCCGGGACCCGCTCGATGAGGAACCGGCACTGCACCTCGGTGCCGTCGCGGCGAAGGACCGGGAGATCCAGCGGCACGCCGAGGACGTGCGCCTCGCCGGTGTTCAGGTGTCGGCTGAACCCGGCGACGTGCGCCTCGCGAAGGGCGGGCGGGACCACCGTCACGACGCGACGACCGACGAGGTCCGCCGGGTCCCAGCCGAGCTCGTCGGCGAGCGTAGGACTGATCGCGAGGATGCGGTTGGCGTCGTCGGCGGCGATGGCGCCGGTCGTGGCGTCGGTGACGACGCTTGCGTCCCACTCGGGCATCGGTGGGACCGCCGCGCCTTCGGGATGACGCTCGAACCGCTCCTGATGGGTGCCCTGCCAGGGTGTGGGCAGCCCGCCGCTCAGCTGGACGATCGCCTGCTCGCACGCCCAGTCGCGCACGGCGACGATCTCCGGCAGGGCCGGGCGGGTCAGCAGCTCGCCGGCGACGGCCAGGCGCTCGGCGAGGTCGAGCACGTCCTGCAGCACCGCGAACTCCGACGCCGCGTCCGCCGGGACCTGGATGCAGAGGTCGAGCTGCTTGGGCACCCACGGCAGCGGGCTCGGGTGGCCGGACGGGACTGCCGGCTCGGCGGTGCCGGCGGCCCGCGCCGCGTCGATCTCGGCGACGACCGCACCCGAGATCCTGGCGCGGGCGGCGTCGGCGGCGGCGACGTCCACGGCGTCGTCGCCGTGCTGCGCCAGGTAGAACGTGAGCTCGCGGATGATCGCGTCGTGGTGCTGACGCGCTGACAACCAGAGCGTCGCGGGCATCGACAGCAGCCGGACGTCACGCGTCTCCACCGCCGCAGCCGGCAGGAGATCGTCGATGTCCCACGCGTCGAGCAGTGCGCTCGGGTCGGGGTCGTCCTCCTGGTCGCCGACACAGAACCAGACGACCTTTCCGTCGATGCCCAGGCTGTGCACGCCGCAGGCGCCGGTCAGCAGCGCGACCAACCCCATCCCTCGCCCGGTGGTCGCTTCCACGTCGTAGTTCCGCTGGACGGGCAGCATCGGGCAGAAGTCGCGCACCTCGACGCACAGCTGCTCGTCGGTGACGGCCAGCCAGAGCTGGACCGGGGTGTGCGCGTGGAGCACCGCGTTGGTGACGACCTCGCTCACCGCCAGCTCCGCTCGATCGCTCCAGTCGGCGTGACCCGATTGGTCGAGCGCTTCGCGGAGCAGGCGCCGCGCCTCGGCTGCGCTCTCCAGGTCACCCGCGAGGTCATGGCATCGCTCGATGTGGGTGGTGCCCTGCGGACTCAGCACCGTGGGCAACACCGAACAGTCAGCCGATCCCGCCACTCCGGACAGCCTAGACACTCGGGCGTACGGGCCGTCGATGAGGCTCCCGACGGGCGGCGGGCGAGGCGTCCTTGGTACCGTCGCGACGCGGCGAGCCGGCGGCGCAGAACGGAGCGCGGGACTGTGTTGATGGACGTGGAGCGATCCGATCATCCCGTCACCCACCACCTGGTGCACTTCTACGAGAGCGACGCGGAGATGGTCTCCTCGGTGTCGCGCTACCTCGCGGCCGGGCTCGATCGAGGCGAGCCGGCGCTTGTCTTCGCCACTGCGTCGCACCGGGAGATGTTCGAGGTTGCGATCGCTGCGCTCCGGGGTTCGGACGACGCCGCGAGCTCGATCGCGTACGTCGATGCCGAGGAGGCGCTCGAGCAGCTCTTCGTCGACGGCCGGATCGTCCCGGAGCGGTTCGAATCGGTCGTCGCCTCTCGCGTCCGGGACGCCGTCGGCCGCGGCGGTGTGGCGCGTGCCTACGGCGAGCTCGTCGAGCTGCTGTGGACGCAGGGACGGGTCGCTGCGGCCGTGGAGCTCGAAGAGCAGTGGGATCGCCTCGGCGCGGAGCTTCCCTTCAAGCTCTTCTGCGCGTACTCGATGCCGTCGCTGCAGCAGGCCGAGGACCTCGACGCCTTCAACACGGTCTGCCACCTGCACACCGGCGTCGTCGCCCCCGGTGACGACGACATCGACGCCGGACCGGCGCCGTGCGCGGTGCGCGCCTTCCCCGCGAGCAGGACGGCACCGCGGGCGGCGCGCCGCTTCGTCGCCGATGCCGCCGCGACGTGGGGCGTGAGCGTCGACGGTGACGCGGCGCTCATCGTATCGGAGCTGGCGACCAATGCCGTCGTGCACGCCCGGTCGCCCTTCACCGTGACGATGACCGCCGAGGGGGGAGTGGTGCGGCTCGCCGTGCGTGACGAGTCGGCCGACCTCCGCGCAGGCAGCGAGTCCGACCTCCTCGCCGAGTCGGGACGAGGTCTCGGCCTCGTTGCGGCACTGGCGACGCGGTGGGGAGTCCGCCGTCTCGACGGAGCCAAGGAGGTCTGGGCGGAGGTGGCGTCGTGAGCACGATCGACCGCGACATCGAGCTCGACGCCTTCGACGCATCGCGACCGGGACACGTGTGCTGGGTCGTCGGCGACGGAGGCTCCTACGCCTCGACCGCGACCGCGATGCTCAGGCGCGGCGCCAGCAGCGGCGGCAAGCCTGTCGCGTTCGGTCCCGCGAGCGGCCGCGCGCTCGAGCTCCTCGCCGCTGAAGCGGCCGTCACCGCCGACCCGGCGCGCGACTTCCTCGGCGGCGGCCCGCTCGAGCCGGACGCCATGTTCCGCATGTTTCGCGCCCAGACCGAGCTCGCGCGCACCGAGGGACACGAGCGCTTGTGCCTCGTCGCGGACATGGACTGGCTGCTCCCGCTCGAGCCGTCCGCCGAGGACATCGTTGCCTTCGAGCTCGCGCTCGATCGGGTCGTCGCCGAGCTCGATGCCACCGTCGTCTGCGCCTATCGCACCGAGACGTTCGCACCCGACGACCTCGTCGACGTGTGCGCCGTCCACCCCGAGCAGCTCGGCGGGCACGAACCGGGACCCTTCCGCTTCGTCGCCGACGGCTCCGGCTGGCGGCTCTCCGGCGAGGTCGACAACGCCGTTGCGGACGTCTTCCGGACGGCCCTGCGCACCGCTGCCGCCGACGACTCCTGCACGATCGACGTCCGCGAGCTCGACTTCATCGACTGCGCCGGGTTGCGTCAGATCGCCACCGTCGGCCGCGACCGCTCACGACCGATCGTCCTCGACGGTGCGTCGGCGCACCTCCGGCGCCTGTGGGAGCTCACCGGGTTCGCCGCCACCGCCCCGGGCGTCGAGCTCCGGGCCGACTGAGCCGACGCGGCCGCGGCGGGTCAGCGCCGGCGGGCGCTGGTGATCCAGGTCGCGGAGTCGAACGTGACGCCGTCAGCGGTGCGGTGGGCGGCGGTCGTGGCGCGCAGCGCATCGAGGGCGGCGACCCGGACTCCGTCGTCGAGGCCGTCGAGCATCCAACCCATGAGCCCGGCAATGAACTCGGTGGCCTCGTCGGGGTCGCTGCCGAACCACATGTCGGCCGTGTTGCCGGTCACCTCGATGTCGGCGTAACCGGCGTCGGACAGGACGGCGCGCAGGCGGTCAGGATCCGACAGCGCGAACGGGCCGGCTCCCGGCGGCGGGATCTGGGGCTGGCGGTCGGCCGCCAGCGCGGTGGCGATCGCGTGGAGCCACTCGTTGCCTGACAGCGGCTGCCACGTCAGCAGCACGAGGCGTCCGCCGGGGCGCAGCGCGGCACCGATGTTCGCGAGAGCAGCGACGTGGTCGGCGAAGAACATCGCGGAGGTGCGGCAGATGGCCACGTCGAAGCCGGCCGGTTCGAAGGGATGGATCTGCGCGTCCGCTTGCAGGAACGTGCAGTTGGTGAGGCCCTCCGTCGCGGCTGCCCTGCGGGCGTAGTCGAGCATCGGCGCGGACAGATCGACGCCGACGGCCGATCCCGACGTCGCGGCCCGAGCGGCGTCGCGCGTGTTCTGGCCGGTCCCGCAGCCCACGTCGAGCACCCGATCGGTCGGCGAGATGGCCGCCGCGGCCTGGAACGGTTGGTCGTGGCCGGCGATGGCCCGGTCGAAGGTGCGGGCGTGCTCGGCCCAGTACGCGCCCTCGTGACCGTTCCACGCGGCGTGCTGATCGACGTTGGCCGGATCGACCGGCACGGTGTCGGTGCTCATGCTTGCTCCCCCTGACGCGTATCCTCCCTTTGGTACTATCGTTGTAGTCCCAAAGGGAGCATCATGGCAAGAGGCAGTCTGACCACCACGTCGTACGCGGTCCTGGGGCTGCTGGCGGTGAAGCCGTGGAGCACCTACGAGCTGACCCAGCAGATGGAGCGCTCGCTCGGCCACATGTGGCCGCGCGCCACCAGCAAGCTGTACGAAGAGCCCAAGAAGCTGGTCGAGCACGGTCTCGCGCGTGGCAGCGAGGACCGGGTCGGCAAGCGGCCGCGCACGGTGTACGCCATCACGGCCAAGGGTCGGCGGGCGCTCGCCGCGTGGCTGCAGGAGCCCGGCGACGGCCCGGTGCTGGAGTGGGAGCAGCTCGTGAAGGTGTTCTTCTCCGATCACGGCACGAGAGCCGACGCCCTCGCCAACCTCGACGCTGCCCTCGAGTGGGCCCTGGCACGCAGCACGCAGACCGCCGCCGTCGGCCACGAGTACCTGGACGGGGGTGGACCGTTCCCGGAGCGGTCCGCGCAGACGAACGTGTCGGTGCGCTTCCTCATCGACTTCTACGCACTCGTCGCCGAGTGGGCGCGCTGGGCCCGCGGCATCGTCGAGACCTGGCCCGAGGACCCCGCGCTGGCGGTCGCCGACGACGCGCTCTTCCGGGAGAACCTGGCGCGAGCGGACGCTGCCGCCAACGCGCCGTCGGCGCGGCGTGGGCTACCTCAGTAGCCGGCGGCCGAGACCAGTGCGCCGTAGTGGCGGCCGCCCGGCGCCGTGTAGCCGTACGACGCCGGTTGCGACGCCGCGTCGGCACGCAGCTTCGAGATGATCTGCGCCGGCGTGAGGTTGGCGCAGCCACCGCTCGAGATGCACAGCGCGACGAGGCCGGCGACGTGCGGGCTCGCCATCGACGTGCCCGACATCGTCGTGTAGCCGCCGAGGTTCGTGGTCGAGTAGATGCACGTGCCCGGTGCGGCGATGGTGTGGGCCGCGTCCGGCGACGATGCCGTCGTCCAGTTGCTGAACGAGGCCGCCGAGTCGTCCGCGTCGCTGCTGCACGACGACGAGGCCCCGCCGCCCGGCCGCCCGTTGTGATCGGAGACGGCGGTCACGGTCAGCACCTCGTCGTACGCCGCGGGCGTCGTGGACTCGAAGTCGACACCGTCGTTGCCGGCGGCGACGACATAGGTCACGCCCCGTGCAACCGAGCCGCAGATCGCCTTGTGGAGCGCGTCGTCGTTGCTGTTGCCGCAGTTGCCGTCGTCGGTGCCCGCACCGCCGAGGCTCATGTTCGCCACCTTGATGCCCAGGCGCTGCGCGTTGGCCGTCACCCAGTCGATGCCGCAGATGACCCATGAGTTGAGCCCGGTGCCGACGGCGGTGAGCACCTTCACGGCGTACAGCGGCGTGTTGGGCGCGACGCCGACGACCCCGGCGGCGTCGTCCTTGGCACCGACGGTGCCGGCGACGTGGGTGCCGTGGCCGTGGTCGTCGCCGGCGCCGAGGCCGACGGTGCAGTTCTTGCCTCCGAGGACCCGCAGGTCCGGGTGGTTCGTCTGGACGCCCGTGTCGATCACGGCGACGGGCACGCCGACGCCGCCGGCGCCATCACCGGCACGCGTGCTGCTCAGATCGGCGTCCATCCGATCGATGCCCGTCGGCACCGTCTGGGCGAAGGACTCGACCGGGGTGTCGAGCTGGACCGACTCGACGCGCGGATCGTTCGTGACCTGCGCCGCCCGGGCCGCGGTCATCCGCACCGAGTAGCCCTTGAGCGCGCTCTCGTACACGTGCTGGACCTCGTCGCCGCTGCGGCGATTCTCCTCCGCGACGGCGGAGGCCCGGTCGACGCTGTCCTTCAGGACCACGATGTAGGACTGCTTCTCCGCCGGGGCTGCGTGCACCGCCGGACTCGACGTCAGCGCCGGGACGAGCGCGGCCGTCAGGACCCCTGCGACGAGCAACGCCCGCCGCGACCTCGGAAATCGCATTCGTTGCCTCCTGGTCGGACCGGCAGGCGCCGGTCTCCGCTCCCAGTCAACGGGGCAGCGAGGCAAATATTGCGGTTGTGTTACGGACACCACCGAGCGCGGTCGGCGTCGCCGACGCGCCCGGTGGTGTCCGGCGGGGGTCAGGCGGCGGCGTCCTCCTCGTGGGCGGGGTGCAGACCGCCGCCACCGCCCGAGCCGCCCGTCGGCGCGACCGGCGCCGGATCGGTGAGCGGCGCGGCGTCGAAGCTGCGCCGCGAGAACGTCAGCACGACGTGGGCGACGGCATCCGACATCTCGTCGAGCCCGCGCTCGTTCACGTTCGCCAACGTGTCGCACGCCAGGTGGTAGCAGGGGTCGTACGCCTGGCCCGCGGTGCCGCCGAAGAGCGCGGCCTCGCTCGCGGTCTTCACCCCCTCGGCGCCGGTGAACAGGCCACCCGCGGGGATGCCGGCGGCGATGAACGGCCCGTAGTCGGAGCGACCGTTGAACGGCGTCTCGGCCGACGCCAGACCGACGGCGTCGAAGTACGAGCGGAAGACCTGCTCGATGTCACCGGAGCCCGCCGGTCCGTCGGCCACACCCGCGCCCGCGGGGAACGCCGAGTTGTCGCCGTCGTACACGAACCGGCCGTAGTTCGGCGAGCCGATCATGTCGAAGTTGAGGTTGAGCTCGATGCGGTCGCGCTCGGCCTGGCTGAGGCTCGCCACGTACGCCTGCGAGCCGAGGAGGCCGAACTCCTCCGCGCCCCACCACACGAACCGGATCTTGTTTCGGACCTCGCGCTGCTGCGCGGCGAGCACCTCGGCGACCTCGAGGATCGTCGCGGAGCCGGTGCCGTTGTCGTTGATGCCGGCGCCTCGCGACACCGAGTCGAGGTGGGCGCCGACGACGACCACGTGGTTCGGGTCGCCGCCCGAGGTCTCGGCGATGACGTTGCGGGTCACGCGCGTCTCCTCGACGCGGTCGATGCGCACCGTGGCGAGAACGCCGGTCGCGCCGGACGCGATGCCGTTCGCCAGGTCGACACCGGCGGCGTAGGAGGTGCCGAGGGCGGGGCCGTGACCGGGGGAGCCGAGGGTTCCCTGGATCACACCGGCGCGCCCGACGCTGTTCCCCTCGTTCATCACGATCGTGGCCACGGCACCGGCGGCCCGGGCGTTGTCGGCCTTCTGCGCGAACGTGCAGGTGCCGCGCATCACCAGGGCGATCGACCCGGCGGGGAAGCCGGCGAAGTCGGCCGCCTCGCAGCCGGAGGTGTTGCTGTTGTCCGGCGCGCCCTCGACCGCGGGGATGTTGAGCTCCACCGCGTGGATCGGCGCGCTCACCTCGGTCGACTCGGAGAACGTCATCGACGCGAAGTCGACGCCGTCGACGTACGTCGTCCCGTCGGGCGAGTCCTGCCGAAGGACAGGTGGCGTCCGGTCCGCGTTGAAGAGGAACGAGAAGTACTGGTTCGTCACGGTGTAGCCGGCGGCTGCGAGGCGCGACGTCACGTACTCGGCGGAGGCCTCGAACCCGGGGCCGCCACCGACGCGGTTCCCGCCGTTCGTGTCGGACGCCGCCTGGAACGCCTGGAGGTGCTCCAGGATCCCGCCGACGGTGACCGCCCGGCGGAAGCCCTGCGTCACCGCCAGGTCGCCGCGAGCGGATCGCGCCGCCGCCGGCGCGACGCCGGCGACGAGTGCGAGTGCGAGCGCGACGGCAAGCACGGCCTTGTGTCTGATGTTCTTCATCTCATTCTCCCCTCGTACGCCGTCACGGTGCGTGCCGGCATGCCTCGCCGACGTCGAGCACCTGGCCGCGCTCGACGATGACCTGTTGGGTGCTGACGGCACCGTCGGGTGCCTCGCACTGCAGCTGCCACGCCTCTCGTGGCCCGGACGTTGCCGCCGACGGGCCGTTGAACCCGACCTCCCCGCGCCAGTCGTCGAAGGCGCGGCTGCCCTGGTCCCAGTTGATGATCACCGCCGTGTAGCGACCGGGCGGCGGCTGGAAGAGCGTGACGTCCTCGTCGGCATCGCCGAAGGACGCCGCGGCGCCGACGAGCTCGCCCTCGTCGTCGTAGACGTAGAGGTCCCAGTCGGTCGCCGGGTTCGTCCACTCGATGTGGACGCCGACCAGCTCGTTGTCGGCGGCCGGTGGCGCGAGCACGTCGAAGTCGAACGTCTCGTACGGAACCTCCACGCGCCGCGGTGCCGGCGACGGGTAGTACGGGTTCTCGTCGGGTTCGACGGCGGGATCGTTGACCATCGTGATCGTCGTCTGCGCCGGCGCGACCGCGTCGCGCCCGTCACGACCGGCGACGATCGGCCGCGTCGACGGGTTGACGTGCCACTCGAACGTCGGCCCCGTGGTCACCATCGATCCACCGAGCGCGTCGGCGAACGTCAGCGGCGATGCCGTCGAGGCGCAGAAGTCGTCGGCGCACACCGGCGAGGTGCTCGTCTCGAACGTGCGGGACAGGGTGAGCCGGGCACCGGGCGGCGCCGACCCGGTGAGCACCGAGTGGAGCGACGAGTCGGCGACCGCCTCCAGCGCCTCGAGGTACGCAGCGCGGTTGCCGCCCCGCCCGGCGCCGGCGGCCGGCTCGAGACCGAGGTACTCCGCGACGACGCCGGTCTCGTACGGCGGGTGGAACTCGTCGGGACCGATCTCGAAGGTGTAGGTCAGCGCGCCGGCGGTCCAGAACGTCCAATCCTCCGTCGTCCCGGTGGTGTCGTAGAGGCCGAAGCCCGGCAGGTTGGCGTAGCCGTTGTGCGCCGTCATCCGCTCGCCGAGCGCCCTGGCCGCGGGCTCCTCGTGCGGGAACCCCTGGCCGATCGTGCCCGGCGACCGCAGGACGAGGTTGCCGAAGGTGTGATTGGTGATGACGAGCTGGACCTGGCGGGTGGCGATCAGGTCTCGGACTGCCCGCACCTCGGGCTCGGAGAACGGCGCCGGCCCGCGGTAGCCGTCGCTCAGGGGCGCGGGGCTCGCGCCGCTGCCGCCCCAGAGCGCGCCGTAGTTGCGATTCAGGTCCACGCCGCTGAGCCGGGTCCGGCGATCGCACGTGCCGACGACGTCGCGGCAGTTCTTGCGCTTCATCTCGAAGTCGTGCGCCGAGAAGTCCTGTGACGCCGGGCCCGGGCGCGCCTCGCGCGAGACGACGAAGCCGTCGGGGTTGACGACGGGCACGACGATCGTGCGCGTCGCGTCGACCAGGCGCGTCGTCTGGGCATCGGTGCCGTACCCGACGAGCAGGTCGTAGGCGAGCTCGATCGAGTGCTCTGCCGACGGCCACTCGCGGGCGTGGTGGGCACCGAGCACGACCATCGTCGGCTTGCCGTCGGCAGCATCGGGCCCGCGGGTGATCTCGATGCCCACCAGCGGCCGGCCCTCCCACGACCGCTCGCTCAGCGTGATCGATCGCGCCAGGTGGGGGAACGCAGCGGCGAGCGCGATCAGCTCCTGCTCGTAGTCCTCCAGGTGGCGATAGCTCGTGCGACCCGACGGCAACGGGCTCCGCACCGTCGAGGCCGCGTAGCGCTCGTCGGCGGCCCGGTTGGCGGCATCGCGCGCCGCGAGGTCCGGGATCCGCACGGTGTAGGTGAACCCGGCGTCGCGCAGGCGACGCTCGTCGGCGTCGCCGTAGAGGACGACGTCGACCGAGTCCGCATCGCCGTGCTCGGTGAGGTCGAGACCGAGCCGCTGCAATCGCTGCTTGTCGGCCGGCGTCGGCGTGGACACCTCGACCAGCCGGGTCCGTGATCTCGCTTCCGATCCGCCGCCGCGGGGCGCGGCTGCCGCCGTGGCCGAGACGAGCAGGGTGAGGACCAGCGCAGTGGCGACTGCGCGCCCGAATGCCATCGTCCGCCTCCAGAGCTGCCCGCGACTCCCCTCGCGGCGCAGGACGAATCGTACGAAACGGACAGCGCCGCGACTAGTACAAGATCGGGACCGGGTGCGCCGGCGCACGGGTCGTCGGGCCGACGCCGGTTCCCGGAGACCTGGCAGCATCGGCGGAGGAGATCTGACTGGGAGGGATCCGAAGATGGCGTGGGACTTCTGCACCGACCCCGACGTCCAGGCGAAGCTGGACTGGGCCGACCGGTTCGTGGCCGAGGAGATCGAGCCCGTCGAGTCGCTGCTGTACGACGTGGTCGACGTCGGCCGGCCCGAGGGCGCGATCGGTGAGCTCTTCGAGCAGTGGCGCCAAGAGGTGAAGGACCACGGTCTCTACGCCGCCCACCTGCCGGCCGAGCAGGGCGGCCAGGGCTTCGGCGAGGTGAACCTCGCGCTGCTCAACGAGGTGATCGGGCGCTCGTGGTGGGCGCCCTACGTGTTCGCGACCGGGCCGGGCACGCCGGGCAGCGGTCAGTCCGACGTGCTCGCCGTCTTCGGCACCGACGAGCAGAAGCAGCGGTGGCTCTATCCGCTGCTCGAGGGCAAGATCACGATGATCTACTCGATGACCGAGCCGCACGGCGGCGCGGACCCGACGGGCTTCCGCTGCCGCGCGATCCGCGACGGCGACGAGTGGGTCATCAACGGCGACAAGTTCTTCTCCTCGGGCGCCGAGCAGGCCGACCTGATCCTGCTCATGGCGGTCACCGACGTCGACGCCAGCGCCTACCAGGGCATGTCGATGTTCATCGTGCCGACGGACGCGCCCGGCGTCCGAATCTTCGGAGACCTCGGCGGCAAGGACGACGAGGACGGCGGTGTCGGCTTCGGCCACCACCCCTACATCCGCTACCAGGACGTGCGCGTGCCCGCCGATCACCTGATCGGCGAGCAGGGCAAGGCCTTCGAGATGGCGCAGCGGCGGTTGAGCGCCGGCCGCATGCACCACGCCATGCGAGCCGTCGCACTCGCCAAGCGTGAGTTCGAGATGATCTGCGAGCGGGCGCTGTCGCGCTACACGCAGGGCGGGCTCCTCGCCGAGAAGCAGATGGTGCAGGAGATGATCGCCGACGCCTGGCTCGAGCTCACCCAGTTCCGCCTGCTGATCCTCCAGGCGGCGTGGGTCATCGAGCGCGACGGCTACGGCGCCGCCCGGCGGTACGTGGCGGCGTGCAAGGTCAAGGCAGCGGAGATCCAGCGGGAGATGGCGTTCAAGGCGACGCACATCCACGGCGCCCTCGGCACGACGAACACGCTGCCGATCACCCGCGGCACCGACTGGCTCGGCATCGCCGACGGGCCGACCGAGGTGCACAAGGTGAGCCTGGCCCGGCAGGTGCTGAAGGACTACCGGCCGAGCACCGACCTGTGGCCGACGCGCTTCCGTCCCCGGACGCTCATCAACGCGCGCGAGCGGCTCGACGAGATCGTCGCCGGTCGACTGCCCGACGGCGCCCGCTCGGAGCTCGACACGCTCTTGCAGCAGAGCACCAACGGCAACGACCGCGCCATCGCCCGCATGAAGGAGTTCATGCAGATGACGACCGAGGAGGGCCTCTACGCCGACTTCGACCCCGCGGCGCGGCTGTTCCCCGTTCCTCGGCGCTGAGCGACTGACCGCCCGGCCGGGGGGAGGGGCCGGGCGGTCGTCGGTGGTGGGGGAGGGACGGACGGCCTAGAAGTCGTCCATGCCGCCGCCGGGCATGCCGGCGCCGGCGGTCTTGGGCTCGGGCTTGTCGGCCACGAGCGCGTCGGTGGTGAGCACGAGGGCGGCGACGGACGCCGCGTTCTGCAGCGCGGCGCGGGTGACCTTGGCCGGGTCGATGACGCCGCCCTTGACGAGGTCCTCCATCTCGCCGGTGGCGGCGTTGAGGCCGTAGCCGCCGGTCTCGCGCTCGACGTTCGCGACCCACACACCGGCGGAGAGCCCGGCGTTGTGGGCGATCTGCCGGCACGGGGCCTCCATCGCTCGCCACACGATGCGAGCACCGATGGCCTCGTCACCGTCGAGCTCGAGCGCCTGCACCGCGGTACGGGCCCGCAGCAGCGCCGTGCCGCCGCCGGGGACGATGCCCTCCTCGA
>Ga0196963_10001349_pt1 | contig 16901 bp, 19 predicted proteins | sample S1_5metaG_FD_148600 | JGI IMG/M metagenome (GOLD analysis project Ga0196963, IMG submission 148600) | Soil microbial communities from Anza Borrego desert, Southern California, United States - S1_5 | ecosystem: Environmental > Terrestrial > Soil > Desert | place: USA: California | collected... | reverse complement strand
GCCGCGCGGCGTCGGCGGGACGAAGCGCGCCGGGCGCACGAAGGCGAAGAGCTCGACCACGTCATGGCCGGCGACGGCCTGGTTGAGGCGCCGGCCGACCGCCTTGGCATGAGCGAGGAATGGCCGCTCCCCCGCCTCGATGCGCCGCGCCGCCTCGCTTTTGGCAATGGTCTCGACATCGCCCTCCGGGTTCAGCCACGCGACGCTGGCCGCGCGCAGCACCATCGCCGGCGCCTCCGGCAGAAGCACGCGGCGAGGAAGTGGTGCCTGAGTCATGGGGCCGCGATCATAGACGAGCTTCGTTCACGAGGCCCCCTTCCTAGCCCTCCCCTGCTGCGCAGGGAGAGGGAACACGAGTCGGATCCCCTCTCCTGCCGAAGGCGGGGGAGAGCAAGGGAGGGGGCCTCGTCGATCGTTCGAACCTGAATTCATTTGACGCCGCCGCCGCTTCGGCGCGTCTTACCGCTGCTCCTCCCAGTCATCCGGTTTCATGGCTTCCCCGTCTCTCGCGCCTCAGGGCGCCTCCACGCGCCACGCGCTGGTGGTGCTGGTGTTCCTCACCATCGTCTGGGGCCTCAACTGGCCGGCGATGAAGCTCGCCGTGGAAGGCTTTCCGCCCTGGCAGTTCCGCGCCGCCTGCGCGCTGTTCGGGATCTTCGCGCTGTTCACCATCGCGCGGCTCAACGGGCTATCGGTGCGGCCGCCGCCCGGGCTCTGGGGCAAGCTGGCGCTCTCCGGCATCCTCAACGTCGCCGGCTGGCAGGTCTTCTCGGCCTCGAGCCTGCAATACATCGACTCCGGTCGCGGCGCGATCGTCGCCTACACCATGCCGCTGATGACCGCGATCATGTCGGTGTTCATCCTGCGCGAGCGCCTGGGTGCCCGCGTGATCGCCGCACTCCTGCTCGGCAGCGCCGGCATGGCGCTGCTTCTGCCGGCGGACCTGTTCAGCGGCAACGATCGCCAGCTTCTCGGCATCGGGCTCATGCTGCTTGCCGCCTTCTCCTGGGGCGCGGGCACGATCCAGCTCAAATACGTCAAGCTGCCGCTGCCGACGATGGTCGCGACCGCCTGGTTCTTCGTCTTCGCTTTTCCGGTGCAGCTGATCGGCGGGTTGTTCGAGACGCCGCCCGACTGGCCGACGCTGACCTGGCCGGTGATCCTGGGCGCGCTCTATGCCGCGACCATCCCGGTCGCCTTCGGCTATTGGGCGTGGTTCCGCCTGGTCGAGGTGCTGCCGGTGACCATCGCCTCGATCGCCACCTTGGCGACGCCGGTTCTCGGCGTGCTGTCCGGCGCGCTGCTGCTCGACGAGCCGGTCGGCTGGCGCGAGATCGTCTCGCTGCTGCTCGTCCTCGCCTCGCTCGTTCTGGTGCTCTATCGCAAGGCGCCGCGGCAATGATGACGGAAAGTTCTCGCTTCGCTCGCCCCCACCCCAACCCTCCCCCATCGGCTCCGCCGCCAGGAGAGGGGGTACGATTCGAGTCCCCTCTCCCGCGTCTTACGCGGCGGAGAGTTAGGGTGGGGGCGAGCGAAGCGAGTTCGTAATGTCGCATGTGATGATCAAGGGGGTCTCATGCTGATCGGCTATGTCAGCGACGAACGCTATGTCGCGATCGAGGGTGTTGCGCTCGAATTCATCCGCAACGGCGTCTCCGTCGCCGTGACCTCGCGCGCCTCGGGCGCCGTGCATGCCGAGCTGGCGCCCGGCGAATACGAGGTCGTGCTGTCGAAGGCCGGCTTCGGCGCCAAGCGCGTGGCGATGGAAGTGGTGCGCGACCGGCCCTATCAGTTCCGCCTGCTTGCCGACCAGCTTCTGGGTTATGCCTGGCCGAAATATGTGCAATCGGGCGAGGAAGCCGAGTTCCGCGTGCATTCGCCCGAGGCCTTCCACATGGAGCTCTGGCGCTACGGCCTGAAAAAGGAGCGCGTCGAGGGCCTCGGCTGGTGGGACGAGCACGGGCCGCGCGCCATGGTGCAGATCACGCCGGATGGCGACTACACCCAGACCGGCGTGCAGTGGAGCAAGACCGGCTATGCGAGCCCGGGATTCCGCCCCAAAGCGAAGGCGCCGGAGAAGAGCGGGCTCTACTATTTCCACGCCTCGACCAAATCGGGGCTGTTCTTCTCCTTCCCCTGGATCGTCGCCCCGAAGCAGGCGACGGCGAAGATCGCCGTGCTCGCTTCCAACATCACCTGGAACGTCTACAACGCCTTCGGCGGCCGCTCGAACTACATCAACACCGACAAGCTGCCGGCGACGCCGACGGTGAATTCGCGCCAGGATCTCGAGCGCTATACCTCGAAGAATTTCCTGACATACCTAGCCGAGGAATACGCGCCGCTCTCCTTCGACCGGCCGGAGCCGATCAACTTCGTGCCGGAGAACGAGGAACCGGCGAACATCATCGAGGGCCGCTCGGCCTGCCATATCGCGCCGGCGGAATGGCGCTTCCTCGCCTGGCTCGAGCGCGAAGGCTTCGCCTATGATTTCTGGGCCGAGAGCCAGCTGCACGAGGGCACGCTGCCGCTCGAGGCCTACAAGATCCTCATCCTCTCGACGCATCCGGAATACTGGTCGCGCGAGATGTACTTCAAGGTGAAGGCTTGGGTACAGGAGAAGGGCGGGCGGCTGCTTTATCTCGGCGGCAACGGCATCGACTGCGAGGTCACCTTCCACGGCGATGCCGTGATCTGCCACAACGGCGATGCGCGCCGGCTGCGCCAGCCCGGCAAGTACACGCCGCGCTTCCGCGATCGCGTCGAATGCCCGTCGAACCTGCTCGGCGTCGTCTTCGACTATGACGGCGCGATGACCGGCGCGCCCTATCGCGTCAAGGATGCAAGCCACTGGATCTATGCGGGCACGGGCTTGAAGAACGGCGATCTCTTCGGCGAGAAGAGCCTGCATATGCGCTGCCCGGGCGGCGCCTCGGGTCACGAGACCGACAAGATCACGCCATGGACACCAAAGGGCACCGTGCACCTCGCCAAGGGCGAGAACCCCGACAAGGGCGGCGCCGATATGGTCTATTACGAGACCGCGTCGGGCGGCCGCGTCTTCTCGGCCGGATCGATCGCGTGGAACGCGTCGATCTTCATCGACGACAATGTCTCGAAAATCACCCGCAACGTGATCGAGCGGTTCTTGAAGTAGCTCACGCTCTGCAAATCCGTCACAGCGCCCCTCACCCTTCGACAAGCTCAGGATGAGGGGCTAATGAGATATCTCAGTACGCCTCATCCTGAGCTGGTCGAAGGGTGAGGCGGTCCACGACCGCGGGATCCAGACTGCGCCCATGCTAGCGCTCGGCATCGAGACCAGCTGCGACGAGACCGCGGCCGCCATCGTCGACAGCGATCGACGGATCCTGTCGAGCGTCGTCGCCTCGCAGCTCGACCGCCATCGCCTCTATGGCGGCGTCGTGCCGGAAGTCGCGGCGCGCGCGCATCTCGAATGGCTGCAGGGGCTCGTGCGCCGCGCGCTCGATGACGCACGGGTTGGTTTCCGTGATCTCGATCTCGTCGCTGCGACCACAGGGCCAGGGCTCATCGGCGGCGTCATCGTCGGCTCGACCTTCGGCAAGGCGCTGTCGCTCGCACGCGGCCTTCCGTTCCTCGCGGTCAATCATCTCGAAGGCCATGTGCTGAGCCCGCGGCTCTCCGACGATGTGGCGTTTCCCTATCTGCTGCTGCTCGTCTCCGGCGGCCATTGCCAGCTGCTCGCAGTCGAAGGCGTCGGTCGCTACCGGCGCTACGGCACCACCGTCGACGATGCCGCCGGCGAGGCCTTCGACAAGGCGGCGAAGAAGCTCGGCCTCGGATTTCCCGGCGGCCCGGCGATCGAGCGCGCGGCGAAGAGCGGCGATGCGACGCGCTTTCCGCTGCCCAAGCCGATGCTCGGCCGGCCCGGCTGCGACTTCTCCTTCTCCGGCCTCAAGACCGCGGTCGCGCATGCGGTCGACGCGCTTGGTCACGAACCGACGCAACAGGAACAGGCCGACCTCGCCGCGAGCTTCCAGGAAGCGGTCGCCGCCTCGCTCGCCGATCGCACCAGGAACGCGCTCCGCCGCTTCACCGAGGAGCACGGGTCCGGCCACGCGCTCGTCGTCGCCGGCGGCGTAGCCGCCAACACGCGGCTGCGCGAGGTGCTCGCCCAGCTCGCCCGCGCGCACCAGACGAGCTTCGTCGCGCCGCCGCTGTCGCTCTGCACCGACAATGCGGCGATGATCGCCTGGGCCGGGATCGAGCGACGCCGTCTCGGCGAGGAGGACGGCCTCGATGTCGCGCCGCGGCCGCGCTGGCCGCTCGATGCCGAGGCCCCGCCGGCCCCTTATGCCGGAGCGAAAGCATGAGGGTCGCCGTCATCGGCGCCGGTGCCTGGGGCACCGCGCTCGCACAGGTCGCGATCCGCACCGGCGACGTCACGCTCTGGGCACGCGAGCCCGAGGTCGCCGCGACGATCGCGGCGGAGCGTGAGAACGTCGCCTATCTTTCCGGCTTCAAGCTCGACCCGAAGATCCGCGCCACATCCGACCTTGCCGAGGCCGGCGCGGGCGCGCAGGCGGTGCTCCTCGTCGTGCCGGCGCAGTTCCTGCGCAACATCGCGCGCCATCTCGCCCGTGTCATCGAGCCGGGCGTGCCCGTCGTGCTTTGCGCGAAAGGCATCGAGTCTCGAACGGGCGGCCTTATGACCGAGGTCGCGGCGGAGATGCTGCCCGGCCGCGATCTTGCGGTTCTCTCGGGGCCGAGCTTCGCGCATGAGGTTGCGCGCGGATTGCCGACGGCACTGGTGCTGGCGAGCACGACCGAGGGCCTGGCCGAACGGCTGGCGATGCGCCTCGCGCGCCCGACCTTCCGTCTCTACGTCTCCGACGATCCGGTCGGCGCCGAGATCGGCGGCGCGGTCAAGAACGTGCTGGCGATCGCCGCCGGCATCGTCGAGGGAGCCGGGCTTGGCGACAATGCCCGCGCCGCGATCGTCACGCGGGGCTTGGCCGAGCTGATCCGCCTCGGTCGCGCGCTCGGCGCGCGGCCGGAAACGCTGACGGGTCTCTCCGGCCTCGGCGATCTCGTACTCACCTGCACCGGCGCCAGCTCGCGCAACCATGCGCTCGGCTTCGCGCTCGGCCAGGGGCGCACCGTGGCGCAGGCGACCGCCGGCAAGGTCTCGGTGGTCGAGGGCGTCGCCAGCGCGCATCCGATCCGCGCCCGCGCCAAGCGTCTCGGCGTCGAGATGCCGCTGGTCGAGGCGGTCGACGACGTCGTCAATGGCGGCGTCTCGGTCGAAGACGCGATCCAGCGCCTGCTCGGCCGCCCGCCGCGCGCGGAGGGGTGGCGCTGACCGTTTCCTCATCATGACGCCGCGCGACATGGGGCTCGCCGCCCTGGTCTCGGCGATCTGGGGACTCGCCTTCGTCGCCACCCGGCTGGGTCTCGACGGTTTCTCGCCGCCGGAGCTGACGCTTCTGCGCTTCGTCATCGCGGCGCTGCCGGTGTTGTTCGTGCCGCGGCCGGCGATCCCGCTCGGCATGCTCGTCCTGATCGGCGCCACGCTGTTCGCCGGACAGTTCCTTCTGCTGTTCTTCGCCTTCGAGGCCGGCCTTCCGCCGGGCGTCGCTTCCGTCACCCAGCAGATGCACGCCTTCCTGACCGTCGCACTTTCGGCCGCCTTTCTCGCCGAGCGGCCGAGCCGCCGCCAGCTTCTCGGCCTCGCGGTTGCGCTTGCCGGGCTTGCGCTGATCGCGGCGACCGTCGGCGGCAATCTCACCGTCGCCGGTCTCGCGCTGGCACTCGCTGCCGCCTTAAGCTGGGCCGTCGGCAACACGCTGGTGAAGCGGCTCGGCCCCGTGCCGATGCTGCCGCTGATGGTCTGGGCGAGCCTGGTGCCGCCGTTGCCGGCGCTGGCGATCGCGGCGATCCTAGATCCCTCTTCATCCATCATCGACGCCGTGGCCGGCGCCTCGTGGATCTCGTTCGCCTCGGCGCTCTATCTCGGCGCGGTCGCCACGGTCGCCGGCTATGCGATCTGGGGAAAGCTGCTCGCCCGCTATCCGAGCGCTCTGGTCGCACCCTTCGCGCTGCTGGCACCCTTGGTCGGCGTCACCGCCTCGGCGATCGTCTTCGGCGAGCGCTTCGCGCCGATGCGGCTCGCCGGCATGGCGCTGATCCTTGCCGGCCTCGCCATCGCCGTGCTCAAGCGCCGCTAGCGGCCATCGCCAATCTCCGCTAGCGTCGCCGCGTCCTTCCCACGGAGTGCAGATGCTCTACTACGTGCACCGTCTCGACAAGCAGGGCGGCCTCGAGCTCAGGCTCAAGACGCGGCCGGTCCATCTCGAATATTTGAAGGCGAATGCGCACCGGCTGTTCGCCGCCGGCCCGGTGCTGACACCGGACGGCAAGGCGCCCTGCGGCAGCCTGCTGCTGGTCGAGGCCAAGGACGAGGCCGAGCTCAAGGAGTTCCTCGCCGGCGATCCCTACGACAAGGCCGGGCTTTTCGAGACGCTGACGATCCAGCCCTGGCGCAAGGTGTTCTCGCATCACGAGGTCGGCGGACCGCCGGGCTGAAGCTCAGGGAGACTCGACATGGCCTACTGGCTGATGAAGTCCGAGCCGGACACCTTCTCCTGGGAGAACCTGGTCGAGAAGAGGAAGAGCATGTGGGACGGCGTGCGCGGCTTCGAGGCGATGGCGAACATGAAGAAGATGAAGAAGGGCGATCTCGCCTTCTTCTATCACTCGAATATCGGCAAGGAGATCGTCGGCGTCATGAAGGTCGAGAAGGAGCACTATCCCGACCCGACCGACGAGTCCGGCAAGTTCGTCGCGGTCGACGTGGTGCCGGTGAAGCCGGTGAAGACGCCGGTCTCGCTCAAGGAGATCAAGGCGGACAAAAAATTCGCCAAGTTCCAGCTCGTCACCCATTCGCGGCTTTCGGTGATGCCGGTCTCGGACGAGCACTGGAAGGCGCTCTGCAAGATGGCCGGCGTCGCCGCTTGATGCGGCTTTGCCGCGAGGAAGAGATCGAGGAGGGCGAAGCGCGCGGCTTCCGCTTCGGCGAAGGCTCGAACCAGACGCGGATCTTGGTTCTCCGCTGGGAGGGCGCGCTCAAGGCCTATCTCAACATCTGCCCGCATGTCGGCACGCCGCTCGACTGGGTGCCCGACAAGTTCTTCCACCCCGACGACCGCCATCTGATCTGCGCCACCCATGGCGCGCTGTTCCTGCCGGAAAACGGTCTCTGCGTCGCCGGCCCCTGCGAGGGCGAGTCCCTGCAGGTGGCGGCGATCGAGGTCGAAGAGGGCTGGATCGTCTATCGCGGCCTAGCCGCGATTCATCGCGGCTGAAGCCGCTCCATCATCGCCGCCGTCGCCTTCGCATCGGCATCGTCGAGCGCCGACAGCGCATCGCGCACGCGTTCGAAATCGGCCATCGAGCGGTTCTGGCTCATCTTGATCTTGGCCTCGATGCGCTCCAGCGGCAGCGCGAAGCCGATGATCGCCTTCCTCAATCCTGCGAACTGCGTCTCGTCGAGCTTGTCGACGGTCCAAGGCCGCTTCGGCGCCAGCTTCGCCTCATGGAGTGCCGAAAGACGCACCAGAAGATCGACCACGCCGGCATCGTCGAGGACACTCGGTCGGCCATGCACATGCACGACCGCGTAGTTCCAGGTCGGGACCATCGCCTTCGGCTTCTCGTACCAGTCGGGCGAGACATAGGCGTTGGGCCCCTGGAACACCGCCGTCGCCTCGGCCGTGCCGTCCATCAGCTCCCAGACCGGATTCGCGCGCGCGACATGGGCGAGAAGCCGGCCGCCCTCGCGGTCGAGCACGAAGGGCAAATGCGAGATCTCGGGCTTGCCCTCGGCGCTCATGACCAGGGCGCCGAAGCCGTTGCGCTCGATCAGATCGAGCCCGGCCGCTTCCTCGGCGGCGAAGTGACGGGGCGTGTACATGGGGCCTCGTCTACCGGGCGGCGCGACGCCGGGCAAGTCGCGTCCACGCGGGACGGTCCCGCGCGTCCTCGGGCATGGCAGTATGCAGCCATGCTTCTCGGCCGCCGCGACCGGAACCGCCTGACGATCGTCGCCGTGACCATGCTCGCGGTCTGCGGTGCGGCCTCGGCCTTCACGCTGACCCTCTATCCCGAGCGGCCCTGGTGGCTGTCGGTCTGGATCGGCAGCGCCAGCGGCCTGCTGATCGGCCCGCCGATCGTGCTGTGGCTGCTGCTCGGCGTCGATACGCCGCTCGGCCGCAGGCTCAAGCGGCTGCCGCTGATCGCCTATCTGGTCCTCAATGCCGTGGTGATGACGGCCATCCTCATGGCCGGGCATGTCGCCGCCTATCACCTGATCTGGCCCAACGAGGAGCGCGTCAGCTTCCTCGACGATCCCGATCTGCCGGCCTCGATGTTCTTCTCGGTCTCGCTGGTCACCGCGATCAGCGTCGCGGTCGAGCTCCGCCGCCTGATCGGACCCGGGGTCTTCGGCGCGGTGCTTGCCGGCAGCTATCGCCATCCCCGGCGCGAACGACGCATCTTCCTGATGCTCGACCTCGTGGGATCGACCGGCATCGCAGAACGCCTGGGGCCGGAACGCTTCCTCGCCTTCCTCGATCGCTGGATCCATGCGCTGACCGAGCCGCTGCTCGCATCCGACGGCCGGATCTACCGCTATATCGGCGACGAGGTGATCCTGACTTGGCGGTGGACGGAAGACGCTCCCGCCCGCGCGCTCGCTTTCGCCGTCGAGGCCGCAAGGACCATCTCTGGCGCGACGGTCGCCTGGCAGCGCGATTTCGGTATGGTGCCGCGCATGCGTCTCGCGCTCCACGGCGGCCCGGTCGTCGCCGGCGAGATCGGCGACGTCAAGCGCGAGATCACTTTTCTCGGCGATACGCTCAACACCGCCGCGCGCATCGCCCAGGAGTCGCGTCAACACGAAGCCCTCATCGTCGCCTCGGCCGAGGTCATCGACAGCGTCGCGCTACCGGACGGCCTCGCGGCGCACCCGCTCGGCCCGGTGCGGCTGCGCGGCAAGGCCGAGCCGCTCGAGCTCGTCTGCCTTGCACCGGCAATTGACGTGCGCGCGCCTGCGGCCTAAAGCGACGCGATCACGCATGGAGACGACGATGAGACTCAAGTGGATTGCCGCCGCCGCGACGATTGCCCTGCTGGCGAGCCCGGCGGCCGCCGAGAAGACCTCGCTCTCGGTCCTCAAGCTTGCCTCTTCCGGACCTGTGTTCCTCGCCCAGGACCTCGGCCATTTCGCCGCCGAGGGCCTCGAGGTCGAGTTCAAGTTCTTCGCTGCCGCGCAGCCGGTCGCGGTAGCCGTGGTCTCGGGCGATGCCGAGTTCGGCGTCACCGGCCTGACCGCCGGCTTCTACAACCTCGCCGGCAAGGGCGCGCTCAAGATCATCGCCGGCCAGTCGCGTGAGCAGCCGGGCTACAAGCTCTCGGCCTATATGGTCTCGAACAAGGCCTGGGAGGCCGGCGTGCGCTCGCCGGCCGACTTCGCCGGCAGGTCCTTCGGCATGACCCAGGTGGGCTCAACCTTCCACTACATGATCGGGTTGCTCGCCGAGAAGCGCGGCTTCGACCTCTCCAAGAACCGGCTCGTGCCGCTGCAGAGCATCCCCAACATGGTCTCGGCGCTGCAGGGGGGACAGGTCGACACCGCGATCCTGCCTTCGACCGTCGCGGTGCCGATGTTGGATCGCGGCGACGCCAAGATCGTCGGCTGGGCGGGCGACGAGACGCCGTGGCAGCTCGGCGCGCTGTTCACCTCGCCGAAGATGATCGACACCAAGCGCACCACGGTCGAGCGCTTCGTACGCGCCTACAAGAAGGGCGTCGCCGCCTACGATCTCGCGTTCCAGAAGAAGACCGACCAGGCCGCGACCGACAAGGCGCTCGACATCCTCGCCAAATATACCGAGCAGCAGAAAGGTGCGATCGCCGCCGGCCTTCCCTATATCGAGCCGGAGGCGCGCTTCAGCGCCAAGGACATCGCCAAGCAGGTCGCCTATTGGCAGGCGCAGAAGCAGGCCGATGCCTCGGTCGATGCGAAGGAGATCGTGGTGACGTCCTTCGTGCCGTCGCTGGATTGAGCGCTTTGAATTGCCCCCACCCCATCCCTCCCCCGTCGGCTTCGCCGCCGAGGGAGGGGGCAAGAAGGCTCCCTCCTTCGCCCGGAGGGCGGGGGAGGGCGGGGAATGGGGGCGTTGAAGCACGCCACCCATGAACCTGATCGTCGAGCGCATCTCGCATGGCTACGGCCCGCTCGAGGTGCTCGATGATATTTCGCTGACCGTCGAGGAAGGCGAGATCCTGGCGGTGATCGGGCCGTCGGGCTGCGGCAAGTCCACCCTGCTCGGCATTCTCGGCGGGCTGCTGAAGGCGAGCAAAGGCCGCGTTCTCACCGAAGGTGCCGCGCCGTCGGGATCGCTGAACCCGATTACCTATATCTTCCAGGATTTCGCGCTGCTGCCCTGGCGCAGCGTCGCCGGCAATGTCGGATTCGCGCTCGAGCATCACGCGCTCGATGCGCGCGAGCGCAAGAGGCGCATCGACGAGGTGCTGGCGATGATCGGCCTCGCCGAGTTCGCAAGCGCCTTGCCGCGCCAGCTTTCGGGCGGCATGCGCCAGCGCGTCGGCATCGCGCGTGCGCTCGCGGTGAAGCCGGCGATCCTGCTGCTGGACGAACCGCTCTCGGCGCTCGATGCGCAGACGCGCGAGATCCTGATCGAGGAATTCCTCGCCCTCTGGCTCGCGCATCGCACCACCGCGGTCTATGTCACGCACAATCTTGACGAGGCGCTCCGGGTTGCCGATCGCGTCTGCGTGCTGTCGCGCCGTCCGGGTCGCATCCGCGAGATCGTCGCCATCGACGTGGCGCGTGAGGAGCGCAGCGTCGCGCGCCTGGCGCCGCTGCGCGAGCGGCTGTGGCGCTTGATCCAGGACGAGGCGCGCGTCGCCGATCGCGAATATGTCTGAGCCGCTGCGCTTTCGCGGAGGCGGCTTCGTCGTCGGCCCGAAGCCGATGTCGAGCTGCCTCGCCGGGCTCGCGATCATCGCGATCTGGCAGGGGGTGGTGAGCTTGGGCTTGGTCTCGCCCGTGTTCCTGCCGAGTCCGGCCGGGATCGCGCGCGCGCTCGGCGATATGGCGCTCTCCGGCCAGCTCTGGCGTCACCTCGGCGCCTCGCTTCAGCGCATCGGTCTCGGCTTCGCGCTGGGATCCGCCGCCGGCTTGGCGCTCGGCCTCGCGCTCGGCCTCCTCAGCCATGCGCGCGCCGCCGGACTGCCGATCGTTTCGGCACTGTTCCCGATCCCCAAGATCGCGCTGCTGCCGCTGTTCATCCTCTGGTTCGGGATCGGCGAGCCGTCCAAGGTCGCGACCATCGCCCTCGGCGTCTTCTTCCCGATGGCGATCGCCACCTATTCCGGCGTCGACCAGGTGCCGCGCACGCTGATCCGCATGGCGCAGAGTTTCGACGTGCCGACTCATGCCATCGTCGCCAAGGTGATCCTGCCCGGCGCGCTTCCCGGCATCCTTGCCGGCGTGCGGATCTCCGCCTCGATCGCGCTGATCCTCGTGGTCGCCGCCGAGATGATCGGGGCCGAGTTCGGCATCGGCGCCTTCATCCTGACCGCCGGTAACTTGATGCGGACCGAGGATCTGCTGGCCGGCGTCTGCCTGCTTTCTATCCTCGGCCTCGCCGTCGGGTTCCTGGTTTCGCTGGCCGAGCGCCGCCTTCTCGCCTGGCGCTGACGGGAATAGAGGCCTGTCGCCGGCCGTTGGTCTCTTCACAGGCCGGCGAGGCCCTACCGTCCCCGCCCCGGCGCGCCTAATCTAAGGAGCGCGCGCCCACATAAGAGCAGCATGATGGCGGATGACAGCCCCGACGCGACCGGCCAGATCAAGCAGAAGCTGATCGACACCAAGGAGAAATGGGCCAAGGAAGGCCGTCTCCTGACGGGCGAGCCATCGCTCGGCGGCACCGAATGGCGTCAGCGCCGCCGCCTGCCGCCCGGCCAGCATGAGACCAAGAGCTGGCCGGTTCTCGATCTCGGCGTGCACCCGAACATCCCGCCCAAGGAATGGGAGCTCAAGGTCGGCGGCCTGGTCGAGCGGCCCGTGACCTGGCGCTGGGACGAGCTCATGGCCCAGCCCCAGTTCAGTCACGTTTCCGACATCCACTGCGTCACGGCCTGGTCGCGCTACGACAATCGCTGGGACGGGGTCTCGGGGCGGCAGCTTCTGTCGGTCGTCCGGCCGAAGCGCGAAGCCAAGTTCATCGTCTTCAAAAGCTACGACGGCTACTCGACCAACGTCCCGCTCGAGCATTTCGACGACGAGGGCGTGCTGCTCGCCCATAGCTGGGAAGGCCAGCCGCTCTCGCGCGACCATGGCGGCCCGGTTCGGATCGTCATACCGAAGCTGTACTTCTGGAAGAGCGCCAAATGGGTGCGCCATATCTGGTTCACCGACAAGGATGCGCCGGGCTTCTGGGAAGTGCGCGGCTATCACAATCTCGGCGATCCGTGGAAGGAGCAGCGCTATGGCTGAGCTCAGCGACATTCTCCGCGCGGCGATCCTGATCGCCGCCTTCGGCATGACCATTTCGACGCCGACGACGGCCGGCCCCAGCGGTTTCGGCTTCACCTTCAAGTCGATCGAAGGCGACGAGCTGCCGCTGTCGAAATTCGCCGGCAAGCCGATGCTGGTGGTGAACACCGCCTCCGAATGCGGCTACACACCGCAATATGCCGATCTGGTGAAGCTCTGGCAGAGCTATCGCGACAGGGGCCTGACCGTGCTTGGCGTGCCATCGAACGATTTCGGCGGCCAGGAGCCGGGCAGCGAGGCGCAGATCAAGGGCTTCTGCGAAGTGACATACGGCGTCGACTTCCCGATGACCGAGAAGCAGGTGGTGATCGGCGGCAAGGCGCATCCTTTCTACAAATGGATCGCCGCCGAGCTCGGCGAGGATGCCGCGCCGCGCTGGAATTTTCACAAATACCTGATCGGTCCGGATGGTTCGATCGCCGGCGCCTGGCCGTCGAGCGTGTCGCCGACCTCGGCTGCGATCACCAAGGAAATCGACAAGCTGCTCAAACGATGAGGTGCGTCATGCTCCGTTCGCTGGCCTTCGCGCTGACCTTGGTACTGCCTCTCGTCGCCCATGCGATGGGCAGCGGCTCCAACACGGCGCCCGCCAACATGGCCAATCCGGACTACGTCCAGGCCGAGAAGCTGATCAAGGAGTGGAAATACGCGGAGGCGATCCCGCTTCTCGACAAGGTGGTGAAGGCGGATGCCAAGAACGCCGACGCCTTCAACCAGCTGGGCTACGCGCATCGCAAGCTCAACAAGCTGCCCGAGGCGCGGTCGCATTACGCTAAAGCGCTCGAGATCAACCCCGAGCACAAGGGCGCCCTCGAATATCAGGGTGAGCTCTACCTGATGCTCGACGATCTCAAATCGGCCGAGGGCAACCTCGCCAAGCTCGACAAGCTCTGCTTCTTCGGCTGCGCCGAGTACACCGACCTGAAGAAGGCGATCGCCGAATACAAGCAGCGCAAGGGCATCACGTCGTAGGGTATACGCGCAGTCAGGCCACTGTCTCGGCAAGCTGGGGCCGATCGCCGTTACGGCCGTAAGGCGCCACGACGCGGAACTGCCTCGTATCGATTGGCTCGGAAGCAGGGCTGCCCGCGCACGGAGGGGATCGCCAAGGGTCTAGACGTGTTGAGAGACCCGGTCTACGCGCCCGGTCTCTACCCCTGGTCACGGCGTTGAGAGTTCGGGCTGAGCGCCGGATGTCTCGGATTTATCACAAGTAACCGTCCGCGCTTCTATAGATCCTCCTCCCGTATCCGTGGGCCGCGCGTTCGCGTTCGAGCAACAGCGGGTTTCGCCGCGGCATGGAGAGTGGTCCCGGTTCGAAGGTGATCCTTTGTGGTCGTTGCGCGTTTGGGACGTAGGAGGCCGTCTACGGGCGACGCGTTCTTCCGACCTAGAATCTGACGAACTAAAACCTTCGAGGGGAGACGATGGAACAGGTTCGCGGTTTTCGCATCGGCAATGCGTCATTCCAGTGCCCTTGCCATGCATGCGCATTTTTCAGCAGTCGTGACGAGGAATATGAGCTGCTGCTTCCCTTTACCAAGGATGGCGAGACATCGGGGGAGCGGCTCTTCCAAGTCGTCGACAAAGCCCATTTGTCGGACCGGCGCAAACGGTTGATCGACGGCGGTGTCGACGTTCGGAAGTGCGAGGACAGCGGCCAGCTCGAGATCCGTCCCTGGGAGGAGGCCTATCTTCGCGGCAACCGGTTCGATCAGGATGCCATGCTCACCCTGATCCAGGACGTCCTGAAGGAGGGACGCGCCAAGGGCTTTCCCATGACCCGCCTGTGGGCGAACATGGAGTGGGCGCTCCATGAGCTTCCAGGCGTCCACGCCATCGTCGAATACGAGACGCGGTTGAACAAGGTGCTGCCCAACTACGACGATGTCGTGGTCTGCACCTATGACCTGACCCGGTTCAGCGCGCCAGTCGTCATGGATATCATGCGTACCCACCCCCAGGTCATCATCGGCGGGGTTCTTCAGCAGAATCCGTTCTACGTCCCTCCAGACGCATTTCTGAGGGAGTTGAACGAGCGTGCCGAGCGGCCGAGCTAGATGGTCGCCCCCCGAGCCCTGATGCTGAATGCCTCGGCCGAGAACGGCGAGGTAACGCTGCGCCGGTGCGTTCGCGATCTCGTGGCGCTATCGAGCTTGCCGACGATGTGGATCAAGGCCGCCCCTCGCGAGATCGCCGACGGCCTGGCGCAGATCGTAGTCAGCGTCCTCGATGCCGAGTTCGCCTTCGTCGTCCTTCAGAATCCTTCGGTGAGTATCGTTCAGAAGCACGATCGCGCGGCAGGGTTCGAGGTGCCGGCCTTGCGCGCTCTCCAGCCTCTCGCTCGGCCCAATCTTGCCTTTCGCTACGACGACGCGCCGGACGGTCCGCTCAATGCCATGTGCGTCCCGATCGGTCGGGATGCCGGCTCGATCCTGATCGCGCTTTGCCGCAGGCCGGATTTCCCTGCAGAGACGGAGCAGATGCTTCTGCAGGTTGCCGCGCAACAGGCTGCGGTCGCGCTGGAACGCTGGCGGGTCGAGCAGGGTCTGCTCAAACAGACCAGCCAGCTTCAGAAGCTGATCCAGACCAGCGAGGCGGTGTACCGCTTCACTGATCGCCTCTTCCGGGCTCACTCGCTCAGCGATGGCTACGCCGCGGCTCTCGATGCGATTGTCGAGGCCTTGGACTGCAATCGCGCATCCATCCTTATCTTCGATGATCGGAACGTCATGCGATTCGTCGCATGGCGCGGACTTTCGCCGGCGTACCGGAAGGCGGTCGAGGGACATTCCCCCTGGAAGCCGGAGGACACGGACGTCGAGCCGATATGCGTGAACGACGTCGAAGCGACAGACCTTCCCGAAGCCCTGAAACGCGTGGTTCTCGATGAAGGGATTCGCGCGCTTGCGTTCATACCGTTGACTGCCAATGGGTTTGTCGTCGGAAAGTTCATGGCCTACTACGACACCGGTCACGACTTCACAAAAAGCGAAGTTGATCTGGCCCTGACGATCGCTCGCCAGCTTGGGTTCGGCATCGAACGGAGCCGCGCTGAAAATGCATTCCGCGCCGCCGCGGCGCCGAAAGCGGAATTGGACGCCCCTTCCGCCTCAGGATTGGAACCAGAAGCTCTCCACAGCTGAGCAGGCTGCCAATGCCGGTTGCAGGATCGGCAAAGCCTGACTAGCCCGCTACAAACTGCGACCTCGGAGCCCTCCGGACCGCATGCGGCGTCCTACCGGATCGCGCGGGCGTCGAGCCAAGGGCTTCCCGGTGCCCTTCGGCTGTGCTTCGCTCGCGAGCACGGATCAGGGAGATCGCAGAACATGACCGTGCGCGACCGAGTCCATGGGCGGCGCTTCGGCCTGCTCGCCGACACCCATGACGATGCCGTCGATTGGCCGAAAGCGGTCGAAAGGATCCGTGCCGCCTGGGGCGAGGTCGATGCGATCATCCACTGCGGCGATCTCTGCACGGCGAATGCGATTGCGACGCTGAGTGCGATCGCGCCGGTCTGGGCGACGCGCAACCCCGAGACCGATCCGCCGGCCACGCCGCCGATGCTGGTCGAGGGTCCCCGCGTGCTGGAAGTCGGATCGAGCGGGATCGGCGTGCTGTTCTCGCTCGCCGGCGAGCCGGTCCGCGCCGAGACCGACCCGGTGCTGCGCTTTGTCGGGCTGCCGCCCGAGACGGCGATGCAAGAGCTGTTCGGCGGCAAGGTCGACGTCTGCGTCTGGGGCGGCACGCATGCCGCGCGCGTCTCCGCGGCCGCCGGCACGCTGTTCGTCAATCCGGGCAGCCCGACCTTGGCGAAGACGCGCACCGTCGGCGTGCTGACGCTCGAAGACGGGACCGCGAGCGTCGAGATCATCCCGATCTAGAGGTAGGGCGCGAGCGCCTCCCGCCAGCGCCGAAGCTTCTCCGCGAAGGGCATGCCGGCATGGGCCGGGCTGGTCGAGGGGAGCCGCGCGCGCGGCAGGGCGGCATGCGCTGGAGAAAGCGTCGGCACCACCAGCCGCTCGAACAGCTCGGAAGCGGTGCCGCCATTGAGGAAGATGCCGCGGATCTCGACATGACGGAGCAGGAATGCCTCGAAGCGGTTCGGCGTCACCGTCTTGCGAACGATCGAGGAATCGAGGCTGCCGGCACGCTCGGCCGCGGCGCAGACATCCCAGACGGCGATGCGTTTCTCGCGCAGCCGTTCAAGGCGTTCCTCATAGGGAAGCTCGCGGCCGGCGCCGGCGAGCTCGGCCATGATGCGCCAAAAGGCGTT
>Ga0196963_10001348_pt1 | contig 16901 bp, 17 predicted proteins | sample S1_5metaG_FD_148600 | JGI IMG/M metagenome (GOLD analysis project Ga0196963, IMG submission 148600) | Soil microbial communities from Anza Borrego desert, Southern California, United States - S1_5 | ecosystem: Environmental > Terrestrial > Soil > Desert | place: USA: California | collected... | reverse complement strand
CGGCCGCGTGATCTTGGCGCGGGCTTCTGAGGATTACGTGCGGGCGCTGTATCAGGACAAGGAAATCCCGCTATTCCCCGCCGGGATCGACGACCTGCTGGCCGCCCTGCGCAAGGAGCGCGAACAAGGGTACGCGTTCGTCGTGCAGCGCGCCGAGCCGTTCACGTCGTCGCTGGCGGTTCCGCTGGGCAACCCCCCATACGCGGGGTTGGCCCTCGGCGGTGGCGTCCCACCGGAGCAGGTGGAGGAGTGCGTGATCGCGCTCCGCGAGGCGGCTCGCGAAATCGAATCGGCCCGGGGAAAGAAGTGACGTGGACTTCGTAAGCCGCTTGCGTGGGATCGCCGGGCGAAAGTAGGATCGCGCGGATGAGGAGCACATCGATCGGCTCGGTGATGGCGGTGGTGGTCGGCGTCTGCGCGGCCGCCGCGTCGGGCGGGTGCTCGGGGTTCGACGCGGCGTACGAGAAGGCACTCGCGCAGGGCGCGCCGGCCGGCAGCATAGAGGGGGCGTGGGACGGCACGTGGACCAGCCACGGCGGGCACGGCGGCGGTCGGCTGCGGGCCGTCATCACGCGCGCCGGCCCCGACACGTACCGCGCCTGGTTCCGGGCCGGGTTCTGGAAGATCCTGGAGGCGAGCCAGGAAGTGAATCTCAAGGTCAGTTCCGCGCCGGCAAGCTCCGGTGAAGTGCGGGCGGCTGGCGAGGAAGACCTGGGCTGGCTGTACGGCGGCGTCTACAAGTACGAGGCGACCGCGACGCCGGGGAAGTTCGACGCGACCTATACGTCGAAGTACGACCGCGGCGTGTTCGAAATGGCGCGGCCCGCGACCGGCGGGAAGTAGCGGGTTCGGCGCGGTGTAACAATCATTGAGGCGTGACGTTTGTTGAAGTGGGACGGCGTCCGGGCTTACCGCCGCGCGTGACGGCGGTCGGGCCTGGCGCGATTGCGGGGTCGGGAACACACATGAAGAACGGGAACGGGGTCGGCGGCGGGCGGGAGGCGCGATCGGGGTGCGTGGCCGAGGCGCTCGAGCGGCGGCAACTGCTGGCCGCGTCGATGGCCGCGTTCACGATCGGGGGAGCGGGCGGGGATAACGCCCGCGATGTGTACGCCGACCGGCGGAACGGCACCTACGTCGCGGGCGACTTCACGGGGCGAGTGGACTTTCAGAAGGGCGTCGGGGCGCACGTGGTCAACGCCGGGTCGAAGGCGGATCCGTCGCAGCGGCTGTCGTACGTGGCGAAGTACGGCCGAAACGGGTCGGTCGAGTGGGTGCGGGCGTTCGACGACGCCAACGTGCACGTGTCGGGCGTGGAGGTCGACTCGGCGGGGCACGTGTACGTGAGCGGCGGGCTGACCGTCGCGGGGCCGGCGGACCTCGACCCGTCACGCCGGCGGGTATTGGTCGACGGCACGACCGCGCCGAACTTCGTCGCCAAATTCACGGCCAACGGGAAGTTGATCTGGGGGCGCTCGGTCGGCCGCGGGCAGGGGATGAGGATGGCCGTCGACCCGAACGGCGGGGGCGTCTTCCTGGCAGGCCTGGACTACTCGTACGAGGGCCCGGACACGAACCTGGTGAGGCTGGATTCGGCGGGCGAATTCGTCTGGGGCGGGCGCGTCGGCACGTTCGTTCAAGACCTGGTTGCCGGCCGGCGCGGGGGCGTGTTCCTGACGGGGACGGTGCAAGGGAGCGGGGACGTCGACCCGGGACCGGGCGAGCGGCTTCTCGCGACGGGGGGGCGGCCGGCCGGGTCGTACGTGCAGGCGATCGACGCGGACGGCGCGCTCGCGTGGGCGACCGTCGACGGGGACAGCCGGAACACGCGGGGACGCGCGGTGGCGGTCGACGCGTTCGACAACGTGGTCGTCGCGGGGACGCGGCAGTACCGCCGACCGCGCGGGAACGACGACGCGCCGTTCTCGCTGGTGCTGCAGAAGCTGGACCGGACGGGGACACCGGTCTGGCGGCGCGAGACGGTCGGCGGGAGCGTGCTCGGCGTCACCGGCGTTGACGCGGACGAGACGGGCGACGTCGTGGTCGGGGGGACGTACCGCGGTCAGAACCTCGTGGACGGGACGCGGCCGGACTTCGACGCGGGGCCGGGCGAGGCGCTGCCGCCGGCGGCGGGGGGCGGCGTCGACGCGGTGTTCCTCGCGCGGTACGGGGCCGACGGGACCTTCGAGGACCTCGACACCGCGCGCCTGGAGGTGGACCTGACGGGGGTCGTGCTGTCCGCGTTCGCGTCGGGGCGCGCGGGCCGGGTGGTGGCGGTGGGGGCGGTCGGCGGGTCGGTGGACCTGGACGACGGGCCGGGCGTGACGACGCTGACGGCGGCGTCGCCGGTGCTCGGGTTTCAATTGCGGGACGGGGATGGATTTGTGTGGGAGTTGGCGTACGTGTGACCGGAGACTTGGCGGGCGCTACACCTCCACGCGGTTAACCCACTCGACGGCGTTGAGCGCCGATTCGAGCGCGCCTTGCATCCACGTGTGGGCGAGCGAGGCGTGTTCGCCGGCGAGGGTGATCCGGCCTTCGGGTTGGCACAGGGCAGAGTGGAGGGCGTCGTGCTGGCCGGGGAGGAACCAGGCGAACGCGCCGCCGGTGTTGGCGTGGGTGTCCCAGGACCACGAGGCCCAGTGGCGCGCGGTTTTCGGGTCGGCGAGTTGCGGGTGGACGCGGGCGAGGTGCCTGCGGGTGACGTCGTGCATGACGTTTGGGTCGAGCGCGCCAAGGCGGCGGGCGCCCTGGCCCCAGCAGTACGAGGCGAGCATCACGCCGGGGCCGGCGGACACGGCGGGCTCGCGCTTCTCGGCGTTGTCGGACGGGTAATAGGCGGTGCCGATCGGGAGGTCGGTGTAAGAGCCGCCGCCGAAGATCTGGTCATCGGATTCCCAGAATCGGCGTTCGCAGACGGCGAGAACCTTGGTGGCGGCGTCGTAATTGAGCTGGCGGATCGCGCGCATCTTCGCGGCGGAAAAGGCGGGGTCGAGCTGGAGGCGCGAGAGAACGGGCAGGGGGATCGTGCAGATGACCAGGTCGGCCTCGGCGGTCTGGTCGACGCCGTTCTCGCGGTAGAGGACGCCGGCCTTCTTGCGGGCGCCGTCCTGCCAAATCGTGCGGACCTCGCAGCCCGTGCGCGGCTTTGATTTGAGTTGGCCCGCGAAGGCGGCGGTGAACTTGTCGGTTCCGCCGACGATCTCGTCAAAGCCCTTCGACCAGAAATCGAGCAGCTCTTCGCGGAGCGTCTCGGTCGCGCCCGTCGAGAGCTCCATTTCCTGGCCGGCGGTTAGGGCGAGAAGCTCGGCGGCGTCGGGCGAGAGGCGAGTGTCGGTGATCAGGTCGCCCAGCGATTTGCGGTCGAGCGCGCGGAGCTTGTCCGCGAACGGGGCCTTGCCGGCGAGTTGATCCTTCTCGTCGGCCGACAGGCCGGTGACGTGGGCGGTGACGGCCTTGGCCCACCAGTCGTCGGGGTGCTGTTTCGCCTCTTCGGGCGTGAGCTTGTAAAGGTCGTAAAGCGAGCGGACGTCCTTGATCCGCGCCCGTCGGCCGCGGAGGAAGTAGTAAGCCTCGGGGTTGGACTGGACGAACTTGCGCAGCGGGAGCTTGAGCTCGGCGAGATAATGGCGGGTGATCGCGTGGACGGCGGGGACGCGCATGGCGCCAGCCTCACCGTACTGTCCGTTCTCGAAGCGGAGGGTGCGGACGCGCCCGCCGATGTGGGCGCGCTCGGCCTCCAGGATTGTGACGGCGTGGCCCTTGCGCTCGAGCTCGTAGGCGGCGCAAAGACCGGCGAGGCCCGCGCCGAGGATCAGGACGTGACGCTTCTGCTGCGGCCCGTCGGCGGCGCGGGTGCGGTGGAGGAGCGACATCGAGGCGACAGCGCCGGTGGCGATGCCCAGCCGGCGGAGGAAGTGGCGGCGGGAGAGCGTCTGAGGCATGGTGATTCCCTATCGGCTCAATCGCCCCTGATCGTTCCAAACAAGCCGGGGCAGAGAGCACGGGCTCCGCCCGAAGCGCCGCCCCGGATCTTCGGAATACGGACGGTGGTAGCGCGAGCGGTGGGGCGGAGCCCACCCTACCGGGCGCTCTTCCACTTCCTGTACTCCGGCGACTTCACGAACTCCGCGAACTCCTTCGCCTTTTCCAGAAACTCCGGCGTCAGCGGTTTGTTGGTCGCCTTCTCGCGCGCCGTGAGCAGGGTGGCAGTTCGGGCGAAGTCTTTCTTGGTCAGCGAGATGACGAGCAGCCCGCCCCAGGCGCGCTCGAAGCTCGGGTCCCACTTGAGGAGCTTGTCGAAGTGGAGTTGGGCCTTGTCACTATCGCGTAGGGCCGCGTAGGCCTGGGCGCGCATCAGGTCGAGATAGGGGTCCTGCACGGTCTTGTCGAGGCGGTCGATGGCGGCGAGGGCCTGGTCGTACTTTTTCGCGGCGGAGAGTGAGTAGACGCGGGTGAGGTCGAGCACGGGGTCGCCGGGGAAGAGGGCTTCGTATTCCTTCAGGGCCGGGTCGTACTTGGCGGGGCCGACGCGCTGGGCGTACTGCAGGCGGGTGAGCTGAAGGGACTTCTCGTTGCGGACGCCGGTCGGGAGCTTTTCCCACAGGTCGAGCGCGGTCTTGTAGTCTCCGCCGGCTGCTACACGCTGCATGGCGGCGACGTCGGCGAGCGGTTTGACGACGTCGTCGGTCTTGCCCTTCTGCGCCTCGGCCAGCGCGGGCAGGATCAACCGGCGCATCGTCTTGCTCATGGGCTCGCCGGAAATGAACACGTCGACGTCGACGATCTTCACCGCCCCGGCGTCGTCGCGCGCCAGCGTCAGGTGGTGGTAATTGATGCTGTCCTTGTTCAGCAGGCGGAACATCGGCACGGGCACCCGGCCGGCGGGCGTCCCGATGCGCACGAGCTTGTAGCTCCCGCCCTCGAGTACCGTCTTGACGATCCGGTTGGCCAAGTCGTTGCCGACCTTGATGCCGGCCGCCATCTCCTGGGCGGACTTGTCGGTCAGCGGGTACCCGGCGAGGGCGCGTTTGACGATGGCGGCGTCGTCGAACGCGCCGACGAACGCCGCGGGATCCCGGCCGGCGAAGGACTTCTCGATCTCGGCGGCGAGGGTCTTCGCGTCGTCAAGGGTGACGGGGGCGGGGGCTGCCGGTGCGGAGGCGCAGGTCAGTATCGATAAAAGGAGGATCGTCGAGCGTATGCCGAGGAAAGGGTGCATGGCGCGACTCGCTAGAGGGGATGGTCGGATCGGGACGAAACCGGCACGGTGATCGGGAACCCGCGCGGGCCGGTGCGTGCGTCTGTGCTACTTCGGAAGAGCGCGGCCAGCGGCGGCAACCAGAATGGGAACGACGCCAGCAGGAACAGGAACCACCAACTCAGGAAGAACGTGAAATGACCTGTCACGGGAAACCGCGGGTTTTTCTTGCCCATGGATCCGACGCCGGCGGCATACGATCGCCAACTGAACGGTCCACCCATGCGGTCGGCCGCGAGCCTATTGTTCAGCAAGACGATGGGGTCGGTCGTGAATGCGATCTCGTGATCTTTTGCGACGTCCCAGGACTCGACGACGATCCCATGGGGCCGGAGGCGGATCACCGAATGGCTGCGCCACTCCCAGCCGTGCGCCCAATAGGTGCTGGCCGCGGGAGTGTGCCGGGGTGGCAGGCCGACGAACGCGCTGTAACACCAGACCGCGAGCACCGCCAAGGGGAGGACGCAGGCGACCGCCGCAGACTTTCGCGTCGTCAGGAGCGAGTTCATGTTGTCCGTTACCCGCACTAATAGCCGGAAGTGATGGTCTTGTGGTACGTTTTTCGACCGAACGACCATACTGGTGGCGCTCGCGCAAGCCCTTGTCTATCAAGGCTCAATCCTCTAAGATGGTGGGCTTTCCGCCATCCGAGTCAGGTGACGCTCGCGTCTAAACCCTCACGGGCTTTGGATTAAGGTCAGTCTACCTGATCGGTGCGGCGTTGGAAGCACGAAGTTGTCCGAGGCCCGCCAAGCGGCGCGCCGTCCCGACAGGAGTCGAGCCTTGATCATCGTCATGAACAGCGGCGCCGGCGAGGCCGCGATCCAGAAGGTCGTCAGCGAGATCGAGCGCATGGGCGCCAAGGCCCACCTGTCGCGCGGGCAGTTCAAGACGGTGATCGGCGCGGTCGGCGAGGAGGGCGTGATCGACTCGGCGCACCTGGCGTCGCTCGACGGGGTCGACAGCGTCGTCCCGATCATGAAGCCGTACAAGCTCGCCAGCCGCGAGTTCCACGAGGAAGACTCGGTCGTCGAGATCGGCGGAGGTCGGACGCCGGTCGTGCGGATCGGCGGGAGCCACGCGGTGTGCATCGCCGGGCCGTGCGCGGTCGAGAACGAGGAGATGCTGAACAAGATCGCCCGGCACGTCCGCGACGGCGGGGCGACCGTGCTCCGCGGCGGAGTGTTCAAGCCGCGGACTTCGCCGTACTCGTTCCAAGGGCACGGCGAGCCGGCGCTGAAGTGGATGCGCGCGTGCGGCGACGAGCTGGGCATGCCGATCTGCGTGGAGGTCATGGACACCCGGCAGGTCGAGATGATGGAGAAGTACGTCGACTGCTTCCAGATCGGCGCGCGGAACATGCAGAACTTCGACCTCCTCCGCGAGGTGGGCAAGACGCGCAAGGGCGTGCTCCTCAAGCGCGGCCTCGCGGCGACCGTCAAGGACTGGCTGCTGAGCGCGGAGTACGTTCTGTCGCAGGGCAACCGCGGCGTGATCATGTGCGAGCGCGGGATCAAGACGTTCGAAGATTCGAGCCGGTACACGCTGGACATCACGAGCCTGCCGGTGCTCAAGCAGTGGAGTCACCTGCCGGTCGTCGTCGACCCGAGCCACTGCGCCGGCAAGCGCGACTGGGTGCCGGCCGTGGCCCTGGCGGGCATGGCGGCGGGCGCGCACGGGATCATCACGGAAGTGCACTACTGCCCGAGCGAGGCCCTGTGCGACGGCCCGCAGGCCCTGCTGCCCGAGGTGTTCAAGGAGCTCATGGGCCAGCTCCGGCAGATCGCGGCGGTCGTGAAGAAGGAATTCGCCGAGATCGGCGAAGCCGCGGCGGTTTGAACCACGAAAAGCACGAAGGGCACGAAGAAGAAATTTAGCTAAGGATGGCCTGCCGAGCGCGCGGTTCATGAACAACGAGAAGAGTCGTAGTCCGAAAACCCACTCGCCCGTCTTTTCGTGCCCTTCGTGTCCTTCGTGGTTCATTTTGATTGAGAGAAGCGATGCGGACGAAATTTATCGCGGGTAACTGGAAGATGAACACGACCAAGGCCTCGGCCGTTGAACTGGCCCGGGCGGTCGCGGCGGGCGTGCCGGACGGGGTGCAGGTCGGGGTGGCCGTCCCGTTCGTGTACATCGACGCGGTCGCGCAGGCCGTCGCCGGCTCGAAGCTGCAGGTCGGGGCGCAGGATGCGTACTTCGAGAAGCCGGGCGCGTTCACCGGCGAGATCTCGATCGAGCAGCTCAAGGACCTGGGCGTGCAGTTCGTGCTGACGGGTCACAGCGAGCGGCGGCACGTGCTCAAGGAGACGCCGGAGCTCGTCGGCAAGAAGGCCGCCGCGATCTACGGGGCCGGGCTGACGCTCGTGCACTGCGTGGGCGAGAAGCTCGAGGAGCGGGACGCGAACCAGACGCTGGCCGTCTGCGAGGCGCAGCTGAAGGAACTCAAGCCGGGCGAGATCACCGACCCGAAGCGGCTGGTGATCGCGTACGAGCCGGTGTGGGCGATCGGCACGGGTCGGAACGCAACGGACGCGCAGGCCCAGGAGGTCCACGCGTTCATCCGCCAGACGCTGGGCAAGCTGTGGAACACGGACTTCGCCGACGCCGTCCGCATCCAGTACGGCGGGAGCATGAAGCCGGAGAACGCCAAGGGCTTGCTGGCCCAGGCGGACGTGGACGGGGGATTGATCGGTGGCGCGGCGCTGAAGGCCGAGTCGTTCCTGGGGATTGTCAGCGCTGCGAAGTGAGACACTGGGGATGAGAGCATGGTCAGCAGAGCTGACCAAGCCGCGAACGAGAACGCGAACCGCGAGACTTGTATGAACCTGTTAGCCGCGTCCTGGGTTTGGTCGGTCTTCTTCTACCTGTTCATCACGCTGTTCGTGATCGTCTCAATCCTGTTGATCCTGCTGATCCTGATCCAGAAGGGTCGCGGGGGCGGGCTCGCCAGCGCGTTCGGCGGGGGCGGGGGCAACACGGCGTTTGGGTCGAAGACGGGCGACGTGCTCACGTGGGCGACGAGCATCATCTTCGGGATCTTCCTGTTCCTGGCGATCGTGCTGAACCTGATGACCAAGCCGGACGACGCGACGCCGACGGCGGTGCGGACCCAGCCTGCGCCGGCGGTGACGCCGACGCCGCCGACCACGGGCGCGACGAGCAAGCCGGCGACGTCTGCGCCGGCGACGGGCGTCCCCGCGACGGGCGCGCCGTCGATTGGCACGCCGGCCACGCCCGCGACGCCGTCGACCGGCACTCCCGCAACCCCGGCCGTTCCGGCGACGGGCACGCCTCCGACCCCCGGCGCTCCGACGACCGGCACGCCCGCGACGGGAACGCCGGCGACACCGGCGACGCCCGCTACCCCGCCGGCCGGGACGACCACGCCGGCCGCGGGTACTCCCAACTCCGGGGCTTCGCCGACGCCGGCGCAGCCGAAGTGAGCTGACATGTCAGGCGCGGCACGTCGGTAACGTAGTCGTGGTTTGTGGTATTCGAACCGCGGGCTTCCGCCCTCGGCTATCAAGGGCTGCGAAGATTTCTCTCGTGTGGTCGGCATCTCCTGAGGCGGTTCCGAATGATCGTCAGCATGACCGGTTTTGGTGACGCGACCGCCGAGCGCGACGGGACCCACTATTCGGTGGAGATCCGGTCGCTCAACAACCGGTTCTTCAAGGCCGTCATCAAGCTCCCGGACAACGTCTCGGGGCTCGAGCCCGAGCTCGAGGGCCAGCTCCGCGAGCAACTCGGGCGCGGCTCGATCACGTACATCCTGAAGATGCGGACCGAGTCGGCCGAGGCCGCGTACCTGATCAACACGCAGGCGCTCGACGCCTACCTGCAGCAGATCGGGAAGCTCCGGGCGGTGGCGGCGGGCGAGCTGAAGATCGAGCTCGGGGCGCTGCTGGCATTGCCGGGCGTCTGCCAGGAGCCGCGCGACGAGTCGGACGAAATCGAGCGCCACGGGGCGACCGTCCGCGACCTGACGAAGAAGGCGATCACCAAGCTGACGGCCATGCGCCTCCGCGAGGGCGAGGCCCTGTTCGCCGACCTGCTCAAGCACCTCAAAATCATCGAGACGAACCTCGCCGAGATCGCCAAGCGCGCCCCGTTCGTGATCGAGGAATATCACAAGCGGCTCGGGCAGCGGGTGAACACGCTGATCAGCAAGGCCGAGCTGAAGGTAAACGAGCCGGACCTGCTGCGGGAGGTCGCGGTGTTCGCCGAGCGGGCGGACATCAGCGAGGAGATCCAGCGGCTGACGGCCCACCTGGCGCTGTTCGAGCAGTCGTGCCGGAGCGGCGAGCACGCCGGCCGGAAGCTCGACTTCGTCACCCAGGAAATGCTCCGCGAGGCGAACACGATCGCGAGCAAGGCGAACGACGCGCAGATCGCCCGGCACATCGTGGAGATCAAGGGGGCGATCGATCGATTGAAAGAGCAGGTCCAGAACGTCGAGTAGGGTTTAGGGTGTCGGGTATAGGGTATAGGCCGTAACGCGGTCCACCCGATACCCTACCCCCATACCCCATACCCTGATCTGATGGCTAAAGACCAGAAACAACACGGCCTGCTGATCGTGATCGTCGGCCCCGCGGGGGTCGGCAAGAGCACGATCTCCAATTTGCTGCGCAAGCGGCTGGACGTCGCGTACCTCGTCAGCGCGACGACCCGCCCGAAGCGCCCGGGCGACGAGGTCGGCAAGACGTACGACCACATCACCGAAGACGAATTCTTCCGCCGCCTCGACCACGACGAGTTCCTGGAATACGCGCAGGTCCACGGGCACTACTACGGCACCCCCATGCACCCCGCCCTCGACTACCTGTACGACGGCAAGGACGTCCTCTTCGAGATCGACGTGCAGGGCGCCCTGCAGATCCGCTATCAGTACCCGGACGCGCTCCTGATCTTCATCCTGCCCCCCGACGGCCAAACGCTCATGCAGCGCCTGGTCGACCGCGGGCGCGACGAGCCCGACGACATGCAGAAGCGGTTTCGGATCGCCCGCCGCGAGATCGCGATGGCCAAGGGCGCCCGGGCGTTCGACTTCTTCGTGTTCAACGACGACCTGAACCACTGCGTCGACGAACTGACTAGAATCATCACGCTGGAGCGGACCGGTGGGTTGTAACATGCAGCAGCCCCGGAGGGGCGTAAGCCTGTAGCCCACGGCGTGAGCCGTGGGTTAACGACGAGGGATCGATACAGCCCCAGAGGGGCGACAGACCGAGCCATCATCCGAATACGACGACGAATGACATGTCGTGCTGCTTTCGCCCCTCCGGGGCTTCCTAACTCACTCCCCCTGTGACCCACGGCTCGCGCCGTGGGCTACAAGCTTCCGCCCCTCCGGGGCTCAGACCCAAACGCAACTTACCGAGGTTACCCATGATCGAAGCCCTCAAGTCCGACGAGATCGTTCACAAGGTCGGCGGCCGGTTCAAGCTGACCGCCCTGATCCAGAAGCGCATGCTCGAACTGATGGACGGCGCCCGCCCGCTCGTCGAACGGCGCGACGGCCAGACCGACCTCGAGGTCGTCATCCAGGAGATCCTCCAGGACAAGATCGCCATCGACTACGCCGCCAGCGGGATCGCCGAGCCGGACAACGCCTGATCGCGTTTCACACCGACCAAGACGTCCACGACCCGGTCGCGCACGGCGACCGGGTCGTGCGTCGTTTGGTATGGTGCGCTCGTCAGCCGCAGGTCAACGTCCTGCTGACGCGTTCCGGGGTCCCGGGGGAACGCCCATCGTCCTTCGCGCGTCGGAAACGCGTTGCGTTGCGGCGAACTCCGCTCTAAACTCGTCCCCTTTTCGTCACGCCCCGAACCCTTCTCCACACGCCGATGATCGATGCAGCCATTCCCAAAACGCACGCCCTGGTCGAGGCCCTCTCGTACATCCAGCGGTTCCACGACAGGACGGTCGTCGTCAAGGTCGGCGGCTCAATCATGGACGACGAGAAGGCCCTGTCGGAGATCCTGACCGACATCGTGTTCATGAATTACGTCGGCATGCAGCCGGTCATCGTGCACGGCGGCGGGAAGGCGATCAACGACGCGATGGAGAAGGCCGGGCTGGTGCCCCAGTGGGTGCAGGGGCGCCGGTACACCGACGACCGCACGATCGCGATCGCCGAGCACGTGCTGTGCAACCAGATCAACCGGTTCATCGTCAACTTCATCAACAGCCAGGGGTGCGAGGCGATGGGCCTGCACTCGCTGACGTCTAACGTCCTGATCGCCGAGAAGACGTTCCTCGCGGGCGAGGACGGCCGGCGGATCGACCTCGGGCTCGTCGGCGAGGTCAAGAACGTCAACGCCCGCCTGCTCGACCTGCTCGTCAAGGCCGACGCGATCCCCGTGATCGCGACGATCGCCCGCGACAACGCCGGCGGGCGCCTGAACGTGAACGCCGACACCGCGGCCGGCGCCGTCGCCGCCGCCATGAAGGCCGAGAAGATCGTGGTCGTCTCCGACACCCACGGCATCCGGTCGGACCCGAAGGACCCGGAGAGCCGCTGCCCCCACCTGACGCTCGCGCAGATCCAGGAGATGGTCAAGGCGGGCACGATCTCGGCCGGCATGCTCCCCAAGGTCGAGGCGTGCATCACCGCGCTCCAGGGCGGCGTGACCAAGGCCCACGTCATCGACGGCCGCATCCCCCACTCGCTCCTGCTCGAGATCTACACGGAAGCGGGGATCGGGACCGAGATCGTTCTCTGAGGAAGTTGTGAGTTGCGGGTTGCGAGCGAAGGCGCGGGGGCCTTCCTCTTCTCTCGCAACTGGCAACTCGCAACTCGCAACTACCGCCATGAAGCACTTCATCTCCATCGCCGACCACTCGACCGAAGAGCTCCGGCACGTGCTGGACGTGTCCCGGCGGCTCAAGAAGCAGCACGGGGAGATCGGCCGGAACGACCCGCTGCTGGCCGGTAAGACGCTGGCGATGATCTTCGAGAAGCCGAGCCTGCGCACGCGCGTCAGTTTCGCCGTCGCCATGACCCACCTGGGCGGCAGCGGCCTGCTCCTGCGCGACGAAGAGGTCGGCCTTGACAAGCGCGAGCCCGTGCAGGACGTGGCCCGGGTGCTCAGCGGGATGTGTGACGGGATCATGGCGCGGACGTACGAGCACTCGAAGATCGAGCGGCTCGCCAAGTTCGCGAGCGTGCCAGTGATCAACGGGTTGACCGACCACGACCACCCGTGCCAGGCGATGGCCGACATCCTGACGATCGAGGAACACTTCGGCGAGCTCGAGGACCTGACCGTCGCGTTCATCGGCGACGGGAACAACGTCGCCCGCTCACTGGCCGAGGGGTGCGGGCGGCTGTCGATGCGGTTCGTCCTCGCGTCGCCCGGCGGTTACGAATTGCCCGGCGAGGACGTCGACCGCATCATGGAACGCGTGCCGGAGCTCGACTTCGTCCTCGAGCGCGACCCGACCGAGGCCGTGCGCGGCGCCGACGTGATCGTGACCGACACGTGGGTCAGCATGGGCCAGGAGGCGCAGAAGGCGCAGCGGATGAAAGACTTCCACGGGTTCATCGTCAACGAAGACCTGATGAAGCAGGCCCCGAAGCACGCGGTCGTGCTGCATTGCCTGCCGGCCTACCGGGGGTATGAGATCAGCGAGGCCGTCTTCGAAGGCCCGCAGTCGTTGGTGTTCAAGGAGGCGGAAAACCGCCTGCACGCGCAGAAAGGGCTGATCGCGGTGCTGATGGGGGGGATGTGAGGTCAGGCCGGACGTGGCTTAATCGTGCGCAGCCAGTCACGGAACTCGCGGACGATGGCGTCTTCGCGTTTCGAGTTGACCATGCAGAGGAATCGTTCGAGGTCGGCGATCCTGAGCGCCGGGAAAGCCACGCTCCGGTCGATATGGGAGTACTGCCCGGCTGCGGCCCGTGTGTAGGCGCGGAGCGCCCGCCCGTCGAACACCCAGATCTCGGGCACGCCTAAGGCCGCATAGACGCTCTCGCGGTCAATCTCGTGCGGGCTGTGGTCCATCTCGAACGCGAGGTCGGGCGGCGGGTCGACCGCGAGGTCGATGGTCGTCCGGTCGCCCATCTGCGGCTCGTGCTGTACGTAATAGCACTCGTCCGCTTCCAGCCCGCGTTCCATGTCCTCACGGCGATAGGTCGTCGAGCCGAAGCTCGCGATCGGCACGTCCAACTCCCAGCGGACGCCCTCTATGAATGCGGCCAGGAGCTTCTTCGCCTTTTCATGGTAAGGGGATGGTGCCATGATCTCGAGGGTCCCGCGATCGAACGTGAGGTAAAGACGTTGGCCGGAGCGCTCGAGCTGTCGCAGGAAGCGATCGTAAAAATCCCACGACACGCCCGTCAGAACGATCGGACGTTCGGACGAGCGGCCAACGGCGCGACCGGTCGGTTGCTGGACAGCTAACGTCATGTACACCTCGAGGGGCCTCACCAAGTATATCCGTCACCGCCCCAGCTTGCCCAACTGATTGACCGTCGCCCGCAGGTCCTTCGGCACCGGCGCGACCACTTCGACCCGGACGCCCGCCAGGTCTTCGAAGCGCAACTTTTCCGCGTGCAGGGTGAGCCGGGCGATCAGCGGGCGCTCTTCTTCGCCGCGCGTCGGCACGTACCCGCGCTTGAGGGAACTGAGCATCAGCGGGCCCGCGGCGGGGTTGTAGAGCGGGTCGACGGCTAGCGGGAAGCCGGCGTGGCGGAGGTGGACGCGGATCTGGTGCGTCTTGCCGGTCTTGGGGAGCGCGCGGATCAGGGCGTGGGTGCGGAACCGCTGCTCGACCTTCCAGTGAGTGACCGCGGGGCGGCCTCGCCTGGTGACGGCCATCTCGCGCGGGCGCGTCGGGTGCGGGGCGAGCGACGCATCGACCGTGCCCTCGTCCTCGGTCGGCCGGCCGTGGACCAAGGCGAGGTATTCCTTCTCGACGCGGTTGTTCTGGAACTGGTGCGACAGGTGGCGCTGGGCGGCGGTGTGCTTGGCGAACAGGAGCACGCCCGACGTGTCCTTGTCGAGGCGGTGGACGACGCGCAGGCGCGGATCGGCCGCGCCGGTCGCGGGCAGACCCAGTGCTGCGGCCACCTCTTCGAGCGCGCTGGTGGTCTCCACACGGCCGGGGATGGTCGCGAGGCCGGCGGGCTTGTTGATCGCGATCAGGTCGGGGGACTCGAACAGGATGTCGAACGGGGGGCGGGGCATAGGCGGGGCGGAGGATATCCCGGCCGGGTCACGGTTGGAACATCGGCGCCTTGGCGTACTTCTGCACCAGCGCGACGATCCGCGGCTGCTCGCGCTTGATCGACAGGCTCTGCTGCCACGAGTCGAGGGCGGCCTTGCGCTTGGTGTCGTCGAGCGTCAGGCCCTTTTCGTAGTCGGCGATGTGCGCCGCGCCGATCTCGTTCAGGGCGGGGTAGTACTGCGGGTCGAGCTTGAGGGCCGTCTGGTACTGGCTGATCGCGCCCGCGAAATCCTTCTCGCCGGCGAACGCGTCGCCCATGCGCTTGCGGTGCAGCGGCGTGTCGTTCACGCGCACGAGCTCGGACAGGACGCTCCGGGCCTCGCCGAACTTCTTCTGCTGGATCAGGTTCTCGGCGAGGTACAACTGCACCAGCGTCTGGCTCGAATCCAGGTCGAGTGACTTGCGGTAGGCCGACTCGGCCTTGGCGTAGTCGCCGTTCGCGTCGAGGATCAATCCGAGGTTGAGGAAGGCGGCGGGAGACCGGGGGTCGAGCTCGGTCGCCCGCTGGGCGTACGTCGCCGCCTTGGTGCGGAGGGCCAGCGCCTCGGCCGAGTTCGGGTCCGGGTCGCGGGCGGCCAGGGCGAAATAGACGGTTCCGAGGCTGGTGTTCGACGGGGCGTCGGTCGGCTTGAGGTCGATCGCCCGGGCGTAGCTGCGGGCCGCCTCGTTGAGCTGCTCGAGGAACTGGTACGAGAGGCCCAAGCGGTAGTGGTGGAAGAAGTAGTACGGGTCGAGCTGGACGAGGGCCGCGTACTGCTCGCGGGCGGCCTCGTAATCGGACCGGGCGCGGAGCAGGTCGCCGAGCATCGAGCGGGCCATGACCAGGTCGCTCTGCTTGGCGAGCGCGGCCTGGAAGCTGGCCATGGCCTTGTCGGGGTCGCCGTCGTTGTAGGCGCGGACGCCCTGGACGTACGACTGGATGGCCGTCTGGTTGGCCGGGTTATCGGTCCCCCGAGCGCACCCGACGACGACGTAGGCCGCGACCGAGGCGACCGCCAGCGCGGCCGCGCGGGCGAGGAAGCGGACGGCGGTCGCAGGGGCGGCGGTGGACTCGCGGCTGGTCATTGGGCTGGTTCCTGGGGGGGCGGGCGGCGCGCGGTACGGGACGTGCTGGTGCGGCTGTCGCGAATATACGGGCCGCCGTGCGCGACGGTCAACCGCCCGACCCGCGGCAGCCCGCTAACCTCGGTTGACCCCCCGCGCAGCGAGGTCTACGATCAACATCGGTAACCCGGCCGCAACGCGTGAGATTCCCCGCCGGGGGCCACGGCCGCGCGCGGCCCGTCGCAAAGGAGTGTGTGCGTGCGGCTGTTGATCGCCATCCCCGTCTACAACGAGCGGAAGTACGTCCGGCACGTCCTGGCGAAGGTCAAATCCTTCCACGCCGACGTCCTGGTCATCGACGACGGCAGCACCGACGGCACGGGGGACGTGCTGGCCGAGATGTCCGCCGCCGGCGAGATCCGCCTGCTCCGCCACCCGATCAACCGGGGGTACGGGCAGAGCCTGATCGACGCGTTCAAGTACGCCGACCGCCACGGGTTCGACTGGGTGCTGACGATGGACTGCGACGAGCAGCACGAACCCGAGAGGATCCCCGATTTCGTGCGCGAGATCCGGACCGACCAGTGGGACGTGATCAGTGGCTCCCGGTACCTCGCCCCCCGACAGGAGGACGATCTGCCGCCCGGCGACCGGCGGTCGATCAACGCGACCATCACCGCCACGCTGAACGAATTGTTCTGCTGGAACCTCACCGACTCGTTCTGCGGGTTCAAGGCCCACCGCGTGAGCGCGATGCGGAAGCTGGCGCTCACCGAGACGGGCTACGCGTTCCCGTTGCAGTTTTGGCCGCAGATTTACGAGCACGGCCTGCGCGTGACCGAGATCCCGGTCCGCCTGATCTACAACGACCCCACGCGGCACTTCGGCGGGATCCTCGACGACGCGGCGGTGCGCCTGCAGCACTACACGGACGTCCTGAATGCGGAACTACGGCGCATGTGTCACGGCGCCGCACCCGCCCCCGAGACGGCTTCGAGCGACCAACCCGCGATCTGCAATTGCTTCTGCGGGGAGTAACGGAGTGCAACATGGTCACCTTTGGTGACCACGGAGCTAGGCGCGCGGACGCACGATTGATGAACGCGACCACGACCCCGTCATCCACGCGCTACGCTGATTGGAAGGCCCCGACCGACGACGGCGAGCTGCTGGTCTGGCCCGGGCCGCGCGACCTCGTCGCCCAGACGCAAGAGAACCGACGCACGTTGGCGGATTGTACGGCGCCGGCACAGGGCGTGCCCCTGCGCGAACTCCGCGCGGGCGCACGACGCTGGATCGGTCACACGGCGGACGACCAGCCGCTCGTCGCGACCGGGCACCAGGCCGAGCTTTACCACCC
>Ga0196963_10001345_pt1 | contig 16927 bp, 15 predicted proteins | sample S1_5metaG_FD_148600 | JGI IMG/M metagenome (GOLD analysis project Ga0196963, IMG submission 148600) | Soil microbial communities from Anza Borrego desert, Southern California, United States - S1_5 | ecosystem: Environmental > Terrestrial > Soil > Desert | place: USA: California | collected... | reverse complement strand
GCCGCGCAGGCGCTGCCGCCGCAGGTGCGCGTGGCGGCCGCGGACGAAGCGCTTCTGCGCGTCTCCAACCTCTCGCTGGCCTACCGGGTGAACCTGGGTGTGCTGGCGCTGGTGGCGCTGCTGGTCGGCGGCTTCCTGGTCTATTCGGTGATCTCGCTGTCGGTGGCGCAGCGCACCCCGACGCTGGCGCTGCTGGGCGTGCTGGGCCTGGCCGCGCGCGATCGACGGCAGCTGGTGCTGCTGGAAAGCGCGGCCATCGGCGCCGTGGGCAGCGCGCTGGGCCTGGCCGGCGGCGCGGCGCTGGCCTGGGCCGCGCTGCAGCTGCTGGGCGCGGACCTGGGCGGCGGCTACTTCCCGGGTCTGGCGCCGCAGCTGCAGTGGCCGGCGGCGCCGCTGGCGGCCTGCTTCGCGCTCGGCGTCGCGGCCACCGTCGCGGGCGCCTGGTGGCCGGCGCGGCAGGCCGAGCGCCTGGCACCCGCGCTGGCACTCAAAGGCCTGGGCAGCGGACCGCAGCATCCGCCACGCGCCGGCCCCGGCCTGGCCGCGCTGGCGGCCGGCGGCCTGCTGGCACTGGCGCCGCCCATCGCCGGTCTGCCGCTGGCGGCCTATGCCGCGGTCGCGCTGCTGCTGGGCGGCGGCGTGGCGCTGGTGCCGGTGGCGGTGCAAGCGCTGCTGGAACGCCAGGGCACGCCGCGCAGCGCACTGTGGCTGCTGGCGCTGCGCCGTGCCCGCTTCGCGCGGCACACCGCCAGTGCGACGGTGGCCGGCGTGGTGGCCAGCCTGGCGCTGTCCGTGGCCCTGACGGTGATGGTCGCCAGCTTCCGGGACGCGGTGAGCGCCTGGCTCGACCAGGTGCTGCCGGCCGACCTGTACCTGCGCACGGCGCCCAGCGCCGCCGCGGCGGAACAGGCACTGCTGCCCGACGGCTTTGCCGCGTCGGCCGCCGCGCTGCCCGGCGTGGCGCGGGTGCAGGTGGCACGGCAGCGTTCGCTGTCGCTCGATCCACACCAGCCGGCGCTGGCGCTGGTGGCGCGGCCGCTGGCCGACCCCGCCGCCACGCTGCCGCTGCGCGGCACGCTGCTGCCGCCGGCCGAAGGCACGGTGAGCATCTTCGCCAGCGAGCCGGCGGCGGCGCTGTACGGCTGGTCGGTGGGCGACCGCATCAGGCTGCCGATCGAACCGGTGGACGCCCGCGGCGAAGCCACCAGCCTGCCGCCGCTGCTGGTGCGCGGCATCTGGCGCGACTACGCGCGGCAGTTCGGCGCGGTGGCGATCGACCTGGCCGACTACCGCCGCCTCACCGGCGACGAAGGCCTGAACGACCTGGCGGTGTGGCTGGCACCCGGCGCCTCGGGCGCGGCGGTGGAATCGGCTTTGAAGCAGCTGGCCGGTGCCGAGCGCCCGGTGGAGATTTCCAGCACCGCCGAGCTGCGCCGCATCTCATTGGCCATCTTCGACCGCAGCTTCGCCGTCACCCGCTACCTGCAGGCGGTGGCGATCGCGGTCGGCCTGGTCGGCGTCGCGGCCAGCCTGTCGGCCCAGGTGCTGGCGCGCCGCAAGGAATTCGGCCTGCTGGCGCACCTGGGGCTGACGCAGCAGCAGGTGACGGCACTGGTCACGCTGGAAACCCTGGCCTGGCTGCTCGCCGGCTGCGCAGTGGGGCTCGGGCTCGGCGCGGCCATCGCGCTGGTGCTGGTGCACGTCGTGAATCCACAGAGCTTCCACTGGACGATGGAGATGCGCTGGCCGGCCGGGCCCTTGTCCGCCCTGGCCGGCGCCGTGCTGCTGGCCGGCGGCCTGACCGCTGCGATGAGCGCCCGCCGCGCTGCCGCCCGCCAGGCCGTGCTGGCGGTGAAGGAGGACTGGTGAATCCCGCCCGGCCGCCCGGAAGGGTTCCGCTTCCCCTTGGGGAACGTGCCCGCAGGGCCAAGGGGGCGCCATGAACCCGCGCCGCCGCACCTGGCTGTCGCTGCTGGCCGGCACGGCCGCTGGATCGTTGGTCGATGCGGCCGATGCTGCGGCCGCCCGCGCGCCGGAACGGGCAGCAGCCGACGACGACCTGATCTCGCCCGCCCGCACGCTGCATTTCCCGCGCGACCATGGCGCCCACCCTGGCGCGCGCATCGAGTGGTGGTACGCCACCGGCTGGCTGCGCGAATCGCCCCAGGACCTGCCCGTCGGCTGGCAGATCACCTTCTTCCGCAGCCGCACCGGGCTGGCGGCAGACCTGCCCGGCCGCTTCGCCGCGCGCCAGCTGTTGTTCGCGCATGCGGCCATCACCGACATCGGCGCCGGACAGCACCGGCATGCGCAGCGCGTGCAGCGCTGGTCCGGCGACGAGACCTTGCCCGACGCCCACGCGCTGCGGCTGGACAGCGGCATCGCGCTCGGTGCCTGGCGCCTGCGCCGCGGCGGTGATGGCCGCTACGCCGCGCGGCTGGCCGCGCCGGAAGCCGGCTTCACGCTCGACCTGGTGCTCACACCCACCCAGCCCGTGCTGCTGCAGGGCCAGGCCGGCCATTCGCGCAAGGGTCCGCTGCCGCAGCATGCCAGCCACTACTACAGCCAGCCGCAGCTAATGGTCGACGCCACGCTGGCGCAGGGCGGGCGCCAACGGCGCGCTGTTGGCCGCGGTTGGCTGGACCATGAATGGAGCGACGAGCTGCTGGCCGAAGGCGCGGTGGGCTGGGACTGGATCGGCATCAACCTGCACGACGGCAGCGCGCTCACGGCCTTCGTGCTGCGCCGGCGCGACGGCAGCACGGTGTGGGCCGGCGGCAGCCACCGCGGCGGCGGCGCCGCGGCCGCGTTGCCGCCGCGCGTCTTCGGCCCGGCCGAGGTGCAATTCGAGCCGCGCCGCCACTGGACCAGCCCGGCCACCGGCGCGGTCTACCCGGTGCGCTGGACGATCACCACGCCGGCGGGCCGCTTCGATGTCGAAGCGCTGCTGGATGCGCAGGAACTCGACAGCCGCGCGAGCACCGGCTCGGTCTACTGGGAAGGCCTGTCGGCGCTGCGCGACGACGCCGGCCGTGAAGTGGGCCTGGGCTACCTGGAGATGACCGGACGCAGTGCGCCGCTGAAGCTGGGCTGACGGGGCACGCCGCGGCGCAGAGGCGCCGCCGAAGCGCTCAGGCGCCGCCGGGCTTGCTCAAGCGCCGCCGGGCTTGCTCAGGCGCCGCTGCGCTTGGAATGCGCGGGGCGGCCCGTCGACTCGACCCGGCGCGGCTGCACCGGCGCGGCACGCACGCAGTTGCGGCCGGCGGCCTTGGCCTCGCGCAGCGCGGTGCCGGCATCGGCGATCACGCCATCGAGCGCCTGGTGGTCGGCACCCACCGCGGCCACGCCGATGCTGACGGTGACCCCGACCGACTGCCCTTCCCAGGTGAGCCGGTAGGCCGACACGCGTTCGCGGATGCGTTCGGCCACGTCCAGCGCGCCGATGGGGTCGGTGTGCGGCAGGTAGACCACCAGCACGCCGCCGCCGAAGCGGGCCAGCAGGTCGTACTGGCGCAGCGTGGCCGAGGCGATGCGGGTGATTTCGACCAGCGCCGCGTCGCCGCAGGCGGGGCCGTGCTTGTCGTTGACGGCGCGGAAGTGGTCGACGTCGACCATCAGCAGCGCCGCGTCTTCACCGTGGCGGCGGATGCGTGCCCACTCACGGTCGGTGGCGGCGACGAAATGGCGCTGGGTGAAGGCGCCGGTCAGCGCGTCGCGCGTGATGGCGACGTCGATGGCCGGTGCCGCCGCATCGGGCACGCGGCCGACGCGCCAGAACACCGCAGCAGCGGCCAGCAGGGCCGGCAGCGCCGCCGCGGCCGCCAGCGCCGCGCCGATGCCGGCGCCGAGCCCGGAGAGTTGACCGATGGTCTCGCCCACGCCCGCGGCCAGCAGCACCGCCACCGGCAGCACGATCAACGCGAGCTTGATGCCACCGATTCGGCCCGCCTTGCGCAGCCAGTTGTCCCCGTCTGCCTGGACGGACGGCATGGACGCGGGCGCGGTGCGATGGGCATTCATGGTGCGCTGATTCGACCACAAACCACTTCCCCGCGAACGTGAGAATTGCATCGTGCCGACTCGACAAAACGGGCTTTCGGCGCCCTCTGGCAACAGATGCAGCGGCCAACGCGCCAGCGGGCACGGCGGCCGCCGCCGCGGCGCCGATTCAACGCGCGATCCGTCGCCTCAATGGGCCCCGCTGGCATCGGCCGAGGCGCCGCGCATCGGTGCCGGCCGGTGCATCGGCCACAGCATCACGATCAGCACCAGGAAGAGGCCGGCCGAGACCAGGAAGATGTCGTCCGCCGCGCGCGTGAAGGCCTGCTGGTCCACCAGCCGGTTGATCTGCTGCAGCGCCTGCTGCGCGCTCAAGCCGGCTTGCGTCAGCTGCGCGGTGGCGGCGGCCAGCGGCGCATCGCCCAGGGCCAGTTCCTCGGCCAGGTGCGCATGGTGCAGCGCGGCACGCGATTCCCACAGCGTGGTGGCGATCGAGGTGCCCACCGCCCCGGCGGTGATGCGCACGAAGTTCGACAGCCCCGAGGCCGAGGCCATGCGTTCCGGCGGCAGCCCGGCCAGCGTCAGCGTCGTCAGCGGGATGAAGAAGAAGGCCATCGCCGCGCCCTGCAGCAGCGTGGGCAGCAGGATGTGCCAGAAGTCGGTCTGCGGCGTGAAGCCCGAGCGCATCCACAGCACGCCGGCAAAGCCGACGAAGGCGGCCGTGCTCATCCAGCGCGGGTCCCACTGGGTGACCTTGCGGCCGACCAGCGGCGTCAGCACGATCGCCAGGATGCCCACCGGCGCCAGCGCCATGCCGGCCGCGGTGGCGGTGTAGCCCATGTACTGCTGCAGCCACAGCGGCAGCAGCACCACGTTGCCGAAGAAGAGGCCGTAGGCGATCGACAGCGCGATCGCGCCGAAGGCGAAGTTGCGCCTCGCGAAGAGCCGCAGGTCCACCACCGGATGCGCGTCGGTCAGCTCCCACGCGATGAGCAGCGCGATGCCGACCACCGCCGCCACCGCCAGCCCGACGATCAGCGGCGACTCGAACCAGTCGAGCTCCTTGCCCTTGTCCAGCATCAGCTGCAGCGCGCCGACGCCGATGATCAGCAGCGCCAGGCCGATGCGGTCGATCGGCACGTGGCGGGTCGCGGTCTCGCGCTTGGCGTAGATGGCCCAGGTGGCGAGCGCTGCCAGCAGGCCGACCGGGATGTTGATGTAGAAGATCCACGGCCAGCTGAAGTTGTCGGTGATGAAGCCGCCCAGCAAGGGCCCGGCCACCGGCGCCACCAGCGTCGTCACGCCCCACAGCGCCAGCGCGGTGCCGGCCTTCTCGCGCGGATAGCTCGACAAGAGCAGCGTCTGCGACAGGGGAATCATCGGCCCGGCCACCAGGCCCTGCAGCACGCGGCCGGCCACCAGCATCTCCAGCGACGGCGCCAGCCCGCAGAGCCACGAGCTGAGCACGAACAGCAGCACGCTGGCCGTGAACAGGCGCACCGCGCCGAAGCGCTGCGTCAGCCAGCCGGTGAGCGGCACCGAGATGGCATTGGCGACGCCGAAGCTGGTGATGACCCAGGTGCCCTGCCCCGGGCTGACGCCCAGGTCGCCAGCGATGGCGGGGATCGACACGTTCGCGATCGACGAATCGAGCACGTTCATGAACGTGGCAAGCGACAGCGCGATGGTGCCCAGCACGAGTTGGGCGCCGGTCAAGGGCTCCGGCGGCGCCGGTGCTGCCGCCATCGAGGGTACCTGCGCCGTGGGCGTTGCCACTGACTCCGTCGGCGCCGGGGACGCAGCGGGCGATGCGGTCGACATCAGCGCACTCCGCCTCAGTTCAACCGCGTCGCACCGCTGCCGAGGTTGGCCTTGACGATGCGCTGCACCTCCGCCTCGGCCTCGCGTGCCAGCGCGTCGAACACCTGCGTGGTCTGGCTGGTCGCGGCCCGCGCTGCGGCGGCCAGCGGGGAGCCGCTGCCGTCCTGCACGTCGACCGTGACCTCCATCGACAGGCCCACGCGCAGCGGGTGCGCGGCCAGGTCCTTCGGGTCCAGCGTGATGCGCACGGGCACCCGCTGCACCACCTTGATCCAGTTGCCGGTGGCGTTCTGCGCGGGCAGCAGCGCAAACGCCGCGCCGGTGCCGGCGCCCAGGCCGGCCACGGTGCCGTGGTAGGTCACCTTCTCGCCGTAGACGTCAGCCACCAGGGTGGCGGGCTGGCCGATGCGCAGCTTCCTCAGCTGGCCTTCCTTGAAGTTGGCATCGACCCACAGCTTGTCCAGCGCCACCACCGTCATCAGCGGCGCGCCGGCGGCGACGCGCTGGCCCACCTGCACGCTGCGCCGCGCGACCACGCCATCGACCGGCGCGCGCAGCTCGGCGCGCTTCAGCGCCAGCCAGGCTTCGCGCACGCCGCCGGCGGCGCGCTGCACGCCGGGGTGCTTCTCCACCGCGGTGCCGTCGGTCATCACCTGGTTCGACGCCAGCGCCTGCCGCGCCGCCGCGGCCGCCGACTGCGCGGCCGCCAGCGCACCCTGGGCCGCGGCGACCTGCGCCTTCGAGTGGGCAAACTCCTCCTGCCCGACTGCGCCGGTGGCCACCAGCGGCTGCCGGCGCCTGACGTCGTCCTGCACCCGCGCCAGCTCGGCCTGTGCGCGGGCCACCTCGGCATCACGCAGCGCCACCTGGGCGCCAAGGGTCGCGTTGTTGGCGTACATCGTGCGCACCTCGCGCACCGTCTGCGCCAGCTGCGCCTCGGCGTTCTCCAGCGCCAGTTGCGCATCGGACGGGTCCAGCTTCACCAGCGGCTGGCCGGCCTTGACCGTGTCCGTGTCGTCGGCATGGATGGCGATCACGGTGCCGGGGACCTGGGGCGTTATCTGGACGACATGGCCTTGCACGTAGGCGTTGTCGGTGTGCTCGACGCGGCTGGCCACCAGCGCGTACCAGGCGCCCCAAACGATGGCGCCCACGGCGAGCATGCCGCCGACGGCGGCGATGGCCTTGCGGCGCGTGGCGGGCGCGGCCACAGGGGTGCCGGCAGGCGCGGAGGCAGCCGCTGTGGCGGCGGCCGGTGCGGCGGCCCGTGCGGTGGCCTGTGGGCCAGGGGAAGCTGCGTCGTCCTTGTTCATGGTCGTTCGATGGCTCACAGTTGTTCGGTCCAACCGCCGCCCAGCGCGCGCATCAACGCGACGCGCGTGTCCAGCGCACGGGCCAACAGGTCAGCGCCCAGGCGCCGCTGCGCCAGCACGCTGCTTTCGGCGCTCAGCACGGTCAGGTAGGTGCCCAGGCCGGCGCGGTAACGCTGCTGGGCGAAGTCGTAGGCGCTTTCGGCCGCGGCTTGCGCGCGCGCCTGCTCGGCCTGCTGCAGGTCGATCGAGCGCAAGGATGCGGCGGCATCGGCCACCTCGCGCGCCGCATCGAGCACCGCGCCGTTGTAGGCCGCGATGGCGGCGTCCACGTCGGCCTCGCGGCCCCTCAGCTGCGCGCGCAGCCGGCCGCCGTCGAAGACCGGCAGCCGCAGGGCCGGGCCGAAGCCGGCGTTGCCGCTGTCCAGCGACAGCAGCCGGTCCAGCCCCAGCGACGACAGGCCGATGAAGCCCGCCAGGTTGACGTTGGGATAAAACGCGGCACGCGCGCCCTGCACGTCCTGCGCCGCGGCCTCGATGCGCCAGCGCGCGGCGGCGATGTCCGGCCGCCGGCCCAGCAAGTCGGCGCCCAGCTGCGGCGGCAGCGCATCCACGTGCAGCGGCTGCAATGCCGGCGTCAGCCCAGCCAGGGCCTGCGGCGGCTGGCCGCTCAGCACGGCCAGTTGGTGCCGCGTCAGCGTGATCTGCTCGTCCAGGGCCTCGATCTGCTGCCGCACCTCGGGCACCGCGGCCTCGGCTTGGCGCAGCTCCACCTGCGTGTCGACGCCGCCGGCCACGCGCTGCCGCGTCAGCTGAAGCATGGCCTCGCGCTGGGCCAGCGCGCGCTCGGCGACCCGGCGCTGGTCATGCAGGCGCGCCAGGCCGACGTAGGCCTGCGCGACGCGCGAAGCCAGCAGCACGCGCGCGGCGGCCAGCTCGGCCTGCGCCGCGCGCTGCTGGCCGATGGCCGACTGCAGCGCCGCTTCATGGCGGCCGAAGAAGTCGAGCTCCCAGCTGCCCGTGGCCTGCAGCGTGGCGGACGTGCGCTGGCTGCCGGCCATCGGCGGCGGCACCAGGCCGGTCTCGGTGTAGCGCTGGCGCGTGAGGTCCGCACCCAGCGCCAGCTGCGGGCCGTTGGCGGCGCGGGTGGCGGTCACCCCGGCGTTGGCGCGCGCGACCCGTGCGGCAGCGGCCTGCAGGCTGGGCTGCCCGGCCAAGGCGTGCTCGACCAGCCGGTCCAGCGCCGGATCGCCAAAACGCTGCCACCACTGCCCGCCCACTGCCGGCAGCGTCGCCGCGTCATCCAGGCCGGCCTGTGCGGCCGTGGTGCGCGCGATCGGCTGCGCCGGGGCGCCAGGCGTCGCACAGCCGGCCAGCATCAACACCCCCGCGGCCAGCACCGCCAGCGTGGCGACGGCCGCCGTGCGCACCAGCGGCGCGCGGGCTTCGTGCGTGTTCATTCGTCCTCCTTGGCTTCGCGCAGCGCATCGCCATTGGCGACCAGGCGCTGCAGCAGCGAGACCAGCGTCGCCCACTCGGCCTTGGTGAAACCCGCCAAATGGGCGTTGAAGACCTCGGCCAGCACGGCCGGCACCAGCTGCGCGACACGCTCGCCTTCCTCGGTGAGCTCAAGCTTCACGACGCGGCGGTCCTCGGTGGAGCGCACGCGGTTCAGGAGCCCCTTGGCCTCGAGCCGGTCCAGCGCTCGCGTCATCGCGGCCGGGTCCAGCGCCACCTCGCGCGCCAGCTCGGCCATGGTCGAGCAGTCGCCCTTCGCCAGCTTGTACAGCGGCACCCACTGCGCATGCGTCAGGTCGTGCGGGGCCAGGCGCCGATCCACCTGCAGCAGGATGGATTGCTGCGCCCGCTTGGTCAGCAGGCCGATGCTGTCTTCGGCGCGCAGCGACTGCGGCGAATAGAACGCGGAAAGCTTGGGCAGGGACTTCGGGGACGACTTCGGCGGCATGAATCGCAATTTAATTGCCTAGACAAATGTTGTCTTGGCATTATTTGCCGAGGCCATCATTGCGCCAGGGTCTTCCCTGAGCCCCACCTACACTGCCGCGATGACCACGACGTCCGAGCGCCCGAAAGCCGCAACGCCCAAATCGCTCACCGGCCTGCTGCCTTTCCTGCGGCCCTACCGTGGCCGCATCGCGCTGGCCTTGCTGTTCCTGGTGATGGCCGCGGCCACCACGCTGGTCGTGCCGGTGGCGATGAAGTCGCTGATCGACGGAGGCCTGGCCGGCGCCGACCGCGGCACGCAGCTGATGGCGCTGCGCGGGCACTTCCTGGCGCTGTTCGGCGTCGGCGTGGCGCTGGCGCTGTTCTCGGCCTTGCGCTTCTACATGGTCAGCTGGATCGGCGAACGCGTGACGGCCGACCTGCGCAACGCCGTGTATGCCCACGTGCTGCGCCAGAGCCCCGAGTTCTTCGAGACCACCGCCACCGGCGAGGTGCTGAGCCGGCTGACCACCGACACCACGCTGGTGCAGACCGTCGTCGGCTCCAGCCTCAGCATGGGCCTGCGCAATGCGGTGATGGGCATCGGCGCTTTAGGCATGCTGGTGATCACCAATCCCTACGTGATGACGCAGGTGCTGGGCATCCTGGTGCTGGTGGTGCTGCCCAGCATCTTCTTCGGGCAGCGCGTGCGGCGCCTGTCGCGCGCCAGCCAGGACCGCGTGGCCGACACCAGCGCCATCGCCGCCGAGGTGCTGAACGCGATTCCCGTCGTGCAGGGCTACGTGCAGGAAGGCCGCGAGGCCGCGCGCTTCGACGCCGCCACCGAAAGCGCCTTCGACACGGCACGCAAGCGCACCCGCGTTCGAGCGCTGCTGATCGCCTTCATCATCAGCTCGGTTTTCGGCACGCTGCTGTGGGGCCTGTACCAGGGCACGCAGGCGGTGATGGCCGGCAAGATCAGCGCCGGCCACCTCGGCCAGACCGTCGTCTACGTGATCATCCTGGTCGGCAGCGTCGCGGTGCTGTCCGAGGTCTACGGCGACCTGCTGCGCGCCGCCGGCGCGACCGAGCGCTTGATGGAGCTGCTGTCGGCGAAGTCCCCGGTGGCCGAACCGCTGCGGCCGGTGCCGCTGCCGCCCACGCAGGGCGGCTCGCGCGTGGAGCTGCACAACGTGCGCTTCCATTACCCCTCGCGCCCGCAGCACGCCGCGCTGGCCGACCTGAACCTCAGCGTGAAGCCGGGTGAAACCGTGGCCCTCGTCGGCCCCAGCGGCGCCGGAAAAAGCACCGTGCTGCAGCTGCTGCTGCGCTTCTACGACGCCGATTCAGGCGAAGTCCGCATCGACGGCGTGCCGGTGCAGCACGCCGCGTTTGCCGAGCTGCGCGAGCGCATCGGCCTCGTGCCGCAGGACAGCACGGTGTTCTCCACCAGCGCGCTGGAAAACATCCGCTACGGCCGCCCCACGGCCAGCGATGACGAGGTCATCGCCGCCGCCAAGGCCGCCTTTGCGCACGAGTTCATCAGCAAGCTACCCGAGGGCTACGACACCTTCCTCGGCGAGCGCGGCGTGCGCCTGTCGGGCGGGCAGCGCCAGCGCATCAGCATCGCCCGCGCGATCCTGAAGAACCCGCCGCTCTTGCTGCTGGACGAAGCCACCAGCGCGCTGGACGCCGAGAGCGAACGCATGGTGCAGGCCGCGCTCGAGGCCGCGATGGCGCACCGCACCACCATCGTCATCGCCCACCGCCTGGCCACGGTGCTGAAGGCCGACCGCATCGTCGTGCTCGACGCCGGCCGCATCGTCGACATCGGCACCCACGACGAGCTGGTGGCCCGCGGCGGCCTGTACGCGCGGCTGGCGGCGATGCAGTTCGGCATGGAATCGGCGGATGCCCAGGCCGCACGCGCATAATGCATGCGCATTCACCGTGAAGCCCGACCATGCTGAACCTGGAAGACGGCCCCAAGCGGGCCATCAACCTCACGCTCAACGCCAAGGTGCTGGACATGGCCCGCGAACTGGGCATGAACATCTCGCAAACCGTCGATGCCTTGCTGGCCGAAGAGGTGCGCAAGCGCTACTGGGAACGCTGGAACGACGAGAACAAGGAGGCCATCACCGCCTACAACGAGCGCGTCGAGCGCGAGGGCCTGGTGATGCAGAAGTACCGCACCTTCATGAAGGACCGCTGAGTGGCGCGTTACGACGTCTACGCCAACCCGACGGCCTCTGAACGCAAGCACACGCCCTACTTCGTCGACGTGCAGAACGAGTACATCGACGGCCTGTCCACCCGCGTGATGATCCCGCTGCGGCGGGAAGCGGTGTTCGGCCCCCGCGCGCGCAACCTGCACCCGCTGCTCGAGGTCAGGGGCGACAAGGTGGTGCTCGACACCGCCGCGCTGGGGGCTGTCCCTTTGAGCGAATTGCGTGCGCCCATTGCCAGCCTTCAAGAGCACCGGGCGGACGTGCAGGAAGCGCTGGACACCTTGTTCGGAGCCTATTGATGCCAGAACCCACGACGACCGGCGGCCGCCCCATCCGCCACCAGTACGAAGACTTCATGCGCCACGTGTTCATCCACGGCACGCCGAAGTCCGACCGCACCGGCACCGGCACGCGCAGCGTGTTCGGGCACCAGATGCGCTTCGACCTGAACGAAGGCTTTCCGCTGGTGACGACGAAGAAGGTGCACCTGAAGTCCATCATCCTGGAGCTGCTGTGGTTCCTGCGCGGCGACTCGAACGCGCGCTGGCTGCAGGAGCGCGGCGTGACGATCTGGGACGAATGGGCCAGGCCCGATGGCGACCTGGGGCCGGTGTACGGCGTGCAGTGGCGCAGCTGGCCCACCCCTGAGGGCGGCCACGTCGACCAGATCGCCGAGGTCGTGAAGACGCTGAAGGCCAACCCGGATTCGCGCCGCATCATCGTCAGCGCGTGGAACGTGGCCGAGCTGTCCAAGATGGCGCTGATGCCCTGCCACGCCTTCTTCCAGTTCTACGTGGCCGACGGAAAGCTCAGCTGCCAGCTGTACCAGCGCAGCGCCGACATCTTCCTCGGCGTGCCCTTCAACATCGCGAGTTATGCGCTGCTGACGCACATGCTGGCGCAGCAGTGCGATCTGCAGGTCGGCGACTTCGTCTGGACCGGCGGCGATTGCCACATCTACGACAACCACGTCGAACAGGTGCAGACGCAACTGGCCCGCGCGCCCCACCCCTACCCCACCCTGCACATCCGCCGCCGGCCGGCTTCGATCTTCGACTACGAGTACGAGGACTTCGAGGTGCGGGACTACGTGCATCACCCGGCCATCAAGGCGCCGGTCGCCGTGTGATGCCAGAGCATCGCCGCCCCGAGATCGCGCTGATCGCCGCCGTCGCGCGCAACGGCACCATCGGCCACGGCAACACGCTGCTGTGGCGCCTGCCGGAGGACGGCCGCTGGTTCCGTGCGCAAACCACCGGCTGCCCGGTGATCATGGGCCGCAAGACCTGGGATTCGCTGCCCGAGCGCTTCCGCCCGCTGCCGAACCGCCTCAACATCGTCGTGACGCGCCAGCGCGGCTGGGCGGCGTCCGGCGCCTTCACCACGCACGGCCTGGACGAAGCCATCGCCGCCGCCGGCGCGGTGCCGCGGCTCTTCGTGATCGGCGGTGCCGAGCTGTATGCCGCCGCGCTGCCCATCGCCGACGAGCTGGTGCTGACCGAGATCGACGCCGACTTCGAAGGCGACGTCCGCTTCCCCGCCTGGGACCGCACGCAGTTCGCCGAGACGGAGCGACAGCTGCAGCATGCCGCGCCACCCAACGACTTCGACTTCGCCTTCGTGCGCTACCGCCGCAGGCATCCCGCGCCAGCGACGCGGCCGTCCTGAGCTCAGTGGCCCGCGGGGCGATGGCCGGCCGTGCCGCCACCGCCCCGGGCACTCATCCCTCCAGCGGATACCCCCTTGTTCGTCGGCGCCGGCACGCGCCATCGCTGCCTAGAATTTCCGCAGCGACCGGGCACCTTTCCAGACCCGGCGCATCGAGAGGGGGACCCATCCCATGCCGTTCATCGGACTCGGCCTGCACGTGCTGGTTGCGCTGTTCTTCGCGGTGCACGTCGTGCGCACCGGCCAGCAGAACTACTGGCTCTTCATCCTGTTCTCGTTCCCGCTGCTCGGCAGCATCGTCTATTTCCTGACCATCTACCTGCCCAACTCCCGATTGGAGCGGCAGGCGCGCAAGGTGGTGGCCGGCGCCGTGAAAGCGCTGGACCCCACGCGCGAGCTGCGCGAGGCCCGCGCCGCGCACGACTACACGCCCACGGCGGCAAACCGCATGCGCCTGGCCGCCGCGCTGCTGGACGTGGGCCAGGCCGAGGAAGCCGCCGCCACCTACGAGGCGCTGCTGAACGGCCCCTTCGCCGGCGATCATGAAATCCGCCTCGGCGCCGCCCGCGCCGGGCTGGCCTGCGGCCGCGCCGCGCAGGCGGTGCAGCACCTGCAGGCCATCCGCCTCGCGGACCCCGGCTTCCGCCCCGAGCCAGTGGCGCTGCTGCTGGCCCGCGCACTGGCCGACAGCGACCGCCATGACGAGGCCCGCACCGAGTTCCAGGCCGCCGTGGGCCAGTTCGGCAGCTTCGAGGCGCGGGCCGAGTTCGCGATCTGGGCCGCCCGCCGCGGCGACCGCCCGCTGGCCACGCGCCTGCATGAAGAGCTCGACCACGCGATGAAGCGCTGGAGCCGCCACACGCACGAGCTGCACGCGCCGCTGCTGCGCCGCCTGCGCGAGGCCTACGCCGGCCTGCAAGCGCCGACTTGACCGGGAGCACGCGGACCCGCGGGTACGCGGGCCCACCCGCCGAGCGGGTGCGCCGCCGCCTTCGGAGCGGCCGAGCGCTGGCCGCGCTGGGGCACCCGGTCCCGCGGGTCAGCACGACACGGCCGGCACAAGGCGTTGCAGGCCGCCGCAGCCCGGCCCCTATCATCGCCGGATGCCCTTGTCCGCCCAGGCCGCCTCGACGCTCGCCGCGCAGCCCGTGCTGCGCTGGTTCGTCGGCTGGTGGCGGGTACTGCGCTTCGGGGCGCTGATGCTGGCGCTGGCCGGCAGCCCGGCCAGCTACCGCGAAGGCCGCTGGACCATCATCGCGAACCACCTGGTGCGCGGCGTCGGCGGCGCGCTGGGCTGGTTCACGCTGATCGCGGCGCTGATGACGCTGGTGATAACGCGCATTGTGCTCGTCACCGCCTTCAGCTACGGCCTGTCGCAGTACGCGCTGGAGATGGTCATCCGGGTGCTGGTGCTGGAGCTGATCCCGCTGGCCGCGGCGCTGTTCGTCGCGGTGCGCAGCGCGCTGCCCGCCGGCGCCGAGATCACCACCATGCGCCGCCGAGGCGAGCTGGAGACGCTGCGCCGCAGCGGCCGCGACCCGCTGCAGCACGAGCTGCTGCCGCGCGTACTGGCCAGCCTGTTCCTCGTGGCCCTGCTGGCCACGGCCGCGGGCGTGGTGGCGCTGGTGCTGGCCTACCTGGTCGCCTACGGCTTCTCGCCCTGGGGACTCACCGGCTACACCCGCACCGTGGGCGGCGTGATGTCGCCGCCGGTGGCCCTGGTGTTCGTGCTGAAGACCGCCCTCTTCGCCGCCGCCGTCGCCGTGCTGCCGCTGGTCTCGGCGATGGCCGACTCGCCGGTGCGGCGCACCCGCAGCGGGCCCGAGTTGCGCGGCCTGCTGCGCATGCTGGCGGTGATGGTGCTGATCGAGCTGGGCTCGCTGACCGTCAACTACATTTGACCGCCCCCGAAGCGCCGAGATGGACGACCCCGCCCGCCCCGAAGAGCCCACCGCGGCCGCACCGCGCGCATCCGCCGGTCCCGGCCCTGATCCCGGCACCAACGCCAACGCCACAGCCAATGCCGGCACCAACGCCGATACGGCGGCCGCTTCCGCGCCCAACGGCCCGCCCCCGCTGCCCGAGCCGCCGCCGCCGGTGCCGCAGGCCGAACTGAAAGCCACCGCGCTGCTGATGCTGCTGTTCGGCCTGGTGCTGGGCGCGGTGCTGTACGTGCTGTACGCGCGAGGCGTGTTCGAGCCGACGCAGGAACTGGTGCTGGTCTCGCCCGACAGCGAAGGCGTGGTCGTCGGCATGGACCTCACCTTCTCCGGCTTCCCCATCGGCCGCGTGCGCCGCATCGAGCTGGCGCCCGACGGCAACGCCCGCATCATCATCGACGTGCCGCGCAAGGACGCGCACTGGCTGCGCACCAGCAGCGTCTTCACGCTGGTGCGCGGCATCGTCGGCAACACGGCCATCAAGGCCTACAGCGGCATCCTGACCGACCCGCCGCTGCCCGCCGGCGCGGTGCGGCCGGTGCTGCAGGGCGACGCCACGGCCGAGATCCCGCAACTGCTGGCCGCCGCGAAAGAGGCGATGCAGAACGTCGCGCGGCTGACCGGCGACGAATCGGCCCTGAAGGCCAGCCTGGACAACCTGCAGGGCCTGACCGGGCGGCTCAGCGGCCCGCAAGGCGCTTTGGGCGCGCTGATGGGCAGCGAGGCGGAAGCGAAGAAGCTGCTGCTGACGATAGACCGCACCAACGCGCTGCTGGCGCGGCTGGACGGCCTGGTGGCCCGCACCGACGGCGTGATGGCCAAGGCCGACGAGCAGGTCTTCGGCCGCGACGGCGTCATGCAGGACACGCGCGCCGCGGTGAAGCAGCTGAACCAGATGCTGGGCGAGGCGCGCGCCAGCCTGAAGCGCGTGGACGCGGTGCTGGCCGATGCACAGGTTGTCGCCGCCAACGCCAAGGTGGCCACGGCCGACCTGGAGACGCTGCGCGCCGAGGTGGAGTCCAGCCTGCGCAAGGTGGAACAGCTGGTCAACGAGGTGAACCGCCGCTGGCCGTTCGCGCGCGACAGGGAGATCAAGCTGCCATGAGCGCCACGCCGACGGGCAGAACGCGAGCTTCCTGCCGCGGGGGGGCAGCCCGATGATGCCCGTTCCCGCTGCCAGGGCTGCACCCCTCGCCATCGTCCTTGCCGCCGCGCTGCTGGCCGCCTGCGCCGGCAAGCCGCCGCCGCCCGATTGGCAGATGAACGCCCGCGCCGCCGCCGAGCGCCTGGTCGAGACCCACCTGTCCGGCGACACGCGCCTCGAGGCGCTGGAGCTGGCCCGCCTGCGCGGCGAGATCGCGCGCACCGGCCGGCCCGACCTGCTGGCCCGCGCCGAGCTGCTGCGCTGCGCCGCCCAGGTCGCCAGCATCGAGTTCGACGACTGCCCGGCCTACCGCGCATTGGAAGCGGATGCCGCCGCACCCGAACGGGCCTATGCCGCCTACCTGGCCGGCCGCGCCGATGCAGCGTCCGTCGCGCTGCTGCCGCCGGCGCAGCAGGCGCTGGCCCGGCAGCCGCGCAACGCATCTGCCGCCGATGCCGCGGCGCTGCAGCAGATCGAAGACCCGCTGTCGCGCCTGGTCGCCGCCGGCGTGCTTCTGCGCAGCGGCCAGGCGCATCCCGCGATCTACGGCGTCGCCGTCGACACCGCCTCGGCCCAAGGCTGGCGCCGGCCGCTGCTGGCGTGGCTGAAGCTGCAGCTGCAGCGCGCCCAGCAGGCAGGCGATAACGCTGAAGCGCAACGGCTCCAGCGCCGCATCGCGCTGGTCGAGAACACGCCGCCGCGCTGAACCTGCCCGCGACGGCGCGCAAGTCCGCAAGACTTGTCAAGCCGCTCCGTGGAACGATGGCGTCCATGTTCAACGGAGCACGTCATGCACACCACCGAGCACAGCACCGAGCACAGCACCGAGCACCCCTCCGGGCATCCCGGCCTGCACCCCAGCCGCCCACC
>Ga0196963_10001344_pt1 | contig 16951 bp, 22 predicted proteins | sample S1_5metaG_FD_148600 | JGI IMG/M metagenome (GOLD analysis project Ga0196963, IMG submission 148600) | Soil microbial communities from Anza Borrego desert, Southern California, United States - S1_5 | ecosystem: Environmental > Terrestrial > Soil > Desert | place: USA: California | collected... | reverse complement strand
TGATCTTCGAGTCTCATGATTTCTCCCCCGCCGTTTCCGATTGGTTAGATGAACTGACTTCCGCTTCTGGCGAATCGGATAGGGCTTCTCGTAATGCCTGAACAAGAGAGGCTATTTCTGTACGGTTAAATTCTGTCGGCCTGGTTAATTGAAACCAAAGACTTTCACTTAACGACTTAAGCTTCTCAATCTTGGCGTCGCGCTCACGAAGATGGATAACGAGCGTCTGCTGAATCATCTGAGCCTTCGCGCATTCGTCGGCCAGTTTCCTCATTTCCTCGTCTTTCGAGGCAAGCTGCCTTTCTAAACTCTTCTCAATTCCGACGCCACAATTGAGAGTGCTCTTCAAGGCTTTAATCTCCTCGTTCTTCTCTTCGATCAGAGAGTCTTTGGCGCGGAGTTGTCTTTCTTGCTCAAACCAATGATCACAGTGAGTGCAAAGTTTTCTATCCATTGTCGTTCTCTCTTTGAGCCTTTAGATATCCTTCCTCTGTCGCAACCTCTAAGCACTTCTTGCATGGGTCTACTGTCACCTGTGGCATACCTCGATTTCGGGACTTCCGAGTGTCGGCGTTTCCACAAATACCGGCACCACAACCACCACAAAACACTTCAAAGTCGATGCTTACATCCTCGAAACTAGGCATTGTCGTTCGATCCTTCGGAGGATTTCTCAAGTGTCCTAATTCGATCCTCTAAGCGCAGAACATCTCCCGCCAAAACGTGAATGATGTACTCGTATACCAACTCCCTGATCTGCGCGTCCTTCGACGCCGATGCATCTCGATGGCCTTTGATATATCCGCAAGCCAACGTATAAAGCGGATCGTCACTGAATGGACCCGGCCCTCGCTTCCAAATCTTTTCGGCTTCTTCGAGCGTCATGTCATTTAGTGTCATTGTTCTCGCTTCCTTTGTCCGTCGTTACCACCATCATCGGTTTGCTAAGCAAACGAACCATCTCGGTCAATGCCTTGTGAGAGGCCAAAAACGTTTTGATGATCTCCTGTTGTTGCTCTGCCGGGATCACTTCGAGCTTTTCAATTTTGTTCATAATTCTTTTCCTTTGTCCGATCGAAGATTGGAAAGGTCTTTGGGGGACGGCGCTGGCATGTGATAAAGGTGGACTGTCTTTCGTCTATCTGTCTCTTGACCTGGCAGGATGTCGTGCATACACATAGTGCAGACTCTCCGATGCTTTGAATCAACGATCTTTCTGAGCCGATAAATAATCTCCTCGCCACTTTCTGAATCACAAGCCCGGCATTGTTCGCCCCAAATGGGACTACCGGCATCGTGATGTGCGTACAACAATCGAAGGATTTTCTTGGCGAAGTCTTTATCGATCTTCATTGTTATTTACCGTTTCCTTCGTCGCTTCGCTGGGGGTGCTGTGCTTATTAAAAGCAACCCACAACATGGAAATGGTCTGCTCTGGCCTCGATCCGACTTGGGCTTCTATTGCTTCCATCAACTCCCGCTTGTCGGCTTCGAGCTGGGCGATACTCACTCTTTGTTCGTCGATGACTTTCCAATCCCTATGAGAAATATCGGCCTCACAAGATCTACACGTCACACAGTTCGCTCCAAAGTAAATGTCGCCATTTTTACAGAACGGACATTTTTTAACAGTCTCAGTCATTTCCAGGCCCTCCCTGATGCGAGTCGGTTTCTGAAAACTTGCAAACCTCACACGGCTCCTCGCCGCCTCTTAAATCCAGACGGCTACAATGAACTCCCCACGGCTGAGCGCATTGCGGGTTTTCTTCGTACCAGTCCACATCTTGTTTGCTGTAGCCGTGCTCGCTCATATGCCGCTCGAGTTCCTGGTGGTCTTTGAAGACATGCTCGATGTGCCTTAATCCAACAGATATCATTGCGCCCCCCTTAACTTCTCCCCTGTTTGTGGTCGTAGATGCTGATGAAGGGACAAAGGGCCAAGAGAAAGAACATGATGCCGCTTGAAACGATGTGAAGCGGGCGAAACCAAAACCCAAGAACCCAAAGAAGAAGACATCCACAAGCCGCGACAGAAGCAGTGATGTACTCGCCCCGGTGAATTACTGGCTTAACCGAAAGTGGCTCGCATCCCACCTGTCTTCTGGAAACGGATCCATCGACGCCCACTGTCCCCAGGTTTCTGTAAAGTCCGTTTGTGTCCATTGATCTTCTTCCCATTCTCCTGCCCCCCTGCAATCTTCGCCGCTCATATCAGGAACTTGCTTCTAAAGCTGTTCAATCGGTTTTTTCGTCTCTGTCTGATCAGTACCCATGCGAGTAACAGAACCAGTGTTAGGGTTAATGTCGCCGCCAACTTCTTCCTCCTCTCTCTTGATCGTGTGGCCTTTATCGATGTGATGAAGAGACTCGGGTTCCGCCATCGGGTAACCACACTCCTTGCAATAAAACCGGACAACCAGAGTCATCGTTAAGCAACACCCTGCTTTGCTTTGCACTCACCACAAAAACCATCTTTGTGCATATAAGCGTCTCCATGTTCACGGCACCATTTGTTTTCTTCCACCCAGGTTTCAATTTGTCTTTCGCAACAACTAAGGCCGTAGGTTCCGTAAAGACGTGAGTAGATGCAGACCATTCCAAAAGCAATGTGAACCGTGTGGCACCGGCGGCAAGTACATTCATCGGCGTGAGTATGGAGCGGTGAATAATCACGGCCGTAATCAGGATTGTTTCTGTATTCGTCGAGTTCGCTCATATCTTCCATCCAAGAACTCGGGCTATTACTGTGCAGAGGCTCACGAGAGGCATCATGGCTTGGGCTCCGCTTGGGCGATGGCGTGAATGATCTGATCCTTGTCGTCCCAAAACGCCTGGGTTAATTTGCTTTCGGATTCATCGGCATAGGCTTCGGCAATTCGTAGCCCGATCTTCGCCGCCTCCAAAAGTGCTGCATGCGACTTGAGGGCGCGAACAACGTCGTCGATTTCGCCCATTGAAAATCCTTGATCCCACATTGCTTGACCTAATCGCTTCTCCCAGTCTCCGAACATCACATCGGACAAACAATCAGTCTTGCAGTTGTGGCCAGGAACACGACACAGCGTCGGCGTATGCTTCACTTCGTTTTCGGTTTTCATCACAGCACCCCCATTTTCTTCGTCGGCCCGAATTTGAGTTGTCCCTGTAATTGCTCAGCTTCCATTTGGATCAAGACGCCCACTTGTCGGATGTCCTCCAGGGCTTCGTAGTTATTCGCGTTCGCCCGAACCGCTTCGAGGATGTTCTTAACGTGAACCTCGAAAACTGCTTTTCCGGTTTGTCCTTCGCTCTTCCATGGGATCGTTACAACCACTTTTGGCTCGCTCATACTGGGCTCCTTTTCTCTCCTTGCTTCCGCACCTTCACTATGGTTCTACCATGGTTCTACCGTGGTGTCAACAGTTTTTTACACTCACCAGATCTACACCGTGAACACAACCCGTTCTTGTCGAGCTCAATAAACTCGGTTGAGCACCCTGCGCACAGCGTGTATCGACCCGTTTCCAGTTTGGACAGCAAGTTCGCCATCATCTCCGAAGCGCTCACGATCACAGCGCTTCCCCAAATCGGGTTTCGTCCGCCGTGAAAACAAAGTCGATAAGACCAAGCGAGCCGTTACGGTTTTTGAGAATGGCGCCCTTTACGCACCTGGTCGGCTTCATCATTTCTTCAGCACTGGCCCACAGCATGAGCGCGACGTCGGCCGCTTCCTCGAGTCCACCGCTTTCTTTGAAATCCGAAAGTGTTGGAGGGCGGTCATGCTTCTCGATGTCTCGGCTAAGCTGTGACGCTGCATAAACGACGATCTTCTTTTGGAGGGCGATACTTTTAAGTCCGTTGGCCACATCTGAAAAGAACGCTGCTCTCGTCTCTGATCTGCTTCCCTTGAGCTTGAACCGCTGAAGGTAGTCGATCACCAAGACGTCCGGCTTGTGTCGTTCGACCATGCCTTCGATCGTGTGCAATTCCAGACGTCCGGAGTCGTCGATAAGAAGCGGGAACTGCTCAAACACGCCGGCAGCAACAGACACCTTCGCGCTTACATGCGGATCCAGGCGTCTCAGTCTCTTGAGTTTTGTTCTCGTCGACGATGCGACATAGCGGTAGAAAAGATCCTTCGCGAGCATTTCGGCGGAGACGAAGAGAACTTTCTTTTTTGCTTCCAACGCGGTTTCGCAGAATGACCAGAGGATGGACGACTTCCCGACGGAAGTTCGTGCCCCAATCACGAACAGATTTCCCTGACGAACCCCACCATCAGTAAGCTCATCGACCGTCGGGAATCCCGTCGATATGATTTGCTTTTTTATCTCGTCGGCGTTCAGGAAATCGTCGATGACTTCTTTGACAACATCCGAGGTGGTTTTGACGGAGAACTCTGTCTCGGTTTCTTCCATCTCCCGAAGAAGCTTTGTGACCTTTGCGCGGGAGTTTGGATCGTTGGACTTTGCGACTTCCTGAATGGCTGGAGCCATCTGCTCGAAGAGACGAACCTTCCGAAGTTTCTTTGCAAGTTCCGTGGTTGCGTGGGACGAGTGAGTCTGTTCAAGCCACTGAAGAACCTCAGATGGTGGCTTGCTGTATCCAGCTTCCGTGAACACGTTCCAAATGTCCAACGGCTCTCGCCGCTCGTGGATTCGGATAATCGCACCGAATATCCGTCTCGTCTCGATGCCCTTGAAGTCAGATGGCTTCAGAACTTCTTTGACGTTGTCGATGTGACGATCCCCGTCGATCAAAAGACCGGTCACAATGCCTTGCTCTAGAAGCTCAACCACGGCTGGCCTCGATCATGTGGTCGACGACTGTCTTCTGACGCGGCGCCGCATTCGGTCTCGGTCCTTCAGACTTCTCCCAGGTGGCGACTGCCATCTTCCAGTTCGACAGCTTCGTTCTTCCTCGGAACCAATTCACGGACTCGTAATGCGCGAAAAACTTTTCAGGATCGACCGAGCTCTTGCGTTGAGCGCAGTAAGCTTTGACATCTTCCAGGGTGGGGGGTATGAATCGGCGGGTCTTGTTTGGGTCTGGTAGGTTTAGGGGAAGGGTGGCGGAAGCCCTCCCCTCTACATCCTGCTCCTTCTCCTGCTCTATAATCTGAGGGCTTCCAGTACCCCCATTAAGCCCTTTAGAAGCCCTTCTTTCCAAACCGTAGGCAGACCCGTACTTTTCAAAGAAAGGGCCGCTAAACGGGTTGTTTGGAAGGGCTTCCCAAGCCCTCCGTAAGCCCTTTAGTCGATTGTCTTCCGGATCCATATTTCCGATTTGGTAGGTCGCCATTTCAACAACCCAAATGAACTCCGCTTTGGCGTCGTATCGGCAGAACCCAATGCTTTGAAGCTTCGCCAAGGCGAGCCCGACTTTCTTGGCGGATAGACCGGTTTCGTGGACGATGAATGGCAAGGGTAGGTAGTAGAGCCCGAACATGTTGGCGTGCGGATTTGTCATCAAGTAGAGGCCGAGGAGTTGCGCTTCTATTCCCAGGTCTCGAATTTCTTTTCCGGTATCGCCGGTCCAGTAGGTGGGTATGACGCGAGCGTAATCTCTCATGCCACTTCTCCGAAGATCCACCCTTGTCCGCGCTCATCGAACAACGATTTCGATTTGACCGGTTCAATCAGTTGGTACTCATACAACCCGCTGGATCGCTCTCCCCGGTGCCGACGGTTGACGATGTAACCGCCGTTCTCTCCTTTCCTGAGATGCCTCAGTTGCGCTGAGATACTGGCTTCGGGATCCCCTGTGATCTGCGCAATCTCCCCCAACGTTCTCCAACGTCCATCGATCATACATGCATACACACGACCGATTTGTTTCGTGAGACGTTCGTCGTCATACGCTGGGTTGTAGTCAGCTCCGTTGAATCTCATCGATCCCCCTTTGACCACAGAACACCCATTGCGACTGAGGCGACGAGGATCATGGGAAGGACGACGATGAAGAAACCGCTCTTAAGGTAGGCAACAAGCTCTGAGGCCCATATCTCCATGAAGGTCATGACTGCACCTCATGTAATGGGGTCGCCAGACTTTCACTGGCAGCACCCGCTACGGTGGAACCCCATAAACAAGACGGCTCACCACCTGGCGAGGAACCAGATGGGGAGCCGTATGAAGGGGCCTGTAACGAGGCTGTGACAACCTGACTATTTTGGTGACACTGCATTTTCCCCTCTATTTCTAGAGGAGAACCTCAAAACTGCGTCCCCGGCAGGATTTGAACCTGCGACCCTCTGCTTAGAAGGCAGATGTGCAGGTGGGGAGCTTAAGAGGTTCTCTCTAGTTTGGAATAAAAACGCCAGGGCCCCGGCAAATCACTGTGAGATCTGTTGGAAACCCTGGCAAAAAAATACCACTGACCTTTGCGGGCCGGTGGTTCATGTTTATGTGTGTGTTGAATGATCTCACAGTGCGGAGGTTGTACGAAACAACTTCACGCAATGTCAACTCAAACCAAAAGTTTTTATTTTTCCGTCGGAAGATTCGATTTCCAGATTAATCGGTGGGGCATGTAAACATCGAACCCGCGCACATTGTTGACGGTATTAAAGTCTGCGTCGCATGTGACTAAACCGGAGTAGCCCATGCGAATTGCGAAATGAACGATCATCGCATCAGATGAATCAAGGCCATAGTCTTCCATTACCTTTACAAGGTTCGGCCACTCCTTATTCCAATCAATCGCTTTGGCTCTGCTCGACTCATACACGAATCCGGCCTCGTGAATGTTGAGTTTCGCCTGAATCTTCCCTTGCAATGCCTTTCTTAAGAACGCGGCACCGTCATCTCGACCGGACAAGATATCTTTTCCGATCATCCTCTGGCGCTTATAGCAGATGTTCTGAATCCACTTTGGAAACTGGCCGCGTTGATTTACCGATTGAATAATAAGACCGTATCTCATCACCCGCAAAAGCTCCTGCCTTACGGTCGCATTAAAAAAGAAGGTGGTGTCTTTGTTGGTATCTTTGAAGTTTTGGACGTCGTGGAAAAACTCGCCCGTCGGGTCGGCGCGTGCCAGAATAAATGACGAGTCGGACATCAGCGCCTTATTCTTGAGTGACAAATCCCCGCAATAATTATCTAAGGCGAGAATTGACACCCCACGCTCCGATCAGTCGCAGATCAATTCGCGTTTGACGTCTTGAGGTAGGTCTTTGAAGATATTCTCTTCGGCGAGCTTCTCATAACCACCCAGTTCTTCAAACCGCTTACGAGCCTCGATGTTTTTGCGTCGAAGCTCTTTTACCTGAGTGACTGTTAGTTTTGGTGACTTTTTCTTAATCCTCTGTAGGACTGTCATATGATGACCCTCCCCGGTTAGTGTAACCCGGCATCGTTGGCAGTTCCATTGTTACTTCATGGATTGTGCAACGGTTGTTTACCTTAATACGCCGAGCTGTTGCAAATGTTGAAACAGTTAAGCCATCTCAACCATTAAAAGACGACACGAGTTCCCGCGTCAAAATGCGCCTATGCGGCGCATGCTTCTTTCGGGAATAATGAGGATCCAACATCTTGGTGGTCGTGTGTCCCATCCCGTCGGCCACCGCCTCTTTGGGGAAGCCCTTTTCTAATAGGTGGTCTGAGGCGGACCGCCGAAGGGCCGAAAGCGTCATGTCCTTTAGGCCCATGGATTTCGCAATTTTTCTGATCTTGGCGAAGCGCCTCCGCTTGTTAATCATGGGGAGGATAAGCTTGGTTCCTGGTTTTCTATACCGCCTACAGCGCTCAATAAGTGCCCAGGCTTTCTCGGTGAGCTCGATGACCTGTAAGCATCCGTCCGGTTGGCGGTCCGTCTTTGTGTGCCGGCGATGAACACGAATCTCCATATCGTTGTCGAAGATCTCATCGTCGTTTAAATTCTCCAAGTCAATCGGGCTTAACCGGAACCAGAGGCCGAATTTAAAGGCCGCCTCGAACCAGAAATCATCCGCCCGCCGGGCCGCCTTGATCCATCCCCTGAACTCCATCGGATTGAGAAACACCTGTGGTCGCGTTGGTTTCGGCACCGGAACTTGGAACGTCGGATTCTTTCTTGGAAGCTGTAACGCTCTTAGGTCATACTCGCCCAAGTAGCCGTCTTCCTTCCATAGCTCCAGCTTGTTAAATAAAAGTCTTTGGATTCCCCTCGCCGCGATGATGCCCCATGCCCCTTGCTTCTTCTCTTCCTTGAGCCACTTGAGCAAGTTGATCGTGTCCTGACGACCGATTGTTTCAATCGGTTTAACGTAGAAAAACTCTTCCATGTAGCGAACGAGGGCATCGTGTCGGCTCGAGCTTCTCAGCTTTCCATAGTGAAAGCGCACAAAAAGCCTCATCGCCTGGGTGTAGTTCAGGCGCTCGACACGTTGAGGGAGGGGCTGATCGAACAAGTTCAGCTGGTGGTCTGTCATGCGGTTATCGGAACGTAAAGGGCCCCGGCGCGCGCGAGGCCAACGAGGGATACCAGGAGCGACACCGGGGCGTGAGGGGATAGAACACCTCTTGCAGCCGCAACTGTGTTGCCGCTTCCTGATATCCCGGCCGGGATTAACATAAATCGATGCGAGTATTTCAACCGTTTCAGATGAAAATTTACGGTTTCCTTACATAAGCGGAACGACCTTCCGTCGAGGTGGGCGTTTTAAGAGAGAGGGCAGACAGGGAAAGATTTACACTTACTTGAACTTCGCCTTACGTTTGGTTGACCTCCTTTTTCAAGCGGGCTCTATGGCGTCATTGGGCATGTCTTCAGTTTCGTGGCCGTTCCCGTTGTCAGGGTAATTCTGCACTTGACCGTCAACGTCAACGACGGCCTGATCGACAGCGAGCGCCTTTTCGATGTCGATGGACAATAGACCGTACTTGGACAACAGCAACTTAATGACGGTTTTGAGGGCCATTGCATGGAAGTTGTCCTTCCATTGGCCAAATCCTTTCTGGTAGCTCTTCGAGTATTTTTTTGCGTGCGCCTCAATCTCTGAGATGCTCATGTAGAGATACTTCTCGAATCCATAAACGGTCTGATAGAAAGCGCTGTACCCAATGACCTTCCCCTTCCCGCTGTACCGCTCTTTCCAGTTTTCCTGTGGCTTGAGGTGCAATTCGCCTTTGATTGGGTCCCATCTCTCCAACTCATCAGCGTAGACCTCGGAAGCGTGCATGTTCTTGTACTGGTTAGTCCGGATCGCTAACTGAACAAAGCCTTTCCAGCCAAGCTGAAACTGGGCAACGTTGTTGTAGGGCACGATGTAAGCGAATCCAAGACTCGGATTGATTGGAAGATTGAGCGTGGCCGCAACGAATGCCGATGAAACCACAGTCATTGGCTGGCAGGCTGCGAGGCTCTTATTCGTTTTAACAGCAGAAACTATGCTGGATGTGAAAGTCGGCGCCTTATCTCGCAGCACCTCTTGAATCCGTTTCTTGATGGCCGGACTCTCAAGCAAGGTTTCGAGCCTGTCTTGAGGAACCAACTTCGTTTCCTTCGCAAGTTCTTTCCCGATCGTTTCTTGGTTTGCCATTTTCAATCCTTCCTTTCGTCGTATTTAAAAACTCGTGTGCTGGTGGTCTTCGCGTACTTCGCCCAAATGTCCGGCTGTTCCACCTTAAGCCTTTTCACGTCGAGAGAGCAGCGTGACTGGTTCTTCCACGTCATGCGCCAGAGGCTCGTTAAACCTTCCTCGTGTTCTCCCAGCTTCTCTTTGAGTTCGTTCTTGATCTTCTCAATCTGACCGTCCACGTTGTCCCTGTCTTTCTCCAAGGCTTCCAGCATTTCCAGGAGTTGGTTCTCGTTGTCCGTTAAGGAGATCGATGACAACGGCTTGGCTTGTGGGTACAGAGCCAACAAAGTGTCGTTATCATTCTTTGTGAGTACCGGCATTTTGTTCTTCAGAACGTAGTTTTGCCAGAAGTCCACCTCCCGCTTGATCAAATGGTTGATGGCCGTCTCGTCCCGGTTCACGACGGAGATCTTAAAGTCTTGGTTTCCTATTAAGACAGCGACATACGCTTTGGGTGCGCCTGTCACCGCCATATAGTGGTAGACCTGAAGCAAATGTTCGGGCGGCAGTTCTTCCCCCTCAAATTCCTTTCTCTTAAATGAGTTAGTGGTCTTGCATTCAAGAATGGTGCCTTCGCCCAGTACGCGACGATCAATGTTTGCCCCAATAAATGGATACTGTGGATGGAACAGCGTCTCATTCACCGTCTCGATCTGCTTCCCTGTCTTGCGAACAAACAACTCAGCGACGTCGTCTTCGAGGAGATTTCCTACCTCGAGATGCAGCTTCTCCTCTTGGCCTGGTTCGATGTAGCCCAGTTTCTCCGCCCACACACGAGCGGGAGTCTTCCACTTGGACAGGCCGCAGATAGCTGCTGCCTCTGATCCACCAATGAACCTTTTGCGTTCCTCTAGTTTTTCTGCTGGCAATCCCATAATTCCTCTTAAAGTTACCCGCCCTCACCGGGCCCTCTCCTACCAGGGGAGGGGCGGGCTAAATTTCTCTGGCGTAACGATATCAGGTTCTTGTATACTTCTACCATGGATTTACCGTACTTGTCAAGAACATTCCCATTAGGTACTAGCGTTGCTGCCGACACACCTAAACTAGGAGCCCTAATGGACGAGATTATTTATCGCGCCGAATCAGCACAGTTGTGTTCCGTAGACCCAAAGGTATGGGACAAACTGGCCAGAAAGTTTTTATCGCCTGCCATAGAGTCCAAACGAAAGAACAAAGTTGTTATACGCGGGTACTTCAAGCGCCACGTAGTTGCGCTATCGAAGTGTATTAGCAAGGACAGAAAGCCGGGCCTTCCAATATTTGTGGATACGGAGAAGCTGAAGAAACTATTGAAGGAGAGATAAACCAATGTCCTCGAAGGAGAATGGCATGGGCGGATATCACCGACTTCCGGAGTGGCTCAGATGGATTCTCTTGTTTCCATTGGCAATTGGCCTAACGGCGGTGGTCACAAAACTCGCGAAACTCGTCCGTCCCGAGGACACCGTGTTTTTTATCCCCATCATCAGCATGATGGCGCTACTCATCTTCTTGAATTACCTGGCGCCAAGCTTCCGCAGCAATGTCGTTCTCGTCGGACTGGCGTTTCGCATGCTGATATCGCTCGGGATCGCTTACGCGATAATTAAGAGCGATTTGTCGATTCCGCGATCCCTCATCATCGAATGGGCAGGTGAAGCAGTGGCCTGGGCTACCGGGTTGTGGTACTGGAAATCAGGCGACGAAAGCGACTAGCTCTCATCCAATACACTCCGCCGAAATTCGCCCATAAGCCCTCAACGTTCCCGCTGAGTACGTTCCCTGCGCCTTGAAGTAATAGGTTGTGTTGCTGTTGATGGTAACCTCATATCCAGCAAGAGATAATCCCTCATCCGTGTTTGCCGTCGGCATCTGGCCAGACGAAAGCATGTTGTTACCGGGTTCAATTCCGGCTCCACTATTGCCTGATGCAGTCCCAATCCCAGCAATGATTTGCGTACCGGTGATGTTCCCTTCAAACATGGCAACGAAGTCCATAATCCATCGGCCCGGCGTCAATGGGATAGACGTGATGTCGTTGTACGTTGCGGTCGTTAAAGTCACACGGTTCGCACTATCGACAAATGATTCTACGATCGCTCCCCGAACACTGGCATGATCCCAGTCGGCCAGATCGGCCGCTTGTTTCACGTCGGAAATGTTGCCGAAAATTCGATTGTTTGTTGTGACCGTCGTGTCGATGGAAGCCAATGCTGTGGTACTGGCAACCGAATTGATGACCCGGTTATGAGTGACGACCAGCCCCTGGATATCCAGTGTTCCGCCAGTTGTCGTGATAAGCGAGCCGCCATTCGAGCCGCAGGTATCGAACAAGTTATCCGTAATAAGGCAGTCACGCGAGGCGACTCCAGCCGAAAGGCGAACCGCTGTCGTTGCATTTCGGATCACGTTTCGGGCGACATAAATGCTCGTGAAGTCCCCAATATCTAAGGCCCGAGCCATCGTTCCGGAGGTCGTTGTGAAGTGGTTTCCGATGACACTAACGTAACGAGACCCGGCCAACACCTTAAGGGCCGTCGTGTCGGTCTTACCGAAATTCACGAAGATATTGTTTGCAACCAAGATATGGTCCTGGCGCCCACTGGCGTCGAAGGCGACAATCGAGATGCCATCTTTATTGGTGGCATTGTCGTTGACCATAATGTTGTTCGATATCACGATGTGACGAACGTGTATGTTGGATGCCCCTTCGCCGCGGATCAGCATCGGCGTTCCGCTTCCGGTGGAGGTGTTGCGGAAAACATTGTTCGTAATCGTTCCCTGATAGACCCCATTGAACTCAATGCAAGCGTCGCAGTTCTCAAGGATGATGAACTGGTTGCTATCCACGATCACATCTTTCGCTGGTGCATTATCATCCCCAAGGATATAGACGCAGTTTTGGTCTCCTCCCCCCTCAAACCGATTGCCACGAATTAAGCAGCCCACCAAAGACCCGTTCGTGGGGACATAGGTCGCGATGTAGATCCCTGGCACGTTGTTGCTCGGTCCAAAGTGATTGTCCAAGAACTGAATATTGCTGAGGTTGTACGTCGATATCGAGGCGTCGCCAATTAAAGTTATCGCGCCGCCATTGCTATCGTTATCATCGCCAAACTCCCGGATGTAGCAATCCCTGACCGTAAAGTTGGTCACGCTGCCAAAGTTAAGCTGGATTGCCAGACCGTCATTGTTGCTGACGAGATTGGTGGTTTGAAAACTTCTGTTTCCACGCAAGCCAATAGACTCGATGGAAACGTTGGATATAGCGCCGGTCGCTTCAAACATCGAGTAATTCATTGTTGCGATGTTTGACTGCGGGAAGGTAATCGTTGTGATGTATTTTCCAGCCCCAACGATTTGGATGTTGCTGGCGAGGAGAAGCCGACCCGAGATCAAGTAGGTGCCTGCTGGGAAATATAAGGACTTGGACGCAGCCGCCGCGCTCGCAATGGCGTTGTTGATCGCCGTTGTGTCATCGGTCGTGCCGTCGCCAATTGCTCCAAAGTCTTTAACGCTGACCTGCTCACGCAGCTTCGACTGCACTGTCGTTGCGACATCGTTGCTCAGACCTGGATCGAATGTGACGGCACTCGAATCCGATGTCCCGGTTGGAAGAAACGTTCCGTAAGTGACCTCGACCTTGGCCGTCCCCCCTGGAATGGCGGCGCTAAACGTGATGGTGGTTCCGCTGACAGAATACTGGTCGTGTTCCACATGAAGACCATCAAAGTAGACTTGTGTGTTGTCCTCTCCAACGACCGAATCCGGAAGAGTCAACGTCGTTGTGGATCCAGCGGTGTAATGAACGCCGTTTGTGTAAATGGCGGCTTTCATGGCCGCCGTACCGGTCAGCGCCAAGTAGTCATCTGGATCAGCATTTTCAAGAGCGTCCTCGTCGTCATTCCAAATAAAGAAGTGTCCCGCTTCAGGAACCGGCAGTTCAGCGGATACGTTGGCAGGGCTCACCGTTTCAGGCAGCCTCAATGACCGGTCAATCTCGTCTTGCTGCTGCTGATTTTGCATGACGACTTTATCGAACGTGTCTTCATGGGTCTCAGGGAAATAGTCGCCCTGATTACGAATGTCGGTCTCTTGCTTGAGACTCAAGACTCGACGAATCGTTAAAGTGTATCCGCTCTTTAGGTCTCCCTCCGAGTCCAACCAGGAAAAGGCCCCATTGACCAGAGCTATCGATCCACCAGCCGCGTTGCCCACCCCTGTAACTGTGTAGTGAGTGTCTACCGTTAAGGTGGTTTCCACGTCACTCGTGTCCCTTACTGTCACAAGGAGATCTTCTTTATCGAAGATCTTGAACGTATAAGAGTAGGTGTCAACCGCACCGTTTCCGGTGTAATCGACTCGACTGATGGTGGATGAGATGGACATTGGGGTCTCCTGTTATTTTCGTTTTTGTGACCGTAGATAGTTTTGAACAAGCTGATCGACTTGGCCGCTTCCCGGCAAACCTAGTCCGGCTGCGATTCCAGAGAGCAATTGGCTTGTTCCGCCGACGAGACGCGTGGTTCGGTCCCGTCGTTTCTTCCCTGACGGAGCCGATGCAATTCTCGAGGCGCCTTGAATAATGTCTGACACAACCGATGCTGCTGGGATCAGATCCTTTCGGCCCTCGAAAGCGATGGCAGAGGCGAAGTCGCCCAGAAATGGAACGTTTCCGACAAATTGAAGGAAGATGTCTTCGGGAAGATCTTCAAAGTCTTTGTCGAGATCCTTGAGGGCGTAACCGAGTCCTCCAACAGCGCTGGCCAAAAGAAAGCGGTTTCCATAGCGAATCCCGAGTTCAGCGAACTGAGCAAGGCTGAGCCAAAAAGCGATCTCAGACGCACGTTGGTAGTTGTTCTCACGAACACCGGCGCGCCACAGGTCATGTCGGATTTGAGACCAACGGGTGAGTTGGAATGAACGGAACTGCAAAATGAGCTTATCGAGCGACTTATTCCCTGTGAGTGCACCTCGGGAAAGCGCTTGAGGGATGTCTTTTGAAAACCCAGAAGATTGAGAGCGACGAAGTAGTCGCTCCGCCTCAAGGATGCCAGTCTTATCAGGCTGGTTAAGATCCAATGGGATGCCGCGTTCAGCAAGAGACTTCCGATATGCGCCGGCCGCGATTGCAGACGCTGTCAGCAAATCCACTTTCTTAAGGTACGAATAGCCAAGATCCTGAATTTTCCGTAACCGTTTATCGGCTGAGAGATCTTGGAATGCTGGGTCGCCGGCGCCACGTTCTCTGAGTTCTGGCAAATGTTCCACGAGGAACTTGCGCCAGGCAGGATCGGTAACCACATCCTGAAACCCGGTCATCGCGTACTCGGCACCAATCACGGCCGCCCCATCAAAGAATGACGTTGGCTGAACCAGGATAGAACTCAGCCTGAAGCCCAGCTGAGCCACACCAAAGTTCTGCCGGACTGTATCGAGGAGTTCGATACGCTTTAAGCCTTCACCGCCACCGTTTCGGGCCAGCGTGTCTGCCCACTGGCTCATGATCAAGGCCCCAATGTCCCCGGCCCTTTCCCTGTACCGCGGCGCATTAACCACCTCTGACACCATCTTGATGGCCCGCTGCATGTTCACGAGGTATGAGACGTTGTCCATATGGCGCAGGAACGTGTCCATCGCGTTCAACTTGATGGCGCGCTTGGTTCCGGTTCTCTGCTTGGTGAATCCCTGTTGCACTGTCTTCGTTTTGAGGCCAAAGGATCCGGCGTCCAACATGTCTCCGACCCGGTCGAACACCTCGACATCGGCCACCTTCGAGAAATCGATCTGAACAGGGAAATAGTTTTGGAGCTTTCCCACCACACGATTGGATAGCTGCCGGACGGTCTGGACCACACGGTCATAGGGCGTCTCAATCGCCTTTCTCATAGACTGATAAAGGCGCATCTCTTCTTCTGTCAGCTGGATCGAATCGATCTCCTCGTCTGTCAGCCCATTGTTTAAAAGGTACTCGCGCCCATTGTCTTGGATCCGGTAGGCGTAAACGGCAATGCGCTCGAAATTCGTGTCCCCTAACTTCAGTTCTTCGGCGAGTTCAATAACAGGAGATGTCCACCGACGGCGGTCATCCAAGTAGAGATCGTGCTTGGAGTCGATCAAGGACTTCATTCGGCTATGCGGCCCAGCATAATTCTGGATCCCGTCTGCCATATCCATGATGGCGTCCATTGGAGTGAGAGCAAGACCGATTCGTTTGGCTGCGTTTTGAACCTGGACTAATTTATTGGACAGATACTCTTTAACGGATAGGGCGACTCCTGGCGCTGGCTCGACGATTTCCTTCCGCTCGATGGGCTGGACACCATTGATCAGGGACTCAGCGAGCTTGGACTTCTCGCGCTGATATTCCGCTTGAATGTTGATGATTCGCTGACGCCCCAAGTTCTCAAGGAGTTCAACCGTGTTCAAAAGATTGGCCAATTCCTTGATGGTCAGGTCTTGAACGCTGCGTCGGCGAAGGATCTTAAAGGACTCCAAATAGCGGTTCGGGAGGTTCACGTCTTTGCCCTGCGCCCTTTGCTTGTTCACGTAGTCTTCAAGCTCTTGGATCTCGCTCAATGTGTCCTGAGACTTACCCTTGAACTGGAATCGGTCGATGATGGACTTGATGCGCTGCTGATATTCCGCATCAACGGCTGAGCTTTCGATGGCCTTGGTGGCCGTGGACTTAAGCTCAGCGACCATGTCGCGTCGGATGAGTTCTGTGAGACGGTTGTGAATACGAGCGGTGGCTTTCGCCAAATCTTTGGAGGTACTGGCCCGCGCAATGAGGCCGTTCAGCCAGCCCCGTTCTGAGACTGGCAGGTACTTGTTCGCCTCGTCGGCAATCTGCTTCTTGAGGTTATTGAGTTCTTCGCGAGTGAATCGGGCGGCCTGTGCTGCGGCATAGGCTTGGCGCTGCAAAGAACGAGCCAGCGCAAACTTCTCAGTGAACTTGCGATCCGGTCTTTCGCTCAGTCCAAGCGTGCGATCAATCTCTTTCCTGAGTCCAGGCTGCACGCGCTTAAACCCTTTGATCCGCTCTTTAATCGTTGATTCCGCTTCACCGATGAATTGCTTGATGGTTGGGAGCTTGGCAGGAAGAGACTTAAGAGCCTCGTAGAGTGAAGCGGTTGTTGGCTCCTCGATGAGACCGGCATCAAAGGCATTCTGGGCCATCTCATCCGCGGGCTTTCCAAGGTCGCCTTTCGCTCTTAGATAAGAGGGAACGTTCGACAGAAACTCTTCTTTTTCGACTCCAGCTTTGAAGGGACGAATCTTCCCGTTCTCTGCGACGAAAGCTGCGATCTGACCGAGACTGTTCACTGCTTCGTCTCTGAGCAACCGAGCTTCGTCGCTGATCATTTTCTTGATCCCTTGAGGATCAAGGGGCATACCTTCAGCGGACGCGCGCAACGTGTCCAT
>Ga0196963_10001342_pt1 | contig 16996 bp, 11 predicted proteins | sample S1_5metaG_FD_148600 | JGI IMG/M metagenome (GOLD analysis project Ga0196963, IMG submission 148600) | Soil microbial communities from Anza Borrego desert, Southern California, United States - S1_5 | ecosystem: Environmental > Terrestrial > Soil > Desert | place: USA: California | collected... | reverse complement strand
CGCAACGAGGCGCCAAAAGGAGCGCGAGGAAAAGCAGGAGCCGGGGCATGGCAGGAGCGTAGGAATTTTACGCGGCCTGCGTCAACCTTCGTTCGGGTCCGCGGGCGCGGGGGGAGGCGTCGCAGCGGGCTTTTTGGCGAAAACGTCAGGGAAGCCGTAGGTGTTCGCGAACGCGGTTCTATCAGCGAAGATGCGGACCGGCTTGCGCGTGAACGGATCTTTGTAACGCAGCATGGTCGCGCGCAACGCCAGGGGTTCCTCGGCCCCGGAGTATGGGTTGTACAATTGATCGCCTACAATCGGATGATGTGTGGCCGCGGCGTGGACACGGATTTGATGCGTGCGGCCAGTCCGGGGCAGAGCCTCCACGAGCGCGCGGTCCGGTTGCCGCGCAAGAACGATGAACTCGGTTTCCGCTTCGCGCCCCATAGCGTGATCGACGCGAATGCGGCCATTGTCATCGAGTTCCTGGGAGAGCTTCATCGTGCAGGCCCATTGATCGCGCTTGGGGGAGCCGGACACCACCGCCAGATACGTCTTCTCAATCAGGTGATCTTCGAACAGCTCACTGAACGCGCTAAGAGCGCCCGGGCTTTTCGCGAACAGGATCAGGCCCGTCGTTTCCGCATCGAGCCGGTGGATGTAGCGGAGGTATTTCAGGTTCCGAGATTTGGCCCAGAAATCGTTGTATCGAATGCTCGTTTCGAGCGCGAGTTGGAGGTTGCGCCGGGTGCGCGTCCAGTCACTCGGCGCGAGCATCCAACCCGCGGGTTTGTCGATGGCGAGAACAGAGCGATCCTCAAACAGGATCGGAATTTGCTCCCCGCTTGGGAGTTCGATGAAATTGGGTTTTGCCACTTTGATTAAAGGGTGACGCCGAACTGGCCGCGGCTGAGTTGGAAATCGACATTGCCCCGTTGCTGCATTTTTGGCACGAGCCTGCCGGCAAGCGCATCTTCCAGAGCGCCCGCAAGGCCTCTGGTGAATTGTGGGCTTTCTTCAGTTGCGAACACGTCGAACTCTTCAGGGTGAGCTGAGGCGCTGGCGGCAATCTGGACCACCGGAATGAACGGATGCGCCTGCCACGGCCTGCTTTGCGTCGCAACGACAATGAGATCACATCCAGCGCCGCCCAACGCCGTGATGACTTCCACCGCGTGGGCTGAAGGCGCATCCATCAGGTGGAGGCCCGCTGCCGTGGGGCGCTCAGCAAAGTGCAGAGTCGCTTCGGCGTTCGGGGCCGCCGACATGCGCGAGATGAGCGCTTGTGCGCCTCCGAATTCCGGAACGATGATTGTGCCGCCCTCGCCAATGACGCCAGCCGCGATGTCCGCGAGCGCGTTGACAAGGAACGCCGGAACCTCTCGATCCAAAATGAGGCCAACCGTCTGGGCTGGCGACCGCTCAGAGCTGAGTTTCCGCTCTGAAAAATGTTGCTTCACTTTTTCTGTGACTCGATCAATGCCGCCGTCCAGCTGAACACTGGCCCACCCATAATCATCCGCGCGAAGCCGTGCGCCAGCCAGTGCCCTCCGCATCGCGTCGTTGTGGATCTTCTCGCAGCCATGCTCCATCAACAGAGCGCTCGCAACCCGTGGATGCATCAGATGCCCGAGCATCACGCGGAGCTGGATTTCTTCATTGTCCGCGGCGGAGACAGCGCACCCTTCTGTGTGTGGAAGCGTGACGAATCTCTGAATTCCAGCACGGGGAGCATCATATAACTCGCGGTTAAGCTTATCGGCGATGGCAGCCGCAACCTGGCTCGAGCAGAGGCTGGTCGGCAAAATCAGGCCAATATCCGCCGCAGGCCGGGCGGAGGAAAGTTGAACCGCGCGAAGACCGCTGCGAAGCGGGAGCGGTGTTCCGCTGGGTGCGCGAAGTTCCGCGCGAGTTTTGCTGGCGCTGGCGGTGCTTGTTTGCCGCCAGTTGCGCCAGAGCTGCGCTTGAGAGTGCCCCGCGCGCTCACCGGCGCTTTTCTCGCCAGAGGCAACCTTGAGCGTGAGATCGAAAGCTTCAGCGCCAAGCGTTTCCATTGCCTCCCCATCGAGGTATCGACCCGCATTAAAGTCCATGTCCCGCGACAACAGGTTGAACCGCGCGGTCGTCGTCATGATCTTGATCGTGGGCAGGAACGGGAAGTTGGTGATTGAACCGTTGCCCGTGGTGAAGATGATCAGATTGCACCCAGCGGCGACTTGCCCGGAAATGCTTTCCAGATCATTGCCGGGGCTGTTCATGAAGTAGAAGCCCGCGTCACGCATCGGCTCAGCGTAATCAATGGCGTAGTCAAGGCGGACCGCGGGATCTTTCTTGCGAGCTGCGCCGATGGATTTGACGACGATGTTGTAAAGACCGCGATAGATGTTCCCGGCGCTCGGATTCCCTTCCGCGCTGAAACCATGGTAACCGGCGTGCTCGGAGAACCAATCAGCCATTTTCAGAAAGCGCTCAGCGGTCTCGAGATTCCGCACGTTCGCCAGAACGTACGGTTCCGCGCCGATGAGTTCGTCAGTTTCCGCCAGGTTCGCGCTGCCTCCGTGGCGCACAATTTCACGAGCGATGATACCGAGGAGCGGGTTTGCCGAGATGCCTGAGAACGCGTCCGAGCCGCCGCATTGAAGCCCAATGCGCAAACCGCTCAGAGGTTGCGGCGCCCGAGCGCAGGCATTCGCACTCGGCAGAACCTGCCGAACCAGGTCGCACACTTCCGCCAGCGCCGTGTCGAAGGTTTGGGTGATGCTGTAAAAATGGATGGGAAAATCGGTCGGGTAATTGTGCTCCTGCAGGTATGCGCGCAGAAGCGCGTTGTTGACCGTTTCGTCGCCCTGGTCCACAGCGATAACCGCCGCGAGGTTCGGATGCGTCACGAATCCCGCCAAGGTGCGCAGGGTAATCTCGAGGTTGTTCGGCTTGAGCGGCTCGCCGCCCTCGGTGTGCGCCACGGGCACAACGCCGCTCACATTTGGGAAGCGCGTCGAGACATCGGTAAACTGGCGCGCGACGAGCTTGGCGAAACTGCCAGTCAATGAGCTGGTGCCGAGCACGAGAATGTAATTTCGTGTGCCAATCCCCCGCTGGCCTCGATCATAACCGTCGAACTGCGCCGGGTTTTTCACAGGCGGGACTTGCTGGCCGGGCGAGAAGGTCCCGGGGTCCAGCTTGTAGGCGATACGCGCATCCTTGAAGTTCGGCGCGGAGGGCAGGGCGAAATTGAGTTGGCGAATCGCGAGCGCTTCCAGCGTCTTTGCGTTGCTCACGTAATCGCCTGGCGCTATTGCCGCGATTGCTTCGCCGAACGGGAGATTCCAAGAGAGCAGTGGCCCCCCCACGGGAATTGGGGCGATCGCAAAGCGATGCCCTTCCATGATGGTGTGGCGGATGGTGATCTCCGATCCATCCACCGCGATCCGCGTGCCGGGCTCGAGCCGACGCACGGCAATGGCAACATTATCCCCCACAGCGGGAAGGCGAGCGATTTGCTCGAACGGTATGGCAAGAGCGGGCGGAGCCGCGGGAGAACTCATAACCTTTAATGATCGTTCGCGCGGAAGGACTGCGAAATCAAGCTCGGCTTCGGAGCGGGCTTCCTGCGCCTGTTCCAAATGATGAGAACTGACGCGAAGACCAGGAGCCCTCCAGTAAGCGCGAGCCAAAGGCGAACGGAGCTGCCACGCGGCTCCACTGGCAATACCGCGATTGCGGCTGAAGCAGGAGCAGAGGTTCGAGCAAGGGGTGGCTGGGTTGGTGCTTCCGGTGATAGAACCGTGGCTGGCGCGGGCGCTTCCGGAGGCGAGCTGACTTCAAGACTTTGTTCGTCAGGAGCTGGAGTTTCCTTGATGGACTGAGGCTCGGGCGAATGTTCCACTGGAGAAGTTTCAAGAGCTGGCGTTGCCACGATGCGGTCAGGAGGTGCCGCCGTGGGGGTTGACTCAGGCAGTGGGGCTGAAGCCGGACGGCTTTCAATAAGGGAGGTCCTTGCCGGCTTCTCCTCGGGTTCTTTGCCCTGCGCCGCGGCGGGCTCCGGCGGGTTGCGCGGCGGCTCCGGCTCCGTTTGTGCAGGGGCGGGATCAATCCTCCCGCTCGTTTGTTTCGGAAGCTGATTTGTTTGTGGAACGATCCGCAAAGTGGTTGCTAGACGGTCTTCCACTTTTACTACCGGCGGTTGAAGCAGCGTGGGAGCGTTCGTGGAAACGCTTGAGCCGACGGTTGCATTCGTAAGCGCGCCGACAGGAGGAATCGCCGGAACTTGGAACGGGCCGCTGTTATGATCCACTGCCCAAAGAACCAGGCTCGAATCCCGAGCGATGAGCGTCGCAATCGCAGCCTTTTTCGCCTGCTGGAGGTGGGCCCGGTAGTAATCCTCAAACCGCTCCAGTTGGATTAGGCTCGGACCTTGGAAGATCGCCGCTGAACCCGCGATCAGAAAAACGCGAGTTTCGCCAGGCTGGTCTATGAACGTGTGCGCATCGCGAATCGCATTTCGCACATTCGCTTTTTCTGTGTGCTTTTGCGTCGCGAGGAAGCGGCCAATCAATTCCGCCTGCAGCCCGGCGTCCTGCGCAGACCAGACCTGGTCGGGAAAATTGCGCGGATACGCTCGTTCATTGAAGGTCCAGACACTGTACTTCTGGCCGTCACTGATCGAGGAGCCAAACCCGCTTTCAACCACCCTCCGCACGAGCGCCAGCGTCTCAGCTTTCCGTCGGCCAGCGGCGAAGGAGGTGTCAATGAGAAGCAAGTGGCGGCTGGTGTTGGTCTGCGCGTGCGCATCTGCGACCAGGAACGCCATCAAGGCGAGCAGGGTAGCGAGTAAGCGCACGAGTGGGACTGAAAGGTTCATCACTGGTTATACCGGCTTTTTTCCTGCCGGTTATGCCGCTGCAGTTGCCGCTTCATCTCGGAAGTGACGTCCAGGATCTGTGAGAGGAAGCTTTGGCAGCTGTTAATCACACCTCCAACGGAGATGATAGTGTCACGTTCCGCGAAATCGTCGGTGACAACCATCACTTCCCCATACGCGCCCAGTCGGTAAGCCGCCCGCTCAATCAGTTGGTCCGCCGTCTGGCCTGCTTGCGAGAACAACACTTCGACTGCCGCCGTAGAAGCCAGCTTCGGTGTCCCCGGAGGCGCTCCAGCTCCATCGAAGACAACCGTGACGGGCGTCCCTAGCGCATCATGGTAATCAGTCAGGAGCTTGATCAACTCCTCGCGGGCGTGGTGCGAGTGCCGAGCCTTGCCCGGCGCAATGCCTGGGCAGCTGTGCAGCATGCTGTAACCATCAACTAAAATCCGCACCAAAGGCACGGTGCATAGTAACCGCTGAACGCCCCGCGTTAAATGAGAATCTCCAAGCCTCCGGCAAAGGAGCGGGGACATTCCTGTCCGCCACTTAGGAGTTCAACCGCCAAAGCGTGAAGTTCAGGGCCGCGGCGAAGCTCACCCATGCCAGGTAAGGAACCAGTAGCCACGCCGCCGCCCTGCTCACCGGATGGAAAGCGACGATGGTCGCGCCGATCGCGACCCACAGCAGCACAATTTCAGTGAATGCCACGCCCATCCAATGCAGCCCAAAGAACAGCGGTGTCCAGGCCGCGTTGAGAGCCAGTTGAACGACAAAGATCGTTAGAGCGGGGCGTTGGGCCGCGAATCCCCCTTGTCTCCACACGAGCCAAGCGGCAACGGCCATCAAGGTGTAGAGAGCGGTCCAAACCGGTCCGAAAACCCAGGAAGGTGGGTTCCACGAAGGTTTTCGCAGCGATGCGTACCACTCCCCCGGCGTGAAGAAAGCGCCCATGGACGCCGCACAAAACGAAAGAAACAGCCAACCGCCGAAGCCTAAGGCCAGGCGCATCCTGCTCGGACCGTGCAATGATGTTTGTGCAATCATCTACTCGATAACTGAAAACCATCTCGCCAAGACCCAGCAAGCGGATTGCGACCTAACCTGACCGACGCAAGCCGCGGGAAACGGAGCGCGGGCATTCCTGTCAGCCTGGTGAATCCAGCGAGGTTCGGACCTCGCTCTCCAATCTCCGATCGACCCCGAGCGTCAGATCCGCCCGAAGCTTTAGCCCCAGGCTCGGTTCAGAGGCAGAAATGGCGCTCGAAGGCTGTAGGATCGAGAACCTTCGCCCCTAAGACAGCTTCCTGCAGCTTAGTCGCGTCCCAAATATTAAAGGTCCCAGGTTTTGGAAACAGAACATGCGCCTTCAGACGAACATTGGTCCGTTTGGGTGAGGACAGCCACAACAGATATTCTTTCCCCGGCTCCAGCTTCCGTGCCTCAACGCCCTGCAATAGGACCAAATGCGACCATGGCTCGGTGATGCCGCGGACCGGTGCGCTCGTTGCGAAAAAGGTTTCCAGTAATCCACGCAATCTTCCCTCCAAAGGAATCAGCTGGAACTGAGCAGGTTGATCCATAGTGAGGGCAAATACCAGGTCACGCGGTTCGTCGTCAGGAACCTGGAGTTTGAAGGCGCCGTAAAAACGACCATCGGGACCAGCTGACGCCAATTCAATCTGCGCTTCCCCCAAGTTAACGTTGTTGGATCCAGCGCCGCTGGTCTGCAGAGAGGAGACGCGGAGCTTGTCCGTGCGCAACCATTGCAAGCTCGGGCGAGGAGAAGCCCCAGCCGCTGTCGCGGTTTGAGGCGCATTCCTCCGGGTGGTCGCCGCCACGAGAAAAGGAGCGCTTCGTGAGCCTTGCGCCGTGTAACTGATCATATGGACCGCGATGTTGGGCCGAGGGTTCGTCCACTCAAGGCTGTATAAACGCGCATGCAGGCCGCGTGCCGCTGTCGCGCTATTTTGACCGGTCCATGCTGGTTCCGGTTGTTCTCCTAACTGCCCCCAAAAGTCGGAAACTTCGACGTTGTACCGGACAGGGATCTCCTTAACCACGCCGTCGCTGTAATGAACCTGCAGTTTTGCCACTGTTGCGCCGGGCAGCTCTCCAGACACTGTCCCGTGCAAGATTTCCAGCCCAGAGCAAAAGCGGTGCACGTCGATGAGCACAGATTGGGGGAACACGGTCAGCCCGTTTGCGCGGACCTCTCCGCCGGCCAGTTGAATCACAGGCCCAAGTTTGTGTTTGTTCGTTAGCGGCGAGCTGAGCAGTGCTCGAAAGTCATTGGATGCGGGACCCGGCAGCCAACCGCTAGCCAGGTCACCATTCGCCCACGGTCCTAAGTCAATTTGCGGCGGTAGACTTGGCGTGGCAGTCACCTTGCCGGGATCCGGGGAAAACCAGTTCACTGCCAGGAGAAGCAACCCTCCCACAGTGGCCACGCACATTAAACCTTTCAGAACCCCAACTCGTCGCTTCTGGTCTCGAAGCGAAGCCCCGCTTTGCAGCGCTTCCAAGTCACGAACCATCGCGCGAGCGGATTTATACCGGCGTTGCGGCTGGGTCGCGCACGCTTTGTTGATGACCTCCATCAACTCAAGGAGCTTGTTCGCTTCCGGCGAGAACATAAGGGCGGCGGGAAGTTCCGGATAACGCAACCGATCCAGGCCAGTCGCCGCCTCGTACAAGGATTTCCCTAAACTGAAAATGTCGGCCTGTGGGGATCCAGGCCCCTCAGGCGGGATATACCCCTGGGTGCCCACATATGAGAGAGTCCCCGGATCGTCCGTCACCAGCCCCAGATCTCCGAATTTGGGAATGCCTCCGAAGTAGAGGATATTGGCCGGCTTGATATCGCGGTGCAGCAGCCCGGCCTCGTGCAGAGCAGCAAGGCTTCGGCCCAGTTGCAGCGCGATCCCAATGCACTCACCGGGGGGCATCACCCCCCTTTTCTGGCACACCAGGCGCAGAGTGGCCGCGGTATACTCATCGTCTTGGCCCTCCTCTCCCAGAGAGTCAGCCAGCTCCATCGCGTAAATCAGTTGTGAGTCCGTTTGGAGTAGTCTTAGGATTTGCAGTTGCTCTGGGTTTTCCGCGGCAAATTCTGAATAGCGCAACACCCCAGCAAACTCCCGCTGCAATGGAGCTTTGTCTTCGAACCGGCTCCAATCGACGATTTTCACTGCTGCCCGGCGTCCGGAGGCTTGGTCGATTCCCAGCCAAATGTCCCCATAGGATCCCTGGCCAATCTTCCTCAAAAGAGTGTAGTCGAGGGTTTGCATCTCAGGGCGTGCGCGCTTTGCCGCGGGACAATCTGTGAAGCCGGTGCATGAGACGAGCCAGAAGGCGATCGTGCAAGTCGTCCGCCCGGATGCCGAGCACTCGGGTCGGGGGATAAACCTTCACTTCCTGCGTTACTTCCAACGAGATCAGAAAACCCCAAACTGCAAAACGGACTTTCATGGCACGGGAGCTTCCGATGCTTTGCGCAGAGCATTGGCTTCCTTTGCCAGCCCCCGCGCTAATCTATGTTTGATCAGATACACAGAGGCCGTGCTGACGTTGAAAGCGCGCGCGACTTCGTTCGAGTTCACTCCTTTAATCGCGACTAGATCGAAGATTTGAAAGTGAGTAGGAGAAGCCTTCTCTCTCAACCGATCAAGAGCTGCTTCAAAGAGATTCCGCTCCCACTCAGCATCCCAATCGACGTTCAACGAGGGATCCTCCGTGGCGGTGGAAGCTTCTTCGGTGAACCTGGCGTGCAGTGATTGGCTGCGCGCTTTTTTGCGATGGTGGTCAATGATCCGGCGCTTGGTAATGTGCACGAGCCAACCCTTGAACGAACAAGACTCGGGACGATACTCGAACGTGCCCATTGATCGAACGATGCCCAAAATCGTTTCTTGCACCACATCCTCAGCGTCCGCTTCAGAAAGGCCGCTTCGCAAAGCCACGGAGTAAATGAAACGCCAGTAAGAGTCGAAGAATTGGCGCCAACTCTCCTGGTCATCCGCGTTTTTCAAGCGCAGGAGGAGGCTAACTCGGGTTTCTCCAAGCTCACTCATTCAAAAACTTATCGAGTGAAACGCAAATATCTTTCCAAAAAAATTAAAATCCATGAAAGATTCCAATGCTAAGAGCGATAGGTTTCTCGATGTGTCGGAACAGTGCGAAGCGTTTGTGGCTGCTGTCAGCCTGGATAATCAGCTTGCTCATTTTGCCTCTGAAATGTGCCGCAACCGCGGAACTGATTCGTGAGTGGGAGTGGCGTTCTGGGCCTATCAGCAACCCTGAGGGCCTTCCAACCTATTTCTACATGGACCCACATCTCCTGCGCTCAGGCGCGGACCTTTACTTTGTGCAGAAGCTTCCCTACGGGACGTTTTCAGTAGGAGAGGAAACAGTCTCCACGGAGCGCGGCCGGACCGGCAGCATTATTGGAAAGCTCAGCAGCGAAGGCAAACTTCTGTGGCACAAGATCATCGGGAACGGAAGCACCCTGGATCTACAAGGGTTCGGTCCCGATCGTGAAGGGAACATCACCGTTGCAGGAAGTTTTCTGGTTGGCACGGTAACGTTCGAAGACGGCTCCACTTTTGATCATGGCGACCCGTTCACCCTTGGCAGGTTTGATTTGGTAGTCGCCAAGTTCACTTCATCCGGGGAGCTTCTCTGGGCGAAAGGCACCTCAAATCAGGAGGGAATGCGCATCGAAGCGGGAACCCAGGACGCCGCCGGTAATACTTATCTTTTCGGGTCAGGAGACACCCTTCGTTACGATGGGGTCGCATGCACCAACTACAACAAGGTGCTTCTAAAACTTGATTCGGACGGCAGGGCCGTTTGGCTCAAGAATTTCCCGTTTGTCGGGTTCATCTACGATGCCTGCACAACAAGCGATGGCGGAATAACGTTTGCGGCTACAGCAGGGATGAACGATTCCTTCGCTAAAACCTCCCTTTCAACAGGCAGCATGGTGGTGGGCCGGTTCAGTGGGAATGGGGACCAACTCTCGGTGGCCAGCCTGCGCGGAACGGGCACAATTTGGGCGGAAAAGCTCGCCTTGGATGAACAGGGTCAGGGTGTGGTTTACGGAATTGCGAACAGGAGTGTGCTCCCAGGAACCGTGCCCGTTGCCGGTGGAAAGCCTAATCCAGAATTCGGGTCCCCGGTTCTGCTCGGGTTCCGCGATGGCAAGTTCACCTGGATTCGCTATGACTACGGTGGTTCCGTGGATCGGTTCGGAGGCGAGACATTTTTCCTCGCGGAGTCTAACTCGACCAATGAAGCCCTTTATCGAGTGGCAGACGACGGCAAGATGTCTCTTTTAGCAACCTCTCCAATCGGAGGAGACGGGACGCATCTAAAGATGTTTTCACCGACGAATGGGTACATTTTTGCAGAATCTCAATTCATAGCCATCACGGGCTTTCGCGCGCCCCCCCCTCCTCCTGCCTTGGCGATGACGAGAAATTCTGAGGGTGTGCTTACACTGACTTGGCCGCCTGCGGCCGGTTACGTGCTGGAGCGAAGCACGACGCTCGCAGTGAACTCCTGGCATTTATTGGAAGGCAGCAGCACACCGCCAGTGGTGATCCAGCCGACTGCTCTGCAAGCCGTGGAATTCTTTCGCTTGCGGCGTGTTCCATGAAACGAGAGCGCGGCTTCACGTTGATCGAGATGCTCATCTGCATCGCGGTGATCGCGATCTTGGTGAGCCTCTTGCTTCCGGCGGTTTCCCGCGCGTCGGAGCATGGGCGGAAGACCGTGTGCGTCGGCAACCTCAAGCAGCTTCAGCTTGCCTGGCAGACCTACGCCGATGAAAACGACGGAAAACTTTTACCGAACACCATCAACGATCTAGGTGATCGAACCAAATCGGGATCGCTGTGGTGGATTCAAGGGCTGCTCGATTTTTCAGCCGCCAATACTGACAACACCAACACCGCCCTCCTCGTCAATCCGCACTACGCTCGCATCGCCACGCAAATTCGCGAGCCGCGGATCTTTAAGTGCCCCTCGGATCGGAGCCAGATCTCTTTGCGCAATGCCGCTGCCAAGGCGGCGCGGGTTCGCAGCTATTCCCTAAATCTGTATGTGGGCGGCCAGGCACATTGCTACCCTGAAAAAACGCTCTTTGGGCCGCAAAAGTTGCAAGCGTTTGCCCAGCATGATCCCACCAGCGTGTTCACTTTCATTGACACGCATCCTGACAGCCTCTTTTATCCTTCGTTCGACCCCGGTCCGGAGAAATTTTGGTCCTGGGTTGATGTTCCTTCATCGCTCCACAATGGTTCTGGCGTCCTCGCTTTTGCCGACGGCCATGTGGCGACAAAACGGTGGCTGCGCGACACACGCTTCCCCGCGCGGTATACCGCGTATCTGAGCAGTTATTCGTCAGTCTTCAAAGCGAACGACGACGCAGAGTATCTCCGCCGCGCAACTCCTTATTACTCCGAGTGGATCCGCGCCCAGGCACCGTGACCCCGTCCCGCTGACCACCCTTGTAAGCGCGCGGTTTTCGTCGGCAGCAGATCTTCAAATAAAAAATTTCTTTTTTGTGAAAGAAACGGGGAAGCGAAGCGATTCCTTTGTCAAATTCACGTTTTTTATCCAGCGAAAAACTATGCAACCCGTCCCTCGTCAACCATTCGTAATCACGCCAGTAAAACCATGTTGGCTGATCTTCCTGCTGGCCCTTTTTGTATCCAGCAACGCACTCGCGCTCGAGTTTCATTTAAGCGCGGACAACTTTGATGCCGGGCAATTTGGAGGGAAAGGCGGATGGGCATCCGGTCGGCTGGCCCTTCCAGAGGGCGCCAGTATTGGTTCCACCCCTCTTGAAGTGGTCATCCATCTTTCCACGGATCTCACGATGGCAAACACGGATGGCACAGGACGGCAGGCCTATGGTTTCGGGATCGGCGGTTTGGTTCCTGGAGTGCTGAGCGGCGATGTCGTGTGTCAGGTCGAAATCGCCTTGCGGAAAAATGGCATCAATGTGACAGCTCCAATCACTCACAACCAAATCAACTCCTTTCCACACACTATCGACAATTTGTCCAGCAGCTCCAGCCGCACGTTTACGAGCTCGACCATCTCCTTCAATCAGATTCGCTTGCGCATCACTTCTCCAGTGACGCGAACCGTGCGCGAGATTTCCACGGGGTTGCAAACAGCGCAAAAAAACACGACCCCAGCAACGACCGAATATGCGGTGAGCGCCGACAACTACGACGCGGGTCAATTTGGAGGGAAGGGAGGTTGGGCATCCGGGAGGTTAAACCTGCCTGGGGGCGCCGCGGTCGGGCCCACACCAATGAATCTTATTCTCAAGCTCTCGAAAGATCTGACTATTCGCGACTACGAAGGAACGGGGCGTCAGGCGGTGGGGTTCGGGATCGGTGACTTTAATCCAAAGGTTCAGCCCTCTGAGAGGGCGTTGGCTCTTCAGATGAAATTTTACCACAATGGGACACAGGTCGCCGGGCCGGTTGACTACACCATTAACAACAATTTTCCAAACGCCATCAGTGGGATCGGCGTCGGCTTTAGCTGGCCTATCACGAGCAGCAGTGTGACCTTCAATGAGGTTCGCATTCAACTCACGGCGCCTGTTGCTCGCGCGGTCACTCATTTTGAGATCTCTTTGCAAGTTCCACCGCCAAATGTCGCCTTCGTGAGCCTCTCTCAGCCTGCCTCGATACTGACCGAGGCGGATACTGCTGGAACGGGAATAATGGTTCAGCGCCAAGGTCCGGTAACGTCGCCCCTGACCGTGAACCTGACATACAGCGGGTCGGCGGTCAGCGGCAACAACATCGCGGCTCTGCCTGCAACAGTTGTCATCCCTGCAGGTGAAGAGGCAAGCATCCTCTCAATTCTTCCTTTGAACAACGAGCTTAGGGACGGCACCCGGAACCTAATTGTAAAAGTAGCAGCCGGATCCGGGTACCTGAGCGCGGGCGCTGGTCAGGCAGAGTTGTTGATCAACGATGACGACTTTACCGGCGGCACAGGGGCGATTCTTTGGGAAGTCTGGAGGAATATTAACGGAACCGCCGTCACGGATCTAACAGGGAATCCAAAGTTTGCCAGCGAACCGGATGAGACATGGGTCATCACCAATTTGGAGGCCCCATCCGATCGTGCCGATAATTTCGGAAGTCGTTTTCGCGGCTTTATACATCCGCCTGTGACTGGCGTTTACGAGTTTTGGGTAAACAGTGATGACCAAAGCCAACTCTGGCTCAGCTCCGATGACAACCCGGTCAACAAAGCTCTCATCGCACATGAGCCACAGTGGAACAATTCTCGCGATTGGCTCACGACCGTCCGCCGCAATCCACTCGCTCCCGAGAACAGGTCTGCCCCCCTCACGCTTCAGGCCGGGAAGAAATATTACGTGGAGGTCTTGCACAAAGAAGGCGGCGGCGGTGACAACCTTTCTGTGGCGTGGAAATTGCCGAACGGCGTTTTTCAAGGCCCGATCCCTGGCCAGTTCCTTTCAGCCTGGGGCTTTACACCGCCCGCGCCAATCTTAAGCGCCTTGACTCCAGACACGATTTCAAGCGGGGCAGGGATCGTGAAGTTGGTAATCAGCGGGGCCAGCTTCGACGCCGATGCCAGAATTGTCCTGAATGGTCAGCCAGTTTTGACCACCTGGATAAATTCCGAGCAACTGGAAACGACAATCGATCCTGCGGCGCTAAGCGGCGGGCAGTTGCTGCGGACTCTTAAGGTCGCCGTGCAAAGCTCTGGACTCGCCTCGACTGAGAAAGTGCTGACGATCTCGGATCCGTCCTTAGCTACGGCCGCAGGGACGCTGGCGAGTGCGGGCCACCCCGGCTCGATTGCGTTGCAAAACGTCGGCGGCTCAGGAGTGGCCTTGAGCGCATCACTGGCTCATGAAGGAGAAGGCAAAGCAATCCTCGCCGGCGCGTTGCTCGGTGGAGCGCTCCCGAATCCTGCTTTCTACGACGAGGCTGCATCTTATTACATTTTGCATGTGGGCGCGGTTGTTGGGGGTGACGTGGGCGTCGCCCGCTTTTATTATCCGGCCTCCATCTCGGGCCAAAATGAAGCAGCGCTTCAACTGATATATTTCAATGGTTCTTCATGGCAACCGGTTTACGGAGCTGGCCTGCACACCCCTCTCAAGGTCACAGAGGACAACGCAGATGGAACAACCACGGGCGGATATATAGAAGTCGCGCTCGGTGATTCCAGTTCGCCTGCGCTACCGAGCGTGAATCAAACATTGTTTGCCGTTGCCAACGCCGCTCCGCGCGTGGCCATTAATTCTTCCATCACTCTTACTCAGGTGGGCGCGCCGGTCGGAATTACCGTCAGTTTCGCCGCGCTCGGCGACCCCGCCACCCAAAAAATTATCGTCGAGGACGGCCTTGGCAACTCCTCCAGCTTAGCGGGGAACCAACAAGGCGTGCTTTTGGTTGAGCAAGCCTACCCCAAGGCAGGTCTCTATCTCGCTGCAGCAGAACTGGTTGATGCCTGGGGCCGGAGAGCTCACGCCGCCCTTGATCCGATCATCGTCGTCGACCCGGCGGGGCCGGGAATCTTAGGAGGTGGCTGGTTTAGTTTTGAGGGGCAAAAAATACACGCTGTCGTCCAGGCTCGCTACGACGATAGGAACGCTGTCACTGGGCAGTTGCGAATTTTTAGCAGCGGTCGAAATGGCCTTGAATTTGCCAGTTCTGCGTTGGAATGGTTCACGGCCACGCCTGGCGTTGTGCATCTCGCTGGGCAGGGCCGGCTCGGAAGTCACACCGAGCCTGCAGCGTTTCTTCTGACGGTGACCTCCGCCATTGAGCAGCGGATCCGCCTCCAGATTTGGTCCCGCGCCTCAGGAGCAAAACTCTTCGACAACGAACCTGGCGCGGGAATGTTCGAACTCCCATCCTCATCTGCAACCTTGTTGGAAGGCGGAATAACCGGGCTTCAACAGCGGCCGTAACGCAAATCTCAGCCGATCATTTCACCTCTAAACACTAACCCTCCCATGTTAAGAAAACAGAAATTGCTTGCTGCCGCTCTGGCAGCCGCTCTCAGCGCGAGCGTCAGCGCGGACAACCAGATACTGAGCGCAAGGCTCGAAGGCGGCGTTCTCAAAGTCACTGTCGACAACCTAACCATCAGCTCGCCCGTCTTGCGCTTCAACGGAAGCGTAATCTCAACCAGCGTTGACGCGGCGCAAAACACAATCACCGCCGCCTTGCCACAAGTTCAACCCGGGACGTACCAGGTAAGCATCAGCCGATCCGCTAGGGCTGAGACCGCGGTTGCCACCGCGGATGTAACTGTGGGCGCGATTGGTCCTCAAGGCCCTGCGGGTCCACAGGGCCCCGTTGGGCCTCCGGGTCCGCAAGGTGTTGCGGGCCCTCAAGGTGAGCGTGGCGTTCCCGGTCCAGTTGGGTCGGCAGGCCCGCAGGGTCTGGCGGGGCCAACCGGTCCTCAAGGAGAGACTGGCGCTGTCGGACCTCAAGGTCCCAAGGGCGAGCGAGGGGATCAAGGAGTCCAAGGCATTCCGGGTGAGAAAGGAGAGCAGGGCCCTGCTGGCCCTCAAGGTGAGCGGGGGCTTTCCGGACCCGTCGGGCCACAGGGCCCCCAAGGAGAACAGGGGCCACAAGGCCCTAAAGGCGAACGAGGAGAGACCGGGCCGCAAGGCATTCAGGGCCTTCCCGGCGAGAAAGGGGAACAAGGCCCTGCTGGCCCTCAAGGTGAGCGAGGAATTGCCGGCCCCGTAGGGCCTCAGGGTCCACAAGGCGAGATGGGGCCTACGGGACCGCAGGGGCCCCAAGGTTTCAAAGGTGAAACTGGCCCTCAAGGCATTCCGGGGCCGGCGGGTGAAGTTGGGCCAGTTGGACCAGTCGGCCCTCAGGGGCCGGTGGGGCCACAAGGGCCAAAAGGCGACACGGGGCCGCAGGGCGTGCAGGGAATCGCCGGCCCCTCAGGCCAGCCAGGCCCACAAGGGCCAGCTGGACCTCAAGGCGTGCAAGGGCCTCCCGGACCTATCGGTCCTCAAGGCCCCGCCGGGCCTGGCATCGCCGATATCCCTGGGGCGCTTGTTGCATCGACGAGCCCCGGCCCATTCCAAGGCTTTTTGCTGACCTCTCTGAACTTCGTTGCTGGAGCCTCCAGCGCGAACCGCCCGCCCATACCTGGAGGGATCGGGCGCGGCCACAATGCGGTCGCCGAATGCAATGGCAAGATATTTACCTTCGGTGGCTGGAAAGGTTCGAATCCGATCCTTGGCTCTGCTGAGTTTTATGATCCAGCGGTTGATGCCTGGTTTGGCATCACGGGCATTGCCCCCCGCTACAATGCAGCCGCTGCTGCTCTCGATGGAAAGATTTACCTCACCGGCGGGTGGAACGGAGCCTTGATGGCTAATCTCGATATCCTGACCACACCAAGCTATGGTTGGAGCGCGGGGCCGAATCTTCCGGAGGCTCGCTATGGTCATGCCGCCGTGACTCTTGGTGGAAAAATCTACGTGATTGGCGGTTACGGAGCCACGACGATGTTGAAGACTACTTGGGTCTATGATCCCGTGACAAAGACCTGGGGGTCGGGCCCATCTATGCAGTCACCACGAGCTTATCATGGCGCCTGCGTGGCCGGAGGCAAAATCTACGTGTTTGGGGGCTACTCCGCTACTTGCGAAGTTTTTGATCCTCTTAGCAACACCTGGTCGTACATCGCTTCTCTCCCTGAACAACGATATCAAACCCACGCGGCATCAGCTGATGGACGGCTCTTCCTTTTTGGGGGCAGTCAGCCTTCGAGCGGGAGGCTCCCTGACATTCTTGAATACGATTCTAATCTGAACAAATGGATCAACCGGGGCACTCTGCTTCAGGGTCGGGAGAACGCGGGAGTGGCAGCTTCGAATGGCCAGATTTACCTCATCGGTGGTTCAACACAGAATGGTTATTCAACCTCCGTGGAATCCTACGACCCAGGAACAGCTTACTATCTGCACATGAAGCAGTAGATGCTCGTTCAACCCTAAGCCTGGCGGCCTAAAGGTCGCCGGGCTTTTTTCTCACCACGCCAGTTCGTTCCATGCCATAATCCCGGGGCGCAGATTCCTGTCCGCCAATCGCCAGCGGAGATGGTGCCTAG
>Ga0196963_10001341_pt1 | contig 16997 bp, 14 predicted proteins | sample S1_5metaG_FD_148600 | JGI IMG/M metagenome (GOLD analysis project Ga0196963, IMG submission 148600) | Soil microbial communities from Anza Borrego desert, Southern California, United States - S1_5 | ecosystem: Environmental > Terrestrial > Soil > Desert | place: USA: California | collected... | reverse complement strand
ACAGACGGCGGTCAGTGACACCGATCTCGAAATCGCGATGGAGAAGAACGTCGACGTTGCGCATAGCCACTCTGCCTCCGTTAAGAAATCCTATTGACCGGCCGCCGCGGCGCTCTCTGCCAGAAGTGTTCCGGCGCTGCCGGCCGCCTCGGGCGACAGCACGGCCTGTTTGAGCCGGATGGAATACGGGTGCTGCGGATTGTCGAGCACAGCGCGCGCCGCCCCGCTCTCCACCACCCGTCCCTTGTTCATGATGATGATGCGGTCGCTGATGTAGTAGGCAGTCGCCAGGTCGTGGGTGATGTAGATGATCGATACGCCCATGCCGTCGCGCAGGCGGCGCAGCAGGTTGACGATCGACATGCGCAGGCTGGCGTCGACCATCGATACCGGCTCGTCGGCAACGATCAGCGCCGGCTTCGAGATCAGCGAGCGCGCGATGGCGATGCGCTGCAGCTGGCCGCCCGACAGTTCGTGCGGATAGCGACCCCGGATCTCGCCCAGTGACAGACCCACGTTGCGCAGGGCCTCGTCGGTCGCCGCCTCGATCTCCGTTGTCGCCGTCAGGCCGGCGATATGGCGGGCCGTCATGAACAGGTAGCGATCGACCTTCTTCAACGGGTTGAAGGCCTCGAACGGGTTCTGAAAGATCGGTTGCACCTGCTTCATGAAGGCCAGGCGCGCTTGTCCGCCGCGGATCTGCGACAGGTCCTGGCCGCGAAAGCGGATGGCTCCGCTGCTGGGGCGGACCATGTTGAGGATCATGCGAGCCAGTGTCGTCTTGCCGCTGCCGGATTCGCCGACGATGGTGAAGATTTCCGGCTTGTCGGCCTCCATGGTGAAGCTCACGCCATCCACGGCGCGCAGCCGGTGGCGCGAGAAAATACTGCCGAGGCTGTAGACCCGGTGAGCGTCCGCGACTTCGAGAAGCGGAGGCATCAGGCGGCCCGTGCCGGCGGCGTGACGGCAAAACAGGCGACGCGCCGTCCCGGCGCGACCTCGACCATCGGCGGCACCTGAGCGCGACAGACCTCCCGAGCCAGCGGGCAGCGCGGGTGGAAGCGGCAGCCGGACGGCGGATCGGCGAGGTTCGGCGGTGTGCCTTCCAGGCCTTTCTTCGGCTCGGTGTTGCCGATGCGCGGCAGGCTGGCCACCAGATGCGCCGTGTAGGGGTGGAGGGGCGCGCGGAACATCTCCCTCGTGCCCCCCTCCTCCACCAGCCGCCCGGCATACATGACGCCCAGCCGGTGACAGAGATTGGCGTGCACGGCGAGATCGTGGGTGACGAAGATCAGCGACGAGCCAAGCTCCTTCTGGACGTCGCGAATCATGGCCAGGACACCGTTCTGCACGATCACGTCGAGCGCCGTGGTCGGCTCGTCGGCGATGATGAACTCCGGCCGGCAGACTGTAGCCAGCGCGATGGCCACACGCTGGCGCATGCCGCCGGACAGCTGGTGCGGATAGGCAGAGAGGATGTCGGGGCTGAGATCGAGGCGCCGCAGATGGTCGCTCACGATGTCGAGGAACTCGGCCATTCTCCGGCCGACATGGCGGAAGGCAAAATCGACGAAGGAACGCTCGACCCGGCGTACGGGATTCAGCACGCTCATCGAGCCCTGCATGATGTAGGACAGGTGCTTCCAGCGGACGGCCGCGACCGTATCGTCGTCGGCCTTCTGCATGTCGACGGCGCGGCCGGCGAAATTGAACACGATCGAGCCGCCGACAACCCGCAGCGGTGGCTTGGTTGCCGCGGCAATCGTGCGGATCAGTGTCGTCTTGCCGCAGCTCGACTCCCCGGCCAAGCCATAAATCTCGTTGGCGTTGACGTGGAAGGTCACGTCGTCGACCGCTCTCACCTCCCGATCCAGGCCGAAGGACGAGATCTTGTAATAGGCGCGCAGCGCCTGGACCTGCAGCACGGGAACCGTCATCCGGTTACCCGGTTCAGACGACTACGGGGGTCGATATGCTCGTTCATTGACACCGCGAGCAGGAACAGGCCGACAAAGGCGATGACCACCAGCAAGACCGGGAAGAGAATCCACCACCAGATACCGGCGACCAGCGCCGTGTGTTGATTGGCCCAGTAGATCATCACCCCGATGGTGGGTGTGTTGATGTCAGTGAAGCCGAGCACCGACAGCGTCACCTCCAGCCCGATCGACCAGTTCATGTTGTTCATCAGGGTCGAAAAGACGATGGGCATGACGTAGGGCAGATGCTCCTGCGTCAAGATCTGGCGCATGCTCATGCCGGAGAAGATGCTGGTCTCGGTGAACTCCCGTGTGCGCAGGCTCATAGCCACCGAGCGGATCAGGCGTGCGTCGTAGGCCCAGCCCAGGCACGACATGGCCAGGGCCAGAAGCCCCCATGACATTTTGTCGCGCATCACGAAATAGAAGAGGACGAGGATCGGGAAAAGCGGGATGACGATGAAGGTGTCGTTGAGTGACATCAGGACGCGGTCGACGATACCGCCGGCGTACCCGGCGACCAGGCCGATGACCAGCGAGAGAATGCGGCTGATCAGCGCCACGGCCAGACCGAAGAGCAGCGTATTGCGAATGGCGAAGGTCAGAAGCCAGAAGACGTCCTGGCCACGCGACGTGGTGCCAAGCGGATAGGCCCATGACGGCGGCACATCGGGCGGCACGACGAAGGCGTCGTTGGGCGGAAAAGGCGAGAAGAACGACAGCGCCGCGAAGATCACCACGAAGCCGAGCAGCACCACGCCGATCGCGAATTCGCGATTGTAGCGGAAGAGGTCGAGGACGACGCGCATCGTCTAGCGTACCCTTACTCGCGGATCGAGCAGCGGGTAGAGAAGGTCGATCAGGAACACGGCCGCCGACACGGCAATGATCGAAATCGTAGTGATGCCCAGTACCAGGCTGTAGTCGCCGGCATGCACGGCTTGAATCAGCAGATGGCCGATACCGGGATACCCGAAGACCTGCTCGGTGATGATGGCGCCGTTGAAGATGGCGCCCAGCGACATCGCAAGGCCGGTGACCTGCGGGACGAGCGAGTTGCGCATCACGTAGGAGCCAAGGATACGCCCCTTGGGCACCCCAGCGAGCTCCGCATAGGTCACATAATCCTCGGTCACCACGTTGGACACGAGCGAGCGCATGCCCATGAACCAGCCGCCGAGCCCGACGAGGACCAGCGAGCAGATCGGCAGGATGGAATGGATGACCAGGCTGCTGAGGAAGGCGGTGCTGAAACCGGATTGCAGGTTGATCTGCGAGCCGCCGCTGATGGGCAGGACCGGCCAGAGATAGCCGAAGACAATCAGCAGCATGAAGGCGACGATGTAATAAGGGATCGGGTGGAAGGCCATGGCCACCACGCCGGCAAAGCGCAGGGTCTGGCTGCGGCGGTAGTAGCCGGCAAGGCCGCCGAGCAGATTGCCCAGAACCCAGGTCAGCACCGTTGAGATGACCAGAAGCCCGATAGTCCAAGGCAGCGCCCGCGCGATCAGCGACGAGACCGGTGCCGGAAAGGCCGAGAGCGAGGGTCCGAAATCGCCGACCATGACCCGAGACCAGAACGTGACGTACTGCTGCCAGAGATTGCCCTCGAGTCCGTAGAGCTCCTTGAGCGACTGCCGCATCATGGCGATCGCCTCGGGATTCACCGCGCCGAACATGGTGGCGGCGGAAATCGTCTGCTCGACCGGATCGATCGGCGTCGAATGGGTGACGATGAAGGAGATGTTGATGCCGATGAAGACGACGAGCGCGAACTGGCCCAGTCGCGTCAGCAGATAGACCCCATACCCGCGCATCAAAGTCCCGACTTAAAGCGATCCGCGGGACCGCCGTCGGCGATCCCGCGGATACGTGTTGCTGGCTTACTGGGTCGGCTTCAGCTTGACCATCATGTACTTGGTGTTGCCCCAATTGGGCACCGGATCGGTGTAGGGCGCCGTCTCGGCATTGGGGTAGCCGGTCCAGTAGGTCGTATCCATGACCGTGAACACGTTGTAGGCCATCAAGGGGATCGTCGGCATCTCGCGGGCCACGAGCTTGACGTATTCGCGACCGAGCTCGATGCCTTTGGGATCGTCGAAGCCGATGCCGCGGATTTGCTCGATGATCTTGTCGAGTTCCGGGTGCGACCAGCGGCTCCAGTTGCGCGGCGGCTGCATCTTGCCGGGCTCGGCAACGAACTGCGAGTGCCAGGAGTCGAGGAAGAACGAGAGGTCGGGATGGCCGCCCCAGGTCTCCACGGCCCAACTGATGATCGCTTCATAGTCGCCGGAATTGCGGCGATCGACCAGGCTGCCCTGGGCCACCACCGTGGTGGCATCGATACCGAACTGCCGCCATTGCTGGGCAATCATGCTGCCGGCCCGGGTCATCACCGGCCGTAGCTCGCCCTCCACCGTGATGCGGATGGAGAAGCGCTTGCCGTCCGGCGTATACCAGTCGTTGCCTCGCTTGGTAAAGCCGGCCCGCTGCAGCAGCTCGGTCGCCGCCTGCGGATTGGGCTTCCACCAGCCCGCGCCGAAGGCCTTGGCGATCACTTTCGGGTCGGTCGGGATCTGATCTCCCATCGATGGGCGCAGCATGTCAGCGATCTGCTTGCCGACGGTCGGATCGTAGGGCTTGTACTTGCTCTTGCCGGTATCGATCTCGAAGTCCTTGAGCCAGGCTTCCATCGGCTCGTGATAGTGCTCGGGATGGGTACCCGTAGGCGGCACGCCGATCGCCGAGATCGTCGCCGCCCCGCGATACGAGGCCATCGACACCGCCTTGATGTCGATCAGCAGAGCCAGCGCCCAGCGCGCGTCCCGGCTTTTGAACAGCGGGTTCTGATGGTTGAAGATCACCATCGGCAGCGTCGGGTCGGGGTGGGCATAGGGGAAGCCCTTGAACCAGCCCTGCGACGTCTTCGACTGCCGGGCCAAGGTGAACATGCCCTCGGGCGAGGTGTCGTGAATGATGTCGAGCTCATGGTTGAGCTGCGCGATCACCCGCTTATCCGGCGGACCCGGATCGACATAGGTCACGTATTTGGGCCCCGGTTCGCCGAAGCGGGCGACGGTGGTGCGCTGCCAGTCGGGCCGCTTCTGCCAGATGAACCATTTGCCGTTGGTGTCGTAGCTGTGCAGCGTATAGGCGCCCAGCGTCACCGGCGGATCGAAGGCGAACTTGGTGATGTCCCCGGCCTTCTCGAAAACATGCTTGGGCATCATCCACATCGCGTTCCAGCGCACCGTGTAAAGCGCGTGGAAGCGCGAATTCGGCTTCTTCAGCTTGAAGACCACAGTATAGGGATCGGGCGCCGAGATGCTGGCAACGTTGATCTGCACGGCCGCGCTCCAGCGGAGGCCGTTCGTCTTCAGGTGGGTCTCGACGGTATAGACGACATCGGCGGCGGTGAACTCGACGCCGTCGCTCCAGTGGATGCCGCGGCGCAACTTCACCGTCATCTCGGTGAAGTCGGCGTTATAGATCGGCTTCTCGGAAGCGAGCGAGTTGTCCCACACGCCGTCGATACCCTTGTTGGGATCGATGTACCAGAACGTGTCCATCGCCAGCTGCTGCAGACCTGTCGACTGCCCGCCAGCGTTGAGCGCCCAGATGTTGAACCAGCCGGCGTTCTTGATCGTCCCCTCAGGGTTCTCGACGATCAGGGTCTCTTTGCGCGGCAGATTGGAGATTCCGCTTTGCGCGTGGGCGGCGGCACTCGCCAGCATCGCCACGGCACCGATCGCAACGCAACGCCAGATGCGCATCGTGTCCTCCCTCGCTGGGCGCCATTCGTCGGCGCTGATTTGCAAAGAGGCTACGCCGTTGCCCTTATAGCGTCAATAACGCTGATATGTATCAGATTTGTTGATTTACTCGGGCCGCGCTTCCGCCCGGCTCGCGCAGATAGAGCCGCATGACGATGTCCTGATCGTAATTGCCGAACCCGCGACCGAAGATGTTGACCCCGCCAGGCCGCTTGGCTTTGTCGTCGATCCCGATCTTGAGGCGGATCGAATGATGCGCGTCGAGATCGAGCTGTTTCAGATTGATCCGCGACACCTTCACCCCGTCGACAAAACAGCCCTTGTCCGAGATCTTCCACGCGGTCAGCTTGCCGTATTGCGAGCCTTCGAGCTTCCACCAGCGCGGCGTGTAGATGCCCCGCTTGTCGCCGAAATCGCCAGGCGAGGTCCAGGTGCCAACCTTGACGTCATTGACCCACAGGCTGATGTCGGAGGGCCAATCTGTATTGGTGCCCGGCACCTCGGAGGAAATCTCCATGGAGAACTCGATAGCCTCGATCCCGGCGTTGGCGATCCTGGCGTTGTTGGGGAATTTGTATTCGACATGGCCTCGGCCGAACCAGAGCAGCGCCGTCTGCATGCGGCTGGGATCGAGGAACAAGTCGGGGACGTCGAGCAGGCCGATGATGCCCTCCGTCGAGCACAGGCCGCAGGGCGCGCTGACCTGGTAGCTCGTGTAGAGGCCGAGCGGCATCGCGACCTCGATCATCCGGTCCTGCTGCTCGGCCGAGACGCCATCCAGGCGAATGAATACTTCGTCATAGCGCGCCGAGCAGATCTTCTGCTGGCCCTTGCTCGCCTTGATCGTCTCGGTGTGGATGAGCTCGGAATCCTTGAGGATCTGGATGTTTGTGGCAATGGTCGATTGCGGCAGCTTCAGCGTCTTGCTGATCTCGTTGACGTTCATCGGTCCATTGGAGTGAAGCAGGCGTAGAATCTTGATCCGGATCGGCGACGACAAGCCGCGCAGGACCTCCAGCTTGTCCAGCGGATCGATGGTCAGGATGCTGCGGCGTGCACCGCCGCCATTGGCATTCACGAGAAGCGCCTCAGTCAGTTGAGCGCTACCGTACCAAACCTCCCGATCCGGTCACAATGCTGACGGGTTTAGCCAGGCTTGCCGCCGGCGCCCTTCCGCGACCGATGGTCACCGATTCAGCGGAGGGTTTGCTGCTTGCGCCGCCGTGAGGGATAGCCGGGCGAGGCCTGCTTCTCGCCTTGATCGTTCAGGACCGGGAACTCGCCCTGATTCTCGATCGCGACCAAGGGTTCCACGGGCTCGTCGGTGCTGGCGAACTCTCGTCCTTTCGCCGCGGGGTTCGGCTTCACGGCGGTGAGCTGGTTCTCTTCGATCGCGGCAAGCTCCTTCGCCATCTCCCAGTGGGCTTCGTCACGACCGTGGGGACGACCCTCCTGTTCCCACAGATGATGAGCCAACTCGCGGATACGATCCTCTCTAGGCGCCATGGCAAATCCCTCTTTCGATGCGGGACGCTTACGCTAACGGTGGGGCAGATTGCCGGTTCCCTACCCCTGATATGACGAGCGGGTCAGCGCCCCGTCTCGGCATGGGGGGAGGCCACCGGCTTTGATTCCGGCGAGCCGCGCTCGCGCAGATAGATACTGAGGATCAGCAGAACGGCGATTGACAGGAACTCGCTCTGCCAGTTCTGGAAGCTCTCGTACCAGAACTCGGCACCGCCCAGGGTGTCGCCGAAGCTTTTCGGGGTCTCGTTATGCAGGAGCGCCTCTTCGTTGCTGCGCCGGTGGCTGGCGAGCGCGTGAGCGACGAACGACCCGGCGAACAGCAGCGTCAGCGCCGCGCCAAACGAGTGCGAGTAAACTTGGAGCACAAGCCCGCCCTTGCGCACCGGCCATGGCGCATCGCGTTTACGGCGATCCGCCGGCTTCAACTCGTCCTCGGGGTTGGGCCCATCGAGATCCTTCGACTCCGGCGATCCCTTCTGGAACAACCACGCGGTGAGCATCACGTAGGCCGCCATCTGCAGGAACTCGCTTTCCCAGTTCTCGAACACGGCGGACAGGAAATGGCCGCTGGCAAGATAAGCGGCGAAACCGGGCACCGTGTGCCCGTGATGGCGCACTTCCTCGCCATGCGTGTACCAGCCGGCCACCGCCTGGCCGATCAGCGATACCGCGAAAATCGCGAGAAGGGTAAGGGTGAGCCCGTTCTCTTTGAGAAAGCGACGCATGATCAGACTCCCTACCCGACGAGCAGCGACTGGGCTCCGTCGATGAAGACCGGCGTTCCCGTGATGTGGCGGGAGCGCTCCGAGACCAGGAACAGGATCAGTTCGGCCACGTCATCCGCCGTCCCCGGTTCGCCGTCCGTCAGCGGGATTTCGCCGTCTGGGTACTCGACCTTGACCGCCGCACGATCGACGTGACGTTCATACGTGTTGTCGCCGATCTCCGTCGCGATGGAGCCGGGACACACGGCGTTGACCCGGATGCGGTGCCGGGCGAGCTCGAGCGCCGCCACCTTCGCCAAGGCGACCTGCGCGGCCTTCGTGCACGAATAGGCAGCGGAACCGGAATCGCTGAACAGCCGGGTGCCATCGACGGAGGAGACGATGACGATGGCCCCACCCCCCGCCTTCTTCAGATGCGGGATGGAGAGATGCAGCGTGAGATACGTGCCGCGCAGATTCGTCTTGATGGTGTCGTCCCACTCATCCGGAGCGATCTCATCTATGGGAGCTCGGATGCCATTGATGCCAGCGTTGGCCACCACGATATCGAGCCGCCCGAACGCCCGCAAAAGGCGGGACAGGGCGTCACGCATCGACGCCGATTCACCGACATCCGCCACCAGCGGGATCGCTTCGCCGCCCGCCTGGCGTATCGTCTCGGCCGTCGCCCGGACCTCTGCTTCGGTGTCGCTCAGAGCCCCGACAGGGACACCCTGCCTCGCGAGAAGCAGGGCCGTCGCTTTACCGATGCCCGAACCGGCGCCGGTGACCAGCGCGACCCTGCCCGCGAGCTTCACCGCTAGCGCCGCTGTTCGGCCGGACGGCTGCCCGCCGGTACCTCGGCTGTCTGCACGGAACGCTGCAGCGCTTGCGCTTCCTGCAAGTGGTGCTTGATGTGCGGCAGACCCTCGTTGACGGTCTTCTTCAGGTTCGCGTCTTCGCCGCTCTTGGCGTAGGTCTCGAACAGCTTGGCTGCTTCCTGGTGCGCCTTCACCTGAATCTCGACATATTTCTTGTCGAATGCGGCACCGTTGAGCTTCTTGAGATCGTCAAGCTGCTGGGTCTTCGATCGGTCGAGCTGGGAGGGCGTGCCTGCGGCAACCTGGTCCTGCATGGCGGCGGACTTCACCTGCTGCGACATCTTGGTGTGCTCGTCGATCATCTTCTGGGCGAACTGGCGCACCCCATTATTTTGCGATTTCTGGACCGCCAGCTTCGACGTTTCGATTTCGAACATGTCGGATACCGCAGCCTGCTTCACGAAGGTCGCGGAAGCCGTATCGTTTCGCTGCCCGGCCGAAGGATCACCGGCTTTGGGCTGTGCGCGGTTCTGGCCTTGCGCCTGGTTGTTTTGCGCCGCGGCAGGATCGAACGCGACGCCGAGGGCAATCAGCGAGGCACCGAGCGTGAGCGCGACTGTGCGGGGACGAAGGGTCATGGCATAGCTCCCGGTAGAGGATGGATATGGTTAGAGCGTTGAGACGCCTCGGCGGTTCCATCTGCCGCGCCCCTCCCGGGCACCTACTCCAGAGGAGTAAGATCGGCCCGCCGGAACCAAGCCGCGGGCGGAGAATTCCCGTCACTGCTTCTCATGGAAGGGGATTCGGCATGAAAGCGCTCTGTTGGCACGGCAAGCATGACATCCGCTGCGACGACGTGGCAGAACCGCAGATCGAGGATCCACGCGATGTCACCTCCGGGTGTCGAGCTGCGCCATCTGCGGCTCAGATCTTCACCTCTACAACGGCTTCATCCCCGGCATGAAGTCTGGCGACATTATGGGGCACGAGTTTATGGGCGAGGTCGTTGAGGTCGGCTCCGGCGTGAAGCGTCTGAAGGTCGGCGATCGCGTCGTCATCCCCTTCACCATCATCTGCGGCGAATGCGACCAATGCCGCCGTGGCTTTTTCTCCGTCTGCGAGCGCACCAACCGCAACAGCGATGTTGCCGACAAGACCTTTGGCCACACCACCGCGGGGCTCTACGGCTATACCCATCTCACGGGCGGCTACGCCGGTGGCCAGGCGGAGTTCGTCCGCGTACCCTTCGCCGATGTCAGCGCCGTCAAAGTGCCGAACGGAATTCCAGACGACCAGGTGCTGTTCCTCGGCGACATCTTCCCCACCGGCTGGCAGGCGGTGGTGCAGGCCGACATCGAGCCGACGGATAATGTGGCCATCTGGGGCTGCGGCCCGGTCGGACAATTCTGCATCCGCAGCGCTGTGCTGCTGGGCGCGAAGCAGGTCATCGCCATCGACAACGTGCCGGAGCGCCTGGCGATGGCGGAGGCCGGCGGGGCCATCACCATCGATTTCGACGACGAGAGCGTGGTGGAACGGCTCAACGAGCTGACCGGCGGTAGAGGGCCGGAGAAGTGCATCGATGCGGTGGGTCTCGAGGCCCACGCCACGCGCAGCCTCGATTCCGTCATGGACCGGGTCAAGCAGGCGGCCATGCTCGAAAGCGATCGACCGCATGTGCTGCGCGAGATGATGTATGTCTGCCGGCCGGCCGGCACCCTTTCGATACCCGGCGTGTACGGCGGACTGATCGACAAGCTGCCCTTTGGCATGGTGGTGCAGAAAGGGCTGACCATCCGCACCGGCCAGACGCACGTCAACCGCTGGACGGAGGATCTTCTGCACCGCATCGAGGACGAGCAGATCGATCCCTCGTTCGTCATCACACACAAGGCGTCTCTGCGCGACGGGCCGGAGCTCTACAAGACTTTCCGCGACAAGCAGGACGGCTGCATCAAGGTCGTCCTCACGCCCTAACCGGAATAACGCCATGACCCGAAACAAGCGCCCGCTTCACGACTACAGCGACCGCAGCGGCTTCCCCGACCTCCCCGCGGCGATGCGGGGCGCGGCCAAGGATTTCGAGGCGCCGCGCGACATGCGGGCGCCGTTGCTCATGCGGCCCTGGATCAAGGGCAGCCCCCCGCTCGGCACGTATGACGCGCCGGCCGAGGACCTTCCGGAGACAGTACCGCCGATCGTCGACATTGCCGGGCGCTGATCGCTGGCGACGCCCTGCCCCTCCGACGAGGGGACGACCCAGCGGACGTCGCGCCGAGCAGCTACGCGGAAGCGCCTGCCTCCAAAGAGAGTAGCGGCAGCGCCGGAACGGACGCACCTCAGAGCGCTTTCTCCTTTGCACTAGGGAGGCCTCATGACATTCAATCCGTTGGCCGAGCGCGGCATTCCGCTCGACCGTCAGCTGCGCAACTGGTCCGAGCTCAATTCGACCCCGTACGACAAGGACGCGATCGATCCCTACAGCCGCTGCCGCATCATCGTGATGAATGGTATCGAGGTGGAATCGGCAATGTTCTCGCACCAGTTCGCGAGGCACACCGCCAATGTCCAGCTCAAGCGCATGCTGGCGACGACGCGCCGCATCGAGCAGCAGCAGCAGAAGGCCGTGAACTGGCTCATTCCCGGCAACGAGAGCACGCTCGAGGTCACCATCGGCTATGAGCAGGTGGCCGTCGACCTCACCGCGTGGGTCGCCCAGGCCGAGCCGGACCCCGAGATGCGCCGGGTCTACGATTTCGGCCTGCTCGAGGATTTCGACCACCTCTACCGCTACGCTAATCTCCTCGACATGACGGAGCCGAAGAAGGCGGCTGCCATCGTCGGCGATCTGACCGAGATCATGCCGGGCCGCCCGACGATCCTCGAGCATCGCCATCCAAGCGACGAGATTCGCCGCTGCCTCAACCTCTACGGCAGCCATCCCCTGTCGATCCTGCACGCCCTCACCGTCATGTCGGCGGAGCAGCAGACAATGAATTTCTACATGACCATCGGCAATCGCCCGATCGAGCCGATCGCGCGGGGTCTTTATCTGGAGATCGCGCAGATCGAGGAACAGCACGTCACCCAGTACGAATCGATCCTCGATGCGTCGGCGAGCTGGTGCGAGAACCTGGTCATCCATGAATACAACGAGTGCTACCTCTACTACTCGTTCATGGAGACGGAGAGCGACAAGCGGCTGAAGAAGCTGTGGGAACTCCATCTGAACATGGAGATCGAGCATCTCCGCCTCGCCGCCGAGTTGATGCGCGCCATGGACGGCCGCGACCCGGAAGCCATCCTGCCGCCGGAGATGCCGGCCCCGCTGACCTTCCAGCCCAACAAGGAGTACGTGCGCAAGGTGTTGGCCGAGCAGGTCTCGCTCACGGCCGACGAGATCGACTTCGTGCCGATGTCCTCGCTGCCCAAGAACCACCGCTACTTGGAGTACCAGAAGGCGGTGCACGGCAAAGGGGCGCCGCCAAGCGAAGCGGTGATCGCCGAGCATTCAGGGCGCGAGGGCGGCGAATACCGCCTGGAGACAGAAGGCCCCCACCCCGTCGAAGACCTGCAACTGGAGACAGCCCGATGAGCGCTAAGAGCAAGTCCAAAGGCAAGACCAAGTCGACGCGCGGCAAGGCGCGGATCTTCGATTTGCTGAGTACCGAGCACCGCCAGGCGATGGAGATGATCGAGGAGATCTGCGAGGGCGGCGCCCAGATGGAAGACGAGGAGCGGATGGAGAAGTTCGAGACCTTCCGCGCAGCCCTGATGTCCCATTCCCAGGCGGAGGCTCGCGCTTTCTACGCGCCGCTCAAGAAAGTTGTCGAGGACAAGCAGCCGGTTCTCGAGGCCGATGTCGAGCATATCGCCGTGCAGCGCCTGCTCGAGGAGCTCAGCACCAACCAGCTCGACGTCGAGCGCTGGATGGCTCGCGCCATGGTGTGCAAGGAGATGATCGAGCACCACGTCGAGGAGGAGGAAGGCGAGCTCTTCGATCTGGCCCAGGCCGAATGCGACGAGGAAACGCTGGCCAAGATGGCCGACGATTTCGAAGCCGAGAAGGCGCGCCTCATGGAAGTCGTGGCCTAATCTGCCCCCACGCAGGCGCCGGGCGATCCACGCTCTGGACCGCCCGGCGCTTAACTGCGTGCGCGACCCAACGGCAGCCTCAGCCCACCAGCACGGCAATAGGCAGCTTCTGCAGAAGCTGGGCGGCGTGCGGACGATCCCGGGCCTCGACAACCGTTCCATCGATCACGTTCAGGAACCGCCCCCGACCCTCACCGGGCAACTCTACGGTCGTATCACCCCATGCGCGGCGGTCGACCAGCAGATCAGGAGCAGCGTCGCCCAACAGGCGCATGAAATGGCGCCCAGCCACAACGACAACCGTCTCTCGATCATGCTGTCTCGTGAAGGCTATGAGATTGGCGCCAGCGTTCCCCGATGTGGAAAGCGGCACGTAGCTGCCGTCTCGGAACAGTTTCGGATGGTCGCCGCGCAGACGTAGCAATCGCCTCAGCAGCGCCATCTTTATGCGTCCGTCCGTCCATGTCGCCAGGAGGTCCTGCGGTAGTGCCTCGCTTTCGGCCAGCGACGCCAGTAAGGACTGTCGGAACGCGAAGTCCACGGCCCGGCGGTTGTCCGGGTCGACGAGCGAGAAATCCCAAAGTTCGCTGCCGCGATAAACATCCGGCACGCCCGGCATCGTGAGCTTGAGCGTCACCTGAACGAGGCTGTTGAGCGCCCCGGCGGGAGCGATCGCGCGCACGAACTCGCGCAGGCTTTCGAGGAACGGCGATTCCGCATCGAGGATGCGATCGACGAACGCCTGGCTGTCGTTTTCGTATTCCGGATTGGGATGCAACCAGCTCGTCGATCGCTTGCCCTCCCGAAGAGCTTTGATCAGATAGTGTTTGATCCGGCCAGCAAACGCCCGAAGCTCCTCCGGCGACGGCAGCCGATCTAGCCACTCCGCCGGCCAGGCGCCAACCAGCGTCTGGTAAAGCAGGTACGTGTCAGCGCGCTCGAGCCTCCCATTTTGGTTCATCGCCGACCATTGCGAAACCCGCTCGCGCCAGCGCGCCGGTACCTCCGACAGCACGTGCAGACGGGCCCGCGCATCCTCGCCGCGTTTCGTGTCATGAGTTGAGGTCGTCAGCATCGACTGCGGCCAAGAGCGCTGGTTCTCCAACGCACGGCGATGGGCCGTGGCAAGCGAAATGACAGGCTGCGCCGGGTTCGCCCCTACTTCATTGAGCGACAGCAGCCGGCCGTGACGGTAGAAAAGCGTGTCCTCAAAGGCCTTGGCCATCACCGGTGCGGTGAATTGCTGGAAGCGGAAAATGAAGTCGACGAGGTCACGGCGCTGATACTCCGCCTGGTCGAGAAGCTGAGCGCTCAACGCCCGGGCCACGAAGTCGAAAACCTCGCCAGCCGCCTCCTCGCTCCGCCGCCGGGCTTGCCGGACAGCCCACTCGATGACGCGGCGATCCTCGCGGCCGGCACCTCGCTCATCCACGTAGGTGCGATACACCGGAAAACAGCAGGTCACCGCTTTCAGGGCCGCACGCAGACGGTCCGAGTCAAACTCCCGTGACCGCCAATGCTGGCTTGCAATCCGAGCCAGGAGCGAAGCCAACGTCGTCAGGCTGCCGGCAAAAAGCTCCTCGATGACCTGCTCCTTGATGGCGTGCAGGCGCTGACTGAACGCGGTGCGGTCGTCGATGAACTCCTCATAGATGGTGCCAAGCGCCGCCACGCCCTCGGCATCGACGAGAAGACCGTTGAGCAGGTGGATGAACTCGTAACCTGTCGTACCCTCGACCGGCCAGCTGCTTCGCAGACGCTCATGTCCCGCGAGTATCTTCTCGACAACCAGGTAGAACGGCTGCTTGCGCCCCCGCCGCCTGCCTTCGACAAGACGTCTGAGCCGCCGGCAATAGGCCGCAGGATCGCGCAACCCATCGATATGGTCGATGCGGAGACCGTGAATCGCCCCCTTTTCGATCAGCTCGCCGATGAGACGGTGACTCGCATCAAACACGTCGCGGCGCTCCACACGAATGCCGGCGAGCTCGCTGACGTCGAAAAACCGGCGATAGTTAACCCGGCCTGCGGCACTGCGCCACGAGGCCAGCCGATAGACCTGCCGTTCCAACAGGGCGTGAAGCCTGTTGGTGCCCTCCGGCGCAGCATCCTTAGTGAAGGACGCGGCCGCGCCGTGCAGCGTTCTTCTCGCCTCGGCGGAACGGGCTGCCAGTTCCGCCAGGGCCCGCTTGCAGGCGTCGCCCGCTTCCCGATCGCCAATCCGCCGTTCGACAATGGAACGCAGCTCCGTATCGCCGGATCCGCCGCTTCCAGCGACGAAAGCGTAGTCCCGCGGATTGATGGGAAAACGGTGTTCGAAATACCAGATGTCGAAGCTTCCGGCTTCTTCGTCAAAGCGCAGCGTCAGTTCGCCCCTCTCCAGAACAGCGCCGTAGCTATCCCCGAGAAATGGCACCACGATCTTTCCCTTGAGTTCCGGCCAGGGTGGCGACCAGTCGACGTCGAACAGACGGGCCGACGGCGACTGCTGACCCCATTCCAGGAGATCGAGCCACGCAGCGTTCGCCGATTTACCGATGCCCATGTGGTTGGGTACGAAGTCGACGATCAGCCGCAACCCCTGGCGTTCCGTCTCCGACAGGAAGCGCTCGAAGCCTTCGGAACCCCCAAGCTCCGGATTGATCCGCTCGAAATTGACGGCGTCGTAGCCATGCGTGCTGGCGCGCTGCGCTTCGAGGATCGGCGAGATATAGACGTGGCTGACGCCGAGCTGCTTGAGATAGGGCAGGACCTGAATTGCGGCGCTGAACGGGAATTCCGCGTTCAACTGCAAGCGATATGTGGCTAATGGCAACGTCGCGTCGGCGTCTCGTCGTGCGGACTCGCGGGCACGCCCGATGGAGCGCTCCTCCCGCAGGGGAGCGAGCCGGCGCTGCGCCACAGGATCCTCGAACAGTCCATCGACGTCGATGGGTAGCTTGCGCCGCCAGTTCGGATGTTCGTCGACTGTACCGGGCATGTTTACCTGATCGGGAAGGCCAAGCAGATCCTCGAGCTGGACCATCGCGAGACGGGACGGTGTGCGCGCCAGCGCTCGATGCACGGCCGTGATGGGAGGATCTTCGTCCGCTTCGATCTTCTCAACCGTCAGCGTCTCGCTCAGGCGGTGGCGCGCATCAGCGCGCTGGCGCCTATCGGCTGCGACGTCGGAGGGCGCTGGGTAGAGGCCGAGCTCCTGTTTCAGATCGATGTCACGGCCCGTCCAGTAACCGACGAAAGTGGGCAGGTCGTGGGTCGAGACACTGGCCAGAGCGTCACGTGGCCATTGCGCCGGCGGGGTGAAACCCCCGTCCGGTTCCTGCATGAAGTACTGAAGCCGATACGAGAGGATTCCGTGCTTCCAGAGACGCTCGGAGAACCCTTCCGGCACGGTTCCGAGATCCTCGCCAATGACCGTACACTTGTGACGTACGCTTTCGAGAGCCACGATCCGAATCAGGTCATCGAACGGGTAGCGGATATAGGCGCCGTCCGCCGGCGATCCACCGCGCGCGACCCAGAACTGACGGTACAGTCCCAGAACATGGTCGATGCGCAAGGCGCCGGCATGGCGCATGTTGGCGCGGAGCATGGCGCTGAACGATTCATACCCTTGTTGACGCAGCGCCTCAGGCCGCTGCGGCAATAGTCCCCAGTCCTGGCCGTGACGATTCCAGGCATCCGGCGGCGCGCCGATCGCCCAATCCTCGGCGGCGACCGTCTGATTGGCCCAGGCGTCGGCCCCACCCGGATCGATGCCCACGGCGAGGTCGCGGTAGAGCCCGATTTGCATTCCAGTGTCGGCAGCCAGAGCCGCAACGCCCTCCAGCTGCCTCTCGCTCTGCCACTGCAGATACTGATGGAACTCCACGCGTAACGCATGCTCGCGCGCGAACTCCGCGACCTGGGCGCTATCCGGGTCCTGGTACGGCCCCGGCCATCGCCGCCATGAGCGTTGAGCCGGGTCTGTAGCAGACAGCGCTTCACGCAGGACTTGGAATACAGAAAAACGCTGGAGGGGTTTCCCGCCGCGCCGCTGAAATTCGGCGAACTCCCCGTTCAGCCCCTTTCGTCCAAGTGTCTCAAAGGCTCGCTCGA
>Ga0196963_10001340_pt1 | contig 17007 bp, 19 predicted proteins | sample S1_5metaG_FD_148600 | JGI IMG/M metagenome (GOLD analysis project Ga0196963, IMG submission 148600) | Soil microbial communities from Anza Borrego desert, Southern California, United States - S1_5 | ecosystem: Environmental > Terrestrial > Soil > Desert | place: USA: California | collected... | reverse complement strand
CTCGCGACCGTAATCCGGCACATCGGCCGGGACGGCACTGCGGCGAAGCCAAGCGAGATCATGCACCATGCCTTCAGGAAACGTCACCACTCTGAGCCCCGCCACGTATAAAGCTGTGACAGGTGTCACAGAGGTGTGACGATTACTGCGACTGTAAGTCGGCTGAGTTATCCTCTGGTTCAAGCGGCGTCGTCGTCATGCGATCGGATGGGGACACCGGCGCGCGGACGGACGATCCGAAATCGGAGAGCCCGTCCCCATGATGCCTCGCCTGCTCGCGCTCGCAACCGCTGTCCCCGAGCACATTCTCGATCAAGCGGCGGTTGCCGCCCACGCGCGCCGTCTTTTCGCCGACCGGACCGAAGCATTCAACCGCCTGGCGCAGATCTACGGCCACGCCGGTATTAGCAAGAGACATTCCTGCGTTCCGATCGACTGGTACCTCCTGCCCCATGGATGGGCAGAGCGGTCTCGCCTCTATGTCGAGGCCGCGCTCGACCTGGCGGAGAGAACGATCAGGGACTGTCTCGCCCAATGCGATCTCGAACTCGGCGACGTCGACGGGTTGGTCGTAGTCTCCACGACCGGCATTGCCACCCCATCGCTCGATGCGTTGCTGCAGGAGCGGCTCGGCCTCCGGCGTGACCTGCAACGCCTGCCGGTCTTCGGCTTCGGCTGCGCCGGCGGCGTGCTGGGCCTCGCGCGCGCTGCGGCGCTGGCGCGGGCTGAGCCGGGCGCGCGCATCCTCTGCGTCGTGGTCGAGCTTTGCGGCCTCACCTTCCGCCCGGCCGACACCTCGGCCGCGAACATCGTCGCGACCGCCCTCTTCGGCGATGGCGCCGCAGCGGCGATGATCTCGACCCAGGGCGAAGGCCCCGCGCTCGGCCCCTGGGGAGAGCACAGCTTTCCGGACAGTCTCGACGTCATGGGCTGGGACATCGGCGAGGACGGCTTCGGCGTCCGGTTCTCGCGCGACATTCCGACATTGATCCGCCGCGATCTGGTGCCGCCTCTTGACGGCTTTCTCGCCCGCCACGGGCTCCGCCTCGACGGCTTCGATGCCATCGCCGCTCATCCCGGCGGCGCCAAGGTGCTCGATGCGCTCGAGGAGATATTGGGACGCGAGCTGCCCGAGGCGCGAACGGTGCTGCGCGAGTTCGGCAATATGTCGGCGCCGACCGTGCTCTTCGTGCTCGACCGGCTGCGTCCGGCCTGGGAGGGGCGCGTCCTGATGACGGCGCTCGGCCCGGGCTTCACCGCCGGCTTCCTCGCCCTCGGTTCGGCATGAGCTGGCTCTATGTCGTCCTTGCCCTGGTCGCCCTCCAGCGCCTGGGCGAGCTCGTCTGGTCGCGGCGGAACGAGCGCCGGCTGCGCGCTGAAGGCGCGGTCGAGGCCGGCCGCGCCCACTACCCCTTCTTCGTGACGCTGCATGCCGCCTGGCTCGCCAGCCTGCTGCTTCTCGTTCCGTCGGACACGGTGCCGAACCCGTATTTGCTGTCGGCTTATCTCGGCCTGCAGCTGTTGCGTCTCTGGACCATGGCGACGCTCGGGCGGTTCTGGACGACACGCATCCTGACCCTGCCGGGCGCGCCGCTGGTCCGGCGTGGCCCCTATCGCTGGTTCCGCCATCCCAACTACCTGATCGTGATTGCCGAAATTGTCACCCTGCCTCTCGCCTTCGGCGCGGTCGCGATTGCCTTGATCTTCTCGGCTGCCAACCTGATCCTTCTGGCTGTCCGTATCCGCGCCGAGGAGGCGGCCCTCGCCTCTCGCCGGTCTCTCTAGAGGAGCCATCGTGCCCGATTTCGGCAAAGCCGTTCGCCACTTCTGGACGCTCGACTGGAGCGCCACGCATCTGAACCACGGCAGCTACGGCGCGACGCCGAAACCGGTGCTCGCCGCCCAGGACGCCGTACGCCAGGACATGGAAGCGACGATCGGCGATTTCTTCAGTCGCCAGCTGCCGAAGCGCCTTCGGAGTGCCGCCGCCGAGCTCGGCGAGTATCTCGGCGCCAAGGGCGAGGACGTCGTCTTCGTCGACAACGCGACCGCCGGCGCGCAGTCGGTTATCGGCTCGATCGAGCTCGAACCCGGCGACGAGATCCTGATCAACGACCAGACCTACAATGCGGTGAAGAACATCGCGCGCCACGTCGCCGCCCGTGCCGGGGCCAAGGTCGTCGAGGTCACGCTGCCCTTTCCGGTCGAGGACGACGGTACCTCGATCGCCGATGCGCTGAAGGCGGGATTGAGCGAACGCACAAGGCTGGTGCTGCTCGACCACATCACCTCGGCGACCGCCCTGGTCATGCCGATCGAGCGCCTGATCGCCGCCTGCCGTACGACCGGCGCGCTTGTCATGGTCGATGGCGCCCACGCGCCCGGCCAGGTGCCGCTCGACCTTTCCATGCTCGACGCGGATTTCTACACCGGCAATTGCCACAAATGGGTGTCAGCGCCGAAGGGCGCGGCGTTCCTGTGGTCGAAGCGCGAACATCAGCCCTGGCTGCATCCGCCCGTCGTCTCGCACGGTCTCGGCAAGGGATACATCGCCGAGTTCGACTGGACCGGAACGCGCGACCCGTCGGCCTATCTCGCGGTGCCCGCGGCGCTGGCTTTCCGCCAGACCTTCGGCGATTCCAGGATCAAGACGCGTAACCGCGCGCTCGCGGAAGAGGCCGGCAAGTATCTCGCTGACACCTGGAAGACGCGACTCGGCTCCCCGCCCGCTCTCGCCGGCTCGATGCGCATGATCCGGCTGCCGCTCGCCAGCGGCGATCACCAAGAGATCCGCCTCAAGCTCTGGCAGGACCACCGCATCGACGTGCCGGTGAACACTCTCAACGGCGAGCTCTGGGTTCGGGTCTCGGCCCAGCTCTACAACGAGATGGAGGACTACCGCCGCCTCGCCGCCGCGGTCCGACAGCTCTAGCGAGGGGTAGATGGACCTCTTCCAGGCCAAGACCTTTGTGCCCGGCGACGTATTGCTGCGCGAGGGCGCGAGCGGAAACGTCGCCTATATGATCGAGCACGGCCAGGTCGAGGTTTCGAAGATGGTCGACGGCCGCAAGGTAGTGCTCAATACGCTGGGCCCAGGCGCGATCGTCGGTGAGATGGCGCTGATCGACAAGGCGCCGCGCATGGCGACGGTGACGGCGACCGGCAAGACCGTGGCCCTCGTTATCGACCAGCGCGTCTTCGACAGGGTGCTGACCGACGCGCCGCCGGTGCTGCGCGCGCTCGTGCTCGCCTACACCTCGCATCTGCGCAACCTCGGATCGCGTGCCTCGCAGCTCGAGATCGACCTGCACAAGGTGCATGAGGCCAAGCCTTCCGCATGAGGGCGTCTGGGGTGGTTTGAGCCGTCGACCGGGGCTATGGTCGGAGCCCCGCCTCGAGGACTCTCTTCATGCAGGATATCAAGCGCATCGCCTCCCTGATCGACGGGAAGACCCCGGCCTACATCGCGCTCAGCGACAAGGTCTGGGACCTGGCCGAGCTTCGCTATCAGGAGGAGAAGTCGGTCGCGGCCCAGATCGAGATGCTGGAGCGCGAGGGCTTCAAGGTGAAGCCGGGCGTCGCCGGCATCCCGACCGCGTTCGAGGCCGAGATCGGCGAAGGCGGGCCGCTGATCGGCTTCCTCGGCGAATACGACGCGCTGTCGGGCCTGAGCCAGCGCTCCGGCCTCACCGAGCGCGTCCCCGCCGATGGGCCGAACGGCCAGGGCTGCGGCCATAACCTGCTTGGTACCGGCGCACTCCTCGCCGCCGCCGCGGTGAAGGATTATCTCAAGGCCAACAAGCTGCCGGGACGGATCCGCTACTATGGCTGCCCCGCCGAGGAAGGCGGCTCCGGCAAGACCTTCATGGCGCGCGCCGGAATGTTCGCCGATCTCGACTGCGCCGTGACTTGGCATCCGGACGATTTCTACGGCGTGATGTCGGTGCGCACGCTCGCCAATATCCAGGCCTATTTCCGCTTCACCGGCCGCGCCGCGCATGCGGCGGGCTCGCCGCATCTCGGCCGCAGCGCGCTCGATGCCGTCGAGCTCATGAATGTCGGCGTCAACTACATGCGCGAGCACATGCCTCCGGATGCGCGCGTGCATTGCGCCATCACCAATACAGGCGGCATCTCGCCCAACGTCGTCCAGGCCAAGGCCGAGGTGCTCTATCTCGTGCGCGCGCCCGACGTCGCCGAGACCATCGAGCTGTTCGAGCGGGTCAAGAAGATCGCCGAAGGCGCGGCGATGATGACCGAGACCCAGGCGGTAGTCGACTTCGACAAGGCGTGCTCGAACGTGCTGCCGAACACGGCGCTCGAGATGGCGCTTTATGAGAATGCCAAGCGTCTCGGCCCGACGCCCTTCGACGACAAGGACCGCGCCTTCGCCGAGAAACTGCGCAAGGCGGCGATGACGCCGGCCGACGTCGCCTCCGCGCTCAAATCGGTCGGCCTCCCGACCAGCTACCCGAAGGTCCTGCACGACGACATCCTGCCCTTCGACGGCACGCCGCAGGTGCTGTTCGGCTCGACCGATGTCGGCGACGTCTCCTGGGTGACACCGACGGTCCAGGCCTGGGGCGCCTGCTTCGCCGTCGGCACGCCGGGCCATTCCTGGCAGCTGGTGACCCAGGGCAAGCTGCCGGCGGCGCATAAGGGCATGATCCACGCCGCGAAGACGATGGCGGCAACCGCGATCGACGCGATCGAGAACCCCGAGCTGCTGGCCAAAGCCAAGGCCGAGCTCAAGGAGCGCGTTTCCGGCAAACCCTATGTCTGCCCAATCCCGCCCTCGATCGAGCTGCCGTTCAAGCGCCGGCCGGAGAGCGGCACGCCGCTCGGCCCCGTCGATCCGAACATCGCCGGGCCGCTATCGCGGGCGAAGCTGCCGACCTAAGCGATCTCGAAGAGCCCTGCGTTCTTCGCCTCGTAGACGCCGACGAGCAGCGTGTCGATCGTCTCGCCATCGGCGGCGAAAGGCAGGATCAGCCGCTCCCAGGTGACGATCTCGTTCTCGAACTCGCCGGAATAGACGCGCCAGGTCGGGCGCTTCTTCTGGCGGACATAGTCGTATTCATGCTCGAGCAGCGCGCGTTGCGCGTCCGGCAGCTCGGTCGTGAGCTTGCCCGACATGTCGACGCCGAATTGTTCGACGAAGGTCTTAGGATAGTAGCGATAGACGAATTCGCCTTCGCGGCGGACGGTCATGATCACGAGGTTGCTGAGCCAGGGCGCGAGGCTCTCGGCATGGACGCGGAGGATCGAGGGGATCTTGCCCTCGGCGCGGCGCTTCCGGTCCTCCCAGAAGGCGTAGAGCTCGCGCAGGCGCGGCTGCATGGCGCCGTACTGGATGACCGGCATCTGGGCTCAGCCCTGCGCCTTGCGCCACGCGGCGATCGCGGCACCGACGCCGAGCCTGGGGCTCGTCAGAACGGGCAGGCCGAGACGCTTCTCGGTCTCGGCCGCAGCACCTGCCATCGACGCTTGCGCGAGCACCACGACCTCGGCGTCGCCCTTCTCCTGCGCCAGGCGGTCGACAATCACCGCCTCGTAACCTTTGACGTCGCCTGCCAGGAATTTGGGCCAGGCTTCCGCGATCAGCACGACACGGAGATCGACTGGACGGCCGGCTTCGCGACCGACCTTGGCGATCAGATCCGAAGTCGGCCCGACGGTCGAAGCCACGCAGGCCGCGACCAGGATCTTGCGGCCCTTGGCGACGGCGGCCTCGGCCATGGCGCGGTCGATGCGCTGGACCGGCGCCGGCAGGCTGCCATTGGCGGCCTCGGCGACGGCGCCGATGGTCGAGCAGGTGCAGACCACGACCGAGGCACCGGCGGCAGCATCGGCGAGCCTGGCGCGCACGCCGGCGGCGACGGAATCGGTGACGGTGCCGGCCTTGACCGCCTCGGCCAGCAGCTCGGCCGCCAGGTGATGGCGAGTCGGGATCTCCGGCGCGAGCTCGGCCATCAGCTTGCCGACGGCAGCGATGTTCGACTCGGCGGTGTGAAGGAACGTCAGCATGACGTCCTCTATATCACGTATAGGTGCCGATGAGTTCGTACTCGCGTCCGCCGAGGCCGCGCTTGAACAGCGTAAGGCCTGGCGCAGCTTCCGGGTTGATGCCGCCGAGGTCGAAGCGGCGCACGCCGTCGCCGGCAAGGGCGTCCATCGCCTGCCAAAGAAGGAAATGGGTGGCGCCGAGACGCCGTCCCTCGGCGGCGGTCCAGCCGATCAGATAGGTGGCCGTATCGCCATGGCGGATCACCAGGATCCCGGCGAATCGTTCGCCGCCTCGGTTCGCGATCAGCACCAGCGCCTCGCCCGTCGTCCTTGCGGCAAGAACCAGCTGAAGCGCCAGCGTGTTCGACGGACCACGATAGCCCCTGAGCTTGCGGTCGATCTCGTAGCGCTGCAGCAGCCAAGGCAGCGTCGCCTTGCCGTGGCGGTCGACCTCGACCGCGAGGGCGTTGCGCTCGGCACGCTGCAGCTCGTGCCGCCAGGTCGCGCGGAGCCGGTCGCGCCGCGCCGGCAGATCGACCAGGATCGAGTGGTAGCCCTCGCCGGCCCGGCGAAATCCGGCCTCGACCAGCATCCGGTGGCTGTCGGCGCCGGCAGGCAATTCGGGAATGAAGGAGAGCCGCCGCCATGGCCGGCGCGGCCATCGCCGCCGGAGTGCTGCCAAGGTCGCCGCGACCGGCGGGTTCGGATTGAGCCAGAGCGGCCCGCGGTGGATCGAGATCCGGCTGAACACGGACATCGCCCGGCGCTCGAGCACGAGCACGCAGCCCGCCTCCCCGTCGCCGTCGTGGATCACGCCGAAATGCGGTACCTGCCCTTCGGCAGAGGGCATCGCCCGGGCATAAGCCCAGGATTGCGGCAGCGTCGCCCCCTCGACCGTGTCGATCAGACGCCGCCAATCATCGACGGTCGCCTCGTTCCAGACAATCTCGACCGCGGGACCGGGCATTCCTCAGCGGGCGACCCAGCCGCCATCGACCGGCAGCGTATGCCCGGTCACCATCGCTGCGGCATCGGAAGCTAGATAGAGGACGGCGTCGGCGATCTCCTCAGCCTCGGCGAGGCGACCGAGCGGCGTCATCGCCTCGATCGCCGATTTCATCTGCGGATCGGAGAGGAGCTTCGCGGTCAGCGGCGTGCGCACGAAGGTCGGCGCCACCGCATTGACGCGCACGCCGCGCCCTGCCCATTCGACCGCGAGGGCCCGTGTGAAATTGACCAGAGCCCCTTTGGTCGAGTGATAGGCGAGGTTCGGATAAAGCCCGCCGCCGACCAGCCCCATGATCGAGGCGACATTGACGACGCTGCCGCGGCCTTGCGCCAGCATCACTTTCCCCGCCTCCCGGGCGCAGAGGAAAGAGCCGTTCAGGTTGATGCGGATCACCCGCTCCCAGGCCGCCAGATCGAGCGCCTCCGAAGGCTGCCGCGCCGCCAGTCCGGCATTGTTGACGAGGATGTCGATGCGGCCCCAGCTGCGTGCTATCTCGGCCATCGCCGCGACGACCCGCGCCTCCTCGGCCACGTCGAGCACATGCGCCACGGCCTCGACGCCCTCGCCTTTCAGCGCGGTCGCCGCCTTCTCGGCGCCCGCCGCATCGATGTCGGCGACCGCGATCCTCGCGCCGGCGAGGCCGAGCGCGCGGGCGCTGGCAAGCCCGATGCCCGAGGCGGCGCCGGTGATCACGGCGACACGGCCGTCCAGACGAAAGCGGGCGAAAGCATCGGCCATGGTCGATCCTCGAATGTCGAAACCCGGATTGCGATCCGCAAGATGCGGCGGTCAGGACGCTGGAGCAAGGGCTTGGCCGGTCCCGCCGGAACGTGGCGCCCTGCCTCTTGCCAGAAGGACCTCCGGACCTGCCATGATCGCTCGTGGACGATCTCAAATCATGGCATCCGAAGCTGGCAGCGCTGCACGCCTATTGGCAGGCGCAGAAGCCGCGGCCTGACCTTCTCCCCTCGCGCGCGCACATCAGCCCGGCGGACATTCCGAGCCTTCTGGCGAACATCTATCTGCTCGACGTAATCGAGAACCCGCTGCGGTTCCGCTATCGCCTCGCCGGCACCAAGCTGCTCTATGCCGGCGACCGCGAGCTCACCGGCATGCTGATGGAGGAGGCGCATCCGAATTTTTTCATCGCAGCTCCCTATCCCGACTACGTCGCCTGCGTGCGGGAGCATCGGATCAGCCGCCGGCTCGGCCCACCGGTTTTCGATTGGGACCGCGAGCATGTCCGCATCGACCGGCTGCTGCTGCCGCTCGCGACGGACGGAAGAAGGGTCGACATGATCCTCGGGATGTCGGTGTTCTTCGGCGCCGACGGGCAGGAGCTATGACGGCAGCCCGGCAGCGAGGCGCGAGAGACCGCGAGCCGCCGCATCGGATGGCGCCGTTTCGGCGGTAATGCCGAGCCCCGCGAGCGCCTCGGCGTAGCGTGCGGCCAGCGTCGCGCCGCCGACGACCAGGACACGGTCGGCCCCGAAGAAATCGCGCGCACCGCGGATCTCGTGGCCGATCGTCAAGCCCGACAGCAAGGAAGACAAGGCCTCGGCCGGCCATCGCGCAAACAGGCCGGCCGTGCGTACCCGGAAGAGGTGGTGCAGCAGACCGCCAGACTCGCCCGAGGCGGCGATGCCGGCGCTGAAGGAGGCCGGGTCATGCGCATCGCCGGCCATGAGCCGGCCGAGAATGGTGTGCTTCGACATCGCCGCGAAGAATTCACCAGTCAGGAAGGTGGCGAAGCGGATGATCCGCCCGTCGAACACCTCGACCCACTTGCTGTGGCTTCCCGGCATGACCATGACCTGACGTCCGGAACCGGCGACCCCGAGGATCTGCGTCTCCTCGCCGCGCATCACGTCATCGGCGCCGCTCGGCGAGCGCCAGGACAGGCCGGGCACGAAGGCGATACGCCGGCCGCGCGCGGTGATGTGAGGGATCAGTCCTGCGGCGATCTCCTCAGCTCCGGCCGGACATGGGCAATAGGGCGCCTCGCGCCAGCCCTGCCGGCTGCCGATCATGCCGGACAGCACGATCGCCGCGCCTGGATGGGCGTCGGCCCAGGCGCCGCAATGCCGTTCGAAGGTGCCGTCGAAGTCCTGTACGGCAAGGATGCCGTCGGCGGTCTCGCGGCGGTCCAGCACCTCGCCGCGTGCATCCATCAGATAGGCGCGAAAGCTCGATGTGCCCCAGTCGATGCCGATCAGGCGGGCCGATCCGCGTGCCTCCGCGCTTTGCTTGACGGCCGTCATGCGCGCCCTTCTAAATGCCTGTCGCTCGGGTGGAGGATAACGCGGACATGGCCGCACGCAAGAAATCGACGGCCGATCTCGCCGACCGCCTGCTGAATTGCTACGCCTCGGCGGTGCATGACGTGCTGCGCGGCATGGGCCACAGCAACTGCGTGCTGCCTTCGGCCATCCAGGCGCTGGATCCCAAGATCAAGGTCGCGGGCGAGGTCTACACGATCTCGGGCCGCATGGATCAGACCATCTCTCGGCACGAGACGCTGCTGCGCTGGGCGCGCGTGCTTTCGAAGGTGCCGGAGGGCAAGGTCATCGTCTGCCAGCCCAACACCGGTGCGATCGCGCTGATGGGCGAGCTGTCGGCGCGTGCGCTCATGGTGAAGAAAACGCGCGGCTACGTCGTCGATGGTGCCTGTCGCGACACCGACTTCATCCTCGAGATGGGTTTCCCCGTCTTCTGCACCCACAGGACGCCGGCCGACATCGTCGAGCGCTGGATCCCGGACGAACACCTGTTCGGCGAGCCGATCACGATCGGAACGGTGACCGTCCGCAGCGGCGATCACCTGATCGGCGATCGCGACGGTGTCGTCCTCTTGCCGAAGGAAGCGGCGGCCGATGCCGTCGCCGAGACCGAGCGCGTCGTCTCGACCGAGAGCGACATGCGGAAGTCGATCCTCGCTGGGATGGATCCCGAAAAAGCCTATCTCAAATACGGCAAGTTCTGACCATGACCCTCGATATCGCCAATACCCTGCCCGTCGACTGGAAAGGCGCCACGCTCGTCGGGCGCGCCTGGGTGCCTGCCGTCGACGGCCCATCGGTGATCAAGGTCTCGCCCGATGGCGTCTACGACATCACGCGCGCGGCGCCGACCATGGCGGATTTCTGCAACGCCGATGACCCGCTGGCCAAGGTGCGCGCCGCCAAGGGCGAACGGCTTTGCAGCGTCGAGGAGCTGCTCGCCAACAGCGAGGCGGGATCGATCGACCCGAGGAAACCGTACCTGCTGGCGCCGGTCGACCTGCAGGCGGTAAAAGCTTGCGGCGTCACCTTCGTCACCTCCATGCTGGAGCGGCTGGTCGAGGAGCAGGCCAAGGGCGACCCCTCGAAAGGAGACGCGATCCGCGCCGAGATCCAGAAGGAGATCGGCACCAGCCTCAAGGCGCTGAAGCCCGGCTCCGAGGAGGCGATGCGGCTCAAGGAGCTGCTGATCAAGCGCGGGCGCTGGTCGATGTATCTCGAGGTCGGCATCGGGCCGGATGCCGAGGTCTTCACCAAATGCCCGCCCATGGCCTCGGTCGGCACCGGCGCGGAGATCGGCATCCATCCGATCTCGACATGGAACAATCCCGAGCCCGAGATCGTCATGATCGTCAGCGCCGAGGGCAAGATCGTCGGCGGCAGCCTCGGCAACGACGTCAATCTGCGCGACGTCGAGGGCCGCTCCGGACTGCTGCTCGGCAAGGCCAAGGACCAGAATGCCTCCAGCGCCATCGGGCCGTTCATAAGGCTCTTCGACGAGGGCTACACGCTCGACGATCTCCGCAACACCGTGGTCGAGCTTCGTGTCGACGGCCTCGACCAGTTCGTGCTCGAAGGCGCCTCCTCGGTCGCCGAGATCAGCCGCGACCTGACCGACCTGGTGGCACAGACGATCAGCCGCAACCATCAATATCCGGACGGCGTCTGCCTCTATTCGGGCACCATGTTCGCGCCGATCAAGGACCGCTCGAAGCCGGGCCTCGGCTTCACCCATGAGGTCGGCGACCTCGTCACCATCCGCGCCGAGCGGCTGGGCGCGCTGATCAACCGGGTGACGCGGACCGACAAGGCGCCGCCCTGGACCTTCGGTGCGACGGCGCTGATGCGCAACCTCGCCAAGCGCGGACTCCTGGCCTAGGCCGCCCCAACGAAAAACCCCGGCCGATCCGGCCGGGGTTCTTGCTCGTCTGATGCGCTCCGTCAGTGCGCCGGCGCAGTGAGTGCCGGGTTGCTGGCCGCAGCCGCCGCCAGAGCCTGTCCTGGCTGGCGCAGATGGCAGGCGACGAAGTGGCCGGCCTGGACCTCCTGCATCGGCGGCTCGACCACCTTGCAGTGATCCATGACGTAGGGGCAGCGCGTGTGGAAGCGACATCCGGGCGGCGGCCGGATCGGGCTCGGCACGTCGCCGGTGAGGATGATGCGCTTGCGCTTCATCTTCGGCGACGGGATCGGCACCGCCGAGAGCAACGCCTCGGTGTAGGGGTGCTGCGGCGAGGTGAAGAGGGACTTCTTGTCGGTCATCTCGACGATCTTGCCGAGATACATGACCGCGACGCGATGGCTGATGTGCTCGACCACGGCAAGGTCGTGGGCGACGAACAGGTAGGAGAGATTGAACTCCTGCTGCAGATCCATCATCAGGTTGATCACCTGGGCCTGGACCGACACGTCGAGCGCCGAGACCGGCTCGTCGCCGATGATCAGGCTCGGATTGACCGCGAGCGCGCGCGCGATGCCGAGACGCTGGCGCTGGCCGCCCGAGAATTCATGCGGATATTTGAGCATGTGCTCGGCCCGGAGGCCGACGCGGGCGAAGAGCTGGCGGGTCTTCTCCTCCTTCTCCTTCCCGAAAGCGAGGCCGTAATTGTACATCGGCTCGCCCACGATATCGCCGGCGCTCATGCGCGGATTCAGCGAGGAGTACGGGTCCTGGAAGATCACCTGCATGTCGCGGCGATGGGGCCGCATCTCGAGCGGGCCGAGATCCGAGATCTTCTTGCCCTTGAGGTAGACCTCGCCGGCCGTCGGCTCGAGCAGCTTGAGGATCGCCTTGCCGACGGTCGACTTGCCGCAGCCGGACTCGCCGACCAGGCCGAGCGTCTCGCCGTGACCGATCGAAAAGCTGACGCCGTCGACCGCGTACACATAGCCGGAAACGCGAGACAGGATGCCCTTGCGGATCGGGAAATGCTTCTTGAGACCGTTGACCTCGAGAAGCGGGGTCCTTCCGTGGGTGCCGGAGGCCTCAGCCATGATGGATCTCCGCGACCTTGTCGGAATTGAAGCACGCGGCGTAGTGCCCGCTCGCCTTCATCTCGAACGCCGGAATCTCGCGACGGCAACGCTCGGTCGCGAAGGAACATCGCGGTGCGAAGGCACAGCCCGGCGGCATGTTCTTCAGCGACGGCACCATGCCGGGGATTTCCATGAGACGACCCGGATGATCGGTCGTGGCCGCGCGGTCGAGCCGCGGGATCGACTTCATGAGGCCGACCGTATAGGGGTGAAGCGGACGCTCGAACAACTCGTCCGCCGTCGCTTCTTCGACCTTCTTGCCGGCATACATGACGACGACGCGCTGGCAGGTCTCGGCGACGACACCGAGATCATGGGTGATCAGCACGATCGCGGTGCCGGTCTTTTCCTTGAGCTCGAGCATCAGGTGCAGGATCTGCGCCTGGATGGTGACGTCGAGTGCGGTCGTCGGCTCGTCGGCGAGCAGCACCTTCGGATTGCAGGAAAGCGCCATCGCGATCATGACGCGCTGGCGCATGCCGCCCGACATCTGGAACGGATACTCGGTGACGCGCCGCTCGGCCTCGGGGATGCGGACGAGCTTCAGCATCTCGATCGACTTGTCCCAGGCATCCTTCTTGTTGAGGCCCTGGTGCAGCATGATCGTTTCGGAGATCTGCCGGCCCAGCGTCAGCACCGGGTTGAGCGAGGTCATCGGCTCCTGGAAAATCATCGAGACGTCGTTGCCGCGAATCGTCCGCATCTCCTCGTCGGACAGATCGAGCAGGTTGCGGCCGGACATCTTGATCTTGCCCTGGACGATGCGTCCCGGCTTGGCGATCAGGCGCAGCACCGAAAGCGCGGTCACCGACTTGCCGCAGCCGGACTCGCCGACGACGCCGAGGGTCTCGCCCTTGAGCACGTGGTAGCTGACGCCGTCCACGGCGCGCACGACGCCGTCGCGCGTGAAGAAGTGCGTCTTCAGGTCCTCGATCTCCAGGACCTTCTCGACGCCGCCCACGGTCTGACTGGGCCGTTCCATCGTCTGAGTCGTCACTAGCAGGTTCCTTGTGCGGTCACATGCGGCGGGCGAGACGCGGGTCGAGGGCGTCGCGCAGCCCGTCGCCCAGGAGGTTGATGGCGAGCACGGTCACCGACAGGAACAGGCCCGGGAACAGGATGATCCAGAAGGCGATCTGGAAGAAGGTACGCCCCTCCGCCATGATGTTGCCCCAGCTCGGGATGTTCGGCGGCGTCCCGGCGCCGAGGAAGGACAGGCCCGCCTCGATCAGCACGGCGGCGGCGCAGATGTAGGTCGCCTGCACGATGATCGGCGCCATCACGTTCGGCAGGATGTGCTTGAGCAGGACGCGATGGAAACGCGTGCCGATCGACTGCGCCGCCTCGATATAGGGCTGCTCGCGGATCTGCAGCACGACGCCGCGCACCAGGCGCACCACGCGCGGAATCTCGGGAATGGTGATGGCGATGATCACGTTCTCGACCGAGGCCTTGGTCAGCGCCATCATCGCGATGGCGAGCAGGATGCCCGGGATCGCCATCAGCCCGTCCATGATGCGCATGATGACGGCATCGACGATGCGCACATAACCGGACAGGAGCCCGATCGCGAGCCCGACCACCGTCGACAGCGCCGAGACGCAGATGCCGACGATCAGCGAGATGCGGGCACCGTAGATCGTGCGCGTGTAGACGTCCCGCCCGAACATGTCGGTGCCGAACCAGTAGGTCTCCGAGGGCGGGCGAAGACGCCGTGCCGGCGCCAGCGCCAGGGGATCGCCCGGCGCGAAGAACGGCGCGAAGACGGCGATCGTCACCATCGCCAGCAGCAGGCCCGAGCCGAAGATGACGGTCGGGTTGCGGCGCGCGAACTCGTAGATGATGCGGCCGAGCGGCTTCGGCGGCTCGACGATGTCGATGACGGCGGGCGTTGTGGCGGTCATACGGGACTCTCCTTGCCTTCGGCAGCCGTCAGTAACGGATTCTCGGGTCGAGGAAGGTGTAGATGATGTCCACGGCCAGGTTCACCAGCACGTAGGCACCGCTGAACACCAGGATCACGCCCTGGATGATCGGATAGTCGCGCCTGAGGATCGCATCGACCGTCAACCGCCCGAGGCCGGGGATCGCGAAGACGCTCTCGGTGATGATGGCGCCTCCGATCAGGAGCGCAAAGCTGATGCCGATGATGGTGACGATCGGCACCGCGGCGTTCTTGAGCGCGTGGCCGATCAGCACCTTGTTGGTGGCGAGACCCTTCGAATGCGCGGTGCGGATGTAGTCCTCGGCCAGGACCTCCAGCACCGAGGTGCGGGTCATGCGCGCGATCAGCGCCGCCTGGACCATGCCGAGCGTCAGCGACGGCAGGATGATATTGTTGAGGAAGGGGCCGAAGCCCTTGCTGATCGAGGTGTAGCCCTGCACCGGCAGCACCTCGAGCTTGATCGCGAAGCCGTAGATCAGGAGATAGCCGAGCACGAAGGACGGGAATGAGAAGCCGAGCACCGCAAACAACATGACGCCGCGGTCGATGATCGTGCCGGCCTTCCATGCGGCGATCACGCCCATCGGCACTGCGGCGCAGATGGCGATGATCAGCGTCGTCGTGGTCAGGAGCAGCGTCGGCTCGAGACGCTGCAGCATCAGCTTGGACACCGGCAGGTTCGAGAAGATCGAAACGCCGAGGTCGCCCCGTGCAAGGTTGAAGACCCACTTGCCGAATTGGACAAGGAAGGGCTCGTTGAGGCCGAGTCGCTCGCGGATGCGCGCGATGTCGTCGGCGGTCGCCAAGTCGCCGGCGATGATCGCCGCAGGGTCTCCGGGGCTGAGGAACAGCAGCGAGAAGACGAAGATGGCCACCACCGCCATGACCGGGATGGTCGCCAGGATTCGCCGGATCAAATACGCATACATCAGCACCCCCGCGCGAGCGGCCGTAACGGAACACAACTCACATCGGCGCATCCGGCGCCAGCGGCGACTCCCCGAAGCAGCAACGCGCGTCTATCCCCGCTTGGACGGAGACGAAAACTGCGCGTGCCTCCCCCTCGACCTTAGTTGGGCTTGCCAACCCCGAGAGAGCCCCCGAAGCCAGCGCCGAAGGCAGTCTCCCCTAAGGCCTGTCGCCACGTCAACAATCCCTTCACATTGACGGCACAAGTTCTTCTCATGCCTAGAAGAACGCCATTTCACGTTGAGAAATATGGCAGTTGCGAATTGATCGCGCGGTCACGGCATCAAGAGGCCGCCGTTAACCTCGATCACCTGGCCGGTGACGAAGCTCGATAGCGCGTCGGACGCGAGATAGACATAGGTTCCGGCGCATTCCTCGGATGTGCCGTCGCGGCGCATCGGCGTCGCCTCGACCATCGCCTTGTATGCTTCCGGCTTGGTCAGCCGGTCGTGCAGCGGCGTGCGGATGATGCCCGGCGCCACGGCATTGACGCGGATTCCTGTCGGCGCCAGCTCCTTGGCGAGGCCGCGCGTGAAGCTGGAGACGAAACCCTTGGCGCCGGCATAGAGAATCGAGCCGACGCCGCCGCCGTTGCGCGCCGCGACCGAGGTGGTGGAGATGATGTTGCCGGAGGCCCTGCCGGCCGATCCGCGCGCGAGAAACGCGCGCACCGCCGCACGGCTGCAGGCGAAGACCGAGCGCGCATTCAGGTCCATGATCTCGTCATACATTTCATCATCCGCCTCGGCGATGGACCGGCGCGTCACAACCGACCCGGCGTTGTTGACCAGCACGTCGATCCGGCCGAAGGCCTTGATGGTGTCGGCGACCAGGCCGGCGCACAGGTCGGCGCGCCGCACATCGGCGCTCAGCAGCACGGCCTTGCCGCCCGCCTTCTCGACCGCGGCGGCCACCTTCTCCGCCTCGGCCTTGCTCGCATTGTAATGCACCGCGACTTTCATCCCGGCTTCGGCGAAGGCGATGGCGACGGCGGCACCGATGCCGGTCGATGAACCGGTGACGAGCGCCGACTTTCCTTCGAGATCGCTGACGCGCATGGCTCCTCCCTGGGTGGCGGCTTCATTTCCTAAGGGAAACCGCGTAGCGTGTCGCCCGCAATCCAGTCCCTCCTCTCCGCGAGTCCCCCATGAAGATCGAAGCGCGTCTGAAAGAGCTCGGCATCACGCTGCCCGATCCCGGCCCGCCGATGGGCAGCTATGTGCATGCGGTGCAGACCGGCAACCTCGTCTACCTCGCCGGCAAGGGTCCCTTCGATCCGAAGGGCGGTCCGATGCCGTCGGGCAAGGTCGGCGGCAACGTCACCATCGAGAAGGCCTATCAGGACGCGCGCACGGTCGGCCTCACCCTGATCTCCGTGCTCAAGAACCATCTCGGCGACCTCGACCGCGTCGAGCGAGTCGTCAAGGTGCTGGGCATGGTCAACGCCGTGCCCGAGTTCGGCGATCAGCCGAAGGTCATCAACGGCTGCTCGGATCTCTTCGTCGAGGTCTTCGGCGACAAGGGCCGGCACGCCCGTTCCGCGGTCGGCATGGGCAGCCTGCCGATGAACATCACGGTCGAGATCGAAGCCATCGTCGAGGTGAAATAGCCATGAAGATCGAAGCGCGCCTGAAGGAGCTCGGCATCACGCTGCCGCCGGTGCCGGCCGCCGCCGGCAACTATGTGCATGCGGTGCAGACCGGCAACCTCGTCTACCTCGCCGGCAAGGGACCGCTGGCCGAGCCCGGCAAGCCGCGTCCGGC
>Ga0196963_10001339_pt1 | contig 17016 bp, 8 predicted proteins | sample S1_5metaG_FD_148600 | JGI IMG/M metagenome (GOLD analysis project Ga0196963, IMG submission 148600) | Soil microbial communities from Anza Borrego desert, Southern California, United States - S1_5 | ecosystem: Environmental > Terrestrial > Soil > Desert | place: USA: California | collected... | reverse complement strand
CGGCGGTGAGGAAGTCGGAGAGCACGACCACCACGCCGCGCCCGCGGCCGCGGTTGAGCAGCTCCTCGAGCGCGCGCTCGATCGGCACGGTGCCCTCGGCCTCGGTCACGCCTTCGAGGGCGGCGAGGGCGCGGCGCAGGAACTGCCGGCCGCGCGCCGGCCGCAGGCGCTGCGGGTCCTTGGTCGTGCCGTCGACCGCCCATACCCCGACGCGGTCGTCGCCGTGCAGTCCCATCACCGCGAACGCCGCCGCCAGCTCGCGCGCCTTGGCCAGCTTGCCCTCGAAGCGCATCGAGCGGCTGACGTCGACGACGATGGCGAGGTGGCGCTCCTCCTCGAGCTTGTAGAGCTTGAGGTACGGACGTCCGAGCCGGCTGAACACGTTCCAGTCGACGAAGCGCAGATCATCGCCCGGCGCGTAGTCGCGGAAGTCGACGAAGTCGACGCTCGCGCCGCCGCGCCCGGTCAGGTGGTCGCCGCGCCCACGGCTGGTCGTGCGGCGCAGCGCCTGCACGCGCAGGCGCTCGAGCCGCGCGATCAGCTCGTTGGGCAGCAGGGTCGTCATGCGCGCGACGGAGGTCACGACGCCTTCGCCGCCTCCGGCAGCTCGGCGACGATCTCGGCGACCAGGTCGCCGATCGCCACGCCCTCGGCCTGGCCGTCGTAGTTCAGGATCACGCGGTGGGCCAGCACCTCGACCGCGTAGTGGCGGATGTCGGCCGCGGCGACGTGGGCGCGTCCCTGCGCCAGCGCGCGCACCCGGGCCGCGCGCACCAGCGCCTGCGCCGCGCGCGGCGACGCGCCCCAGCGCACGAAGCGCTTCACCTTCGGCGGCGCGACGTCCGATTCGGGATGCGTCGCGACCACCAGGCCGACAGCGTAGTCGCGCGCCGACGGCGAGACCACGATCTTATCCAGGGCCGCGCGCAGGCCCATGATGCGCGCCGCGTCGAGGATCTTCTCGACCGCGATCTGCGGCTTGAGGATCGTCCGGCTGACGACCTCGCTGAGCTCGGCGCGCGTCGGGAACGGCACGGTGAACTTGAACAGGAAGCGGTCGAGCTGCGCCTCGGGCAGCGGATACGTGCCCTCCTGCTCGAGCGGATTCTGGGTCGCCAGCACCACGAACGGCGGCGCCAGCTGGTGGGTCGTGCCGCCGACGGTGACCGAGCCCTCCTGCATGGTCTCGAGCAGCGCCGACTGGGTCTTGGGCGTCGCGCGGTTGATCTCGTCCGCCAGCAGCAGCTGGGTGAAGATCGGCCCGCGGCGGAACTCGAGCGCATGCCGGCCGTCGGCGGCGGTGGTCATCACCGTCGTGCCGATGATGTCGGCGGGCATCAGGTCGGGCGTGAACTGGATGCGGCGGAACTGGAGATCGAGCACGCGCGACAGCGCCTTGATCAGCTCGGTCTTGCCCAGCCCGGGCACGCCCTCGAGCAGGACGTGGCCGCCGCACAGCAGCGCGGCGATGACGCCGTCGACCACGCGCTCCTGGCCGACGATGACCTTGCCGATCTCGGCGCGCACGCGCCCGAGCTCGCCGCGCATGACGGCGATCTCCTGTTCCTGCTGCTGGGCGGCTTCGTTCATCGGGGGCTCCTGGAGAGGGACACGGAAATCACGAGGGCTTGTCGTCCTGTTCCTGCTGACGGCGGCGCTTCGCCTCGAGCAGGCGCCCGGCCATGCTCGACGCGGAGCCGGCAGGCGGCGGCGGCGGCGCCGGTGCGCGCGGCGCGGGCTTCGGCGCCGGCCCCAGCGCCTCGCCGCGCGACGGCGCGGGCGGCAGCGGCATCTCGACCGAGCGCGCCTCGTTGCCCTGCGCGGCCCGCTGCTTCGCCCCGAGCAGCGCCGACATCGTCGCGGTCGGCGCCGCGCGGCGTCCGCGCAGGCGCGCGGCGATGGCCGACCAGTCGATCTGCACGCGCCGCACCGCGACGTCGAGCGGCAGCAGGCACGCCAGCAGCACCAGCAGCAGATCGAAGATCGGGCGCGAGCTGGCGCGGCGCTGGCGCGGCACGTCGTACAGCGCGGCGCCGTCCTCGTCGCCGGTCAGCTCGCGCCCGCCGGTGCGCTCGGCGATGCGCCGCAGCAGGAACGGGTCGGAGCGGAAGCGCAGGTACTCGGCCGAGTACGGCACGACGAAGCCGCCGACCGCGCGCTCCTGCTGCTCGCCGTCGCCCCCGGCGACCACCACCTGGTAGCGGCCCTTGCCGGCGAGGCGGAAGGTGCCCTGGTAGCGGCCGGGCGCGACCGGGCGCAGCTCGACGTCGGCGTGCGAGGCGTCGGGCAGGCCGACACGGGCTCGCAGCGCGAGGAAGCCGGCGTCGCGCGCGGTGTCCGAGACGATGATAGTGCCGACGTCGCCGTCGGGCTCGGCGCTCATGCGCAGCCGGCCGCGGCGCTCGCTGCGCGCGATCGCGGTGAACAGCTGCTGGACGAACGCCGCGTAGCGTTCCCAGCCGACCCAGTCCGTGCCCCAGTTCGGCCCGAGGTCGGAGGTCCACGCGGCGCTGGCGCCGATGCCGTAGCGCCACAGGGCGAGGACCGGATCGTCCTCCTCCTCGTCGGGCCCTTCGAGGATGGTCTGCGAGCCGCTCTTCGGCGTGGTCAGGACGTAGCCCTGCAGCGCCGGCACCGCGTCGATGCCCTTCATGATCGGCGACGGCATGCCCGCCTTCGGCACGAAGACGATGTTCTGGATCTGGCTGCGCTTGAGGGTCTTCGCCTCCTTGATGAAGATCGCCGGCAGCTTGCCGGGATCGTTCGGGAAGTACGAGCGGCCGCCGGTGGCGAGGGCGATGGCGCGGAACGCCGGCGGCTCGGTGTTGCCGTGCGGGAAGACCGTGACCGCCGAGATGGTGATCTTCGCGGCGACGTAGCGTTCGATCAGCTCCGGCGGCGGCGGCGACGGATCACCGTCGCTGATGATGATCACGTGGCGGGTCGCGGCGTCGCTCGCCTTCAGCCCGGTCAGCGCCAGCTCCATGGTGTCGGTGAAGCTCGGCATGTCGCCCGGCTCGGCCTGCTCGACCAGCGGCGCGATGCGATCGTACTCGGCCGCCTCGGTCAGCGGGAAGACCCACTGCACGCCGCCCTGGTAGTCGTAATCGATGACGCCGACCTCGTCCTTGGCGCCGAGCACCTTCATCGCCTCCTTGGTGATGCGCTTGGCCCAGGTGTTGCCGTCAGCGAACTCGCAGGTGTGCAGGACGATCGCCAGCGCGCCCTTGGGCAGGACCTTGCGCTGCGAGATGTCCATCGACACCGGCAGGCAGGTCTCGACCGGCGTGCGGTTCCAGCCGCCGGGCCCGAAGCCGTTCTTGCCGCCGACCATCACCAGGCCGACGCCGAGATCGTAGACCGCGTCGTGGATCGCCTGCTGCTGCGTCGGATCGAGCGCGTCGGCCGGGACGTTGACCAGCGCGATGGCGTCGTAAGGCAGCATCGCCAGCGCGTCGCCGGGGCACTCGTACGCGGTCATGAGGTCGACCACCAGGTCGTGCTCGCGCAGCGCCTTGGCCAGCGGCTGCGCGTCGGCCGGCTCGCCCTCCGGATCGGTCAGCACCAGGACGCGGCCTTCGCCCTCGAGGTTCACGTAGCCGATCGTGGTGTTGTTCTCGCTCCAGCCGTCGGCGCCGGCTGCCGGCTCGATGGTCGCCGCGTATTCGTAGTAGCCCGGCGTGCGCAGGTAGAGCGGCAGGGAGAAGCGGTTCTTGCCCGCGCGCCAGCTGACCGGGCTGCGCGCGATCTCGCGCCCGTTCTCGCGCAGCACCAGCTCGCCCGCGCCGGCGTCGAGCGCGCTGACCAGCACGCCGGCCTCGTAGGTCTCGCCGACGCGCACGTCGCGCGGCAGGCTGATCTTCTCCGCCCAGACCTCGCGGCTGTGGTCGTACGCCACCGGCAGCACGTCGACGGCGATGCCGCGCTGCGCCAGCTGGTCGAGCGTGCGGTCGAGGTCGCCCTGGGTCGCCGCGCCGTCCGAGACCAGGACGATGCGGCCGTTCCGCTCCTCGGGGATCACCGCCGCGGCCAGCGCCAACGCCCGCGCCAGATCGGTCCCGTCGCGCGCGACGCGGGTGGTGAAGGCCTCGAACGGGAAGCTCTGGCGCGGCGGCAGCTCGATCGCCGCCTCGCGCCCGAACACCGCGAGCCCGGCCTCGTCCGTGGCGGGCTTGTCGGCGACGGTCGCGAGCATCCAGCGCCGCGCGCCATCGGCGGCGCCCTGGCCGATCGAATCCGAACGGTCGATGCAGTACATCACGCTCAGCCCGTCGCTGACGCGCACCGCGCGCGGCTCGGCGAGGATGGCGACGGCCAGGCCGATCAGCGACAGGCGCACGATGAGCGCGACCTGGGCGCGGCCGCCGCCGAGCCCGCCCCAGCCGGCGGCGTGCAGCCACCACACCCACGGCGTCACCAGCATCCAGGCGAACGCCGCCGGGGCGGCGAACGCGGCGATGTCGCGCATCACCAGGGTGATCGCGGCCGCGGCGTACAGCGCGAGGAAGATCACCAGCGGCGCCGCGCCGCGCGCGCGCACCGCGCGCCGCGGCGCCGGCACCAGGCGCCGCAGCACGTGCGCCGGCAGGCCGAGGAGGCGCTTCATCGGGCTGGCCGTGGCGCGCGTCATGGGACCAGCCTGGTCAGGCGGCGGTTGCCGGTGTCGGCGATCCACACCGCGTCGTCATCGGCGACCGTCATGCCCCACGGCGTCGAGTATTCGCCCGCCCCGCGCCCGCCGCCGCCATGGCGCGCGAGGATGCGCCCCTCGTCGTCGAGCCGGGTGACGCGGTTGCCCGAGTACTCGACCGTCCACAGCCGCCCCTCGCGATCGAAGGCCACCGCGTACGGGAAGCGCAGGTCGAGCCCCTCGCCGATCACGCGGATCAGCTCGCCCTGATCGCTCATCACCTGGATGCGGTTGTTCATCGCGTCGGCGACCGCCAGGCGGCCATCGCGCCAGGCCAGGCCCTGCGGCCGCTGGAACCGCCCGGGAGCGGTGCCGAACGAGCCGATCGTGCGCAGGTGCGCGCCGTCGGCGGTGAACACCTGGATGCGGTCGTTGCCGCCGTATTCGGCGACGTAGAGCCGGTCGGCGTCGTCGCACGCCACCGCCACCGGATAGCGGAACCGCCCGGCCTCATCCCCCTGCGTGCCGAACATGCCGGCGACCGTGCCATCCTCTGCGAAGATCACCACCCGGTGGTAGTGGGTGTCGGCGACCGCGACGCGGCCGTCACGCAGCCGGGCGACGCCTTCCGGACGCCCGACGTCCCACGCCGGCATCCGCCACTGGCGCCGGAGGACCAGATCGGCGCCGTAGGTCAGCACACGGCCGGCGGTGTCGACCACCAGGACCTCGCCGCCGATGCCATGGCCGACGCCGCGCGGCGCCGGCTGCGCATCGCCGTCGAGCGGCAGCATGACGCTGACGCTGGCGCGCGGCGCGCTGGTCGGCGGCGCGTCGCCGCAGCCGCCCAGCCCGAGCGCGATGAGCATGAGGGCCAGGCGCACCGCCACGCGCGTCCCCGCGGCGAGCGCGCCGGGCGGCCGGTGCAGGATGCGCAGCTGCGTGCCGTCATCGCTGGTCAGCTCGCTCTCGGCGATCGCGCCGTGGAAGCGCGACGCGCGCACCGTGGCTCCGCCCGCCGGGTCCGGCTGCACGACGACGCGCTCCGGACGCAGGCACTGCGGCGCCTCCGCGCCGAACCAGCGCCGCGCCTGCGCCGGCTCGAGCCAGTTGGCCTCGCCCAGGCAGGCGGCGATCGTCGCGCTCGCCGGGCGCTGGTGGATCTCGTCGACCGGCCCGGCGGCGAGGACGCGCCCCAGCCGCAGGCAGACCACGCGGTCGGCGTGGCCGATCACCGCGTCGGGCGCATGCGTCGCGTAGACCAGCGACTGCCCCTGCGCGCGCGCCAGATCGATCAGCGCCCGCCAGTAGCGCCAGGCGGCGGCGCGCTCGACATGGGCGAACGGCTCGTCGAGCACCAGCACCGCCGCGCGCGAGGCCAGCGCCCGCGCCACCGCGAGCCGGTCGCGTTCGCCGGCCGAGAGCTGCGCCGGCTTCGCGTCCGCGCACCACGCCAGATCGAAGGTCGCGATCAGCTCGTCGCTGGCGCGGCCATCCGGCGCAACGCGGCTCAGGTGCCCGCGCGCATCGGTGTCCGCCCACAGGCCGTCGGCGGGCGCCCAGTACAGCGGCAGCGGGCCGGGCGTGCGCGACGGCGCGTCGAGCCGTCCGCTGAAGCCGCGCTCGAAGCCGACCAGCACGTCGCACAGCGTGGTCTTGCCGGCGCCGGAGTGGCCGATGACCGCGGTGATGCCGGCGTCGATGCGCAGCGTCACGTCGTCGAGCCGCGGCGCGGCGCGACCGGGGACGCTGACGCCGGCGAGCGACCAGAGCTGCTCAGCCACGCGCGCCACCGTGCAGCAGCCGATGGCCGCCGCGCATCGCCGCGTACGCGGCCGCGGCGATCGCCAGCGGCGCCACGACCGCCAGCACCAGCCGCGAGGTCAGCGCCGCGCTCTCGCCGTAGTGCATGAAGTTGTAGAGCAGGACCAGCGCGGGGGTCATGCCGATCGGATGGAGGATGGACGAGGCGGCGAGGTCGCCGGCGCACCACCACATCACCAGCGTCCACGCCAGCCAGGCGAAGCGCCCGCTCGCGCGCCAGCGCAGGCGCTCGCCGGCCGAGCGCTGCGCCGCGGATCCGGACGCGAGCAGCGCGGCGACATGCACCGATGCGCTGCGCGGCGCCGCCAGCGCGACGCGCGCGGTCAGGGCGAAGGGCAGGGCGATCGCCACCAGCGCGATGAGCAGCGGCAGCGGCGTCGTCGCCAGGCCCGCGGCCGGCGTCGCGCGCAGCGTCGCCAGGCCGAGCAGCCCGATCACCAGCGACCCGCACAGCCCGGGCGCCAGCAGCGCCGCGATCAGCCACGGGCGCCGGCCGGCCAGCGGCGCGGTCAGCGCCCAGGCGCAGGTCGCGGCGGCGACCGCGAACAGCGCGGTGGCGGCGAGCTCGCGCGCGATGGCCGGATCGAGCGCCGCGACGTCGATCGTCGGCAGCAGGCGCGCGAGCGGCGCCACGACCAGCGCCGCGACCGCGGCTCCGAGCACGCTCCAGCCGGCGATGCGCCGCGCGCGGCCGGGCTCCGGCGGCGCCTCGGCTACCGCGCCGCGTCGCCGCATCAGCGCCCCGGCGCCGATCAGCGCCGCGAGCTGCACCGCCACGCCGGGCGCGGCATCGATGAGCGTCGCACTGACCGGGCGGCCACCCGCCTGGGCGTCGAAGAGCCGCACCGCCCAGGCGCCGACGGCGAAGCGCGCGCCGATCTCGAACTCGGCGAAGGCCAGCGGCATCAGCGCGAGCAGCGCGATGAGCCATCGCCGGCCGGGGCCCTGGAGCCACCAGCGCCGGGCGAGGCGCGCGGCGCCCGCGCCCGCCAGCCGCTCGCAGTGCAGGCCGCGCGCGCCCAACGGCGCCGGCGGCGCGATCAGCGCCACGGCGAGGGCCAGCGGCGCCAGGCGCAGCGCGGCGAGGACGACGTGCGCGGGATCCGCGACGCGGTGCAGCCCGGGCGTCGCCGCCCAGGCGTAGGCGATGGCGATCGGCGGCATCGCCAGGCACAGCGCGATCGCCGCCAGCGCCAGGCGCCGACGCGCGATGGCGCCCAGCGCCGCGCCCGCCGCGGTGGCGACGCCGGCGATCGCCAGCGCGCGCGCGACATCGATGGGCAGCGCCGCGAGGGCGCTCATGGCGCGTACGCCTGCTTGAGCCACGCCAGGCATGGCGCGCGGATCGGCGCGAGCTCGGCCAGGGGCAGCGACTCGCCGACCCAGCCGCGCAGGCGGCGCACCTCGTCGGGCAGCGCCGCGTCGTCGACGGGGCCGAGCGGCACCTGGCGCGACGGCGAGCGCGCGAGCAGCAGCTCGCCCTCGACGGAAGCGAGGAAGTCGACCAGCGCGCGCGCGTGCGCGGGATGCGGCCCGCCGGCGACGACCGCGACGGTGTTCGGCACGGCGATCGTCGCCTCGCGTCCATCCACCAGCACGCGCGCCGGCAGCATCGCCACCGCCGCGCCGGCATCGAGCGCGGCGAAGGCGTCGTCGGTGTCGGTGAAGCCGATGTCGCAGGCGCCGGCCGCGACCAGGTCCTTCACGGCGCCGTTGCCGTCGACCTCGCGCATGCCGCGCGCGCGCGCGTCGGCGTGCCAGGCCTGCAGGCCGGCCGGGCCGAGGCCGCGCCACCACGCGCAGTAGTGCGACAGCGTCGTCCCGTACAGCGGTTTAGCGATGGCCACGCGGGCGAGATCGCCGCCCGGCGACGCCAGGCGCGCGCGCACCGCCGCCTCGTCCGCGGCGAGACCGCGCTCGACCAGCAGCACGCGCAGCCGCGCCGCGAACGCGACCCAGCGCCCGTCGGCGTCGCGCGCGCCCGCCGGCATCCGCTGCCACGCCGCGCCCTGGTACGGCGCGAGCAGCCCGCGCTCGGCGAGATCCATGGTGCCGAGCAGCTCGTTGTTCCAGAACACGTCGCACGTCGGCGCGGCGGCTTCGCCGATCAGGCGTTCCACCAGGCCGAGCGACTTGGTCGCCTCGCCGTCGTAGCGCACGGCGACTGCGATGCCGGTGCGGCGCGTGAACTCGGCGAGCAGGTTCCCGGCGAAGACCGCGTCGTGGGCGCAGTACACCACCACCGCGCCCTCGGCCGTCGGCCACCAGCGGCGTTGCGCCGCGACCAGGGCGATGGCGACGACGATCGCGACCGCGAACGCGCCGGCCGCGCGGCGCGCGCTCATGGCGCCTGATCGAGATCGAAGTAACGGCGGACGGCGTCCTCGTAGCCGGGCGGCAGCTGCTCGTGCAGCAGCGCCTCGCTGACCTGCTGCTGGACCTCGCGTTCGGCGCGCTGGTAGTCCTCGCGCGCGGTCCCCGCCTCGGCCTCGCCCGCCGCCTTCCACTGCATGAGCACGCGCCCGGGACCGATGTCGGCGTGCGCCTTCTCGGGCGTGGAGCCGGTGACCGCGTCGTCGTTGAACTCGGACTTGCCACCCGAGGCCTGCCCTCCGCCGCCGGTGTTCTTCTTCTTCCTGCCCTTGCCTTTGCCCTCGCCCTCGCCGTCGCCATCGCCATCGCCATCGCCATCGCTGTCGCCGTCGCTCAGCATCCCCTGCTCGAGCATGCGCTGGTAGAGCTTCTTGTAGTCCTCGACGCGCTTGGCCCCGGCGGCCTCGCCCGCACGGCCGTCGAGTCCGCCTTCGCGCTCGTTGAGCTGGCGCGCCATCTGCAGCGCCTGCAGCGCCTCGCGCAGCTGCTGGCCGTCGCGCGCGTCCTGGCCGAGCGCCTGCATCTCGAGCTGCGCCAGCGCCAGCGATTCGCGCAGCGCCTCCGCCGCGCCCTTCTCCAGGGCGGGATCGGCGCCCTGCGCCAGCTGCTCGAGCGCCGCGCTCAGCGCCTGGGCCGCCTTGGCGCCGGACGGCTGCGCGGCCGCGGCGTCGGCCAGCTCGCGCAGGCCCTGCTTGAGCTCCTGGCGCAGGCGTTCGCGCTCGGCCGGATCGCCGGCATCGGCGAGCGCCTTGGCCAGCTGCTCGAGCTTGGCGAGGCGCTCGACCGCGGCGCGCTCGTCGCCGCGCGCCAGGTCCTTCTCCAGCTGGTCGCTCAGCGCGCTGCCCAGGCGCTGGCTGTCGGCGAGCGAGGCGCTCGACGCGAAGTCCTTGGCGCGCGCCTCGTTGAAGGCGCGCGCCAGCTCCTTCTGCGCCTCGGCGAGCCGCGCGCCGGTCTCCTTCGGGGTCTCCGGGCGCGCCGCGGCGAAGGTCGCGACCAGGCGCTCGAGCTCGGCGGCCACCGTCGCCGAGACCGCGGCGTCGGGCTTCTTCGCGCGCAGATCCTCGATGCGCTTCTTCGCCTCCTCGCGCGCCTCGGCGAGGCGCTCGCGCTTGAGCGCGGCCTGCGCGCGCTGCGCCTCGAGGCCGAACGGATCGAAGCGCGGCAGCCACAGCGCGATCGCGGTCAGCGTCAGCGCGAGGCCCGCGGCGACGGCCGCGCCGCGCCACGGCCGCCATGGGCGCAGCGCCGACGCGCGCAGCTCGGCGGCGCGGTCCGCGGCGCGCGCGAGGACCGCGTCGTGGTACGCGCCGGCGCTGGCGTGCAGGGTGACGGCGGTGGCGAAGAGATCCTCGTCGCGATCACGCGCATCGATCAGGCGGGCGACCGCGAGGCGCGGACGCGAGCGGGTGGCGATCACGCCGACGGCCAGCGCCAGCGGCGCCGCCAGCCATGCCAGCCAGGCATGGGCGTCGCTGACCAGCCCGGTGGCGCGCGCGAGGACGATGTAGGCGAGCGCCGCGCCGCCCAGCACGAGGAAGGCGATGCCGGTCGCGCTGGCCACGCCGGCCAGGCGTTCGCGACGCGCGACCGCCGTCATCAGCCGTTCGATGCGGGGATGCTCGGTCATCTCACTCCGGACTATGACCCATGCGATGGTGGTACAAGTTGGACGTGTGGCGCCGCGCTCCCTGACGCTCACATCCGCTCACATCCTCCGCGCCGATCGACGTGCCGGTCAATCGCGGTGGCGGGCGTGACAGGCCGTGCAGGACTCGGCGACCAGGCGCAGACGGCGGCTCGCCTCGGCCGCGCCCGCGCCATCGACCAGGGCGGTCTCGAGCCGCGACGCGTGCTCCTGCGCCTCGCGCAGGTCGCGGCGGAAGGCGTCGCCGCGGCCGAGCGACTCGTCGTGCGCGGCCAGGTCGCGCAGCAGATCGGCCAGGCGACCCGCCTCGGCCGCGGGCACGAGATCCGCGTGGTCGAGCGGCGCGGTCCAGCCGGCCTGCGCGCACGCCTTCAGGCGATCGAACGCGTCGTCGATCGCGACCATGGAGTCGACCGTGCCGGTGCTCGCCCAGGTCTCGGGGAAGTCCGCCGACGCCGTGTCGACGCGCCTGGCCGCCGGCCGCGCCAGCGCCACGCAGCGGTGCAGCCCCGGATAGCTCGGGGACGTCCCCGACACCGCCATGCGCGCGCCCGCCTGGTCGGGCGTCAGGTGGCCGAGCGTCACCCCGGCCACGCCGGCGGCGGCGGCGCTGCGATGCCTGCCGTGATGGCAGTGGATGTAGATCGGCCCCGGCAGATCGCGCACCGCGCGCGCGATCGCCAGGCCCCGGGCCTCGTCGATGCCGTCGTAGCCGATCGGCAGGTGGACGTAGCGCAGGCCGCGGGCGTGCGCCCGCGGCAGATCGGGCCTGGCGCCGTCGACGGAGAGCACCGTCCGGAAGCCGAGCGCGACGAGGGCGTCGAAGCCGTCGTCCCCCTCCGGCGCCGCGCCCGAGCAGATGCCCGCGGTGAAGGCGACGACGTGGCCGAGGCCGGGATGATCGACCGCCTGCGTGGCCGTCACCGGCGGCGGTCGCGGACCGTCGACGGGTCGGCTGGCGCACGCGGCCGCGGCCACGAGTCCCAGCGCGAGCGCGACGCCGATGGCCGATCGCATGCGCCGTCCGTCTTAGGCGGGCACGCGTGGCTCGCCATTCGGACATCGCGCGTCTCAGGGCAGGTCGATCACCTGGCAGCGTCCCGGTGCGGCGGGGATGTCGATCGGCGACCTGTCGATCGCGAGGGATACGCCACCGGGATGGGGCGCGCCGTCCGTGCGGCGCACGAGCAGGCGCCCGCCCAGCTTCAGCGCCGACACCGCTGGTCCCGGCCCGGGCGGAACGCCCGACACCACGGGCGTCCCGCCGGCGAGGAAGTCGCGGTGCTGGCCCGCCGCCGCCCACACGCGGTGGACCGGCGCGAGCTGCGCCGCCATGGCCTCCGCCGGACACCACATGCAGAACGAGTCGGCGCCGCGCAGCAGCAGGTGCCACAGCGCCTCCTCGTAGCGTTCGACCGCGAACGCCGGGTCGGCGTGGACGAACGGATAGATCGGCACCTCCGCCGGCGTCGCCGCGCCGGCGCTGCCGCCTTCGCGCAGCAGGTTGGCGAAGGCGAACCACGCCTGGTCCTCGGCGGATTCGACCGCGTAGGCGAAGGCGTGCGGCAGGATGTAGCACACCGGCATGGCGACGTCGTAGCCGGCGGCGTCGAACTCGTGGGCCCACGGGCGGTAGGCGGCGCCGTGGTCCTCGACGTACGCCACGCCGGGAATGCGCGTGTGCGACTCGAAGAAGTCGTGCCAGTAGCGGTGGCCGTCGTGCGGATTCATCCCGTAGACGCCGACCCGGCAGCGCGGGAAGCGCGCCTTCACCGTCGCCGTGATCAGCTCCTTCTGCCAGCGCGAGCGCTCGGCACGCACGGCGCGCTGGTAGGCGGTGAAGTCGTCGTCGATGGCCGGGATCCGCGCGCGGCAGGCGACGCAGCGCTTCGCCAGCGCCCACGAGTCGTTCCACTCCGATGGGCCGTCGAACTCGTAATCGCCGGTGATGAAATCGGGCTCGACCCCGGCGGCCGCGTACGCGGCGAGGAACGCGTCGATCTTCGACGTACGCGCCTGCAGCCGATCGTCGAGGTCGGCGAACGGGCACCCGGCCTTCCACACCATGAAGTCGCTGAGCAGCGCCGTGCCGTCGGCATCGTGGTGCGCGGTCGCGTCGGAGCCGTCGTGCACGCCGTGGATGAGGTCGCCGGCCAGGTCGATCGCCACCGGCGCGCCGAGCTCGCGCTGGATCCGCGCCAGCCGGATGCAACGTGCCGCGCTGGCGGCGGCGTCTCCGGTCCACCGGCAGAACAGGCCGATGCCGCGCGCCTCCATCGCCGCCACCGCGGCGCGCAGCGTCGCGTCGTCGGCATCGAGCGGGTAGTCGCACGTCCACACCCACAGCGGCGCGCGATCGCCGCGCGGCTCGGCCAGCGGCTGGACCGTCGCCAGGATCGCGGCGAAGGGATCGGGGCGCGCCGGCGCCTCGCCGGCGGTCGACATGGCGATGGCCACGACGCCGATCAGCAGGCATCGCCACGACGCCACAGCGCCGGTTCCGATCATGAGGTGCATCCGGGGTCCTCCGCCTCGCGAGGCGCAGCGTCGTCGGGTCACTTCTTCGGCGAGGCGCGGCGGAAGTTCGCCGGATCCTCGTACAGCTCGATCTCGTCGATCGCCGTATGCCCCGCGAGCACGGTGATCGCCAGGCGGCGCGTGCCGACCGGCGTGGCCAGCTTCCAGAGGTGGTAGGTGCCCACGTCGTCGCGGGTCTTGACCAGGTTGTGCCACGCGCCGCGCGCCGCCTGGCGCTTCTCGAAGGCGCTCAGGTCCTGGCGGGTCTCGGTCGCCTCGACGAACGCCTCGATGCACAGCGAGCCGACCCGCGGCTGATCCACGCTCTCGCTGATCACGATGTGCGAGATGACGCGCTTGCGCGGCAGCTCGATGATGATCGTCGACGGGATCAGCGCGTGCGCGGTGGCGCTGCGCGAGGTGTCGTTGCCGATCCACCACGTGCCGCCGTTGAGCTGCGGCTCGCGCGCGAACATCCGGCCGTCGAGCAGGCAGAACGGATTGGCGATCAGCGTCGACCACGCCGCGTTGTTCCCCCACGCGAGGTCCTCGCCGAAGATCGCGGCCTTCGCCGGCGGGTCGGCCTGGGCCGCGGGATGGGCGAGATCGCGGTAGAGCTCCGGGATGCGCGCGATGTCGGGCGACGGGAAGAGCAGCTGGCGCACGCTGACCGCGCACGCGGCGCCGCCCGAGACCGCGCGCACGGCGACCGCGAACGACTCCGGCCGATCCCCGAGGCGCAGGATCGCGCGCTCGGCGCGGTCGGTGGCGTCGGCGCGCCGGCGCAGCGACAGGCGGCTGGTCGGCGCCGCCGCCCCGGCTTCGTCCTCCGAGGCTTCGAGGACCATCTCGCCGTCGCCGCGGCAGGTCCATTCGACGAGATACGTGGCGAACGCCTCGCCGGGAGCCGCGGCGCTGATCGGCGCCTCGCCGACCTGGCCGGCGAGGCGCAGGAGATCCGGACCCAGCGGCACCTGATCCTCGATGCGCGCCAACGGCGACGCCGCGGCGGCGCCGTTGGCGCTCGGCAGCGCCTCGAGCTCGGCCCAGCGGCGCTCGACCTGATCGTCCGGCATGAACGCGGGCAGCGCGGTCGTCCAGGCGACGCGTCCGTCGGCGGTGAGCATCGCCGCGTCGCCGCGGACGGTGCCGGCGACGATCCGGCCATCGTCGAGCGCGACCAGCGACGCCGCGGTGCCCAGGCCGGCGCGCCACAGCGGCTTCAGCGCGAGGTCGACCGCGGTGACGTCCCCGCCATAGCTGGAGAACACGACCCGCCCGCGCGTCTCGTCGACCAGCGCCGAGAGCACCAGCCCGTCGCAGATCATGGAGTCCACGGACGTCCACGCGGCGTCCGTCACGCACAGGCGGTCGGCGACGGTGAAGATCAGGCGCTGGTCGGACAGCAGCGTCGCGTTGTCGATGTGCTGGACGCCCAGCGGCCCCGGGTTGCGGAAGCGCGTGCCGCGCCGCGGCGCGAAATCGCGGTCGAGCAGGACGTGCGCCTCGTCCTTCCTCCACGCGATCCGCACCAGGATACCCGCGCCCCCCGGCAGCATGCTCAGCGTCTCGATGGTCGGCGTCGCCTCGGGCGCCCAGCCGACCAGCGCGGCCATGGCGCGGACGTCGAGCGACGCGCGTCGGCGCTCGGTACCGGTGAGCGCATCGGCGACGATCAGCTCGTCCCCGTACGCGCCGGCCACTCCGGGCGCCTTGCCGACGACCCGGTAGACGATCGCGTCGCCGCCATCGAGCGAGCCGACCCAGGTCGCCGCCCGGCCGGCGATGAGGTCGGTCCGGCTCGCGAGCTGCTCCCACTCATCGAAGCCCCAGAGCCGCTTCAGCGCGTCGTCGAAGACCGCGAAGCCCGTGGCGTGACCGCTCAGGAACCAGCGCCCGCGCGGGTCGATCGCGCCGCGTTCGGTCGCCTGGCTGGAGAACGGCATGCGCCACGCGATCGAGCCGTCGGTCGCGCGCAGGTACAGCCAGCCGTCCGATGCGACGGCGATGCGCCCATCGGGCAGCAGCGCCAGTGCGGCGCTGTCCACGTGACCGACCTTGTCCTCGAGCTGGATCCGCCCATCCCCGTCGAGCACGAAGAGGTTGTCGCCGACCGCTCCGCAGGCGAACGCCAGGCGGCTGCCGTCGGCGGCATGGGCGATGGCCTGCACCGGTGCGCCGGTCGACGCCATCGCGACCGGAGCGGGCGGCAGCGGCGTCGCGTCGGCGCTGATCGCCGCGGTCGCGCGCTCGCTCGCGGGCTCGGGCGCGGGCTTGGCGACCGGGATGGGCGCCGGCGCGGCGGCGGGAGCCGACACGTCCGCCAGCGCGGTGATCGCCGCGCGCACGCCGGTGTCGTCCGGGCCGAGCAGGCACAGCACGTCGCGACCGTACGCGAACGGGCTGCGCACCAGCGCGACGAGCCCGCGGCCCGGTCCCGGATACGATTCGGTCAGCGGACGCGCCAGCAGGTTCGCCTCCTGGATCTCCTCGATCAGCGTGCTGTCGCCCTCGCCGCCGAGCAGCACGACGTGGCGCGTGATGTACTGGTCCGGCTTCATCTCGGTCCAGGCGCCGGTCTTCTCGCCGGCGGGGAACAGGTGCACGCGTTCCTCGCGCGCGTAGACCGACGCGTCGCCGGCGCTGCGGATCTCGCTGGCGATGCCGAGCGCGGTCAGCGCGCGCGCGGTCTCGTCGGCCAGCGCGCGGCGCGTCGCCAGCTGCGCGTCGTCCATCAGGATCAGCACCGCATCGCCGTCGTTCTTGCGCGCGGCGAGGAATTCGCCGACCAGCGCCGCGCGCTGGACATCGACCGCGGGCACCGGGCGCAACGCCTGCGCGAACGGCGTGGCTCCCTCGCCGACCGCTATGGTCGCGCTGGCGCCGTGGCCGGAGAGCAGCTCGCGCACCGTCACCGTCCAGGTGCCCGCGCGCGCGCCGAGCGCGGCCATGACCGCGCCGTCCCAGCTGCCGAGCGACGCCGCGTCGAGCCGTTGGACCAGCGCGCCGTCGGCGTCGGTGATCGTCACCTCGAGCGGGATGCTGGCGTCGATCGCCGCGCCGCCGGCGTCGACCGGCGTCGCCGTCAGCGGCACCATCGCGCCGAGCGCGGCGGCGTCCGGCGCCGCGAGGCGCACGCCGGCGATCGCCGTCGGCAGCGTCACGTACAGGCGGAACGGCGACGAAGCGAGATCGCACGTCGTCGCCATGCGGCCGTCGGCGCGCGCGCTGGCGGCGACCGGCGCCCCCGCGACGACGTCGTAGACCACGCCGCCGGGCGCGAACGAGATCGGCTCCCGCAGCGGCATGACCACGCGCTCGTTGGCCTCGTTGCCGTACACCGGGACGCGGCCGGTGCCGAGCCAGCTCGGATACGTGCCGCTCCACACCCAGGTGTAGCGGCCGGCGCCGGCGCGATCGGTCTGGAGCAGCACGCGCGTGCCGTCGGCGCTCGCGAACGGCGTCAGCTTTCCCGCCAGCGCCGTGGCGAGCACCGCCGTGCGGCGGCGCAGCTCGGGCAGCAGCCACGCGTGCTCGACGTCGCCGTAGACCTGGAACATCCAGGCGTTGTTCGTGTAGAGGATGTCGGCGAAGTCGTCGTCGATGCGCGTCGCGCCGGCGGGCAGCAGCGTGGTCAGCGACCCGGCGATCACCGGCCTGCCGGCGGCGGCGAAGCGCTCGATCGCCTTCAGATGCGCGTCGTCGAGGCGGTGCAGGCCGGGGACGATCAGCGCCTTGAAGCGATCGAGCTCGCCGGCGTCGATCATCTCCTCGGTCAGGACCTCGCTGTCGTGGCCGAGCAGGGCGAGCTGCGCCATCGCCGACCACGCGCCCAGCTCGACCTGGTAGCGGCGCCACTGCGGATGCGTCACCTTGAGGTCCTCGTACATCAGCTGGCGATGCGGATAGAGCACGGCGATGTCGGCGCGCGCCGCGACGTGGCGCAGCATCGGGCCGAGGCGCCGGGTCATCGCCTGGACCTCGCGGAACTCCGAATCGAGGTGCAGCTGCGCGGCGCCGACCGGCG
>Ga0196963_10001338_pt1 | contig 17035 bp, 15 predicted proteins | sample S1_5metaG_FD_148600 | JGI IMG/M metagenome (GOLD analysis project Ga0196963, IMG submission 148600) | Soil microbial communities from Anza Borrego desert, Southern California, United States - S1_5 | ecosystem: Environmental > Terrestrial > Soil > Desert | place: USA: California | collected... | reverse complement strand
TGATGATGCGCCCGCCGAGGCGCTTGCCCGCGTCGTAGAGGTCGGCGCGCACGCCGAGCTTGGCGAGCCGGTGCGCGCAGTGCAGGCCGGCGATGCCGCCGCCGACGATCGCCACCGACGCGCTCCGCTCGGCCGCGCGCGCCACCGCAGCCCGGCAGCGCCGCCACCGCCGCCGCGCCCGCCACGCCCGCGAGCAGGCGCCGACGCGTCAGCGCGCCCTGCATCCGCTGGCTCGCGAGCAGGTCCGCGATGGGCGCGCCGCTGAGGTGCGACCGGCGATGGGTCGCGAGCGCGGCGGCGAGGCGGGCGAAGAGCAGCGAACGGGCCATGGGTTCTCCGATGCCGCAACGTAGGACGCGGCCGCGCGTCGCAAGACGGGCGGTGGTCGGCATGGACGCGCTTCGGGCTCGGACTTCGGGCTGCGAGCTTCGACCTTCGAGCTTCGAGCGCTCAGACCGTCGCCGGCGCCGCGGCGTCCCGATCCTCGCTCGCCACGCCGCACAGCCGGCGCAGATCGTCGAGCACCAGATAGCTCGTCGGCACGAGGATCAGCGAGATCACCGTCGAGAACACGCCGCCGAAGCCGAGCGACACCGCCATCGGCACCAGGAACTGCGCCTGCACCTCCTGCCGTCCGGCGAGGATCACCGGCACCAGGCCGATGAACGTCGTCGCCGAGGTCAGCAGGATCGGCCGGAACCTGCGCGCTCCCGCCTGGCGTATCGCCTGCGCCAGCGGCACGCCCGCGGCGCGCGCCGCGTTGACGAAGTCGACCAGGACGATCGAGTCGTTGACGACCACGCCGGACAGCGCGACGACGCCGCAGATCGACAGGATCGTCAGGTCGAGCCCCATCACCGCGTGCCCGAGCACCGCCCCGATCACGCCGAACGGGATCGCGCCCATGATCACCAGCGGCAGGATGTACGAGCGGAACGAGACCGCGATCACCACGTAGATCAGCACCAGCGAGCCGGCGAAGCCGATCAGCAGCGGCATCATCGATTCCTGCTGCTCGCGCGCCTCGCCCTCCATGTCGAAGGAGACGCCGGGGAACCCGCGCAGGATCTCGGGCAGCGCGGTCCTCTGCAGCGCCGCGTTGATCTCGCTGGTCCGCGCCAGCGCCGGATCGACGCCCGCCTTGACGTTGACGATGCGCTCGCGCTCGGCGCGCGAGATCAGCGTGTAGCCCTCGCCGGCGACGACCTCGGCGACCTCGGACAGCGGCAGCGACTGACCATCGACGCGGATGCGCATCTGGTCGAGATCGCCCAGCGCGCGGCGCTCGGCCTCGGGATAGCGCACCATCACCTTGACCTCGTCGCGGCCGCGCTGCACGCGCTGCGCCTCCTCGCCGTAGAACGCCTGGCGCACCTGGCGCGCGAGGTCGGCCTCGCGCAGGCCGAGCGCTTCCGCCTCCGGCTTGAGCCCGAGCACCAGCTCGCGCTTGCCGCTGGCGTGGGTGTCGGTGATCGAGTGCACGCCGGCGATGGTCGCCAGGCGCGCCTTGATCGCGTTGGCGGCGGCGACCAGCACGGGCATGTCGTGGCCGGAGAGCTGGATGTTGATCGCCTCGCCGGCGCTGGCGACGGCCGAGCTGAAGGTCAGCTCGCGCGCCTCCGGCACCGGCCCGGTGAGCGTGCGCCAGCGCTGCTCGACCTCGCGCGTGGTGACCGCGCGCTCCTGGGTCGGGCGCAGCGCCATGACCAGCTCGCCGATGTTGGCGCCGCTGCCGCCGGCGCCGCGGTCGCGCTGGCCGCGCATCGGCTGCGAGCCGATCGTGACCAGCAGGTGCGACACGGCGGCGCCGGGGCCGCCGGTCTCGTCCTGGACCTTCAGCGCCGCGGCCTCGATGCGCCGCGCGAGCGACTCGGACTGCTGCTTCGACGCGCCGGGCGGCAGCGAGTAGCTGACGATGATGTGGTCGCCTTCCACCTCCGGGAAGAAGCTCCAGCCGACGATGCCGCTGGCGACCATGCCGCCGGTCACCACCACCAGCGCGGTGAACGCCGCCAGCGTGGTGTAGCGCCACGCCAGGCAGCGCTCGAGCAGCGGCTGGTAGACGGTGGCGACGAAGCGCTGCAGCCCGCCGTTCATGCCGTCCTGCACGCGGCCCCAGCGCTGCGTGCACCACGCGATCGCCGGGCCGAAGCCGAGGCGCTGCAGGAGCGAGCCGGTGAACGACGGATGCGACAGGTGCGCCGGCAGCGCGAGCTGGGTCTCGATCAGCGAGAACAGCAGGGTCGTCACGCAGATGATCGGGATGACGCGGAAGATCTTCCCCATGAAGCCTTCGATGAACATCATCGGCATGAAGGCGATCACCGCGGTGAGCACGGCGACCGTCACCGGCAGGGCGACCTCGAGCGTGCCCTTCTTCGCCGCCTCGCCCGGCGGCAGGCCGCGCGCCTGCCAGGTGTGCACGTTCTCGCCGATGACGATCGCGTCGTCGACGACGATGCCGAGCACCAGGATGAACGAGAACAGCGAGATCATGTTGATCGTCACGTCGAGCGACGGCATCAGCATCAGGCAGCCGAAGAACGACACAGGGATGCCGACCGAGACCCAGAAGGCGAGCTTGAAGCGCAGGAACAGCGCGAGCACGAGGAAGACCAGGAAGAAGCCCTGCACCGCGTTGTTGACCAGCAGGTCGATGCGCCCGCGCAGGAAGGTCGAGAAGTCGTTCCAGACCGTCAGCGTGACGCCGGCCGGCATGCCGTCCCTGGCGCGCGCGACGTAGTCGCGCACCGTCGCCGCCAGCGTCAGCGCGTTCTGGTCGCCGACGCGGTAGACCTTCACCACCACCGACGGCTGGCCGTCGAAGCGCGCCGCCTCGTCGACCTCGGCGAAGGCGTCGCGCACGTGCGCGACATCGCCGACCGTCACGCGCACGCCGTCGGCGCGCGTGATCAGCGGCAGCACGGCGAAGTCGTCGCCGCGGTAGGCCTGGCCGCGCGTGCGCAGCAGCACGTCGCCGGCGCTCGTGGTGATGTCGCCGGCCGGCACGTCGAGCGAGCCCTGGCGCACCGCCAGCGCCACCTGGTCGAAGGTCAGGCCGTGACGGCGCAGCGCCGCCTCGGAGACCTCGATGGCGACCTCGTCCGGCCGCGCCGCGTGCAGCTCGACCTGCGACACGCCGGGCAGGTTGGCGATCTCGTCGCGGACGCGCTCGCCCGCCTCCTTCAGCGCGCGCTCGCCGACATCGCCGGAGACCGCGACGTTGATCAGCTCGCTGCGGTGGATGGTCTCCTCGATCGTCGGCTGCTCGGCCTCCTCCGGGAAGGTGTCGATCGCGTCGACGCGGGTCTTGACCTCGTCGAGCACCTTGCGCACGTCGTAGCCCGAGCGCACGTGCACGGCGACCGAGCCCATGCCTTCGCGCGCCGTCGCGTACAGGCGCTTGATGCCTTCGATGTCGTGGACCTTCTCCTCGATCTTGATCAGGACGCCGCGCTCGACCTCCTCGGGCGACGCTCCGGGATACGGCACGGCGATCGCGACGATGTCCACGCTCAGCTCGGGGAAGACCTCGACGGTCTGCCGGCCGAGCGAGAACCAGCCGCCGGCGACCACCAGGATGGTCAGCAGCATGGACGCGACGGCGTTGTCCGCGAACCAGGCGATGATGCCCTTCATGGCGCGCCTTCGACCGCGAGGCCGGCGTCCTCGGCGACGCGCACCGCGGTGCCGTCGGTCAGGCCGTCGCTGACCGTCAGGCACAGCCGCTCGTCGCCCGGGATCGTCGGCGCGCAGATCACGCGCTCGCGTTCGCGGCGCAGCACCTCGACCGCGCGCCGGCGCGCCACGCCGGCGCGGTCGACGGTGACGACCGTGCCGTCGTCGTGCAGGAGGTGGCGCGGGATCGCCAGCGCCTCCGGCAGCGACCGGCCGGTGATCGCGACGCGCACGAACAGGCCGGGCACCAGCGGCGGATCGGCGGCGAAGGGCCGGTCGACGCGCACGATCAGCGCGACGGTCTGCGTCCGGTCGTCGACCGCGCCGGCGGCGCGCACGACGCGGCCGTTCCAGGAGCGCGGCGCGCCGGCGAACAGCGCGCTGAGCTCGGCCGCCGGCCCGGGGCCGCCGGCGAGCGCCTCGTCGAAGTCTGCGGCGATGCCCAGGGCGGCGAGATCGTCGTCGGGGACCGCCAGCGCGACCTCGACGGCGTCGTCGCCGTGCACCCGCGCCAGCGCCGCGCCGCGGGCGACCAGCTGCCCCGGTTCGACCAGCCGTTCACGCACGCGGCCGTCGATCGCCGCGGCGACCTCGGTGCGCGCGAGGTCGAGCCGCGCCTGCTCCACCTGCGCGGCGGCGCCGGCGACGCGCGCGCGGGCCGCCGCCAGCTGCGGCTCGCGCCGGACCAGCGCCGTCGCCTCCCCCTGGCCGAGGCGCTGCCATTCGCGCGTCGCCTGCTCGGCGTTCGCCTCCTCCTGCGCGACGGCGAGGCGGGCGTTGGCGGCGTCGACCTCGGCGCGCGCCAGCGCCAGCTCGTGATCCCGCCGGTCGAGCCGCACCAGCACCTCGCCGGCCGTGAAGCGGCCACCGGTCTCGAGCGCCGGCGACACCCAGACGCAGCGGCCGCCGACCTCGGCCGCGAGGTCATGGGCATGGCGCGCACGCGTCGCCCCGAAGCCCTGCACCGACAGCGTGATCGGCTCGGCGGCGAGGCTGGCGACGTGGACCAGCGGACGACGATCCTCGGCGGGCAGCGGCTGGGCCTGCGGCTTGAGCATCACCAGCGCGACGGCGATGCCGAGCGCGACGGCGACGACGACGAACGGCGCGACGATCTTGGCGATCACGGCTTCTCCTTGGACGCCAGCGGTTCGCCCGCGAGCGCCAGATGCAGGTCGATGCGGCCGATGACGCGATCCAGGCGCGCGGCGACCGCCTCGCTCTCGGCCTCGAGCGCGCCGCGGCGGGCGCTGAGCGCGGCGAGCGCGTCGCCGCTGCCGCCGGCGAAGCGCTCGTCCGCCGAACGCGAGAGCTCCGCGGCCTCGCCGAGCACGGCGTCCTGCGCCGCGGCGCGCTCGGCGAGGTGGACCTGGGCGGCGAGCGCGTCCTCGATCTCGGCGAGCGCGCGCAGCGTCGCGATGGCGAAGCCCTCGTAGGCGACGCGCGACTCGGCGTCGCTGAGCACGACGTTGGCGCGCAGCGCGCCGCCCTGCCAGATCGGCTGCAGCAGGTTGCCGCCGATCGACCAGATGCGGAAGTCGCCGTCGAGCAGCTCGGCGAGATCCGAGCTGGAGGTGCCGCCCGAGGCGGTCAGCGACAGGCGCGGGTAGAGGTTCGCGCGCGCCGCGGCGACGCGCCGGTCGGCGGCGCGCATGCGGCGCTCGGCGGCGTGCACGTCGGGCCGCCGCGCGATCGCCTCGGCCGGGATGCCGGCGGCGATCGGCGCCAGCGGCTCCGGCAGCGCGGTCGCGGCGAGGCCGGAGCCGGGCACGCGGCCGAGCAGCAGCTCGACCTGACGCGCCGCCTCGCCGGCGCGGCGGCGGCTGCGCGAGAGCACGTCGTTGGCGCGCGCCTGGGCGGTGGACAGCTCGCGCACCCGCTCGGCGTCGATCAGGCCGGCGCGGTAGCGCTCGTCGGCGATCTGGCGCGCCGCCTTCAGCTCGTCGACCAGCGTGGACTGCAGCGCCGCCTGGCGCTGCGCCGCACCGGCGGCGAACCACGCCTTCGCGAGCTGCCCCGCGATCGAGAGCCGCGCCGCGGCGAGGTCGGCGAGCGCGGCCTCGGCGTCGTGCGTCGCCGCCTCGCGCCCGCGGCGCAGGCGGCCCCAGACGTCCAGCTCCCAGCTGATCTGCAGGCCGACACCGTAGGTCGTGCCGTAGCTGACCAGCGGCTCGTCGTCGTCCCCGCCGAAGATGCTGCCGAAGCCGGTGCCGAGGTTGCGCCGCGACCGTTCCGCCTGCGCGGTTCCGGAGAGCGCCGGCGCGAGCTCGGCGCCGGCGATGACGGCGCGCGCCAGCGCCGCATCGAGCCGCGCGGTCGCCTGCGCCAGATCGCGGTTGGCGGCGAGCGCCTCGTCGACCAGCGCCGGCAGCGCCTCGTCGCCGAGCGACGCGATCCAGCCATCGTCGACCGCGCCGGCCTGCGCGGTCGACGTCCACGCGGCCGGCGCGGTCGGCTGCGGCGCGCGCGGGGCGCCTCCCGGCCCGCAGCCGGCGAGCGCGAGCAGCAGGATCGGCAGGGCGCGCCTCATGCCGGACCTCCACGCGGCGCGCGCATCCCGGCGACGATGAACTGGATGAGGCGCGGCAGGAGCTGATCGAGATCGCCGCCGTCGATGCGCCCGCCCGAGATCAGCCGGGTGCGCTGGTGCGACGCCAGCGCGTGCGCCACCGCGCCGAACGCGAAGCTCGCGCGCCAGACCACGTCGTCGGCGTCGAGGTGCGGCAGCGCGGCCTGGAGCGCGGCGAGGAAACGCGTCGACACCGCCTTGAACTGGGTGGTGAACACCGTGCCCAGGGCTTCGATCGGCTCGATCTGGCAGCGGTTGAAGAAGCGCAGGAACGGTTCGCACTCGCGGCCGACCCTGATCAGCGGCGTGACGAGCGCCGCGACGACCACGTCGACCGGCGCCGGCGCGGGAGCGGCCTCGGCCTGGGCGCGATCGAGCAGCGCCAGGCGCTCGGCGTTGAGCGGGCCGACGCGGCGCTCGAAGACCGCCTGCACCAGGCCGTCCTTCGAGCCGAAGTGGTAGTTCACCGCGGCCAGGTTGACCTGCGCGACCGAGGTCACCGCGCGCATCGAGGTGGCCTCGAAGCCGTGTTCGGCGAACAGCGTTTCGGCTGCATCCAGGATGCGCTCGCGGGTGTCGCCTCTGGCCGGGTCGGGAGAATTCATACGTCCGTTTGATTTAAACGGTCGTTCGTTTGAGTCAAGCCCGCCATGGATCCAGCGTGAGCGACGGCAGCGGCTCCTGGCCAGGAATCGCAGCGACGGGGGGATCGGATGCGTGCCGCGGGCGCCGCCGCATGCATGGGCGTCAGGCGACGTCCGACGCACCGACCAGGCGCGCCGGTGGCGGCGACGGGCGTCGACACCAGGCGCCGATCGCCGGCTTCGCGATGAGCGACGCGGGCCCCCGATCCGCGATGCTCGTATTCTCCAAGCGCAGGTTTCTCCCGTCCAACGACGCCGGCGGTCGAGGGACACGATGCGATCATGACCAGCGCCAGCGCGATCGATCCTCCGAGACCCCTGACCGATGCCGAGGCCGCGACCTTCGCCGCCGATGGCGTCCTCGTCGCGCGCGGGCTGCTCGCCGATGCCGACCTGGCGCCGGTGCGCGACGAGCTGGCCGCCGCGATCGACCGGCGCGCGGTCGCGCTGCACGCCGAGGGCGCGCTGCGCGAGATGCACCGCGACGCGCCGTTCGCGACGCGCTTCGGCCTGCTGATGGCGCAGACGCCCCGCATCCAGGACGGCTTCGACGTCGAGCCGCTGCGCGGGCGCGAGATGTTCCGCTTCTTCTCGACGCCGCGCCTGCTCGACGCGCTCGAGCGGCTGATCGGCCCCGAGATCAGCTGCAATCCGATCGCGCACATCCGCGCCAAGCCGCCGCAGGCGCAGACGGCGGACGACGTGAAGGGATACTTCAGCGTGCCGTGGCACCAGGATTCGGGCGTCACGCTCGCGGAGGCCGACGCCTCCGAGATCGTCACGGTCTGGTTGCCGCTGACCGAGGCGACCGAGGAGATGGGCTGCCTCCAGGTGCTGCCGGGCGCGCATCGGCTCGGCCACCTGCCCCACGACCGCGTCGCCGGCTACGGCACGACCATCCGCGCCGACCGGCTGCCGCGCATCGCGCCGCGCAAGCTGCCGGTGCGCGGCGGCGACGTGGTGTTCATGCACCGCCACTGTCCGCACCACTCGACGCCGAACCGTTCGCAGCGCTGCCGGTGGAGCCTCGATCTGCGCTTCCAGCGCACCGGCGACCACAACGGCCGGCCGTGGCAGCCCGACGTCGTCGTGCGCTCGCGCCGCGACCCCGCGTCGGCGATGACCTCGTACGAGCGCTGGTGCGGGCTGTGGGACGAGTGCCTGGCTAAGCCGGGCGGCGGCCGCATCGAGCATCGCCTGGCGTCGACGTGACGACCATCGTCGGCGACGGGCGCTACCGCTACGCCTGGGATGGCGGCTGGCTGAAGCTGCCGCCCGGCATCGCCCTCGGCCACACGCACGGCATCGTCCGGGCGCGCGATGGGCGCTGCGTCGTCTTCAACCAGTCGCGCGACGCGATCATCATCGTCGACGCCGACGGGCGCTACCTCGGCTCGTGGGGGTCGGAGTTCGCCGCCGGCGCGCACGGCCTGACGATCGTCGCCGAGGGCGACGGCGACGCGCTGTGGCTGACCGACCACCGCCGCGCGATCGTCAGCAAGCGCACGCTCGACGGCGTGGAGCTGATGCGCCTGCCGGTGCCACGCCTCGGCGACCTCTACGCGAATGCCGACGAGTACCAGCCGACCGAGGCCGCGGTCGCCGATGACGGCACGATCTTCGTCGCGGACGGCTACGGGAAGCACTGGATCCACCGCTTCGCCGCCGACGGCGCGTACCTCGACAGCTTCGGCGGCGCCGTCGAGCGCGGTTTCAGCCGCTGCCGGATGTGGGAGGATCCGGGCCGGCTCGAGCAGCCGCACGGCCTGCGCGTCATCGGCGGCGAGCTGGTGGTCGCCGACCGCCGGCGCAACCGCCTGCAGGTGTTCTCGCTCGCCGGCGAGCATCGGCGCTTCATCCACGGTGTCCGCTATCCCTGCAGCGTCGTGGAGGGACCCGGCGGCGAGCTGATCGTGCCCGACCTCTACTCGTGCGTGCACATCCTGTCGGCGGAGGGCGCGCCGCTGGCGCGGATCGGCGACGACCCGCACGCGTGGGACCGCCCGGGATGGCCCGACCTCGACGCGGCGACGTGGCGGGACGGACGCTTCGTCGCGCCGCACGCGGTGTGGGCGGATCCCGGCGGCGACCTGATCGTCGCCGAATGGACCCCGCGCGGCCGCGTGATCCGGCTCGCGCGCCTCGCCTGATGCCGCGCGATCCGCGCTGGCACTGGCGGGCCGCCAGCCGCACCATCGCGCCATGCGCCGACTGCTCTCGCTGTTCTGGGGTCGGGAGGAACCGGGCACCGCCCTGGTCGCCGGCCTGCTCGCCGGCTTCATCTTCGGCGTCGCCGCGGTCGGCGCGAACGAGCGCTACCGCATCATCGAGGTGCTGACCTTCACCGCCGGCGGCAAGGTGCCGGCGATGGCCAAGCCGATGACGCCGCCGCCGCCCGGCAAACGCTGGGTCCAGGTCCTGACGACCGGCTACTGCGCGTGCGAGATCTGCTGCGCGGGCAGCGCCGACGGGCTGACGGCGATCAACCGCAAGGTCTCCGAATATCCGTTCGGCTACGCGGTCGCCGACTTCGGCATCCTGCCGAAGAAGTACCCGCTCGAGATCCCGGGCTACGGCTACGCCGAGGTCGACGACACCGGCGGCGACATGCGCAAGAACGCCAAGCAGGGTGTCGTCCACCTCGACCTGCGCCACCGCGACCACCAGGTCGCGCGGCAATGGGGCCGCCGCCTGATCTGGCTGGCGCTGCCCGAGGACAGCGGCGCCGCGCGCCTGGCGGCACAGGCCGACCAGGCGCGCGGCGCGCAGTGAAGCGCGTTCAGCGCGCGACCTCGAGCTGATCGTCGACGTTGCCGGCGCCGGCGATCTTCTCCGCCGTCGCCTTGATCTTGGTCTTCTCGTCGGTGCTCTTCACCGGTCCGCGCAGGGTGACCTTGCCGCCGTTGGTGATGATCTTGACGTTCTTCGCCGTCTGCGAGAGCGCGTCGTCGCCGACCACGGCCTTGCGGATGCCCGCGGTGGTGGCGATGTCGGCGCTGTTCTCCGCCTGGTTGATCGGCGTCAGCGCGCCGTCGTTCTGATCGCGCTTGTTGACGGCGGTGTTGTCGGGTGCCTTGCCCTCGGCGGCGGCGGTCGGTGGCGTCGACGTCGTGGTCGACGGGGACGACGCCTGATCGCCGCACCCGGCGGCGATCAGGATGGCGAGGGCGGCGGCGACGGTGGTGATGCGCTGCATGGTGCCGCCCGTCACTTCTTGCTCGGGACGTCGGCTTCGGCGGCGACGCCGATGTCGTGCGCGCCGGCCACGCCGAAGATCTCCTTCACCTTGCTGGCGCGGTCGCGGCCGTCGGTGTGGACGGAGATCAGGATGCCGCCCTCGGTGATCTTGCCTTCGTAGCGCTTGGCTTCGTATTCCGGGATGCCGAGGCCGATCAGCGCGCCGGTCAGGCCGCCGACCGCCGCGCCGACCGCCGCGCCGCTGAGCGCCGCGAGGATCGGACCAGCCGCGATCAGCGGTCCGACGCCGGGGATCGCGAGCATGCCGATGCCGGCCAGCCAGCCGAACGTCCCGCCGACCACGCCGCCGGTGCCGGCGCCGGCCGCCGCCCCTTCGGGCGCCTTGGTGCTGTGCTCGTGGGCGAAGTCCTTCGTCCCGCGCTTGTCGGGGAACAGCACCGAGATGTCATTGCTGCTGAAGCCGGCGACCTTGAGCTGGTTGACGATGCTCTCGGCCTGGGCGTGGGAGGTCGAGATGCAGAACACTGATTTGGACATGAGCCGCTCCTGTGGTGTGGGCGCCGATGCGGCGCGACGCACAGGTTAGCAGCGATGACGGGGCTCCGCGGGCTCGAGCGCCAGGCTTGAACGTCCGCGCAGACCACTCGCAGCAGCGGCGTGTGGACACGCGCGCAGCGCGAGGACCGAGCGCGGCGACGCCGGCGTCACCGCCGTGCCGACGCCGCGCTGGAACGGCAGGTCCCTCTACTCGGCGTCGCCGGCGGCGGCTTCGCCTTCCTTCGGCATGATCTTCTTCAGGCGCTCGACGAACGGCGTCGCCACCTTCTCGAGCGCGGCCTTGATGCGAACGCCGCGCTGCTCGGTCATGCGCACGCCCAGCTTCTCGGCCATCTCGGCGAGACCGAGCTGGGCCGGGTTGCCCGGACCGGTCAAGAGATCGTGCAGCAGCTTCGCGGCCGCCTGCTTGTCAGTCAGACTCATGGAGCGACTCCTCGCCCCGAATGAGAGGGACGCGGGGCGCCACGTCCACTGGCAGCCGGGTTGTCCAAGGTGTCGTCGGCGGACTTGCGCCACCATCGCCATGCGACAGGATCGCCAGCCGCATGTTCGCCTCCCTCGCTATTGCTGCCAGCGCCACGGCCACCAAGGCCGTATCGGCCGCGTCCAGCTAGGACGAGGAAGCAGCCTGTTCTCCCCTCAGCGGGGCGGCCTTCCTCCGAAGGCCGCCCCGCTTTCGTTTTGGCCCCTGCCCGATGTCCCGTCGTCACCCCGACCAGAAGGAAATTCCATGAAGCCCGTATCGATCGCCGGTCTCGCCGCCGCCCACATCGCCGCCGCCGCCCGCCGCCATCCCTTGCCGGAACCACGCACATGACACCCGCCCCCTCCGCCCGCGACCGCGATCACGAGCTGGTCGCCATCGCCCTCGCCACGCTGCGCGCCGACCGCGCCACGGGCGCCGACTACCGGCCCGACGACCTCCCCCTGATCACCGCCTGGCGCAGCTGCGCCGACACCCTGCCGCGGGTCGCCCCGCTGGCGCGCAGCGCGCTCGCCGCCTGGCTGGCCGATCACGTCGGGGACCTGAATGACCTCATCGACCGCGCGCGACGCGGCTGCGGACCGACGCCCTTCCTCGACGAGGTCGAGCGGACGTTGGCCACGTACGCCTGAGTCGTCGACATGGACAGCGACGGCGGCGGCGCCTAGCGTCGGGGTCATGATCCCGCGATGCGGCGCCGCCGCCGTGATCCTCATCCTCGCCGGGTGCGCCCGGTCCGCTCCACCGACCGCGCCGCCGGTCGACACCAGCGAGCGCGTGCTGCTGCTCGAGGACTTCGAGGACGACGCGCTGTGGTCGATCGACGCGGCCGCCAACCACGCCGCGCTGCGCGCCGACGACGCGCACGCGACGCACGGCGCGTTGGCCCTGGGTGCCGAGGTCGCCGACAACGGCCGCGGCAAGCTCATCCTGCGCAAGGAGGTCGACGACGACTTCAGCCGCGTGCGCCGCGTGCTGATCGACGCGCATCTCGGCGCCGGCGCCGGCGAGCTCCAGCTGGCGCTGCGCAGCCGCCAGGGGACGCAGTTCGAGTTCGCGCGCATCGCGCTCGAGCCGGGCATGAACCGGGACCTCGCCTTCGATCTGACCAAGGGCGCGCTCACCAGCGGCGCCTGGGAGCAGTGGCTGAAGGAGCGCGCCCAGGTCGAGCGCCTGGTCATCCACTGGCACGGCACGGGCCCGGCGTCGCTCGCGCTCGACCACCTGCGGGCGCTCGCCATCGGTCCGGTGCGGCGACGCGTGACGCCGACCATCGTCCGCGTCGCGACGGCTCCCGACCGGGTCGGGCTGCGCCGCCGCTTCGCGGTCGAGATCGAGCTGGCGCGCCCGGCGACGCCGACCATCGCCGGCGATCGTTCGTTCGCGCACGCCAACGACGTGCGCCTGCGCCTGCGCGCGCCCGACGGGCAGCGGCTGGAGGTACGCGGCTTCGCCACCGGCGTGACCAGCGAGCACGGCGGGGCGACCTGGACCTACGACGCGCGCTTCGTGCCGCGCCAGGCCGGCGAGTGGCGCTGGCAGCTGCTGGTCGGCGACGGCATCGGCTCGATCGCCACGCCGCCGGAGTCGTTCGTCTGCGATCCCGCCGATCGCGGTCGCGGCATGGTCGGCATCGACGCCGCCGATCCGCGCTGGCTGAGCGACGAGGACGGGAACTTCGTCTATCCGATCGGCATGAACGTCGCCTGGGCCGGCGACTACGCGCCGTACTTCGCGGCGCTGGCCGAGGCCGGCGCCGACACCGCGCGGGTGTGGATCTGCCCGTGGAACCACCCGCTCGACAAGGACCGCCGTTTCGATCCGCCCGACTTCGCCAACGCGGCCGCGATCGACGCGATGTTCGCGCAGGCCGAGCTGCACGGCATCCGCGTGGTCCTGGTCATGCAGTTCCACGGCGCGCTGACCTGGGACTGGGCGCGCAACCCGTGGAACAAGGCCAACGGCGGCCCGTGCGCCGACGCGCGCGAGTTCTGGACGAACGGCGACGCGCGCGACCGCTTCCGCCGCTACCTCGACTACGCCGTCGCGCGCTGGTCGCATTCGCCGTCGCTGCTCGCGTGGGAGCTCATCAACGAGGCCGACCTCTGTCCCGCCGGCGACCCGCGGCACATCGTCGAGTGGCACCGCGCGATGGCGGCGCACGTCCGCTGGGCCGACCCCTACGACCACCTCATCACCGCCAGCGTCGCGCACAGCGGCAACCTGCGCGAGCTGTGGGCGGTCGAGGACATCGATCTCGTCCAGCCGCATCGCTACGGCGGCGACCTCGGCGGTCATCTCGATGAGGCGGCGGCGCTGGCGCGCGGCCGCAAGCCGGCGCTGCTCGGCGAATTCGGCCGCGGCTGGGAGGCGAAGGACGATCAGGCCGACGGCGAGGGTCGCCTGATGCGCCAGGCGCTGTGGCTGGGATGGCTGGGCGACGCGTGCGGCGCGCCGCTGCCGTGGTGGTGGGACACCCATCTCGAGCGCCAGGATCTGATCGCGACCTTCTCGCCGCTCGCGCGGTTCGTGGCGGGCGAGGATCGCCGCGGACGCCGCTTCGCGCGCGTTTCGGTCGAGGGGCCGGGCTGGGTCATGGATGCCGCCGTCGCCGCGGATGTCGCGTACGCCTACTGGCACGACCCGGTGGCCGTCGCCGAGCCGCGCGCCGCCGCGCTGGCATCGCTGACCGACGAGCGCGATGCGGTGAGCCTGTCGCCCGTGCTGCCCGGCGCCTGGCGCATCGAATGGTGGAACGTCGGCGATCCGGCGGCGACGGCGGAGGTCTCGCAGGTAGCGGTCGGCGCCGATGCGACGCTGCGCCTCGCGCCCGGGGTGCGGGCCGGGGATGTCGCGCTGAAGGCGCGCCGCATCGACGCCGAGGCGGAGGTCACGGTCGAGCCGCGCTGAGCCCGAGCCGCGCCGACGTCAGGCGCCGTCGGGACGCGCGGCGCCGGGGCGCATCAGCAGCAGCGTCGCGCGCGATTCGTCCTCGTCGCGCTTGGTGAACGCGCCGGGAGCGAGCGCCTGGCGACGCGCGCGCTCGACCTTCGCGCTGACGATCGCGCCCGGCGGGAATCCGCTCTCGGCGCTCGGCTTGAAACCGACGCCCATGCGCACGGCCTCGCCGAGCACCAGGTCGAAGAGCCCGGCCTCGGAATCGGTCATCGTCCGGTCGACCGCCGTCGACATGCCGGTGTCGAGACCCAGCGTCGCGCGCCAGCGGCGGCGACGCCGGCACGAGCGGCCGACATCGCCGGCGAGCAGCCGGTTGATCACCGCGACCTCGCAGCCGACGAAGTACTCGAAGCGGTCTCGCGCGTTCCAGAAGCGGCGCAGGCCGGTGGTCGCGAAATCCGGGCACCAGTCGGCGAACGCGCGCCGCGTCCACAGCTGGTCGACGACCTCGCCTTCGACCACGTCGTCGATGACGAACGTCGCCCACTCGGCGGCGACGCGCGCGCGCAGCGCGTCGAGGCGGTGCATGTCGCGGCGCAGCTGCTCGTTGAGCACGCCGAAGACCGACAGGACGTCGGCGCGCGCCGCCAGCGTCGCCAGCGGCCCCGCGCCGCTCACCAGGCCGGCGAGGACGCGCGGCTTGGCGCCGCCGGCGAGCGCGCCCATCATCGTGCCGAGCATGCGCTCGATGATGGCGGTCAGCGCCAGCACCACGCCGCGATCGGACTCGGCGCGGAAGAAATCGGGCGAGCGATAGAGGTCGGCCTCGGTGACCGAGGCGCCCGGCCCGTCGGATTCGATGACGATGTCCATGGCGAGGTCCGGGGAGTCCCGTGGCGAAGGTACGCGGGTCCTCCGCCGCCGACAACCCAACTCGCCTCGCGCCGCGGCGGGTGTCAGCACGTGCGTCTGACGCGTCGCGTAAGCCTTTGGCCGCACGCGCGGCCTGCCGATCTGGCGATGCAACACCTGACACGCTTGGACCGCGCGAGCGCCGCTGCAGCATGCGGACCACCCACGCGGAGAGCGCACGATGTTCGCCAACCTGTCCTGCGGCGCGATCGGCCATGCGGTCGCCTATGAACGCGAGATCGAGCTCGCCAGCGCCAACGGCTTCGCCGGCGTCGACCTGAACGTCGACTGGGCGCTCAAGGCCGGCGCGGCGGCGACGCGCGCCGCGGTCGAGGGCGCGAAGCTGCGCTTCGGCGGCTTCGGGCTGAGCGTGCGCTGGCGCGAGGCCGACAGCGAGCGCGACTTCGCCGACAGCCTGGAGGGCTTCACCCGCGCGTGCCGCATCGCCGCCGATCTGGGCGTGACGCGCTGCACCACCTGGGTGATGCCGTGCTCGCAGACGCTGACCTATCGCCAGCACGTGGCGCTGGTGGTGCCGCGCCTGCGCGCGGCGGCGCAGATCCTCGGCGGCTTCGGCCAGCGCCTCGGGCTCGAGTTCATCGGCCCGCGCTCGCTGCGCGCTGCGACGCCGCACGCCTTCGTCCACACCATGGACGGCATGCGCGCGCTGGCGACGGCGATCGGCCCGAACGTCGGCCTGCTGCTCGATTCGTGGCACTGGCACACGGCGCAGGCCTCGCCGCGCGACATCGCCCAGCTCGATCCGGCGGACGTGGTCTACGTCCACCTCAACGACGCGCCGGCCGGCGTCGCGATCGACGACCTGAAGGACAACCAGCGCGAGCTGCCGACGGCGACCGGCGTCATCGACCTCGCCGGCTTCTTCGCGGCGCTGCGCGCGCTGAAGTACGACGGGCCGGTGACGATCGAGCCGTTCAACGCGGCGCTGCGCGCGCTGCCGGTCGAGGCGGCGGTCGCGCAGACGAAGGCGGCGCTCGATCGCGCCCTGAAGGCGACGTGATCGCCGCCGCGCCGCGGCGTCACTTCACCAGCGCGCGCGCCGCCTCGGCGTAATAGCCGTCGGGGTTCTTGGCGACGAACTTGTCGACCGCGGCGCGCTTGGCGGGGTCCTTGAGCTGTCCGAGCTTGGCCTGCAGCGCGGCGAACTCCTTGCCGACCTTCCAGGCGGGGTCGGCCTTGAAGGTCTTGGCGACCGTCGCGAACTCCTCGCTCGCGGCGTTGCCGGAGAGCGCCTTGTCGGTGGCTTCGGCGACGGCGTGCGCGCCGTAGAGGTCGCCGGCCTCGACCTTCTCGGCCATGGTCGCGCGCTGCGCCCCGATCCACTCGTCGAGCGCGCCGGTCGCCTGCACGGCCTCGCCGCGCTCGTCGTCCTTGCCGTCCTCGACCAGCTTGGCGAGCGTGGTCAGCGCCGAGCCGACCTTCCCGGCGGCGGCCTGCGCCTGCGCCTTGGCGACGCGGTTGGCCTTCGACGGGGTCTCGAACACCGGCATCGCGATCGCCGCCGCGCCGCCCGACGTCAGGCGCACGCGCTTGAGCGGCTCGGCGAGGACCGATTCGTCAAGCCCGCCCGGATGCCCGTGCCAGACGATCACGCCGTCGGGATCGATGACGAAGACGTGCGGGATGCCGGTCACGCCCCACGAGCCGCCGATCTCGGTGCCGATCGAGATCGGATAGGTCATCTTCTTGTCGGCGATGAACTGCTCGAGGCCCTTGCTGCTGGCGTCGGTGTGGCCGACCACGACCAGGCCCTTGCTGGCGAACTTGTCGTGCAGCTGCTGCATGTGCGGGATGGCGGCGACGCACGGGCCGCACCAGGTCGCCCAGAAATCGACGAGCACGACCTTGCCGCGCAGGCCGGCGATGGTGATCGCCGCGCCATCGGGCGTGTTCAGCGACTTGGTGCTGCTCAGCTCGGGCGACGCGGCGCCGACGTCCGCAGTGGCGGCGTCGAGGCGCGCCACGGCGGCGATGACGGTCACGGCGAGGATCAGGGCGAGGCGTCGCATGGGGGCTCCAGTCGGTGGGCGAGGTCTAACCGACGGCGGTGGGGGCGGAAGCCGTCATCCAGGC
>Ga0196963_10001337_pt1 | contig 17035 bp, 15 predicted proteins | sample S1_5metaG_FD_148600 | JGI IMG/M metagenome (GOLD analysis project Ga0196963, IMG submission 148600) | Soil microbial communities from Anza Borrego desert, Southern California, United States - S1_5 | ecosystem: Environmental > Terrestrial > Soil > Desert | place: USA: California | collected... | reverse complement strand
GATTTTGATTTCTCGCTTATCCGTCCTGCTGGTGCTCGATTGAAGACGATGGGCGGCAAGGCCTCGGGCCCAGAGCCGCTTCGTTCGCTCCTCGCGTTCGCGCGCGACCGCATACTGAAAAAGCAGGGAAGGAGACTGCGCAACATCGACGCGCATGACATCATCTGCAAAATAGGCGAGTGCGTGGTCGCCGGAGGCGTACGTCGCACGGCGATGATAAGTCTCTCCGACCTCGACGACGTGGATATTCGCGACGCGAAGAAGGGGCAGTTCTTCCTGACCGACCCGTACCGCTCCGTCGCCAACAACTCCGCTGTCTACGAATCGAAGCCGACCAACGCAGAGCTTATGGATGAGTGGGTCGCGCTCATGAAGAGCGGCACCGGCGAGCGCGGCATCTTCAACCGCGGTTCTCTTGAGAAGACGATGCCCGAGCGCCGACAGAAGTTGCTCCAGAAGAAGTACAAGCGCAAGGGTTTCATCGGCCAAGTCGGCACCAACCCGTGCGGCGAGATAATCCTCCAGTCGAAGCAGTTCTGCAACCTCTCCGAAGTGATCGCGCGCGCCGACGACACTGAAAAGTCGCTCCTTCGAAAGGCGCGTCTTGCAACGCTCCTCGGCACCTACCAGTCGACCCTGACGAATTTCAACTACATCTCGCAGGAGTGGACGGAGAACTGCCGCGCTGAAAGACTGCTCGGGGTTTCCATCACCGGACAGTGGGACTGCCCGGCCGTTCGCAATCCTGCGACGATGAAAAAAATGCGCCAGATCGCCATCAAGTCCAACGAAAGCTATGCGAAGCGCTTTGGCGTCAACCCCTCGAGCTCGATCACGTGCGTGAAGCCCTCGGGCACGGTGTCACAGACCTTCGACTGCTCCTCGGGAATACACCCGCGCCACTCGCAGTACTACATTCGCCGCGTCCGCATCAGCGCCACCGACTCGCTCTTCAAGATGATGCGCGATCAGGGAGTGCACGCGCACCCCGAAGTGGGGCAGAACGCCAACGAAGCGACGACCTTCGTTCTCGAATTCCCGGTCAAGGCGCCGAGCGGTTCCGTCTTCAAGAATGACCTCACCGCACTGCAGCAGCTCGAGTACTGGAAGATGGTGAAAGTGAATTTCACCGAGCACAACCCTTCGGCGACGATATCGGTCGGGGAAGAGGAGTGGGTGGAGGTCGTCTCGTGGCTCTATGCCAACTGGGACATCATCGGCGGCCTCTCGTTCTTGCCGCGCGAGAACCACGTGTACCGCCTCGCTCCGTACGAATCGATAGACAAGAAGACGTACGAGGCGCTCGCGGCGAAATTCCCCAAGATCGACTACTCGAAGCTCGTCATCTACGAGCGGACGGACGAAACGGAACAAAAGAGAGAATTGGCCTGCGCTGGCGGCACGTGCGAGATAATTTAGCGCTCAGAGCATTGCACTGATCGGGTCGCGTCTCCGCCTACAGGCGACGCGGAGGGTCGAAAAATGAAAGAGCCCGACGCGAAAGGCCGCCGGGCTCTTTCTTCGTCGGGCGTTAATCAAGAAGCACTTTCTGACCAGAGGGAACTTCCACGATCCTCAGTTCTGCGTCCCGTGGTACTAACTTCGTATCCCAGCGTTCAGGCTCGATGTATTCGTCGTCGACGTAGGCATCCACACTGCCGATCTCATGCGTATAGCCCGCCTTGGCGAGCCGTGTCTTCGCAAGACCAATAGCCCCGCGTACTAAGAGCCGAAAGCCGGAGGCTCCCGGATAAGGGGCACTCATGCGCATCGTCGGACCCTCTCGGGGTTCGAAGATGACCGTGAATTGGGCCATAACACTTTCTCCGAATGAACAGCGGAGGTTTTTATACCACAGGGGGCGGAGAGCGCCCTACCGCTGGAAGCAAGCTTTCCTTTCTCGAAAAGTGTGAGATAATATACACCTGCGCTAGACAGTCGCTGGCAGCGAAAGTTGCTGGAGGAAAGTCCGGACACGCACAGTTCTTACGAACGGTAGCACGGTAGCGGGTAACGCCCGCCGGGGTAATCCTAGGGATGCGAACAGAGACGCCCGAGCCGAGAGGCGAGGGACTCCACGAGGAGTAGCTCGTATGGGAACATACGAGGTGCAACGGCAAAATTCCTACCTGCGTGCAAGGTCGCGTCCAGCCGCAATTCTCAATTGAAATTGCTGCTGGAAGAACCGCTTGAGGTGAACGGCAACGCTCATCCCAGATATATGATTGTCGCCCCGCAAGGGGCACAGAATCCGGCTTACTGCGCAGAAGCAAACCCCGCCTTTGGCGGGGTTTTGCGCTTGCTGTTATACTTCTCCTTGATATGTCTACGCTAACAGAAAGCATTGCTCGATGGATGTTTATATCACTAGCGTTCCTCACCCCATTCTTCTTCGTTCCGCTCCCGTGGGTCTCAATAGGTGCTTCAAAAATGCTGCTCGGCTGCGTACTCGTCGCAGTGGCGCTACTGGCGTGGGTCGTACACTCCTTCGTTGAGGGGACACTCCGCATTCCACGAAGCTCGCTCGTAGTCGCGGGTGCTCTTCTGCCGATCGCCTATATCGTGTCGGCCATTGTCACAGGGATCTCTCGAGAGTCATTCATCGGCATGGGTCAGCACGACACTGTTGCAACGATGCTCACCTGGTACGCAATTCTAATTGTCGCCGCGAGTATTCTTGGAGCGGAAGGCGGTCGTGTCATCAGTGTGCTTCGCGCCTTTTTGCTCGGCGGTGCCGTCGTTCTCGCGCTTCAGCTCGTTCATTTGCTCGTGCCCTCGATGACGTTCGGCGGGGCGCTTATTGGAGCGGCGGGCAATGCGCTCGGCTCCTGGATAGATTTCAGTATCTTTGCGGGCTTGCTGCTTTTTGCCTCAATCGCGCTACTCGCTACTCCTGTAGCGACCGGTGCGTATCGCGCTTTAGCTATCGGGATCGCGACTGTCGCGTTCTTTTTTCTCACCATCTCGAATTCCGAGCATGTGTGGTTTGCGCTCGCTGCGGTGGCCGCGCTGTATGCGCTTTTTTGCTGGCGGCACGCGGAGGGGGAGCAGAGATTTCCACGATCGATGTGGCGCTGGCTTGCTTTAGTTGTCGTCGCCCTCGCGATGGTCTGGGTCGGCGACCTTGTGCACCCGCGACTCCCCGCAACACTTCAGGTCTCGTACGTCGAAGTGCGCCCGTCCTGGACCGCCACCTTTAACATAGGTAAGCAGGCGTTTTCAGAGCCCAGCAGCATTTTCTTCGGAACCGGGCCGAACTCGTTCCCTCGACAGTGGGGTCTTTACAAACCAGACTCGGTGAATACGACACTCTTTTGGAACACCGAATTCAGCACCGGCTTTGGATTTATCCCGACTTCACTCGTGACCGTTGGCGTGATCGGACTTCTCGCGTGGGGGACGATCATCATCACCTTGGTCGCAGCGCTTTGGCGAGCGTTCTCCTCAACGAGCACGCACTCTCCGGTCCGTAGCGTCATCATTTTCGCCTCTTTGTACCTGGGAGCCCATCATGTCATCTATGTGCCAGGAAGTGCGCTCGCTCTCATCACGTTCTTCATGTGGGGACTTCTCGTGGCAGATCAACTTGCGTCACGTTCGATCCGCGAATTCGCTATCCCGCTCTCATGGTCCAAGTGGCCCGGCGTAGGTACCGCACTGATCGTGTGTCTTTTTGCAGCAGCCGTCCTACTTTCTGGCTTACTTTTGGTCCGCGGCATCATCTCCCAGAGTTACGTCAACCGGGCAGCGATCGTCTATAACAACGACGGCAACGTTGACGCGGCGGCCCGATTCGTGACTCGCGCCCTCACGGTAGAACCGGAGAATGACCGCGCGCACCGTGCCGCTGTTGAGATCGGCCTTCTGAGGCTTTCTGAGTTGCTTAGCAGGAATGAGGCGAGTGAGGAGACGAAACACCAGCTCCGCACCACTATAGAATCCACCATTCAGCACGGATTGCGCGCGGTCGCGATCGGGGACTCCGATTATCAGAGTTGGTTGGATCTTGCCCAGCTGTATCGCCAGCTGGCAGGTGCTGGTGTTCAAGGAGCAGCAGACAGGGCACGAGAGGCGTATCTAGCAGCGGCACAGGATTCGCCGAAGAATCCGATGCCACACCTCGGATTAGCCCAACTTGAGCTTTCATCGAACGATGACGCGGAAGCGCGCACGCATCTCGAGGCCGCGCTCGCGCTGAAAGTAAATTTCGCGGCGGCTCACTACTTGCTTTCGCAAATCGAAGCTCGAGCGGCCAATTTTGAGAAAGCAAAAGAACACGCCGCCGCCGCTGTCCAGATAGCACCGCAAGATCCGCTCGGCTGGTACAATTTGGGTGTTATCCTTTATGCGGCCGGTGAGATCGAGAACGCCGCGAAGGCCTTCGAGCAGGCGGTCTCGTTGAAGAGCGACTACTCGAACGCGCTATTCATGCGCGGTCTCGCGTACTTAAAGCTCGACAAAAAGGACGCCGCGCTTGCGTCCTTCAGATCTGCGGCAGTCTTGAACCCGAACGACGCGCCGCTCAAGGCGATCATAGAGAAGATCGAGAAAGGAGAGGATCCTTTCGCGACGTCGACGCCAGCTCGGTAATATGCGGGCGCTCTTCAGCAGTTCGATGCGCTTCCTTTCCTCGGAAGTGCGTGGTCTGCAGATGACCGTGTATATTCTGGCGTTCTCTGCGCTTCTCTCTTCTCTCCTCGCGCTCTTCCGTGACCGCCTCTTCGCGCATACGTTCGGAGCAGGTCTCGAACTCGATCTCTACTACGCTGCCTTCCGCATCCCGGACCTCATCTTTGTTGCGGCTGGGGCGCTCGTGTCGGTATACGTACTCATCCCGGAACTTTCGAAGCGGAGCGAGGCTGAACAGCGGAACTATATCGACACGATCATCGTCGGGTTCTCCTTTTTGATCATAGCGGCGGCGAGCATCGCGTATGTGTTTGCTCCGGACATATTGGCGCGTCTTTTCCCGCAGTACGCGTCTATAGGACACGGATCCACGCTCGTCGAGCTTACGCGCATCATGCTGATACAGCCGATCCTTCTCGGATTTTCCAATATTTGCGCAGCCATTACACAAACAAAGCGACGATACCTGCTGTATTCGCTCTCGCCACTGCTCTACAACGCGGGCATCATCGTCGGTCTGTTCGCCTTTTACCCGACTATGGGACTCCCGGGTCTCGCGACCGGCGTCGTCGTAGGCGCGGCGCTACACCTTGGCATACAGATACCGTCGGCCTTCGCCGACGGCTTCTTCTCGCGACTACCGTGGATACGCGACGTTCGGGCACTTATAACGACGATAGCGATCTCAATACCACGCGCACTCTCGCTCTCGGTCGCGCAGATAGCTTTCTTGGGCCTTGTCGCGCTCGCGGCTTTTCTCGAGGAGGGTTCCGTTGCTGTATTTATCTTTGCCTTTAACCTTCAAGCCGTTCCGCTCTCCGTGATCGGTGCCTCGTACTCCGTTGCCGCATTCCCAACCCTCGCGGCTGCGCTCTCTCGCGGCGAGCGCGAGGTCTTCATGGCGAACATCACGACTGCGGCGCGGTATGTTCTTTTTTGGTCGCTACCGACGACGGCGCTTATCATCGTGCTGCGCGCGCATCTTGTGCGCGTTATTCTTGGGTCCGGAGCCTTCGACTGGACCGACACGCGCCTTACAGCGGCAGCGTTTGCGATATTCGCACTGGGGCTTGCTGCCCAAGGACTCACACTGCTCCTCGTTCGCGGATACTATGCCGCAGGAAGGACCTTCACGCCATTCTTCGTGGCGGTCGCGATGGCGTTCGGCATCATCGGAAGCGCGCGTTACTTTCTGCACCTATTCGAGAGCCCGGCGACGCTTGCTTTTGTGCAGCAACTGTTCAGGCTCGAGGATGTGGAGGGGAGTTCAGTACTTGCGCTTGCACTTGCGTACGCGCTCGTATCGATCCTCGGGACCGTGGTGCTCGCTTTCCTTTTCGAACGGCGCTTCGGCGGCTTCGTGCGGGAGATCGTTCCAAGCCTCGTGCACGGCGTTTTCGCAGGACTCGCCGCGGCCTCTGCCGCCTATACGGTCCTCTCGATCCTTGGACCGCTTACGCTCGCGTCGACCTTGCTGTCAGTCTTTGTGCGCGGATTCGCCGCGGGAATTGTTGGCATTGCAGCAGCTGCGCTTATCTATGCGCTCTTTTCCAACCGCGAATTCTTCGAGACGGTGGCAGGCCTGCAGAATCGGCTCTGGAAGTCGGCGCCGCCCGTGCAGCCCATCTCCTCCGCCGAAGAGGCGAGTGCTTCGGGTCCGCAGTGATCATCGCGGACTCGACTACCGTCGCTTGATACAGCGGGGCGTTTTACTGGTAGGATGTTGATTCTGGCATGAATATCCGCAATTTTTCCATCATTGCCCATATCGATCACGGCAAGTCCACCTTGGCGGACCGCATGCTTGAGCTCACGGGGACCATCGAGCCCCGGAGGATGCAGGAGCAAGTCCTCGACAGGATGGACCTCGAACGGGAGCGCGGCATCACAATAAAGATGCAGCCCGTCCGTATGAAATGGTCGTACAAGGATACGGAATACGTCCTGAACCTCATTGATACGCCTGGGCACGTTGACTTCGCCTACGAGGTGTCGCGGGCGCTTTCCGCAGTCGAAGGGGTAGTGCTCCTCGTGGACTCTACCCAGGGAGTCGAAGCGCAAACGCTTTCTGTGCTCTCTGTCGCAAAGAGCCTCGGGAGGCGCATCATCCCCGTGGTCTCGAAGATCGATGCTCCACACGCGCGCGTCGAAGACATCGTCAGCGAGCTTGCGTTGCTTCTCGGCTGCGAAGAAAGCGAAGTACTGCGCGCATCAGGGAAAACGGGGCAGGGCGTTGCCGACGTACTCAACGCCATTGTGGAGCGCATACCACCGCCCGAGAAAACGGGCGACAAGACGCAAGCATTGGTTTTTGATTTCGGCTACTCGGATCATCGCGGCGTCATCGTGTATATGCGGGTTTTTGGGGGCAGCGTGCAAAAGGGCGACCTTCTGCGGTTCGTCGCGGCGGACGAGGATTTTACTGCACTTGAAGTCGGTATCTTAAGCCCCGAGGAGCGGCCAACGGAGATGCTCGGCGAGGGGGAGATCGGCTATGTCGTGACCGGTATCAAGAAGGCCGGCATCGCATCGGTCGGCGATACAGTGACCTCTGCCAAGAACCCGGCGCCGGCGCATTCTGGATACCGATCGCCAGAGCCGGTCATCTGGGCGTCTGTGTATCCCGAGAGCCAGGATGACCTGCCTTTTTTACGGCAATCACTCGAGCGTTTGCGCTTGTCTGACTCCTCGCTCTCGTACGAAGAGGAATCCTCAGGCGTAATGGGCAAGGGCTTCCGCTGCGGATTCCTCGGCATGCTCCACCTCGAGATCATCGTCGAACGCCTTCGCCGTGAATTCAACCTGACGCTTGTTGTTACACAGCCGACAACTGTATACGAAATAACGCGGACAAACGGCACGGTCGAAGAGATCTACGCGCCAGCACGATTCCCCGACGATGGCTCAGTCGCATCGGTTCGCGAGATGTGGGCGCGCGTTTTTGTCATAGCGCCGGCCGAATACGTTGGTGCGGCGACGCAGCTTTTGTATGACCACGAAGCCGTCATGGGGGATACGGAGACGCTCCCAGACGGAAAAATTCAGCTCACGGCCGAGATGCCGCTGCGCGAATTGATGCGCGGGTTCTTCGACCGGCTAAAGAGCGTCTCGAGCGGCTTCGCATCACTCTCGTACGAACTCATAGGACTGCGAGCGGCAGACGTCGTACGTCTCGATGTATTGGTAGCCGAGGAGCCTGTACCGGCGTTCGCTCGAATCGTTTCGAAGCGGCGAGTGCAAACGGACGCGGAAGCGATGGTGGAAAAATTGGAGAAGCTTTTGCCTCGCCAGCTCTTTGAGCTCAAGATCCAGGCGAAAACGATGGGCCGGATCATCGCGTCGAGGCGCAAATCAGCGATGCGCAAGGACGTTACAGGGTATCTCTACGGTGGTGATATAACGCGAAAAATGAAACTTTTGGAGAAACAGAAGCGCGGCAAGAAGAAGATGCTTGCGCGCGGCAAGGTGGATATACCGCACGATGTGTTCTTGAAAGTCGTCCGGGAGAACTAGAAGGTGAAGAGGCCGGGAGTGAAGAAGATGACCATCCCGAGAATGATGAGCACCGCAACGACGCTCCATACCGCCTTCACGATTTTGCGCGATTTCTTGTTGAAAAGAAAGCTCATGTGCATCTAGAGTATCGTCATCGGCGTGAATTTGCAAATCGAGCCGGTGGTACAATCTTCGCATGGCGCCATATGGTGGCAATCGAGCGGCAGCACGCCTCCTCCTAAGACGGCTTGCGCTCCTCGTGCTCTTTGTCGTCCTGATGCTGGCGTTTTGGGGAGTATGGGGCGTGTACCAAAAAGAGCGCAGTTCGCGCCACCTGCGCGTGCTGGCCGAAGCTGAACAAATAGAACTCGAAGCCCGCCGAGTGCGGCTCGCCGAAGACATAGCGCGGCTCGGAACTGACCGGGGCAAAGAAGAAGAATTGCGCGAGCGGTACGGGCTCGCCGACGCTGGCGAGGGTCTCATCGTTATTATCGAACCGCTCATGACGACGACTACGCGCGCTACGTCGACATTCTTTAAACGCGTTAGGAACTTCCTCATCTTCTGGTGAGACGCCTCGCGAGGCAGCCGGAGTTCTGCTACATTTTTTGGATAACGCGGGATTCGTTTAATGGCAGGACGGCTGCTTCCCAAGCAGCAGACACGAGTTCGATTCTCGTATCCCGCACAGCCTCACAGTATCTACATCCGACTTTATAGAGAATCGTCATACGCCACTTTTGATCACGCGTATGGCAAACACTTCTACACTTCGGATGATACGTATCGCCGCCATGGTGGCCGCGGGCGTTGTCGTGCTCGCGAGCTCCTATGTCGCCACGGCGCAAGCGGCCACGACGACTGCGACGACCAGCGTAGGCGCGATGTTTCCTTTGCCGAGCCTCTCTGCGCTACCGAAACTCCCGGAAATAAGTGTGAGCGTTCCGACAACAACGCTCCCTACGCTGCCGACGATATCTACGGAGGTCTCCGCGAGCGCGTCGACGACACTGCCTGGCATATCAGCACTTCCTTCTACAACATCACTTCCTTCGATACCGTCGACAGGTTTGAATCTCTCGATCGATCTGAACAACATTGTAGGTTCGACGTCCATTTCACAGATCGGAAACCCAATTGCAAAGTTCGTCAAATGCGTAACGATCGCGAATATTGGCTGGCCGCTTCCGACCTTTGAGACCGAGTGTCCGCAGGGTGCCGGCACAGGAACGGGCACAGGTACCGGTACTGGCACGGGAACCGGCACAGGCACAGGCACCGGATCGGGCACAGGGACAGGAACCGGAGGTGGTTCTGGGACGGGGACAGGTACTGGAACCGGTACGGGAACGGGAGGCGGCGGCCCGCTTGGTGTGACTGAGACAGCGCCGCCGACCGGAACCACGCAGCCGCCGGTCGCCACGCCGATCGCCATTCCGGAGACGCCTGGAGTACCGTCAACGGGAGCAGGGGACCCATACACTTTGGCCACCCTCATCCTCTCCTTCGCGCTGGCACTTATGGGATCGCTGATACTGATGCGTCGCGCATAAAAAATCATGCAACGGAGCGATGAAGCGCCACCGGCGCTTTTTTGTTTTGTGCCTTTCGCCGAGATGACAGCTGCATGAAAATGCAGTTCATCGGTCATTCACCGGACATCGAACATTCTTACCGTCTTCGCGCAGATGCGCCTTTGGCGGATCCGCGTACGAGAGAGGTCGATACTGTCGTATCACAGAACATATCAGTGGCGACAGAGAATTATTAGTGAGCGTCTAAAAGAAAAAGAGATCGAACTATGCAAAATACGATCTATGCAAAGACAGCGGCCATAGCGACGGCGATCGCGCTTTCGGTCGGAATGCTTGGTATCGCCACACCGGTGCTCGCTGACATGAACTCGAGCTCCATTACCATTTCGGTGACGAACCAGGGTTCCATCGACAACACGACATCGGCTCGCGCCCACACAGGCGCGAACGTCGCTGGCGGCAGCACAGGCGGTGACGGCGCACGCGGAGGCGATGTCCTCGGCGGCGGCGGAGACAACAACAACGGCGGTGCTACAAGCGGTAACGGGGGCAACGGCGGCGACGGCGACGCAGGTGGATTCATTGAAACCGGCGACGCGATGGCTGACGCAGGTACCTTGAACACCCTCAACACCACGGATGTCGAGGTTGACCTCGGCGGCGATGACATGAACAGCTCAACGCTCGACCTCACGGTCGACAACGATGATGTGGACAACGTCATTACGAGCGACACGCGCGCACGCGCACGCTCCGGCGACAACACCGCTGGCGGCAGCACGGGCGGCGACGGCGCACGAGCCGGCGACATTGACGGCGACGGTGGAGACAACAACAACGGCGGAGCGACATCGGGTGATGGCGGCGACGGCGGTGCTGGAGGTCTCGGAGGTGAAGTTGTCACGGGCGACAGCACGTCCAACTCGGGCGTGATCAACGTCCTCAACGCAGTTCTTCTGCGTGTCCGCCTCTAGGCGACCAATCGAAGACTGATCTCTTCGATGACCGAAGGTGGGGATGGCATCCATCCCCCCTTCTCATGAGATCTTCTTTCCCAAAAAAAGAGAGGAGATCTCAGAGAGGGTTTGGCGCAATTTTTATACACCTTTTACGAACTATATGTTGTCATCCAGTAGTTTCCGTTTTCTTGCGCTCACAGCGCTTCTTGCAGTTGGATTGTTGTGCGTCACGGTCGCGCTTTCTCCGAGCGTTTACGCCGAGGACGGCGTACCCGCCGCCAGCTCCACGGACCCTGTACTCGAGCTTTCTGCCGCTTCTTCATCCGACCCGGTCCAAGAGGTCGCCGTCGCTACGTCCACTGACGGGACCGGCGGCCAAGTTGGCGGCACGATAGTGACTGGGGATGCAACCGCCTCGACCACGATCGATAATGAGCTCAACAGCAACGTCACGAATAATGTCGACGAACCGGGAGAGACGAACTCTTCGACGATCACAGCGTCAACCACAAACGATGCGGAGCTCACCAGCCAAAGCACCACCACTGCGTCCACTGGCGAGAACCAAGCAAGCGGCGGGGAGTCCCTGGCCTCGATCGACACCGGGAACGCTGTTTCCACGGCGAATGTCATCAATCAGGTCAATACGAATATCTTCAACTCGGAAGGACTCATTCTTTTCCTTAACTTGCTCTTTGGAGGGGGTTTTGACCTGCGCGAGCACGATCTTTCGTTCTTCTTCGGTGCGCCCTCGAATGGCGAATGTACGCTCCTGACGTGCCTCAATTCGAGCGAATTTAATGTCATCAATACCAACACCGCGACGGTAACGAATGCGGTCTCGGTCAACGCTGCCACTGGCCAGAACATAGCGACATCGACAGGTGATGGGGGTGCCGAGATCGCAACGGGCGATGCGTACGCTGCCGCGAACGTCCTGAACCTCGTCAACACGAATCTCATCAATGCACGCTATCTTCTCTTGGCGCTCAACAACTTCGGTGACATGAACGGACACATCATTTTCCCCGCGGCGGATTTCTTCACAAGTCTTCTCTCGCATGGCGGAGTTCTGCCCGACCTGAATTCCAGCACGTACGATGTTCAGGCGAACAACTCGGTCGGCTTCACAGGCACGACGACAGCTACCGCGGAGACCGGCATGAATATAGCATCGTCGACGCTGGATACCTCAACGACTACGGCGACGACGACGGCGAGCGGCTCGGGAGAGATCACGACCGGGGACGCGTTCGCAGCCGCAAACACCTTCACGCAGGCAAACTCGACCCAGATCGGTGGTACATCGATATTTTTCCTCTTCCGTGTGTTCGGAAACTGGACAGGTGAGGTGCTGGGTCTCCCGCAGGGGCTCGTCGCAACGACGACGCCGCTCGGGTTGCTTCTTGTGAGTGACGTCGGCGCAGATACGAACCGACTGATCGGCGAATACAATTCATCTGCCTTCCTTGCGACCTCGACCAACACTGCAGTCGTCGAGAATAACGTTGATGTGACAGCAACGACAGGCGAGAACACGGCTCTGACCGAACATGGGACATCGACGGTCGAGACCGGCGATGCGTACGCCGTTGCTAACGTGCTCAATCTCATAAACACGAACGTCGTAGGAGGCAACTGGCTATTCGCGATATTCAATATCTTCGGCGATTGGAACGGTCATGTGTCCTTTGGCGACATACCGGGACCGAATGCGCTTGAAGAGATCGATGAAGTCGTTGTCGTGGTTCCTACAGGGGGCGGTGGGGGTGGCGGTCCTGTCGGTCTCTTCAACGCCTTCCCGACGAATTCCGCACCGCCGCAAGTGTCCATTGAAAAGACCACCGGTGTGCAGACGACCTCAGCGCCCGCAAGTATTGATTACAAGGTCGTTGTCTTCAATGAAAAAAATGCCGGTTCGGTATCGAATGCGGTGCTCACGGACACGCTCTATGACCCGAGTGGAGTCGCGATTTTTACCAATTCGTGGGATCTCCAGACGCTCGCGCCGGGGGATCAGATCACGCTAACGTACACGATCCAGTACGCTGCAAGCACGACGCCTGGCACGTACCGCAATGTGTCGCGAGTTACAGGTACTGTCGGCGGACAGGCAATGAAGCCTGTCGAGGAAGCCGTTTCTGTCGTCATTAGCGGAAACGGCACTACGCCGCAGATACCGAATACGGGCTCCGAAGCGTCGGCGAGCTGCAGCGTGCTGCTAACAACGCACCTTCGGCCTGGGCGTGGCAACAATGCGAGCGATGTCTCTAAGCTGCAAGCGTTCCTGGCAAAAGATCCGTCCGTATATCCGCAGGGCCTTGTCACAGGTTTCTTCGGGCCAATGACGACTGCTGCGGTCCGTGCATTCCAGCTTAAGCACGCAGCGGAAATTTTGGCCCCCCTCGGACTTACGCGACCGACTGGCTTGGTGTACGGGTCTACTCTCAGAAAGATCAACGAACTCCACTGCGGAGGTATGACGGTGCAGACCACTACATCCGCTACCACGAACGTGACGATCACGACCCTTACGCAAGAAGTCGAGCGGCTCACGGAACGTCTCCGCAGTTTGCGTGCTGAAAGAGGCTTATGACATTAGGGGTCGTCCTCATCCTTGCCCTTTTTCCGGTGATCTCGCACGGATTGGTGACCCATGTGCATGTCTATAACTCGACGGGTGGAATGACCGTGGGCAGCGGCGCCTCTGCCGTGAGCACCTCGAGCTCGTCGGCCGAAGTGCGCACCGTGATACGCGGCGGAAGTGCGAGCGTTCAAGTTACGACGGAGGAAAATGGGGTGCGTCGAAGTGAAAGAACGATCGTTGAGACGCCAGTTTCGAACCAAACTGTGATAACGGTCGGGAGTTCAACACAGACGAGTACGGATGCGAGTCGTGAGCGCCGCTCGGTGCGTAGCATGTCCACTACGTCGGCTAATGTTCACGCGACCCATGCGGCGACAGAAGCCGCAATGTCTTCAAATGCTTCAACCTCGTCATCGACGCCCACCGATAATACGCCGAACATATTCATCACATTCATTAAAAATCTCATCGAGAATGTGCTCGACCATATCTCCATACTTGTGTCACTCGTAGCGGCTCGGTGACCGTGTTACAACAGGCGCATGCATGTGCGTGTCTTGTTTTCCGGCGTATTTATTATAGCGTTCAGCGTTATCAGTCTCGCGCTTTACTCGATAGCGATCGCGTCAGATCGGAGTGACCGCCCTTCACGAATCGAGGGTCAGTACATTGTCGTCCTGAAGGATTCAGTTGATGATGTTGCTCGAGTTGAGGAAGACTTACTCGTGCGCGGTCGCGCCGAACGGCTCCACTCGTATCGCTCTGCCATACGCGGATTCTCAGCCCGCATGGGCCCCGAAGGGGCTGTAGCACTCGCAGCTGACCCTCGCGTGCTTTTTGTGAGTCAGGACCACGTGGTCTCGATAGAGCGCCGTCGGGATAGAAAATCGACTCCGCCTCCCGCTCCAACTCCACCGTCTCCCGTACCCCCAACACCTGCGCCAAAGCCTACGCCACAGCCGCCTCCTCCTCCGAGCACGCAAACGCTCCCGACGGGGATAGAGCGCATTGACGCGAACAATAAACAGAACACCGGTTCTGGTGTCCACATTGCGGTACTCGACACCGGAATCGCGCTCACTCATCCTGATCTGGTGAACAACATCGTCGGCGGCAAGAACTGTTCCGCCGGGGGTAGCTACGAAGATGGAAATGGGCACGGGACGCACGTTGCTGGCACTATCGCAGCTTCAAACAACGCACTGGGCGTTGTCGGCGTGGCACCTTCTGCAAAGCTCTGGGCGGTCAAGGTACTGGACGACTCCGGCTCAGGTTCCTGGTCTTCCGTTATCTGCGGTCTCGACTTTGTCGCGAGCAGGGCACCCGCGAACGGTGGCCCAATTCGAATCGCAAACTTGAGCCTTGGAGGGAGCGGCACATCCGACAATGACTGCGGACTTAAGAATAGCGATGCGCTCCACAGAGCCGTTTGTAGTGCTCGTGATGCAGGTGTAACGATCGTTGTGGCTGCCGGCAACAGCGGCGCAAATACGAGCGGCTACGTGCCGGCGTCGTATGACGACGCCGTGATCACCGTTTCGGCGCTTACGGATACGGATGGAAAGGTTGGCGGTCTCGGAAATGGCACGGGTTATGGAGCCGACGACACGTTCTCCTCCTTCAGCAACTGGGGAGATGCGGTAGACCTCGGCGCTCCAGGCGTAGGCATCAACTCTACGTGGCCGGGAGGCGGATATAAGACACTGAACGGGACGAGCATGGCGGCGCCGCATGCGGCGGGAGCAGCAGCTCTGTATCTTGCGATCAGTCCGACCGCTGCGTGGACAGAAGTACGCGATGTATTGCGCGCTCTTGGAGCGCGGACGGGGAGCGGTCACAGCGACCCATCCGGTCGGCACCCCGAACCCGTCTTGAACGTGAGTGCGCTCTAGGCGAGATGCGTGCGGCCCCAGGCGCGCATTGCGCGCACGATCGGCCGTAGGTCGCGACCTTTCTTGGTGAGGTGATAGTCCACGCGAGGATAGAACTCGGGCTTCGGTACGCGCACCACCAGGCCAGCCTCCTCAAGGTGCTTGAGCTTGCTGCAGATAGTGCGCGAGCTCACTCCCTTGAGCGAAAGCTCGAGATCCGTAAATCCTCGAGCCTTCTCGAGGAGATCGCGAATGATAAGCAGGCTGACGGTATCGCCGACAATATTCGCCGTCTGAGCGATCGGGCAATCGCGGCAGAGGACTTTGCGCTGGCGGGATGTTCTCAACATAGTGTTGATACGTGCCAAAAAAGGCTACACCGCCAACTCTACCATGCGCTATCCACACTTCATATGACTTTACTATGTAAAGTCATAGACTATAATGCATAGCTCTAACAACTCATACATATGTCTATGTCTACACCGCTCAACATCAAAGTCATTCTCGGCAGCACGCGTCCTGGCCGCTTTAGCGAATACCCCGGGGCGTGGATAGCCGAGATCGCGAGGGAGAAGGGAATAAATGTTGAAGTACTAGATCTCCGTGATTACGATATGCCTCTATTCAATGAAGCAGCGACCCCATCCTCAAAAACCGAACCGTATACGAACGAGGCTGTCGCTCGGTGGACAAAAAAGATCGCAGAGGCGGACGCATACATCATGGTCACGCCCGAATATAACCGAGGTCCTTCGGGCGTCTTAAAGAACGCGCTCGATTGGGTCTACCCCGAATGGAATAATAAAGCCGTTGCATTCGTTTCGTACGGCACTGTCGGCGGAGCACGTGCTGTTGAAGCGCTGCGCATTTCTGCGATAGAAATGCAAATGGCGCCGATCCGCAGCAGTGTTAATATTTTTGCGCATTGGAACCTGAGAGAGGCGGACGGATCCCTCAAGCCTGGCGCCCTCGATCCGTTCAAAAAGGGTGCGGAGAATATGGTGGATCAGCTTGTGTGGTGGGCAGAGGCTCTCAGAGCTGCGCGCGCGGCGTGATATAGTATTTATCCATTACATATTTCATCTAATACGTATGGCGACCAAACAGGTAACAATTTATTCGACACCAACATGCCACTTCTGCCATATGGCGAAGGACTTTTTCGATGCCAATAAAGTAAAATATACCGACTACAACGTCGCGACCGATCTTGAGAAGCGAAAGGAAATGGTGGAGAAGAGCGGCCAGATGGGCGTGCCCGTCATCACGATAGGCAAGGAGACCATCGTCGGCTTTGACGAAGGACGCCTCCGCGAGATTCTTGCCGTCTAGTTCTGCGCGCCGGGGGGTGTTAGAGTCTTTCCAAACCCCTCGTAGCTCAATGGATAGAGCAGTCCCGTCCTAAGGGAAAGATATGGGTTCGATTCCTGTCGAGGGGATATAATGGCGGGATGCCTCCAAACCAGGATCTGAAGGAGCTGCTGCGCCTCACCGAGGACAACAACCGCATGCTGCACAAGATGCGGCGCTCGGCGATGTGGGGCGGAATCATAAAGTTCGTGTTCTACATCGTCGTGCTTGTTCTCGCGCCGCTATGGCTGTATTCCACCTATCTTGCGCCGATCGTCGAGCAAATGACCGCGACGTATAAAGAAATGCAGGGTACCGGCGCCCAAGCGCAGATGCAATTCGCGGATTTTCAAGCGCTCTTGAAGCAGCTTCAAGAAAGATTTTCCACAGGGAACTAACTTTGTTATAGTAGTGCTCGCGCTCCGCGCGTACGCCTGGATACGTTGTTTCCAGGCGGCACTCGAGGAAAACGTGATGCTCGCTCCCGTTTTGCCTCTCGTTTGCCTGGATAGCTCAGTTAGCAGAGCATTCCCCTGAAGAGGGAAGGGTCGTCAGTGCAAATCTGACTCCAGGCACAAAAAAAGAGCGGCCCCCGAAGGAGCCGCG
>Ga0196963_10001335_pt1 | contig 17068 bp, 14 predicted proteins | sample S1_5metaG_FD_148600 | JGI IMG/M metagenome (GOLD analysis project Ga0196963, IMG submission 148600) | Soil microbial communities from Anza Borrego desert, Southern California, United States - S1_5 | ecosystem: Environmental > Terrestrial > Soil > Desert | place: USA: California | collected... | reverse complement strand
TGATCGGCGGGACGCTGGTCGTGTTGCTGGTGCGCGATGGGCCGTACGTCGCGCCGACCGCGCCGTTCGATCCGCATGCGATCCGGCGCGTGCTTGCGAGCCGCGGCGCGAGACTCGCGACGCTCGGCTATCTCGGTCACATGTGGGAGCTCTATGCGATGTGGACCTGGGTCGCGGTCTTCGCAACGGCGAGCCTGTCGGCATCAGGGGTGGCTGGCGCGGCAATGGCCGGATCGCTCGCGGCGTTTCTGGCGATCGGCAGTGGCGCCGCCGGTTGTGCGCTCGCCGGCTACGCGGCCGATCGCATAGGCCGCGCCCGCGTCGCGATGTGGGCGATGCTCGTCAGTGCGGCGTGCGCGGCGTTGACCGTGCCGGTGTATGGCCGGGCCCCTGTCCTGCTCTACGGTTTGATCATGGTATGGGGGTTCTCGGTCGTCGCCGACTCCGCGCAGTTCTCGGCGCTGGTCAGCGAACATGCGCCGCGAGACCACGTCGGTACGGCGCTGACCTTGCAAACCTGCATTGGTTTTCTGCTGACCATGGTTACGATTGAGTTGCTGCCGAAGGTCGCCGACGCGACCAGCTGGCGATGGGCGTCGCTGGTGCTCGTCCCCGGTCCATTGCTCGGCGCCTACGCGATGTTCCGCATGCGGCGGCCTGACACCGTGACGACCTGACCTATGCAGTTACCGTTCGACAAACGCACGCTTCCCAACGGCCTCGACGTGATCGTTCATGAAGATCACCAATTGCCGATGGTGGCAGTGAACATCTGGTATCACGTCGGCTCGAAGAACGAGCGCCCTGGGCGTACCGGCTTCGCCCATCTCTTCGAGCACCTGATGTTCGAGGGTTCCGAGCATCATGACCGCGGCTACTTTCCACCGCTGCAGCGCGCCGGCGGTCAGCTCAACGGATCGACCAATGCGGACCGGACAAATTATTGGGAGGTGGTGCCGACCGGTGCGCTGGAGCTCGCGCTGTGGATGGAGTCCGACAGGATGGGCTACCTGGTGCCGGCGTTGACCCAGCACAAGTTCGACAATCAGCGCGACGTCGTGTTGAACGAGCGGCGGCAGAACTACGAGAACCGGCCGTACGGCCTCGCCGGCATCGCCTTGTCGGGTGCGATGTTCCCGCCGGAGCATCCGTATCACTGGCCGACCATCGGGTTTGCCGACGATCTCCGCGCCGCCACCATCGATCTGGTGCGCGACTTTTTTCAGACCTACTACCATCCGGCTAATGCGTCGTTGTCGATTGCCGGCGATGTCGAAACCGAACAGGCGTTCGATCTTGCCGCGCGATATTTCGGCGACCTGCCGGCCGGCCCCGCGGTGCATCCGATTACCGCGACAGCCACGCTCGAACACAGCGCGAATTTACTGTTGGAGGACCGCGTCGAGCTGCCGCGTTTATATGTGAGCTGGCACTCGCCGGCGATGTTCGGCGCCGGCGACGCCGAGCTCGATATCGCTGCCGACGTCCTGACGCACGGAAAAACGTCGCGCCTCTACAAGACGCTGGTCTACGAGCGGCGGATTGCCACCGACGTGTCTGCGTACCAGCATTCGCGCGAGATTGCCGGCTTGTTCCAGATTGCCTGCACCGCGGCGGCCGGTGTCACCTTGTCCGAACTGCACACGGCGATTGTCAGCGCCGTGGCGGAGCTGGCAGCCACCGGTCCGACCGCCTCCGAGCTCGAACGCGGCGTCGCGCAAACCGAGGCCCAGTTTATTTATCGTCTCCAGACGATTGGCGGATTTGGCGGCAAGGGCGATCAGCTGAATGCCTATAACGTCTTCGCCGGCGACCCGGCGTACTTCGCGCGGGATCGGCAGCGCTATTTCGACGTGACGAGTGCGGCGACTGCCGCTGCAGTATCCAGGTATCTCGTTGGCGCGCCGGCGGTCACTCTCAGCGTGGTGCCGAAAGGCAAGCGTGAGCTCGCGCTGCCGGACGCCGTTGAGGTGCAGGTGTCATGAGCACCGTCGATCGCAGCCGGCTGCCGATCCCGGGGCCGGATCGCGAATTTCGATTTCCAACCATCGCTCACCGCACACTGGGCAACGGACTGCGGTTGCGCGCCGTCCGGCACCGGTCGGTACCCATCGTCGCCATGGTAGTGCTCATCCCCGGCGGGTCTGCCGCCGATCCGCCGTCGGCCCACGGGCTCGTCTCGATGACCACGGGGCTCCTCGATGAAGGCAGCCGCGGCCAGTCGGCGCTCGACATCGCCGATCGCATCGCGCGCATCGGCGGCGAGCTCGAGCTCGACACCGGGCTCGATGCCGTCACCGTCGGCCTCACCACGCTCGATCGGTTTTTCGACGCCGGCCTCGCGCTGATGCGCGATGTCATCGTCGAACCCAACCTCGCCAACGACGACTTCAACCGGATCCGCAATCTGCGCCTGGAGCGGTTGAAGCAGATGCGCGATCACGCCGGCGCGCTGGCGGAACGCGCGTTTGCGAAAGTGATCTACGGCGATCATCCCTACGGACATCTGTCGCTCGGCGCCGAAGAGTCGATTACGTCGATGAATCTCGACGCGGTTCGCGCGATGCACGGCGCCATGTTCACGCCCGCAGGTTCGACGCTGGTGATCGTCGGCGATCGCCGTGAGGAAGAGCTTCTCGATCACGCGGCGGCCGTGTTCGAGTCGTGGCGCGCGACGGCGTCGCCGCTGACGATCGATCGCGAGGCCGCCGACGCCGAGCCGCCGGCGAGGCCGGCCGTCAAACTCGGCGTGGTCCACCGGGCGGCGGCCGCGCAATCGGAGCTGCGCATCGGCCACACCTGCGCGCGCCGCTCGACTCCGGACTACCACGCGCTGTTGATTCTCAACACGATTCTTGGCGGCGATTTCGTGAGCCGTCTGAACCTGAACTTGCGCGAGCAAAAAGGCTATACCTACGGCGTTCGCACCGGGTTCAGTCTCCGACGCGGGGTCGGTCCGTTCGTGACGCAAACCAGCGTCGGCACCGACGTGACCGGCGCGGCCATTCAGGAAACGCTTGCGGAGATTGCGGCGATTCGCGACGCGCGTCCCGCGACCGCGGAAGAAGTGGCCGGCGCGTTCGCGACGATGAGCAAGGGCTATCCGCGCGGCTTCGAAACCGCCGGACAAGTTGCGCGTGCCGTCGCCCAGCTCGCGCTGCACGACCTGCCGGATACTTACTTCGAAGAGTTCGTGCCGCGCCTCGCACAAGTCACCACCGCCGACATCACGAATGTGGCGCGCAAGTACCTCGATCCCGCGAGAATGACGACGTTGATCGTGGGCGATTTGGATAAGATCCACGAATCGTTGCCGGCGCTTGGGCTGGGCCCGCACACGGTACTGACACCGACAATTTGAACGTTTTGCTCAATTCAGAGTGAAAGCCATCCGCTTCCATGCGCATGGAGGACCTGATGTCCTCCGCTACGAAGATGCCCCGGATCCGGTTGCCGGGCCTGGCGAGGCGCTGGTGCGGGTGCGCGCGTGCGCGCTCAATCATCTCGACCTGTGGCAGCGCCGCGGCATGGAGCGCGTACAAATTCCCTTTCCGCACATTTCAGGAGCGGACGTCGCCGGCGAAGTGATCTCCACTCCCAACGGCGAATTCGCACCGGGCCGCCGCGTCATGCTCCAACCGGGCATCTCCTGTGCGCGGTGCGCGGCGTGCCTTGACGGACGCGACAACGAGTGCGCGAATTACGACGTGCTCGGATCGCGGAGCGACGGCGGATACGCGGAAATGGTCAAGGTGCCGGTCCAGAACCTGATTGCGATTCCCGACGCCATCGGTTTCGTCGAAGCGGCGGCGTTCCCGCTGACGTTTCTCACCGCGTGGCACATGCTGATCACGCGTGCGAAATTACGCGGCGGTGAAGACGTGCTGGTGCTCGGCGCCGGCAGCGGCGTCGGTCAGGCCGCGATTCAGATCGCCTGGCGGCACGGCGCCCGCGTCTTTGCAACGGCCGGCACTGACGAAAAGCTTGCAAAGGCGCGGCAGCTGGGCGCCTACGAAGTGATCAATCACACGACGCAGGATCTGCCAGCCAAGGTTCGTGAGTTTACGGGCGGGCGCGGCGTCGACGTCGTGATTGAACACGTTGGCACGGCGACGTGGGAGCGGAGCTTGCGCAGCCTCTGCCGCGGCGGCCGGCTGGTCACCTGCGGTGCGACCACAGGCCACGACGCCGCCATCGATCTGCGGGTCCTGTTCGTTCGGCAATTGTCGTTGCTCGGGTCCTACATGGGCCGCAAGGCCGAGCTGCTGCGCGCCGCGCAGTTCTTCTTCGCCGGTGAATTGCGGCCGGTCGTCGACCGGACGCTGCCGCTGGCCGATGCCGCAGAAGCGCATCGCCGCCTCGAATCACGCGAGCAATTCGGAAAAATCGTCCTCGTCGCTTGACGTATCATTCGGGTGGGTCCTCCCATGGACATCAAGCGTCCGCCACGTCCATCCGGCTTTGCCAACCGCGTCTTCAGCCTCGTCGGCATTGTCGGGCTGTTCGCCGCAATCGTGGCGGGAGCCGCCGTGTGGTTGATCCTGACCGACCCCGTGACGGTGGCAGAGTCCGTCGACTCGGGTGAGGTGACGCCGCTGGTGCAATCACTGGCGGGGTCGATTTACGACGCGCTGGTTCGACTGCTTCGCTACCTGTAGACCGCCGTCGAGAGGCCGCCACGTTAGTGGGCAGGTCGATCGCGCCCGGCCGTCGTCCCGCGTTCCCGTCCTTACAACCGTGTCGCGAGAAATTTCCCGAGGTACCAGCCGTCGAGATATTTGAACGGGGCAACGCCTGTCGAATAATGACCGCAGGGCAGCACGCGAACCTGCAGCGGATATCCCCGCCGGCGAATCTCGTTGATCAACTGCAACGACAGGTCGACCGGGAACGTCAGGTCGTACTTCGCGTAGACCATCAGCGTCTGCTTGTCGCGCAAGCGATCGACGTATGACCACGGGCTGATTGGCCGCCACAACTCGCGCAATTGTTCGATGTCGACGTGGCCATCCAGACCGGCGCGGACGTGCTCGGTTGACAGCCCTCGCCACACCACATCGCCGAAATACGGCGACACGTGATTGAGTGCCTGTGCTTTGACGAGCGGTTCGTGACACGTCGTCAGATACGACAGACACGACCCGAGGCTGGTGCCGAGCAGGCCGAGACGGTCGTAGCCCTGATCGCGCAGCCACCAGAGCGCCAGCCGCACGTCGCGCACCGCCTGCCGGCATACCTGCAGCGTGCGGACGATGTTGGAGCTGACGATGTAGTCGGCGCGGGTGAGTTCCGGCGGCATGCGCGCATCGTGATACGGCAGGCTGATGCGCAGCGACGCGATGCCAAGCTTCGCGAGCAGTTTGCAGAGCCCGATGTGGCCGTCAGGGTCGGAGTTCCACTGCGCGAGGACGACGACCGCCCGGCGAGGCGATCCCGGTCGTGCTTTTCTGATCGGTCTTGCGGGAAAGTAGCGGCAGATGACTGTGTTGTTCTCCGGGTGCGGCGTGGCCAGGCCGCTCGTAAACGTCAGCAGGCCTTCCTCGCCCTGAGCGCGTAGTGTTTCAGGCGATTTGGTGAAGTGGTAGCGCGCCGGTTCGGGCGTGAAGAATGCGTCGGTGTCCTTCATGACGCCGTCCACCCACGCTTTGACTAGCGGACCGGGGTCGGCCGCCGGGGTTCCGCCAAACTCATCGAGCCAGTCCGCGCCCCAGTCGAAGGGACGCACCTTGCGTTCGTGCTGGCTGACCGCGGCGAGCTCCTGCTCCCAGCGATGGAAGTAATTCCGAACGGATCGAAGCATGGATACGGAACCGACGTTCAGGACGTCGCGGCGATCGCCTCCACCGCAAGCGCCGCCTGCACCAGCGCCGGGGTTCGCCCTTTGTGGCCGACCAGCTGCGCGCCGATCGGCAGGCCGCCCGGTGTGCGCCCGCACGGTAATGAAATCGCCGGATGACCGGACAGGTTGAATGGTTGCGTGCAGCGCAGCATCAACGCGCGAACGGCTTCAGGCCCGCCCTTGACGGGCATGGTCGCCGCGCCGATCGGCGGCGCCGGAATGGCCAGCGACGGCAGCATCAGGACATCGACGCCGGCCAGGGCCCGCTCGACCTCGGCGGTGATCACGGCCTTGCCGCGCACAGCGCGGATGTAATCCTCGGCGAGCACGTAGCGCGCCATTTCGAACCGCAGCCTGACCGGGCGCGTGTAGTCGTTCGGACGCGAATCGAGCGTGCGCGCGTGATATTCAGCGCCGTCGCCGAATACCAGATGCAGGTAGATCGCCGCCATGTCGGCGGCATGGGGCAGCGTCACGTCCGTGACTCGGGCGCCGCGGCTGCGGAGCCGCTCGATTGTCGACAGGATCGCGTTCTCGACGTCCGTGTCGATACGCTCGAAGAAATAGCCGCCGAGCACGCCGATCCGGAGCTCGCCGATCGCGCGTGGTTCCAGGGAATCGCCGATCTGTTCCATCTCGGGCTGCATGGCGTTGTACAGCAACCACGCGTCCGCGACACTCGCCGCGAGCGGGCCTACGTGATCGAGCTGGCGGCTCAACGGCACTACGCCCGACGCGGAAACCCGGCCCCATTCGGGCTTGAGGCCGACGATCCCGCACGCCGCAGCGGGAATGCGAATCGAGCCGCCGGTGTCGGTGCCGACAGTCCCCAGACACATGCCAGTGGCCACGGCAACTGCGGAACCGCCGCTCGATCCTCCTGGTGAACGCGTTGGATCGTGCGGGTTGCGCACAGGTCCGTAGCCGGAATCGTCGCTGGTTGTGCCAAAGGCGAACTCGTGCAGGTTGGTCTTGCCCACGAACACCGCGCCGGCCTCGCGCAGCCGTCTGGTGACGACCGCGTCTCGGTCGGCGACGTGATCTCTGCGGACCAATGAACCGGCGGTGGTGGGTACTCCTTGCTGGTCGATCAGATCCTTGAGCGAAAGCGGAATGCCGTGAAGCGGGCCGATGCGACGGCCGGCGGCGATGTCCTTGTCGATGCGCCGCGCCTCAGCCAGCGCCTGGTCGCCGGTGACGGTGATGAACGCGTTCAGTTGCGGGTTGAGCTCCGCGATCCTGGCCAGGCACCTCTCGGTTAACTGTTCGGAGGTCGCTTCGCCGCGCGCCAGCCGTGCCGACGCTTCGCTGACGGTGATCACGTGCGCGGCTTGTCCTGTGTGCGATCGTCGGGGTCGAACGGTGTGGACGCATCGGCGTTGTCGTTCCAGTCGGCGGCGCGCAGACGTTCGGTCGCCTGCGCCAGACCCTCGAGCATCGGAATCAGTTCCGGCAGGCCGCGCTGTTCAGCGTCGGCCCGGGCGTGTGCCAGCCATTCTGTAATCGTCATGTCGTTCACTACTATCGTATCGCCGTTGGTTCGAATCAGCACGCCGCGCGGCGCCAGCAACGCTTCGACCTTCATGCGCAGCCCCGACGCGTCCGGCAACACGATGACGTCGAACGGCCCTCGCAGCTTGTGCAGGAAGCGCGCGGGGTCGCCGACGATGACGCTGACCTGCGTATCGAAACCGGCGGCTGCAAACCGGCGTCGCGCCACCGCCGCCTTGTCCGCATCCGCCTCCATCGTCAACAACATGTCCCCGCCGCGCAGCTGCTTGGCCAACGCGATCGTCTTGTCTCCGGTGCCAGTACCGATTTCCAGAATTCGCATGAGTGGCGATCTGCGAGAAGCATCGTAAGCTGGAACGGTGCGGCACACGAAAATCGTAGCGACCCTCGGTCCGGCTTCAAAAGATCCCGCGCCGCTGATCGCCGCCGGCGTCGACGTGTTCCGGCTCAACTTTTCTCACGGCACGCACGCCGATCACGCGGAGCGGTTTCACCATGTTCGCCAATCGGCGGAGCGAGCCGGACGGCACATCGCGGTGCTGCAGGATCTCAGCGGCCCAAAGATTCGGACCGGTCGGCTCGAAGGCGGCCGTCCGATTCCGCTTCTCGCCGGCGATCGCCTGACGATTGCCATTGGCGACGAGGTCGGCGGGCCCGGCCGCGTCTACACCTCCTACGGCGAGCTCGCCTTGAAGGTCTCGAAGGGCGATCGCCTGTTACTCGACGATGGCAAGGTGGAGCTTGAGGTCGAAAGGACGTCAGGCGAAGAGATTCACACAGTGGTTGTCGAAGGCGGCGAATTGGGCGAGCACAAGGGCATCAACGCGCCCCGGGTACCGCTGCGGTCCGACATCACCGAAAAGGATCAACGCGACCTGCAGTTCGGCTTGGCGCTGGGCGTCGACATGGTCGCCCTCAGTTTCGTGCAGTCGGCCAACGATGTATCGCGGGCCCGGGACATCATGGTCGCTCAGGGGCGGCCCAAGGTGCCGATTGTCGCAAAGCTCGAGCGGCCGGAAGCCATCGATCGGCTCGATGAGATCCTCGAAGCGTCCGATGCCGTGATGGTTGCGCGCGGCGATCTCGGCCTGGAAATTCCCCTCGAGCGGGTACCGCGTGTCCAGAAAGAGATATTGCGGCAGGCGCGTGTTCGCGGTGTCCCGGTCATCGTCGCGACGCAGGTGCTGGAGTCGATGCGAACGGAACCGCGGCCGACACGTGCGGAGGCCAGCGATGCTGCGGGCGCGGTTGACGGCGGCGCCGATGCGATCATGCTCTCGGGGGAAACCGCCACCGGGCTGTATCCGATCCGCTCGGTCGAGGTGCTCGACGCGATCATTCGCGACGCCGAGTCGATGGCGCCGCTGCCGTTGCCGGCGCCGATTCAAGCGGCCGCCGATCACGTGAAGGCATTGAGCGAGGCCGCCGTGTCGTTGTCGCGGCGCGCCGGCGCGCACGCGATTGTCGCCGTGACGCGAGAAGGCCAGACGGCGCGACTGCTGTCCGCGGTTCGTCCGCAGGCGTTGATCGTCGCGGCTACCGACAAGCCTGAGATCGCGCGCTGCCTGAGCCTGTGGCATGGCGTCGTGCCGATGGTCTGTGACCTGTCTGGCGAAATCGAGCAGATGATCGCGCGCGTCGTTGAATCCGCCGTCAAACGCACGCACGCGCCGGAGAACGCGCCGATGGTCGTCGTCAATACGTCGGCGGACCTGGATCGCGGTTATTCGAACTTCGTCAGAATTCGACGAGCCTGAGAAATTGCTCAAGCGCGCCTGGCTAATTCGCCGGCCGGCGCGCGCTGAAATAGAACGCCATGCCGATCCCGATCAGCAATGCCGCCTGGCCGATGAGATTCGCCTCGTAATTGAGCACGTTGTCGGTGCCGGACGGCGGCACGAACACGAGCCCCATCGCGACGAGGGTGGCGAACATGCCGCAGCCGGCGATCAGCCACGCGCCGGCCCTGCCGCCAGGCAACATGATCGTGTTCTCATCCGCTGGCATCGATGCGTCAAGCCGGCGCAGGCGCAGGAACGCGGCAAACAAGTACACGTAAGGCAGGAAGTAGATCAGGATGGTCAGGTTGACCATGATGTCGTAGGCGTCCTGAATCGACGTCCGGCCGCCGCCCACCGACAGGAACACGCTGACAAGAAACAACGCCGACGTGGCGAGCCCCTGGATGATCAGGGCAACGTGCGGGGTTCGGTATCGCTCATGCAAGCGGGCGAATGCGGCAGGCATCGCGGCATCCACGCCCGCTGCAAATGGCACCCGTGCGGCACCCGCGATCCATGAGCTCGTGCCGGCGATCGATCCGATCACCAGCAGTAGCGCAATGAATCCGCCGATACCGCTATAGCCGAGCCTCGTGGTCACGAGGTCGACAGCGTCAGCGATGCCGCTGCGCTCGGCCATCTCGCTCGCCGGCACGGCCACCAGAATCGATGCCGAGCTCAGTATGTAGATTGCCGTCACGGCGATGCCCGACAACACGATGCTGCGCGGGATGGTTTTGCGCGGATTGTAAATCTCCTGTCCGACCATCGAGGAGATTTCGAATCCCGAGAACGCGAAACACAATGCCGACCAGAAGCTGATCGAGTCGAGCAAGTTGTCGCGCGGCCACAGTTCCGCCGGCGCGAACGAGGTGGCGCTGCCCAGTGTCATGAACGCAATCGCGCCGCAGGCAATCAGGATCAATGCCGGGATCCAGGTCGCGACGTTGCCGACGTGCTGCAGCCATTTGCCCGCGGAGAAGCCGAGGATGTTGAGGAACGTCGTCGCCCAGATCAGGCCCAGCACGAACACCACCGAATACAGCCGGTTCTCGGCGAGCTCGGGCGCACCGATCGGAATCAAGAGATTCGCGGCGGCGAACAACAACAGTGACGGAAAATAAAAGAGGTTGTTGACCCACATGCACCAGCCACAGATGAACCCGTGCGCCGGGCCGAACGCGCGCCGCGCCCACGCGTAAATACCGCCCTGTTGCGGGTGCCGGCTCGAGAGCTCGGCAAGCACCGCGGCGAGCGGCAGGAAGAACAGCAGGCATGCGAGGATCCAGAGCGTGATGGCCGGCGCGCCGATGCGCGCGCTCCGCGAGATCCAGCGGAGTCCGACGATCGCCACGATGTTCATCGCGACGACGTCCCAGAGCCGCAGCGAGGCGATGAGGGCCGGTACCTTCAGCTGGTTCATCCGGCAGGCATCTTACTAGAGCAGGGTGCGCTGACCTTTTTCTAATTCGAGCAGCGCGCGTTTGGTCGGCAGGCCGCCGCCGAACCCAGTCAGCGACCCGTTGGATCCGACGACGCGATGGCAGGGCACGACGATCGCAATCGGGTTCGCGCCGTTGGCGAGGCCGACGGCCCTCACCGCTTTCGGGTTGCCAATGCGGCGGGCAAGTTCGAGATAACTGATGGTGTGGCCGTACGGAATACGCGTCAGCTGCTGCCACACGCTGTTTTGAAACGGCGTGCCGTTGAGCGCCAGCCGCGTCGTGAACGCGGTACGGCGCCCGGCGAAATATTCGTCCAGCTCGCGGCGGATACCGCTGAGAAGGCCCTTCGTATCCGGCGTCCATCGCGCGTCGATCTCACGCGGGCGCGAGCCGTTGCCGAACGCGAGCACATGCAGGGCATCAGCATCGCCGGCCAGCAGCAACGGTCCCACCGGGCTGTCGTCGATGTGGGTGTAGACGAGCGCACTCATGCGGTAATCAGTAAAACATTAATCCGTGGATGACTGAAACCAGACGGCCTTCAGCTATCAGCTATCAGCTATCAGCGATCAGCGATCAGCTTCAGTCTTCAGTCCTATCTACCTATAATCCCCTGATGGCGGTGACTCTGGGATCGACACAGTTGCTTGCGTCCGGCAAGCTCAAAGGCCGCCGCGTCGGCATCGTCAGCAACCCGGCATCGGTCGACGCCCGGTATACGCACGTCACCGATGCGTTGACGCAGGCGCCGGATGTCACGCTCGGCGCCATCTTCGGCCCGCAGCACGGCTTCCGCTCCGACGTGCAGGACAACATGATCGAGACGCCGCACGCCAACGACTGCAGGCGCAAGGTGCCGGTGTTCTCGCTCTATAGCGAGACGCGCGAGCCGACGTCGGACATGCTGCGCCACATCGACGTGATGGTGATCGATCTGCAGGATATCGGCGCGCGGATCTACACCTACATCTACACGATGGCCAACTGCTTGCGCGCCTGCGCCAAGTACGGCATCGACGTGATCGTCTGCGATCGGCCGAATCCGATCGGCGGTGTCGACGTCGAAGGGCCGATGCTGGTGCCGGGCAACGAGTCGTTCGTCGGCCAGTTCCCGATTCCAATGCGTCACGGGATGACGATCGGCGAGCTCGCGAAGTTCTTCAACGAATACTTCGAGATCCACGCGCCGCTCGAGGTCATCCCGATGGACGGCTGGTCGCGCTCGATGTATTTCGATCAGACCGGTCTGCCGTTCGTGATGCCCTCGCCGAACATCCCGACGCTCGACAGCGCCATCGTCTACCCGGGCACGGTGCTGTTCGAGGGCACCAATGCCTCTGAAGGCCGCGGCACGACGCGGCCGTTCGAACTGGTGGGCGCGCCGTGGGTCGATGCGGAGGTGTTCGCGCAGAGGATGAACGCGCGGCAATTGCCTGGCGTGTACTTCCGCGCCGCGGTCTTCGAGCCGACGTTCCAGAAGCACGCGAAAAAAACCTGCGGCGGCTGCCAGATTCACGTGCTCGATCGCGCCGCGTTCAAGCCGGTGCTGACCGGCGTGGCGCTGATCGACGCGATCAGGGCTGCCGACCCCAAAGCATTCGCATGGCGGAAGCCGCCGTATGAATACGAGCACGACAAGGAGCCGATCGACATCCTCGCCGGCTCGCCGGCCCTCAGAATCGCCATCGATTCAGGGCAGACCGCTGAAGATCTGGCGGCAATCTGGGCCGAGGAGAGCAAGCCGTTCGAGAAGGTTCGCAACACCTACCTGATCTATTAGAATCTCGTCTGCCGTTTACCCCATGGCCATTGAGACGCAGATCCTCGACGTGACGCGTACGCAGTTAGTCCAGGCGCCGCCGGCCCGGGTGATGCAAGCGTTCTTCAACGACGCCGATCTGAAGGGATGGTGGCAGGTGTCGCGGGCCTTCGCGGTGCCGCGTCCACTGGCGCCCTATGCCATCGAATGGGAGTCGACCGACTTCAAGGACGAAGTGCTGGGGCGTCTTGGCGGCACCTTTCACGGCACGATCATCGACATTCGTCCGAACGCGGCGTTCTTCGTCGCCGATGCGTACTGGCAGGCGCCTGACGGCGAGCCCATCGGCCCGATGGCCCTCGAAGTTCACTGCCGTCCGCAAGGCAACGGGCGCCAGACGATGATCACGGTGCGGCAGAGCGGTGAGGGCGAGGGGCCGCGCTGGCAGCGCTATTTCGAGATCTTAGATCGCGGCTGGGAGGGGGCCCTCCACGAGATGAAGCAGTACATCGACCGCGAAATCGAGCGAACCAAAGTGTCGCGCGAGTCGCGCGCATGACACGTTCGACGCGGCAGTAGACCTCCGGCAATGCGAGAGATCTCCCGCCGCGGGTTCCTGTCGTCGACCGGCACCGCGTTAGCCGCCCTGCCGCTGGTCCGATCGGTCGATGCACTGGCGCAAGCCACCAATCCGGTGTTTCGACATGGCGTGGCGAGCGGCGACCCGCTGGCTGACCGCGTCGTGATCTGGACGCGCGTGACGCCGGTCAAGGAGCCTGGCGCTGAAAGCGTCGCGTGGATGGTGGCGCGGGACGAGGCGTTCACGAGCATCGTCGCGCAGGGTGGTGTCGTCACCAGCTCGACGCGCGACTATTGCGTGAAGGTCGACGTCGGGCCGCTGCGGCCCGGGACGACGTATTACTACCGCTTCGAATCGCGCAAGGAGCGTTCGGCCGTCGGCCGAATGAAAACGCTGCCGGTCACCAACGTGTCGCGGGTCCGGCTCGGCGTGGTGTCGTGCTCGAATCTGCCGCAGGGCTACTTCAACGCCTACGCGTGCCTGGCGGCGCGGTTGGATCTCGATGCCATCCTTCACCTCGGCGACTATCTCTACGAATACGCCAACGAACAGTACGGCGACGGCACGCGCTTCGGCCGCATCCCGTCGCCGAACAAGGAGATGGTGACGCTGCAGGAGTACCGCCAACGGCATGCGCAGTACAAGACCGATCCGGATCTGCAGGCCATCCACCAACAGCACGCCTTCATCGTCGTGTGGGACGACCACGAGTTCACCAACAACGCCTGGAAGGACGGCGCGCAGAACCATCAGGCGGGCGAGGGCGAGTGGGCGGCGCGGCGCAGCGCCGCGATGCAGGCGTACTTCGAGTGGATGCCGATTCGCGAGGACGCGCAGACGCGGCAGGACAAGATCTACCGGACCTTCCGTTTCGGCAACCTGGCGACGCTGATGATGCTCGATACGCGCGCCTTCGGCCGGGACCGCCAGGAGGCTCCTGAGGATACGGCGGCGATTGAATCGGTGGGCCGTCAGCTGCTGGGGGCCGAGCAGGAAGGCTGGCTTGCCGAGCAGCTCGTCACCGCGTCGCGCGAGAACGCCACCTGGACGCTGTTCGGCCAGCAGGTCATGTTCGCGCCGCAGACGCCGGCCGGCACGCGGGCCGGCAATCCGGACTCGTGGGATGGCTATCGCGGGGCGCGGACGCGCGTGTTCGACATGATCGAGCGCGCGAAGATCGACAACCTCGCGATCTTGACCGGTGACGTCCACAGCTCGTGGGCGTTCGATCTGCCGCGCGATCCGTTTGGCAGCTATGACAAGGCGACCGGCAAGGGCTCGCTCGGCGTCGAATTCGCCGGCACGTCCGTCAGCTCGCCGAGCAATCTGGGCCGTGGGCCGGATGGTCCGGCGCAGCTCGCCGCATTACACGCGGCGCGGCCGCATCTCCACTACGTCGACGGCCGTTACCGCGGCTACTTCATCGTTGACCTGACGCGCCAGCGTCTGCAGGCGGATTACTACGCACTGGCGACCATCGAAGAACGCTCGACCACCGAGCGGTTCGAAAAAGGGTTCGTCACCGAGGCCGGGCGCAACCACCTGACCGAAGCGGCGTCGCCCGCCTGACGCACCGTTTCCCCGCGTTCGGTGGCCTGCGGCCTCGGTGGCCCGACATATAATCCGAGGAAATCATGAATCGTACGGATACCTCGGATCCGAATTACTACCATCGGGTCGTCGACTGCCAGTGGGCGTGTCCCGCGCATACCAACGTGCCGGAATACATCCGGATGATCGCGCAGGGACGTTTCGATGACGCCTACATCCTCAATCGCGAGTCGAACGTGTTTCCGGGCATTCTCGGCCGCACCTGCGACCGCCCGTGCGAGCCGGCGTGCCGCCGCGGCCGCGTCGACGGCAAGCCCGTCGCCATCTGCCGCTTGAAGCGCGTCGCCGCCGATCACAAGGACGACATCCGCGATCGGCTCCCGCACATCCCGGCGACGAAGAACGGAAAGAAGGTGGCGCTCATCGGCGCGGGTCCTTCGTCATTGACGGTGGCGAACGATCTGATGCCGCTGGGATACCAATGCACCATCTTCGAGAAGGGGCCGCGCCCAGGCGGCCTGATGCGCGTCAACATTCCCGCGTTCCGCCTCCCCGAAGAAGTCCTCGACGAAGAGATCGGCTACATCGTCAACATGGGCGTCACGATGAAGTACAACGCGCCGGTGACGAGCCTGAAGCAGCTCGTCGACTCGAAAGAGTTCGACGCGATCTTCGTGGGCACAGGCGCGCCGAAGGGCAAGGAGCTGGACTTGCCGGGACGCCGCGACACCGATCAGATCTTCATCGGCATCGAATGGCTCGAGTCGATTCATTTCGGCCACATCAGCTCGATTGGCAAGCGCGTGCTGATCATCGGCGTCGGCAACACCGCGATGGACTGCTGCCGCTCGGCGAAGCGGCTCGGCGCGACCGACGTGAAAGTGATCTCGCGGCGCACCCGCAAGTATTTCAAGGCGTCGCCGTGGGAGCTCGAGGACGCCGAAGAAGAGCAGGTTGAAATCCTCGAAAACCTGTCGCCGGTGCGGTTCATCGTCGAGAACGGCACGCTGACGGGGATGGAATTCGACAAATTCACCTCGCGCGAGGAGAACGGCAAGTTCATCCAGGAGCCGGCCGGGCGCGTGACCTTGCCGTGCGACTCGGTGGTGCTGGCGATCGGGCAGGAGAATGCGTTTCCCTGGATCGAGCGCGACATGGGCGTCACGTTCGACGCCAAGTGGGACATGCCGGTGGTCGACAAGAAGACGTTCATGTCGTCCAAGCCGGGCGTGTTTTTCGGCGGCGACGCGGCGTTCGGCCCGGCGAACATCATCTGGGCGGTCGAGCACGGCCACCAGGCGGCGATTTCGATTCACCAGTACTGCCAGGGGCTCGACGTCAACGAGCGGCCGCCGCACGGCCTGACGCTGTCGAGCACGAAGATGGGCCTGCACGAGTGGGCCTACAGCAACAACTACGATCCAGTGCAGCGGCAGAAGATGAAGCACGTCGAGCTGCCGGTGCGCTTCTCGAAGATGACCGTCGAAGTCGAAGAGGGCTTCACGGCGGAGCAGACCCGGAACGAAGTCGAGCGCTGCCTCAATTGCGACGTGCAGACGCATTTCACCGATGCGCTGTGCATCGAGTGTGATGCCTGCATCGACATTTGCCCGACCGATTGCCTGACGATCGTTCCCAATGCCGACAGCGAGGCCGAGCTGCGGGCGATGACGCTGGCGCCGGCGATCAATCCCGACCAGCCGCTGTTCCACTCGCTGCCGCTGAAACAGACCGGCCGCTTGATGGTGAAGGACGAGAACGTCTGCCTGCATTGCGGGCTGTGCGCCGAACGCTGTCCGACCTACGCGTGGGACATGCGCAAGTCCGTGATCGAGCTGCCGCACGCGGGCACCGCATTCGTGCCGTTGGAGGCGGTCGGGCGGTAAGCCGAGGCTGCAGTCTGCAGCCGACAGCGACGAGTTTATGAACAAGGTCAACGATTTCGCATTCAAGATAGCGACCGCGAACGGCACCGGGTCGGCGAGCGCCAACGGCCTGATCATGCAGGCGATTTTCCGGATGGGCGTGCCGGTCACCGGCAAGAACGTGTTCCCCTCGAACATCCAGGGCCTGCCGACCTGGTACGAGATCCGCGTCAACAAGAACGGCTATACCGCGCGCACCCCGCACTTCGACATGATGCTGGCGCTGAACGCCGCCACCTACGCGAAAGACGTCGCCGAAGTGCGGCCCGGCGGGTATTTGTTCTACGACTCGAGCTGGCCGCTCGACGAGAAGTTGAAGCGCGCCGACATCACGTATCTCGGTGTGCCGCTCGCCGAGATGTGCAATGCGACGTTCAAGGGTGTGCGTGAACGCATCCTGATGAAGAACATCGCCTACGCCGGCGCGCTCGCGGCGCTGATCGGGATGGACACCGAGATCGTCGCGGCGCTGACCCGGGAAAAGTACGCAGCCAAGAAGGCGCTGCTCGACTCCAACGAGAAGGCGATCGCGCTCGGCTACGATTACGCCAAGGCCCACTTCGACTGCCCGCTGCCGATTCGTCTGGAGAAGATGGACGCGACGAAGGACAGCATCCTGATCGACGGCAACACCGCCGCGGCGCTCGGCGCCGTGTATGCGGGGGCGACCGTCGGT
>Ga0196963_10001334_pt1 | contig 17095 bp, 11 predicted proteins | sample S1_5metaG_FD_148600 | JGI IMG/M metagenome (GOLD analysis project Ga0196963, IMG submission 148600) | Soil microbial communities from Anza Borrego desert, Southern California, United States - S1_5 | ecosystem: Environmental > Terrestrial > Soil > Desert | place: USA: California | collected... | reverse complement strand
TTGGCTCATGATATTGCGCTTCTTGGCGCCGATCGCGCGGCGGATGCCGATCTCCTTTGTGCGCTCCGTGACAGAGACGAGCATGATGTTCATGATGCCGATGCCTGCGGCAACCAAAGCAATTGAGCTGATGACCGCGATGCCTATGCGGACGGTTTGGGTGAAACTTTGGAATTGGGCGATCATCGAGTCGTTCGAAAAGATCTCAAAGTCATCTTCCTTTCCGGGAGGGACTTTTCGCATCACGCGCATGATGCCGCGGACCTGCTCCACGGTGTCGTCGTAAACAGCCTGGTTCTCGGCTTGGACGAGGACGGAAACGCTCTGCCAACTGCGACCGTAGCGGGAGAGGCCGGTCGTGATCGGGATGATGGCGAAGTTCTCAGCGGCTGAGCCGAGGGTGGCGCCGCGCTTCTCAAGAACCCCAATCACAGTGTAGTTGATGCCCTGCAGCTTGATCTTTTCGCCGAGAGCATTGCCGAACGGAAAGATGGTTTTGACGAGATCAGCGCCGAGGACACAGACATCCGCGTTGCGGGCGACGTCCGATTCGCTGATGGCGCGGCCTTCCTCGACGTTCCAATTGCGGGCGGGGAAAGCGCCAGTATTCGCCCCGATGAGTTCGACGTTTGGGGGCGTGCGGCCCCATTTGGAAATGACTTCCATAGGCCAGAAGTCCACATGTGAGCCGACGGATTTGGCCATGGTGGCGCGCTCGCGGAGACGCTCGGCATCCACGTAAGTGATGTTTTTGCGGCGCCAGAACTTTTCGTAGCCATCAGGCCCGCCGAAATAGACGGCGGGGTTTTTGGAGATGGCAAAGGTGTGGCTGCCCATTTGGGCGAGTTCGCTCTCGATGTTGTTTTGAAGGACGCGCATGGCCGTCATCACGACGACGATGGAGAACACGCCCACAAGGACGCCAAGCAAGGTGAGGATGGAGCGAAGTTTGTGCGCGACGATGGAATCCATCGCCATGGCAAAACTTTCCTGGAACTCACCTTTGTTCATTCGTTGCGAAGGGCATCAACAGGGTTCATCCGAGCCGCGCGCCACGCAGGAAGGAAGCCTGAGATAACCCCGGTAAGAATCGAGACACCAAGAGCCACGCTGATGATGAGCGGGGAAAGGGTAGCTGGCATGAACTTGCGCATGAGCAGCGTGACCGGGAAAGCAATGGCGAGCGCCACGAGACCGCCAAACAGGCAGATGCTCGCGGCTTCACTGAGGAATTGGATGAGAATGCTCCGCTTCTTCGCGCCGATGGCTTTGCGGATGCCGATTTCCCGAGTTCGTTCTGCGACCGACACGAACATGATGTTCATGATGCCGATGCCGCCAACGAAGAGTGAGAGGCCGGTGATAAAGAGGCCCACAGTGGCGATCATTCCAGCGACGCGGTTGAACGTCTGGATGAACATCTCCTGTTGATTGATGGCAAAGTCATCTTCCTCGGCTGGCGCGAGGCGGCGGACGCGGCGCATGACGCCACGAACTTCCTCGCGCGTATCTTCCATCGATTCCATGGAAGGGGATTTGACCTGAATCTCCAGATCGGGAATTCGAGAGTAAAGGACCATCAATTGGCGCAGCGGGATGACGACCTGATTGTCCAGGTTGAATTGACCGAGGAAATTGCCTTGTTTGCCGAGAACGCCGATGACTTCGAAAGCGCGCCCGCCAATTTTGACCTGCTCACCGATAGGTGAGTGAATTCCGAAAACCTTCTCAGCAACAAAGGATCCGATCACGCAAACAGGGCGACCGCCCTCGACCTCGCCTGGCGTGAGGAAGCGGCCATCATCGACCGTAACCCCGCTGGTGAGCAGAAATTGATCGGTGGTGCCAACGACGCGGACGTTCGTGGAAGCGCGGTTCTTATAGCTCAACGGCTGCCACGTGCCATCGACCGCGGTGACAGCGGCAACTCCCGCGAGGTGCTTCTCCGCTTCCTTAAATTGATGAAAGCTGATGCGCTCGCGCTTCTGCATCTTGAGCCATTCAGCATGGGAATCAATGAACCAGGGGCGGCGATGCACGTAAAGAACATCACTGCCCATGGCGGAGATGCTGCCGGTGAACGCGCGGTTCAGGCCCTCGATGGCGGTGCCCATCAAGGTGACTGTGACGATCCCAATGACGATGCCGAGGGTTGTTAACCCGGAGCGGAGCTTGTTCGCAGCCAGGGCGGACCAGGAAATCTTCAGGCCTTCGATGAGGTCCGTGAAAAAGTTCATGGATCAGGAGGCGAGGGCAGGGGTGGAGCCGTGAGGCTTGCGGCCGCCGGACGCGGTGCGATTTTCCTGCACTTCATCGCTGGCAATTAGCCCGTCGCGGATGCGGATGATTCGCTTGGCGTGACGGGCGATGTCTTCCTCGTGGGTGACGACGATGATGGTGTTCCCGGCAAGCCAAAGCTCTTCGAAAAGAGCCATGATTTCTTCGCCGGTGCGCGAATCGAGGTTTCCGGTAGGCTCATCGGCCAGCAGGATGGAAGGTTTGTTGACGAGGGCGCGGGCGACGGCAACGCGCTGGCGCTGGCCGCCAGACATTTCATTGGGCTTGTGATGAATACGCTCGGCCAGGCCGACATTGGTCAATGCCTCCAGCGCAATTTGCCGGCGCTCGTCGCTGGGAATGCCTGAATAGACGAGAGGCAGCTCGACGTTGCGCAGAGCATCGGCGCGAGGCAAGAGGTTGAAGCTTTGGAAGACGAAACCGATCTCGCGATTGCGAATCTCGGCAAGTTCGTTGTCGTCCATCTCGCTGACGTTCGAATCCTTAAGGAAGAACTGGCCGGAGGTGGGCGTGTCCAGGCAGCCGAGCAGATTCATTAACGTGGACTTCCCGGAGCCGGAAGGCCCCATTAAGGCAACGTATTCGCCCTTTTCGATTTCGAGCGAGACATCCCGCAAGGCGTGGATGATTTCCGCGCCCATCTTGTAAGTGCGGGCGATGTTCTTGAGAGAGATGAGAGCCACGGGACCCCTTGGGTTAGGAGTTGGTGTTCTTCTTGGGATCTTTGCCTGGGGGCGGGCCTTTTTTGACGCGCTTGCCTTCCTCGAGTTCTTTGCTGATGGCTTTATAGCCGCCGGAAATGACTTCCTGCCCTTCGGTTAAGCCCTCCTTCACTTCGATGTAGGAATCGTCGCTGATGCCAACTTTAACTGGAGCCATCTTCGCTTTGTCGCCGTCCGGGAGGAACACAACTTCGAGCGGTTTCGGGCCGTCCTCTTTCTTTTTGCGATTGGCCTGCTGAGCTGGGGCCTCGTTCTCGGGAGGGCCATCGTGCTCCATCTTGGGTTTGGCGTCTTTGGGCAAACGGCTGGTCACGCATTGAATCGGAACCGTTAACGCGTTGGTGACGGAGCGCGTTTCAATTTCGGCCGTGACTGACATTCCCGGGCGGAAGTCTTCCTTTTCAGTGAGGCGAATGCGCACTTCGAATTTGACGGCTTCCTGAGCGGAAGTGTTGGAAGCGGCGGCTTGTGAGGAGACGCCGTAAGGTTGTTTGGAGGAGTTGGCGATTTCCGTGACGACGCCGTTGAACTTGCGATCAGCGAAAGCTTCAACCTCAAGTTTCGCGCGCTGGCCAAGCTTGAGCAACGTGAGATCCACTTCGCCGATGTCCACGCGCGCTTCCATTTCGTCGAGGGCGGCGATGGTCATGATTTCGGTGCCGGACATCATGGCGGTGCCCACAACGCGCTCACCGGCTTGCGAGCGCAGGCGGGTGACGGTCCCATTGATCGGGCTGACGATAGTGGTCTTGGCGAGATCATCCTCCGCGCGGGCGAGGCTGGCCTTGGCCTGGTCGCTTTGGTGAATGGATGTTTCGAAGCTGGCGCGGGCAACGTCCAGGTTCGTCTTTGCCTCGAGGAACTGAGAGTCGGAAATCAGGCGGTCTTTGTGGAGTTGCTCGTAGCGGCGAAACTCAAGTTCGGCTTTGTCCAGATTGGCTTTCGCCAAGGTGCGATTCGCCATGGCGGATTTGTAATTCGCCTCGGCGGAGTTGCGGCCTGCCAGGTAGTTGTCCGGCTTGATCTTCACGAGCAAGTCACCGCGCTTGACGGATTGGCCTTCTTTGACGGGGAGCGCGGTGATTTCGCCGCTGACTTCGGGTTGGATAACGACCTGGACCACAGGCTGGATCTTCCCGTTGGCGACGACGATTTCGGTGATGTCGCGGCGAGTGACTTTGTCCGTTTGGATGGTGATGATGACCTCCTTCTTGCGGAAGGCGGCGACAGTCACCAGGGCGATGACAGCAAGGGCGAGGGCAGTGAGCACCAATGCTTTGCGTCGTTTGCTCGTTTTGGTTTTGGCCATCTGTAGGGAATGACACCGCTGGCGGTGTCTTTGTTTCAGAAAGTTTGCGTTGCGGCTGTATTTGACCGAACAAGCCGCGCGAATGCACGAAATTTATGAGCCGCTTGATTACGGCGATACTAAGCAGCAAACACCATTATCATTGAAGTAAGGGAAGCTTTTAGCCTAAGGTGGGCGCATGGCTTGGCTTTGCGTGTTTGGTTTCCATAAATGGAATGGCTGTCACTGCACCGAATGCGCGCACGCCCGAGACCAGGACCACTATTTTTGGAGTGATTGCACGGAATGCCTCAGGTGCAAAACCAAGAGGGATGTCCAACACGATTGGAGCGCGAATTGTGAGCGGTGCGCGAACTGTTCAACAACGCGAGAACGCACCCATCAGTTTTCTGCATGCAAGTGCCTTCTTTGTGGAACTGAGGAGCATGCCTTCCTGGTTCATGGGGAAGGCACAAAGTGCCAGAACTGCGGCAAGAAGTGCTTTCCTGACTTTTATGAGTTTCTTTTGAGAAACCATGGACAACAAATGCCTCAGCAACGGCAGCGGCCCAGAACGGTGCTTGGGGATTATGACCAGAGCAAATACGCGCCAAGTGTGAGCGATTTCCTTCTAAACGCAGGGGAAGCTGGCCGGCAAGCGCTGCGCGAAAATTACGAAAAAGCAAAAGCTGCTTTTCTTGAGATTGCGTGAAGCCACTATTCACAGTGCTCTGCCATTCCGGTTTAGAGTCCCTGAGCGATATAATAAGGCGACCGCTGCGTAACGCATCGGCATCGGCACTTTAGGAGGATATTCTTAGTGGAGTTCGCCCATGCGGCCCAACTGGTAATCGCGAAATGCCTGCTGAATTTCCTCAGGAGTGTTCATCACGAACGGGCCATGCCCGACGATCGGCTCATTGATCGGCTCTCCACTCATCAGCAAACAGTGCGCATCGGAAGCGGCAGAGATTTGGATGTGCTCACCGTCCCGCGAGTAGATGATCAGATCCCTTTCCTTCGCTGACCCCGCTGCGTCGGTAACTAGCTCTCCCGATAAGACGAGCAGAGCTGTTGTGTGGCCATGAGCGAGCGGCAATTCGGCGGTTGATCCACCCGGAATCTTTGCATCCCAGAGGTTAATGGCGGTAAAGGTCCGGGCGGGGCCTCTCTTGCCTTCGAGCGCCCCGGCGATGACGCGAACTGCGCCTCCTGAGGGAAGTGTCACGCTGGGGATTTGAGCGTCGAGCAAGGTTTGATATCCGGGCTGTGCAGACTTATCGGCTGCTCGCAAGTTGATCCAGAGCTGGACCATTTGCATGGGGCCGCCTGCTTGAGTGAACTCCTCTGAGTGGAACTCCTCGTGAACGATCCCTGCGCCAGCGGTCATCCACTGCACATCTCCTGGGCCGATCTTGCCGCCTGCGCCTGTGGAATCCCTATGCTCAAGCTGACCCTGGTAAACGACCGTGACCGTTTCGAACCCTTTGTGCGGATGAGCGCCGACGCCCCGCCTCTCCCGCCCGGGCGGGAAGGAGTGCGGAGCGGCGTAATCGAGCAAAAGGAACGGGCTGAGTTCGCGGCCATGATCGTTGTAGTTAAGGACAGAACGCACGGGGAACCCATTCCCGACCCAGTGCATAGCTGAGCTGCGTTCGATGCGGACAATTGTTTTCATAAGGATTCTCCAGGAGATCGGCGCTGCGTTAGGATGCTGTCGTTGGTAGCCCGCACCCAGTTACTGGTTCAAACCTTCTTTGCGGTGGCGCGAAGGTAGCTATTGATAAGGCAGCGGTAGTTGGGCAAGTGGTTTGAGAAAAGCGCCCCGAGCCCCTCGACGTCGTTGCGCCAATCCCTATGCAGCTCGCACGCGACTCCGAACCAGGTCATTAGTTGAGCGCCAGCGGCCTGCATGCGAAACCACGCCGCGTCGCGTGTGGTTTTGTTGAACGTGCCAGATGCGTCGGTCACCACGAAAACTTCATAGCCCGCTTCGAGGGCGGAGAGCGCTGGGAAAGCGACGCAAACTTCCGTGACGATCCCCGCGATCAGCAGTTGCTTCTTTCCAGTGGCTTGAACTGCCTTCACGAAATCTTCGTTGTCCCAGGCGTTGATGTTGCCTGGACGCGCGATGAAAGGAGCTTCGGGGAACAGCTCCTTGAGTTCCGGGACGAGCGGCCCGTTCGGACCTTCTTCAAAACTGGTGGTCAGGATAGTGGGTAGCTTGAAGTATTTCGCGGCGTCAGCGAGCGCGAGAACGTTGTTTTTGAAATCGTCAGGGGAGAAATCCTGAACCAGGTTGGTCAGTCCGGTCTGATGGTCAACGAGCAGCACAGCGACATTGTTCTTGTCGAGGCGGTTGTATTTATAGGGAGTCATTAATGTGTTTTGGTTTTGGGGAACTTTATTGTTCCACGTGCAGGTGAGGTTAAGTTCGCCGGCCGTCGCCTAAAAATACTTTGAGGATTGGCTAAGCATACCGAAAGGGTATGCTGGCTGCGGCATGGAACTGCGACACCTGCGTTACTTTATTGCTGTTGCGGAGGAACAGAATGTCACCCGCGCGGCGGCACGGTTAAATGTTTCACAGCCGCCATTGAGCAGGCAAATTCGGGATCTTGAGCACGAGCTGGGTGTCGCCCTCTTTGAGCGGAGCCCCAAGTCACTGAACCTAACGGCTGCGGGGCGTGCGTTCCTGCCCGAGGTTCGATCAGCATTGCAGCGGGTGGAGGAGGCGGTGCAAAAAGCAAGGGCGGTTGCCGCAGGCAAGCAGGGGGAGCTTCACGTTGGTTATGCGCCTTCCCTTGCAGTTGATCTCCTGCCACGCGCGTTGCGGGCTTTCCAGAAGGAGTTTCCGCACGTCAGCGTGCAATTGCATGATTTGTCGAGCCAGCAAATGTTGCGGCGCTTAAGAGACGGAAAACTGGATCTGGCGCTGATGGTGAAAATGTCCGTAATGCCAATGGCAGGGCTGGCCTTCGAGGAGGTTGAACGGCATGCAGTTTGCGTCGCAATGGCGCCGACGCATTCTTTGGCGAAGAAGAGGTTGGTCAGTGTGGCTGATCTTGGGTCCGAACGGCTGATTTGCTTCGCGCTTGCGGAGTATCCTGAATACCACGCATGGATTGCTGATTTGTTCGCGAACTTAAACCAGTCGCCGAGGATAGCCGAGGAGCACGAAGGGGTGACGAGCTTGATTGCCGCTGTGGAGAGCGGGCGTGGAGTGGCCCTCATGTCAGAAAGGTTGAAGTGCATGGCAGGCCCGCGGTTGAAACTTATTCCGTTAAAGCCGGCGCCCCCGCCGCTTGTGATTGGGATTGCGCGTAAGGAAAGGCAAGAGTCGCCGATTATTTCAGCCTTTATATCTGCAACGAAGCTGGAGAATGCCAAGAGTAAGCTCGGGTAGAGGAGGATCCTCAACGATTCCAGAGCAGATCTGAGAAGCAGGCGGCGGAATGGCAGCGGTCAGGTTAGTGAGTTTGAACTCCGTTTGTTTGATGTTCGCATGAGCGATTCAACATGGCTTCAGTGGTACGCATCCTTCCTGGAAAGCCTCTCGGGGCAACAACGTGAAACCTTGCAAGCCTCACCAGCGCTGCAATGGGTGATTGATGCTCAGAGGTTCGACGATGCAGAGAAACTGATTAACCAAATGCTCTTTGGCGTTCCTCCGCGAAGTGGAACGCTGAGTCACCAGCCGCTGCCAGAATTCTATGAGTGCGATGAGTCAATTTCTCCAAAGAACGCAGGAACCTTAGCCGCGGAGGCGGGTTCAGATTAAACCGGGAGCATGAGCTAGTTCGGAAGCGCAGAGTCTTGATCTGAACGTATTATTCAGCGTGTAACCGGAAGAACGCACCGATGGCGGAGGTGCGGGGAACTGCGAGGGAGTTGGTGCCGGTGGAGAGTTTGGATCCGACCAAGGTCCAATCGATCAGATTTGTGGAGGATTGGATGTGGACCGGCTTCTGCATCGGAGCAGTGAAGCGGAGGAGCATTTGGGAATCGGAGATAATCTCGGGGGGGAGGAATCGAAGGGCAAGGGGCGGTTGTTCACTTGCCAGGCCGATCCGAACGGTGGCGGTGTTGCCATACCGTTTTCCGTCCCACGGGCGGTAGGTGAACGAGTCGGAGCCCGTGAAGCCAGAGTTCGCACGGTAGGTGAATTGCGAGCCGACGATGCTCAGCGTGCCGCTCGATGGGCCTCGCAGGATCACGCAGCGAATCGGGTCATTCTCCGGGTCGTCGATGTCGAGCGCGGCGCTCACGGTCCCTCCAGGGAGCACTGCGGTGGCCTGGTCAGCGGCTTCGGGCGGGAGGTTCGTTGAGAGGACCATGAAGTAAACTTCACCAGGCGCGGCGTTGGTGAACTGCGCGTCTTTAACCATGAAGGCCAGCCGGTCAGGCCCGAGGTAACCTGGCTCCGGGGTGTACACGAGATGCGGTGGCGTGCCGGTGATTTGGCCGTGGGTAGGCAGGGTGAGGATGGTGAACTCGAGCGGGTCGGCTTCCTGATCAAAGGACGGTAGTGTAAACGATGCGTTCGTGTTCATCTTCAGCGAAATCTGCGTGAAGAGCGCAACGGGGGCGGTGTTGCCGTCTTTGATGATGACTTCGACTTCGCCTGCCGCGTGCCCGCCGTTGGGGTCTGAGGCCTGGTAGGTAAACTTGTTGGTGCCGAGGAAGCCAGCGTTAGGAGTAAAGGTGAGTTGCGGCGGCTGGCCGGACACAACGCCGTCTTCGGGCTGTGAGAGCAATGAAAACGTGAGAGTGTCGCCGTCTTCATCCGTCGCTGAGAGGGTAATTTGAAGCGGTTGGTTCGAACGACCGCTGGCGAGAACCCGATTGGCTTTGGGAGGATTGTTCTCTGCGAGGATTTCGATAGTGACCACCGCGGGCGAGCTTACAGCTTTTCCATCAGTGGCGACGTAGGTGAACGAATCAGACCCTGCGAAGCCTTTAAGAGGGTAGTAATCTGCGACGGAAGGCTGCTTCCAAAGATCACCGTGCTCAGGCGCTTTTGTGACATGATACTTGAGGGAATCGCCTTCGGGGTCTCGGCCGGGGAATTCCATAAAGAGGCGCGAGTTCCTCCGCACGCGCAGGGTTTGGTTAGTGAGTATGGGGGCGTCGTTAATGGCGCGAACGCTGATGCTGACAGTTGCTTCGCTGCTGAGGCCGTGGTCGTCAGCGAGTGTGTAGGCGAATTGATCGGCGCCATGATAGTCCTTCGCAGGCGTGTAGATGACGTGGCCGTCTGAAATGGCAATAGAGCCGTGCTTCGGCTGAGTGGCTGTGACGAACGCGAGGGGATCGCCTTCTGGATCCCGGTCGTTGGCAAGGGGATCAATCGTGACGCTGGTATCTTCATCCGTTACAATCTGGTCAGCGAAGGGAGTGGGCGGATCATTGATACCGGTGAGTTGGACAGAAGCGCGGCCGAAGGCAGTGAAGCCAAGCGAGTCACGCACGACGATGAGAAACTCGTCTGTGCCTGCGAAGTCTTTAGTAGGCTGGTAGGTCCACGAGCCAGGAGCGGCTGCCGCCAGGGCGCCGTGTTGCGGTTGGCCAAGATGAGCGACCTGGAGATGAGGCGCAAGTTCCAGCGTGAACGTGACAGCCTGATCCTCCACACCAGCGAGAGAAATCGTGGGGGCCTGGAGGATATTGCCAATGGCAGCAACGGAGTAGGAGACCCGCGTTGTGGCTTTAGCTCCATGTGAATCTTGCACGGTGATCTCCACCTGATCGTTGCCGATCCAACCTTCCGGCGGCCTCACCTGGAGCCGGTTGTTCGCGTCGATTTCAATCTGAAGGATCGAGGAGGTGACGGTCCAGCGGAGTGCATCGGCTAAATCAAAGTCATCGCGGACGAACTCGTTGAGCGGCAAAGGAGCGAAAACCGAGCCGGCCAGCACTTTCTGGCCTGGCATGGGGAAAAGCTCGGGAGGCGCGTTGGTGCGGACGCGCTTTGGTAATGCGGCGGTGTGTTGCGCGTTTTGATGAAGCATGGGCCATGGCGCAGTCGTGAAAGGAGTGTCGATCTCCCAGGCGTAAATGGAGCTGCGATCCTTTTTCCGAGGCTTGTAGCCGAAGGGACCGTAGGTGCGGTCCACGATCGATGCGAGGACAATGTCGAGCTTGCCATTCCCATCAAGGTCCGTGAGCACCGGCGGGGCGGATTTATGCCATGGATGACCGGTGCTCTCAAAAGCAATGACGGCGAGCGGACCAGGGCTGAGATCGATCGGCGCCCCAGCAGCGGTCCAGGCCTGAATGCCGCCGAGTTCAGTTGGGTTATTATTGACGATGGCGTTCAGCCAGTAGCCCGGCTGGGCAATGACGATATCCGGCTCAGCATCGCCATTCACGTCAGCGATGGAAGGAATGACGTTCCCCGACCCGCTCACAATTAACTCGCGCGGCCAGCCTTCGAGAGAGAAGCCATTGCCTTTGAACACATGCAAGCGACCCCGTGGAAAAGATGCGGCTATGACTTCGGCTGCGCCATCGTTGTTCAGATCTGCCAAGGTTGCGGAGTGCGGGAAATATTCCTGCACCGCCGCAGGCCAGCCGGTGAGCAATTGCCCGTTGCGATCGTACGCGTAGAGACCGCCCGGACCTTTCTCGCGCCCATCGCTCACTTCGCCAGTCCGGCCGATGATCACATCGAGCAAGCCATCACCACTGACATCCGCGAGCGTGGGAGAAGCGGAAATTTGCGGCGTGCTGGTGGTGGACCAACGAGGGAATCCAGGCGTCCGGATATCAAACAGACTGACTTGGCTTCCAGATGTGACGGCGAGAATTTCAAGCTCAGGATCGTCATCCATGTTCCCGACGGCGGGAGTTAGAGGGAGTGAATCACCCGGCTCATTGCGGACTCCAAAGAGCCATTCAAACTGCCGAGAGCCAATGGCGCTATAGATCGCAAGAACGCCAACACCAGTTCCCCCGGTCCAATCTTCCGATTGGGCGATTACTTCCAGCTTTCCGTCGCCGTCCAGGTCAGCAAGCGCTTTCCCCGCTTGCTCGCCCCGAATGCCAATGGGCCAGCCCTCAACAGCTTCTCCGTTTGCATGGAATGCAAAGAGTCGCTGACCACCGCCTGCAACGATCTCCAAAGCGCCGTCGCCATCGAGATCGCCGGCGACAGGCTCGTCGCTGTAAGGAGGATCCAAATCGAGGTCAGCCGTCCAACGAAGAGCCCCCGTCGATTCGAGAACCCACAGCTTTGCCGGAACTTCACCGTCCACGCCCGCATTCACAAAGAAAATTTCCTTGGGTCCATCGCCGTCGAGGTCAATGACCTTCAAGCTGCGCCATTCGGCTTGAGGAACGATTTGTTGCGGCACATAGACGGGAAAGTTCGTTCGCATGTTTCCCGCTAAATGAACCATGTGGACCAACTCTTCGTTCATGACTCCGTTGGTTGAAGTGGCGTGCAAGCGCAAGGTGTAGAAATGGCCTGGCGGGAGTGCAGAGGTATCCCACTCAGCGAGTGTGCCGGCGGATTGTGGGGTGAGTCTCAAACCATTGGTTTGCCAGGAGCCGGGTTGAAGCCCGGCAGACCAGGCGAGTTCATACGTGCGCCCTTGGCCGAGAACCCGCCCTGCAATCTGAATTTTGTCACCCGAACGCAGAACATCAGCAGCCATCGGACTGGTGATGCGCACGTTCCCGATGGTGACACGGCGCGACACGGTGGCGTGCTGCCCCAGGCTATTACGAACCCGGAGGCGAATGACGTGCTCGCCTTCGGCAAAGGCGCGGGTGTCGAAGTTTGCGAGAATGACACTGTTTGTGAGCGGCTGGGAGGCAGAGGCAAGGGCAGTCCAGTTGGCGGGCTTCGCGCCCTGGCCAATCTCCAGTGCATAGCTGGCGAAGTCGTTACCGAAGGCAGAGCCGGTGATGGAAACGACGCCAAAAAGCTCAGGAGGCAGTGAGAGCGCAGCGGTGGGGAGAGGCTGCTCGATCCCGAGCGCGCGGCCTGCATTGATTCGCCCGACACCAAGCGGTTGTGTTGTTTCTATTTCATCGCATGTGTTGAGGATAATCCCTTCGACGTCGCAGGCGGTGAAGTTCGGATGCGCTGAGAGAATGAGCGCTGCGAGGCCGCTAACGTGAGGAGCGGCCATGGAAGTGCCGCCCTGGTAGCCATACCCCGAGTCTGGAAGAGTTGAATAAATGGAAGCGCCAGGAGCGGAGACATCGAGCGTCTCACCGAAATTCGTGAACGGCGCGCGCGCATCTTCTTCGGTGGTGGCGCCTACGGATATAACGCCATCAAAAGCGGCGGGGTAGAACGGCGCAGCGGAGCGGTCATTGCCGGCAGCTCCGATGAAAATCACGCCTTTATCAACGGCGTTGCGGACGGCATCGCGGAGGGCACGGCTGCTTTCTTTGAGGCCCCAACTCGCGTTGATGATCCGGGCGCCATTGGCGACCGCATAGTCGATGGCCTGAATGCCCGCGTAGACGTTGCCGCTTCCCGTTTCATCAAAGGCTTTAAGGGCCATCATGCGCACGTCCCAGCAAACGCCGACGACGCCGATGGAGTTGTTGCCGACGGCGCCGACGGTGCCCGCGACGTGAGTCCCATGGCCATGGTCGTCAAACCCGTCACTATCATGGCTGACGAAATCAAAGCCGTTCACATCGTCAATGAACCCATTGCGATCGTCATCGATGCCGTTGGCGGGAACTTCCCTCGAATTGTTCCAAATGTTCGGGGCAAGGTCGGGGTGCAGGAAATCGATGCCTGTATCAATGATGGCGACCAGGACGTTGCTCGATCCAGTGGTGCGAGCCCAGGCCTGGGCGATGTGAATGTCGGCTCCGGGTCGGTTGGCGTTTTCGAAGCCCCAGAGACGGCCATAATCGAAGTCGTTCGGACGCGGGCGGGAGGGGGTGGCGTTGGCTAGCTCGATACGGAAGTTAGGTTCGGCGTACAGCACTTCCGGGGAGCGTGAGAGCTGCTCCGCGGCTGCGGAAGCGTCTTTGCCGGGAGGAACGTCGAGCAACGCTGGCGCGGAGGTCGAAAGGGCATTGAGAGCCTGGATAGAGGCGCGGCCTTGGGGGCGGTGGAACGAGAGGCCGTGCCGTTGGGCGACCAAGTTTTTCCGAGCAGCCGGGGTGTTGTCTTTGAAGCGGACAATGACCTGCTTCACTTCGGGACGCGATGGGGCAGCTTGCTGGGCGTTGCCCGCTCGTGCCTGGATTAAGAGCAGGGCGACAGCGGCTATTAGGCGGATCAGGTTGTAAGGGGCGGTATTTGGCAAAATGACCCTCAGCGGGAGGGTAATTTAGCAGCAAGTATGCCGCTCTCAAGAAATTCAGCGCGGGTTAGGGCAAACGCGGAGGAAGCAGAGGCAGGCAGAGGGCGCAGAGGAGGGGAAGGACCTGGCCGGCAGGTTAAGTTGTTTTGCGCCGGGCTCGCAAGAGAGCGAGGGCCGTGAGGCCGAAGCAGGACCAACCGAAGACGTCCCCGTGGCGAGCGTAGAAGGTCGGGGTGCGGCTGGCGCCTTCCGGGAGCAAGGGAACCTCCACGATTTTGTAGCCCTTGCCGTAGATGTCCCTGCTGTCGGGATAGTAGATGTTGTAAAGTCGGCCACTGGTATCGACCCAGCAGGTGAGCCCGTTATTAGAGCAGCGGACTAACGGGAGGCCATTCTCGACCGCTCGGAAGACGGAGTTGGCGCCGTGCTGCCACTGGGCCGCGCTTTCGCCGAACCAACCGTTGTTGGTGAGATTCAGGAGAAGATCGAGGTCACCATCGAAGTATTCCCGGGCGAGGTGCGGGAAAACGTCTTCAAAGCAGATCAGCACGGACACCCGCGTTTTGAGGTCGGCCAGGTTGAAAGGATTGGGCGCGTCGCCGGGAAGGAACCCGGCATCCCCTATGGGAGTGAGATACTTTAAAAATGGCAGATACTTTAGAAACGGAACGTACTCGCCAAACATGACGAGGCGTCGTTTTCGGTAGGAGCCGATCACGTTGCCTTGGGGATCAAGGGCGAAGCTGCTGTTGTAGAAATTGTAGTCGCGGTAAGTCTGAGGGGACTCAACCTTTGGCGAAGCATCATCCGCGCCCAGGATCATGTGAACGCGATGCTCGCGCACGAGTTCCTGCAGGGTTTGCGCGGTGGAGATGTCGTAACGGAACAACTCGGGCACCGCCGCTTCGGGCCATACGAGGAGGTCGGGTTTTTGCGTGAGCGCCTCGCGCGAGAGGGCGATGAGTTGTTGGAACCGGACGGCATTTTGCGAGCGGTCCCAAATTAACGTTTGAGGAATGCTCGGTTGAACGAGCGCAATTTTAAGCGTGCGCGAGGATGGCTCCGGGGCTGTGGCTTTGCGGAAGCCGATAATGAACACGAGAATCACAGTCAGCAAAGGAGGCGCGAGGTCGAAGAGGCGCGGGAAAGGCGAGAGAATCACGTCGCGGGACCGAGGGCTTTTCGAATGGGCGTAAGCGGCAGCGCAGACGCAGAGGAGGCTCACTGCGAACCAGACGAGCAGGAAGCTAACGCCGTAAACGGCAGTGACGCTGCTGATCTGGATGAGCGGGATGTTGCGGTATTGCGAAGCTCCCAGCAGGTTCCACGGAAAGCCGGTGAACATTCGCGCCACGATCATCTCCCAGCCAACCCAGGCGCAGGCGCAGAGGAAGGCCCATAGAAGTCGGCGAGGCGCGGGAGTGGCCCCCAGGCGGTGCAGGAACTCCGAGGGAGAAAGAAAGACATCCGGGGCGTTATTTTGGATCTTCCGCAGGAGCATGCCGCAGGCAACCGTCCAGAGCGCGGGATAAACCGCCAGGTAAAGGCTAATGGCAATCCAACCGGCAATTGCCCCGGGCAGATGAGGGATAAAAAGGAGCCAATAAAGCGAGGTTAAGTAATGGGCGAGTCCCGCGACGTAGCCCAGTTGAAAGCGGCCAAGGTGAAAAGGCTTTTTCCAACATGGGCCTGCGGGAGTGAGTGGCTTTTGCGGGGCCACTAAAGACGCGAGCAGGATGAGTGCGGGGGCGATCCAGGCCGCCACCTGCAAGTTCCACTTGGGGAAGGAAACTGCCCAGAGCACGCCGGAGACAATGGCGAGAAGCCATGGGAAGAATCGTTGCAAAGGTGAGCGAGCTTCAGACATGCCGAGCGAGTCCGACGGCCAGGCTCCAACTAAGGATTGCCAGGCCTATGAACGTGATGAGCGCCATTGCGTTCAGCCATTTAGGCGGCGCTTTGTCGTGAGAGATGAAGCTGAGCACCCCCCCAATCAATGCCCCCGCGACGAATCCGCCGAGATGCGCGAGCACGTCGCTTGTTGGGTCAACGCCAAACATCAGGAATATGGCGGCGCCCGCAAGAATGGCTTTTAAGGCGAGCCGAGTAGCGCGGGGATGTTGGCGCCAGAACGCCAGGTAGTGCAGCGTCACCAGCCCAAGAGCGCCCATCATCATTCCTGAGGCGCCGAGACCGCGGTGCGCTTCGTTATAGAACAGGTAACCCAGAATATTGCCGACTGCGCCGGCACTGAAGGCGCCGAGAAGCCCGAGACCTGCCCCGAACCGTGCCATCGCCAAGCCAAGCACGATCACGCCAAAAACGACATTGGAGACAAGATGAGCGATATCGGCGTGCAGGAAGATGGCGGTAAAAACGCGCCACCATTGCCCTTGAGCCACAAGCGCGTTGTTCATCATGCCCAGTGGGCGATGTCGGATCTGGAGGCCAGCGCGTGCATAAACGCGAGAACGAAACAAATGATGAGGCTGCCAAAATGGAAATCGAGCCCCGGCCAGGGAAGATGTTGCTGCCAATTCCAACCCCGGTTCTCCAGGCGGTAGAGGCGGATGGCTTCCATCGCGCGCTCATAATCGGTTGGCTCAACAGCTAACGCCCAACCGCTCTGCGGATCGTGGAGAATTGTGGTGGGAACATCCTGGCTGGCCAGAACCAGGCTCCAATCCATGGCCTGGCGCCGCGAGTATGCAGGAATGACCGTGCTCTCCATTTCAGATGGACCGCTTACCTCGGCCCGTTGTTCGAATGATGCGAGCAGAAGCGTTTGGGCGCAATCGTGGGGTGGGCCTTAGCAAGGGATGGTTTGCGCGGCGGAGAGGGCAGCGGTAGCGTTTGCATATGTTGGGCTCCGGGGAATCAATGACCAGGAATGAGGCGTTGCTGCGCTGGGTGGAGGAAATGGCTGAGTTATGCCAACCGGACAATGTGCAGTGGCTTGATGGGTCAGAGAGGGAAAAGCAGGAGTTGCTTAAAGTCGCATGCGCCAACGGCACGTTGATCGAGTTGAACCAGGAGAAGCGTCCAGGTTGCTATTATCATCGATCGAATCCCAACGACGTCGCGCGTGTGGAGCAATGCACGTTTATTTGCACGCCCACCAAAGAGGAGGCTGGGCCCACGAACAATTGGGCGGACCCAGCGGAGATGTATCCTAAGCTCTACGGCATGTTCCGGGGCTCGATGCGAGGGCGCACCCTGTATGTGCTGCCGTATTTGATGGGTCCACCAGCTTCGCCGTTGTCAAAAGTCGGCGTGGAGTTGACCGATTCGCTTTACGTGGCCTTGAGCATGCGGGTGATGACGCGGCTGGGCAGGGTGGCCTTGGACCACTTGGGTGAGGACGCCGACTTCAATCGCGGCTTGCACAGCATGTTGGATGTGAATCCCGAGCGGCGCTACATCTGCCACTTTCCTCAGGACAACACGATTCTCTCTGTGGGTTCGGCCTACGGCGGGAATGCGTTGCTCGCTAAGAAGTGTTTCGCGTC
>Ga0196963_10001332_pt1 | contig 17111 bp, 12 predicted proteins | sample S1_5metaG_FD_148600 | JGI IMG/M metagenome (GOLD analysis project Ga0196963, IMG submission 148600) | Soil microbial communities from Anza Borrego desert, Southern California, United States - S1_5 | ecosystem: Environmental > Terrestrial > Soil > Desert | place: USA: California | collected... | reverse complement strand
TCGACCGCGCTCCGACGGACGAGTGGGCCGGCGTCGGAAAGGAGGGTCTTGGCGGTGGACCGTGCGACGGCCGACCAGTCGCCGGCGCGCTCGCCGAGCATGCGGACGGCGTGCGTGCGGACGAGAGGGTCGGGATCCGCGGCCGCAATAAGGATCTGCCGCTCGGTTGCTTCCCCGAGGCGCTCCAGCACCCACAGCGCGCCCGCTCGGGCCCGAGCGCTGGCGGAGGCGAGTTGCTTGCGGACCGGTTCGACGGCCTCCTTACCGACCCGGTCGACCAGTTCGTCGGCCGCGAGCTTGCGCGTGATCAGGCTGGGGTGGTCGAGGCACTCGGCGAGTTGGCCGGCGGTCGCCTTCGACAAATCGCTCGGCCAGGCGCGGCGGGCATCCGCGTTCACGGGGGGCGGCACGATCCGCCAGATCCGCCCGCGCTCGCGGTCGCGTCCCGGGTGCGTCAGCGGCACCTCGTAGTGCCCGATGATGCGGTTGTAGAAGTCGGCCACGTACAGCGACCCGTCCGGCGACAGTGCGAACGCGACCGGGCGGAACCACGGGTCGGCGCTCTCGACGAAATCCGGCTTTTCGACCAGCGTCGGCGTCGAGCCCTTCCAGTCGATCGCATCGCGGTTCACCCGGCTCGTGACCGGGTTCCCGCAGATCAGGTTGCCGCGGAACTCCGCGGGCCAGCGGTCGTCCTCCAAGCTCACGACGCCCGCGATCCCCGTCGAGCCGTGCAGGTGGCCCATGATCTTCGGGTAGAAGCCGATCCCGTCGTGCGGCCGGCCGAAATGCTCGAACCACGCGCCCCGGATCACCTGCTGGATCGGCTTGGTGTGGCAGTCGGCGACGAACAGGTTGCCGAGCGGGTCGAACGCCAGCCCGAACGGGTTCACCGGGCCGCGCGTCAGCAGCTCGACGCGCGAGCCGTCGAGCGCCATGCGGTAGACGTGGCCCGACTTCATCTCGATCGCGTGGCCGTCCTTGCCGGCGATCTTCGACTGGTTGTTGAACCCGTGGGTCGCGTACAGCCACCCGTCGAACCCCAGGGTGAACGAGTTGGTCATCCCGTGCGTGTCGCGGGACGTGTCGAACGGGCCGTAGAGCACGTCGCGCTTGTCGGCGACGCCGTCGCCGTCGGTGTCGCGAAAGTGGTAGATGTTGGGGATGGAGAAGGCGATCGCGCCGTCCTTGTACGGGTAGACGCCGGCCGGAATGTTCAGGCCGTCGGCGAAGGTCGTCACCTTGGTCGCCCGGCCGGTCGCGGGGTCGATCTCCATCACCTTGATCGCGTCGCGAGGCTTGCCCGGAGCGTCCGCCTTCACCGCCCACGGGTATTCGATCGACGACGTCACCCACAGCCGCCCCTTGGCGTCGACGGCGATGTTGATCGGCTTGTGGAGGTCCGGCTCGTGCGCGACGAGTTGGATCGTGAACCCCTCGGGCAGCTTGAACGTCTTGAGCTGCTGCTCGGCCGTCAGCGGCTCGGTCGTGCGCACGGCCTCGGCGAACGGGTTCTTCGCGGGCTGGGCGAAGGCGGGGAGGGCGAGGAGGCAAAGGGCGAGGGCGCGGGAACTGAGCGACGCGATCGGCACGCGGGGCCTCCTGTTCGGTGTCGGGGAAGTGAGGACGTGAAAGGATACGGAGCGTTGCGCAGGGCGTTGATTCCAGTCCCTCTCGAACCAAGTCAGACACCCAATCGCGCCACGAAGTGCAGCCCCCGCCCGAACAACCAACTCGCCGGCCACGGGTACAGCCCCAATCGCTTTTCCCAGTGCTCGACCTTGAGCCCCTGTCGGGCGAACAGCGCGTCCCACTCCGCCTTGCTCAGATAGTTGTACGGCAGCGCCACCCCGTACCGCGCGTTGCCGACGCGGTCCATGAACCGCAGCGTCGGCCCGGCGAGCAGGCCGTTGCGCGTGTGGTCCTTGATCACGACGCAGTTCCGGGACAGCCGCTTGGCCTCGGCGACGAGCACGTTCGCGTCGTCCGTGTGGTGCAGCACGTCGACGAACAACGTCGCATCGTACGACTTGTCCGGCGAGTCGATCGCTTTGCCGTCGAACGGGCGGACGGGGATGTACGTCCCCTCACGCACTAGAACGTCCACGCCCTCGACGGTAACGTCGGGCCGCCGCTCCATCAGGAGCTTGGCGAGCATCCCGTCGCCACAGCCGATGTCGAGTACGCGTGCCCCCTGCGGGAACAGCGGGGCGATGCGGTCGGCGAGCACGCGCACCCGCCGGGTGTGGACGACGCCGCCGTGCACTTTGTCGATCAATCCCATCGTCGCCCGAATGTGACCGGGCGGGGGCGGGGCGTCAAATCCGGGTTCCGAACCGTGACGTCGCAAGCGACCGCCGCGGGCGTCCGATAGAGCAGCATGCGATTCATCCCCCTGCTGATTGCGCTCGTGTCCGTCCCGGCCTTCGCCGCGCTCCCGCCGCAACGGCCGGCCGACCTGAAGAAGACCGCCACGCACGTCGTGACCGGGACGGTGGCGGCCGTGTACACGACCGAGGCGGCGCTCGACCGCCCCGGGATGGTGAACAAGCTGTTCGCCGTCGAGTTCGCGGTCACGGCCGTGGAAAAGGGCGAGGGGCTCGCCGAGGGGAAGGTCGTGTTCGCCAAGTGCTGGAAGCCGGCCAAGCGCCCGACGGGGTTCGCCGGGCCGCAGGGCCAGAACGCGCTCCCGGCCGTGGGCGAGACCGGGCGGCTGTACCTCAAGCTCCAGGCGGACGGCACTTACGCGGTGCTGACGCCCAACGGGTGGGAAATCGCCCGGTAATATCGGGGCGTCCGTTTCGACCTGCGGAGGACGGCGAACGAACGCCCGCCCGCGCGGTAATCTAGAGGCATGAGCTCACTCTCACGACACATCGGGCTGGCGTTGCTGGCAGGCGTTTTCGCATGCGGTGGGATCGCGCTCGCGGCCCCCAAGCCCAAGCCGATCGACCCGGCTGCCGTCGCCCCCGGCGCGCAGAAGTCGATGGCCTCGATCGCCGAGGCGCTGAGCGCCTTCAAGGCCGACGTCGGCCGCTACCCGACGACGACCGAAGGCCTGCGCTCGCTGATCGACAAGCCGTTGCGGAACGACAAGTGGAAGGGGCCGTACCTCAAGCAGCCGCTGCTCCTGACCGACCCGTGGAAGCGGCCGTACGGGTACAAGTTCCCAGGCGCGAGCGACCCGAAGGGGTTCGACCTGTTCTCGCCCGGGCCGGACGGAAGGCCGGACACGGGCGACGAGATCAAGTACGAGCCGGCCGCGAAGTGAGCGCCGACCGGCCGTGGCGCTTAAGTGCCACGGCCCGTTTTGTCACTTCACCGACACGATGTTGCACGACTCCGTGTTCGGGTCGAACACGATCTGCACCTTGCCGACCTCGAGCAGCTTGCGCACCTGCACGACCTTGTCGCCCGCATCGGTCAGGTCAGTCCCGTGCCGCGTGACGTACTCCTCGATCAGCGCCGTCAGCGTGTCGGCCGCCAGCGCGTCCGCGGGCACCACCACCGACTCCTCCTCTGGCGGCTTCTCGTCCGAGTAACCGATATCGGCATCGGGCTCGGTGCGCCGTGGCGGCGCGGACTCGCGCGGGCGCGGGCCGTCGTCGAAGGGGTCGTCTACGATTCGGCGGTCGTCTGACATCGGAACGGCCCTCTCGCGGAATCCGACCCGGGGCGTCGCCTTTGGCTCCGCCTCCGGCGTCAGAAGCGCGAACTCACCCGATGCTGCGGTAAATCGCCAACGGCGTAAACGACACCGCCGGGAACGCCGGGGAATTGGCCACCTTGAACGCCCCGTTCATCAGCAGCGCGAGCTGCTCGAACGTGTCCTCCATCTTGTTCCCCGTCGGCATCGGCTGCGGCTGGGCCGTCAGGTTCGGCACGTTCAGCTGCCCGACCACCGTCCAGTTCGCGTCGATCTCGATCCCGTGCCGCTGGGCGATCGTCGCCGGGCCGTCGACGAAGAAGTCCGGCGCCGCCGACCCGACGAGCACCGCCGCGGCGTGCTGAGCGCTCGGCCGCACCTTCACCCGCACGACGTCGCCGTACACCTGCCGCACGACCTCGTTCAGCTCCTCCATCTTGAACTCCTCGACCTTCGAGATCGCCGCGGAATTCTCGTGCTGGCGGTTCTGCAACTGCTGCTTGCTCATCCGCTTCCCCTCCTCCGAGTTCTTCAGCCCCTCCATTTCGATCTTGCTCATCTTCCGCAACACCGGCGGCAGACCCGTGAGCGCCGTCGCCAGCCAGTCAAAATCGATCAGCCGCACCACGCCCGTCGCCACGACGAACTTGCCGTCGACGAACGCCTCGGGCGTCCACTTGTCGAAGTCATAGCCCCCGTCGATGCGGAGCGGCTCGCGGCCCGTGATAGCGCCTTCGACGGCGGCGAACAACCGCTGGCTCGCGAGCCGCGAGTCGAGGTCATCGGGCGCGTCCGGCTCCAAATCGAGCTGGTCGGCGATCGACGCGAGGCGGTCGACGTCGAGGTACAGGTATTCGCGAAGCGGGGAGGAAGGCATGCGGCCGAAGGTCGCGGAAAATGATTCACGCGTCAACGGGCGAAGGAGAGCCGCGTCCACCGGTGGCTCAACATTCCGATGTTGAGAAGGAGCGCGGCTGACTACCACGCTCAAGAAACGAAGCCGCGTTCGTGCGCCCTCCTTCGACATCGGAATGTTGAGCTACTTGAGCGCCTCAGCGACCTTCGCATTCTCAAACCGCTTCGCGTAATCCGCCGCCGTGTTCCCGAGCTTGTCCTTCACCGCCGGATCCGCGCCGCGCTCCAGAAGCACTTTCGCCAAGTCGGCGTCATCCCCGTGCCGCGCCGCGACGTGCAGCGCCGTCTGGCCGGTCCGCCGATTGACCGCCTTCGCGTCCGCCCCTTTCTCCAACAGGTGCCACACCATGTCCGCCCGCCCCTGCCGTGCCGCCCAGTGCAGCGGCGTCCCGCCGAACCGATTCGTCTCCGCGGCGTTCACGTCCGCCTTCTCCTTGATCAGCAAATCGACGATCCCGCGATGCCCCGCCGCCGCCGCCAGGTGCAGCGGCGTCTCGCCCGTCGGGCCGCGCGTCATCGCGAGTTCGGGCGTGTCCCCGAGCAGCACGGCGACGCCCTGCTCCTCTCCCGCGCGCAGCGCCTGGAGGAAACGCCCCGTCTTGAGCGGCAAATCATCGTACGCGACCGTCGTCCGCTTCCCGCCCTTGCCCTCCAGCAGCGTCACGACCTCCGCGCGCCCGCGGCTCGTCGCGTAATCGAGGGCCGTCCACCCCAAATCGTCCGCCTCGTTCACCGGCACGCCCTTGTCGAGCAGGAACTGCACGACCGCCGGCTGGTCCGCCCACGCCGCCGCATCGTGCAGGGGCGTGACCCCGTCGCGCACGAAATCTCGCGCCCGCGCATCCGCCCCCGCGTCCAGCAGCATCTTCGGAATCTCCAGCGGGTCTGTTGCAAACCGCCGGGGCCGCACGGCCCAGTGGAGCGGCGTCGCGCCCACTGCCCGGGCACTCACCAACTTCGGGTCGTCGGCCAGCCGCTGCCGGACCGTCGGCCCGCGCGCGAACGTGCACGCCGTGAACAGGTCGACGTGCACGCCGTTCTCGATTAGAAACTCGACGACGTTCTCGCACTCCGGGCTCGCCCCCGGGATCAGCGCAGCGCACTGCAACACCGTCAGTCCGGACGCCGGGTCCGCCGCCTCGACGAGGTGCGCGTTATGAGCCAACACGAAATGCACGGCCAACTTGTGCCCCGCGCGGGCGCACGTGTACGGGTCCAGCTGCGCGTCGTGGTCGATCAGATAATGGGCCACGCGCGTCGAGTCGCGCCGCTGCCAGTCGACCAGTTCCGCCGCCGTGCTCAGGATCGGCCGCCGCGTCGCCGGGTCGGTCGCGTTCACCAGGTCCGGGTTCGCCGCGACCATTCCGCGCACCACGTCCAAATCGCCCGCGCGCACCGCCGCGGCGAACAGCGCCGCCTGCGCCGGCTCGACCGGCCGGACGGGAATCCCGATCCGCCTGAACTCCGGCGGGCGCTTCAGGTCCTCGCGCGGCGGCGCATCAGGCACTGCCGCCTGGGTCGTCGACGGCCCGGTCGTGCGGGTCGTCGTCGCCGCCGCCACAACCTTCGAATCCCGACCGTCGCCCGACACCGGCGGCGAATCCACGACGGCCGGCGTCGGCTGAGTGCTCGCCGCGACCGCCACGTCGCGCAGCTTGGCCACCAGCATCACCGCCGCCCCCGCCAGCAGCACCGCCGCCGCCGTCGTGACGCCCGCCGACATCACCCGCGCCCTCTTCAGGTCCGCCGAGATCCCCGCCGCGATCCCGCGCGGCGACGTCCCATCAGCGGCCGGCGCATCCCCCGCGTCCCCCGCCTCCAGCGCCGCCGCCGTGGCGCCGGAAATCGCCGAATCCGCCGCCGGCCGGATCGCGTGCGCCTGCACCGCCGCCACCAGCGCCTCGGCCGACAAATACTGGTTCTCCCCCGCAAGCGCCGTGCGCAGCCGCGCCACCCCGGCCGCACACCGCCGCGCGAGTTCCTGCTGCTCCAGCCCGAGCGTGTCCGCCGCATCGCGTAGCGACAGCCCCGCCAGGTACTTCAGCAGCACCGCCTCGCGCTCCGCCGGCCGCAGCGTCATCATCGCCGGGTCGATCCGCGGCGACAGGTTCGCCCAGTCCGCCGGCCCCGTGTACGCCGGCCCGCCCGCCGGCGCCCCCAGCGCCGGATTCCCCTGCGCCTCCGGCAGCGCCCGCACCGCCGCCGCCGCGTGACACGCCGCCTCGTACACGAACGGCAGCAGCGTCCGCCGCCCCGTCAGCCGCGGCGCCTCCCGCGCCAGCAGCGCGAACGCCGCCCGACACCCCCGGTCGACCAGCACCGGATCCCGCAACTGTCGCAGACACGCCGAGTACACCACGGGCGCGTACGCGTGCACCAGCCGCGCCATCGCGTCGTGCGAGCGGGTATCGACGAATTGTCGAAGGAGGTCGGTGTCGAGCATGGTGCAACGAGTCGTCGGTCGATCAGTATAGTCGCGCGGCGCACTTCGTCTTGCTGCAACCCGCGTCTTCAGACTCGAACAAGCCGGGGCAGAGCGCACGGGCTTCGCCCGAAGCGCCGCCCCGGATTCGCTCGCGTCAACCAAACCGAGACGCGCCTCACGGCACCCTCCACACCATCAACGTCCCCCCCGCGTCCCGCGAGAACACGTGCGACCCGCCTGGTGAGACGCCTACCTGCACGATGGGTTTCGCGTGCCCACTAAATCGCGCCAATTGCTTCCCGCTCGCCACGTCGAACACGTAAACCGCCCCCGGCTCGACGTCACCCGCCCGCCGGTTGAACAAGGCCGCCTTCGACGTCGCCAACGCCACCCGCTTCGAGTCCGGCGAAAACGCGTGACACGCGACCGTCCCCTCGATCGGCCCGGCCAGCGCCCGCACCTCCGCCCCCGTCCCCGCATCCACCAACGCCGCCGACCCGAGCCCCGGCCGCACGCCCACCTTCCGGTCCGCCGTCAACCGCCCCGCCGGTGTGATCGGCCCGGCGTGCGTCGCCGCATTCACCGGCTCGCCCGTCTTCACGTCCCACGCGCCGAACGCATCCGCGCTCGCCGCCCACACGACCGTCGCGTCCGGCGATTGACCGACCACGATCGGCACGAACTTCGTTTTGATCTCGCGCTCGACGCGCATCCCGTCGGCTACCGACGAGTAGACACGGACGACCCCGGGCGCGGCCTCGGGCGTCCGCCCCGCCACCCGCAGCGCGGGCACGAACGGCGCCGGCCCGTGCGCCCGCGTCCGAACGACCGGCCGGCTATCGCCGTCGTGCCCCGCCTCCGCAGCGACCGCGCCCGGCTCCCGCGGCTTCTCACCCGCCGCGCCCGCCGCTGCCGCCGGCGCTACCCCTTGCGCCGTCACCAGGCCGCCCATATCCCCCTCGCACGCCATCGCCGTCACCGGCCCGTCGTGCCCCTTCAACGTCGCCAGCGCCTTCCCCGTCCCCACGTCGTACATGGCCGGGTCGAACGGTGCCCCCGCCGGCGCCACGAACACCGACGACCCGTCCGGGTTAATCGCCGCCGCCCCCACCGCCTTCACGTCCTCGGCGACCCGCCGCAGCGCCTTGCCCGACTTCGCGTCGAACACGCGCACGGCGTGATCCCGCCCGACCACGAGCACACGCCGCCCGTCCGCCGAAAACACCGCGAATCGCGGCGCGTCCCCGAACCGGTTCACCTCCTCGCCCGTCTCGAGCGACCAAAAGTGACACTGCCGCGACTCCTCCCCGACCGTCATCAGCACGCGATTGTCCGGCGAAAACACCGCCGACGCAGATTTGGGTACCGCGACCAGCGGCTTGACCGCGTCCGCCCCCCGTGCGGCGACCGGTAGGATCAACATCAACGTGGCGATAGCGCTGCGGACGGTCATGAAGGCTCCCCGGGTGTGACTCACCCCAGCCTACCCGACGCCCGGATCGGAGGAAATGCGCGCCTCCTCGTGGCATGGGTACGACCTCAAGGCCCTACCCGTGTCGTCACGAGATCCGCGCATCGCACGGGTAAGCCCCTAACGGGGCGTACCCATGCCACCTGCGCTCGTCTCGTGGATCTCAATCGGCGCGGCCTGCCGCACGATGATCGGTTCGAACCCGCGTTGACGAGGAGCGCCACTTCGCCGAACAGGAGGGTGCCCGCCAGCCGGTCGTACCACGTCTGCCCCTGCGGGCCGAACGGAATGACAGCCCCCAGCACCGAGACGGCGAATGCGGCAACCCCGGCCCAGCTCAGCCACCGATACTCGAGCCCGCGCGGGTCGGGCGAACCGACCACTAGCGCGTCGACGAATACCGCAGCAGTTAGGATCGTTAGCGCGACGAGCGGCGTACCGCGCAACAGCCACCGCCGGCGCCTCGCCGCCGCCTGGCCGACGCCGTCGATCGATATCACCCGCAGGCCGAACAGTTGCTTGCCAACGGACTGGCCGAAGACCAGGTCGACCGACAGGAACGCCCGGATGATCAGCACGAGCGCCATGTACGCCGCGGTACCGCGCGATCGGTCTTCGAGGGTCATCGAAACCAGGATTGCTGCCGCAACCGCGACGAACGCCACCAGCAGCGCGTCGACCGCCACCCCGCCGAGCCGAAATCCGATCGGGGCGGGCTGTAGAGGGGGTGCCGGCGCCGGGGCGCGAAGCTGGTGCTCTCGCGAGACGTCCGCCAGCTCACGTAAAGATGTGTCACCCGAATCCACGCGACCATTCTACCCGCCGACGTCCGGCGCGCCGCGGGAATCCGACTCCGCAGCACTCGACGGCGTGGCCATCAACTTCCGAACTGCCCACCCTCCGCCTTCCGAACCGCCTTATACCGCTCCCGCACGATCGGCGTCGCCGTCTTCTCCAAATTCGCCGCCAGCGCCACCGAGTCCAGCACGTACATCACCCGCTGACACTTCACCCACTTCCGCTCGAGCTCGAACGACCTGTCGCCCGCCTTCTCTGCGTCCGCCGTCAGCTTCTCCCACTTCGCGAACGCCGGGTGCCCCTGCACCACCGCCACGATCGCGTCCGCCTCGGTCGTGATCGCCTTCGTCACCGCCGGGTGCCACGCGTTGTTCATCTCCGGCCACCGCGCCAGCACGGCCGACCGCATCTGCCGCCGCAACGTCTCCGCCTCCTTCGTCGCCGCGTCCTTCGTCCGGCCCAGCGCGGCGCGCTCGGCCTCGATCGAGCTCGCCAGCTTCCGCGCCGCCCCCGCCCGGTCGGCCCCGGTCAGCCCGAGCTGCTTCGACAGCCCTTCGAGCACCGCCTTCTGGTCCGCCCCCGCCGTCTCCAACAGCTTGTCGTACGGCGACGACCCGCTCATCAGCCCCGTCGCCTTCGGGTCCTTGCCCCGCCCGAACTGCCGCACCAGCACGTCCGACGTGCACATCGGGATGTCCACCGTCTCGCTCGTCAGCTGCACGTACGCGTGCGCCTCGGCCATCGACGTCTTCCCGTCCCCGTCGTAATCCGGCCGCTCCACCGTCTGCCCGTTCCGCTTCTTCCCCGACAGTGCCGCCCAGAAGTACGTCGAGTACTCGCGGTAGTTGTCCTCGACCGTGTCCGGCGTGCACCCCGCGGCCAGCCGCTCCGGCCACGTCGCGAAGAACCCGCACCGGTTCTGCTCCGCCAATACCGGCCCCGCCGTCGCGTCCTTGAAGATCACGTCCCCGAACCCGCCCGAATGGCACTGCACCATCACCAGCACGACGCTCACCTTCGCCGGCAACTTGTCGAGCAGCCCGGTGAACTCCTTCACCGGCATGCCGCCGTCGTTCCACAGGTCCATCGTCGTGTTCCGCGGCTGCCCGCGCTGCCCGCCCGACCCGTGCCCCGTGAAGTGGACGAACAGCCGGTCCCCGTCCGCCAATCGCCGCCCCGACGTCTCGAACCACTTCGTGATCGCCGCCCGCGTCGACGGCCCGCTCAAATCCTTCAGCTCGTGCGGCCGGTAGCTGTTCCACAAATCCTTCTCGCGCCCGAACAGCCGCGACAACAGCAAATTGACCTTCGGCGGGTCGCCCCCCGGCGGGACGAACTGCAAATCGCGCGTCGCCGGATCGTTCCCGCACGCGAAGAACACGTCGTGCCGCGCGTCTTTGATCGCCAAGTCACTCAGCGTCCGCGTGAAGTAGACGATGTTCCGCTCGAGCGACACCTGGTTGTTCTGCGGCGACCCGCCCCCGCCGATCGTCAGGAAATGGTCCGCCGCAAACGCGGGAACCACGGCGAGCATCGACGCGACCAAGACGGCAATTGTGCGCATAAGCAAGCTCCACCCCGAGCTTACCCGATCCGCGCCGTGGTGTTTACCGCGGTCTCCGCCCGTCGCGCAATGCGCCGCCCGCTACTTGCCCCCAAGGCCCGGCGGCAGTGGAATCCGCACGACGTCGTTGTTCACCGTGACGTACGCCGCGTTCGCCGCCGAATCAACCCAAAGTTGCGCGCTGGTCAGTCGAACCCCGGGCAGTGTCACGACGGGCGTGAAGGCGAACCGCCGCGTGTCGTATCGCCCGATCCGCGTCGCCGACGGGGCGTCGGGGGGACCGTGGTAGTCGTCCGGGTCGCGGTCCGGCAATGCCGCCCAGACCACGCCCGCCTCCGCTCCCGCCACCGTTTGCAGCGGTCGGGCCAGTGGGTGCGACAGCGGCGCGAACTCGCCGTTCACCTGCCGCGCCGACCCGTCCGCCGGGTCGACCAGCCAGTGCCGCGTTACGCTCGTGAAACCCTCGCCCAACTTCGACCCGCGGACGAGAAACTTCCCGTGCGCGCTCACGTACGCCACAGGCTCCGGCGAAAACCCCTCCGGCAAATCGACCGCCTCCGGCCGGCCGTCGGGCAACCTGATCCGCACCACGCGCGCTCCCTCCGTCGCGATGACCCACCGGCCGTCCGCCGACAGCACCGGTTGACCGAAGCTCCGCCCCTCCGGCGTCAAGGGCTGCGGGTCCGCCCCGCGCCGCCAGACCCACAGCCGCGCCCGCTGCCCGTGCGCGGTCGACGCCGCCAGCACGACCCGCCCGTCCGCCGTCGTCGCCGCCCACCGCGGGGCCTCGTCGTGAAGCCGTACCAGACCCGGCGGATAATCCCACAGGCGCTGTCGCTCGTCGTGCGTCCCAAGCCACCCCACCGCCCACCCCGGCGGTGCCTCGACCGGCCCGCCGAGCTTTCCCCCGCTCACGCGCCGCCACGCCGGCGCGTCGTACCCGAGCCCCGCCCACACGCGAAGGTCGCCGCCGCCGTCCGGCTCGGCCCACGCCGCCGTCACGCGCACCGCCGGGTGCGCGAATGCCACCGCCGCCCCCGGGACCGCGTCGAGCATCGCGTACCGCAATCGGGGCTCGCCGGCGCGCCCCAGCCGCGCGAACAGTCGCACCAGCCGGTCGTACGTCGTCAGCGCGCTGTCGCCCGTCCCCGGGTTGTTCATGTTCACGCGCCGCCCGCCCGCCCGCGTCACGTGCACGTACTGGTAGTGATCCCCGTCGATCGTTCCCGTCTCCAGGCGGGCCAAATCGTCCACCCGGCGGTCGGCGACGAACGCCCGCAGCTCGGCCGACTCCGCCGCCGTCAAATCGCGCACGAGCGACCGCCCGTTCTCGAATTCCACCGTCAGGTGATCCGCGCGCCCCGGCCGGACCCGCACGACGATCGCCCCCGGCTCCCCGCTCGCGCGGAGCAGTGCGAACACCTCCGCCGGGCCGTCCGCCGCCAGCACGTCCGCGCGCAGCCGTTCCTCGTCGTCTGCGAACGGGTCGATCGCGCCCTCGCCGAAGTCGATGTCCGTGTCGAACCGGCCCCCGAGCACCCGCGCCCGCCCGGCGTGTCGGGCGAGCAGGATGTGCCGCGCCTCCGGACTGTCATTCGCCGCCAGGTATTGGTCCGCCGCCAGCGCCACGCGCAAGTGGGGCGAGTTGAGCAGCGGCTCGACCGCGGTGAGCGTCAGCGGCGTCCGCGCCAGCCGCGCGGCGACGAGCAGCGCGAGTTGCTGCGGGGCTTCGCCGCGCGTCAGCATCGCGTCGCACGCCGCCGCCTCGCCCAGCAATCCCGCCGCGGTCGCCCCCCTCACCCCACCCTCCGAAACCAGCGCGCGGAGCTCCGCGGCCGCGTCCCGCCGCACCCGCTCGGCCCGCGCGGCGAACGCTTGAACCTCCTGTGCCGTCACCCGCCCCGCGCCCAGCCGCCGCACGAAATCCCGCGACACCTCCGGCACCGCCCAATCACTCACCAGGGCGCGCATCGCGTCCGCCACGCCCGGTTCGGCCGCCCCCAGCGCCTCCGCCCGCGCCAGTACTGCGCCGGCGGCCCGGTGCACCGGGCCGAGGCCCGCTGCCGGCAGGAGCAGCGCGCGGTCGCTCGGCCAAGCCTTTTCGTCCCCCTCGCCCAGCCGCGCCAGGTGCCGGCCCAGGCTCACCGCCGCCGGCAGCGGCCGATCGCTCGCATTGCCGAATATCCCGCCGAAGAACGGGTCTCGCAGGCCGTCCTTCGACCCGGGCGACCGCGCCGCCGCCTCGATCGCCGCCACGACCTCCGCCTCCGTCAACTCGCCCGACACGACCAGCGCCCGCGCGAACTGCCGGCGGATCCGCTCGCCCGTCTCCATTTCGAACGCCGCCCGTGCGGCCTTCGCCACCCCCGCCCCGCGCGCCCGCTGGCGCACCAGAGCCGCCGCGACGTCGCCCCGCAGTTCGCCCACCTCGGTCGTCAGCAGCCGCTCCAGTGCCGGCGCCGTGCCCGCCACTTCGACTTGCCCCAGCGCCTGGATCAGTCGCCCCCGCCCGATCGCGCCGCCCGCCCAGTCCGGGTCCGCCAGCCACGGCAGCAGCGCCCGCACCACGTCCGCCCGCCACGGCTCTCCCTCCCGCGAGCGCCACGGCACCAGGTGCTCGACCGCCGCATCGTGCACGGCCCGGTCCGCGTGCCCCACCAACTTCAGCAGCCGCGGCGCCCAGTAGTCTTCGTCGCGAGCAAACGCGTACCCCAGTGGGTCGTACACCGTGTGGCCGACGCGAATCTCGCGCGCCGTCGGGTCCGCCAGCAGCGACAGCATGAACTCGTCGCGCCCCGGCCACGGCGGGTCCGCCAGTTCCGTGATGGCCAGATATCGCACCGCCGGGTCCGCCTCCCGGTCCGCCGCCCACGTCTTCAACAACTCACGGCTGCGCGCGACGTCGACCGCCTTCGCCGCGACCCCCTGCCGGTACAAGATCGCCAGCACGCCCGCGCGCACGAACGCGTGCGGGCTCACGGCCTGCTCCTTCAGGATCGGCACGGCCGCCCCCGGGTCCAACCGGGCGAGCGCGACGAGCGCCGCGTGCGGCCCCGGCCCCTCCATCGGCTCGGCCGGCGCAGCCCGCGCCGCCGCCACCAGGTCCGCGCGGAAGTGCCGCGAGTTCATCATCAGGAAATGGTGAACGCGCCGCCGCCACGCCCCCGCGTACGCCGGGTCGTCGGCGAGACGGTCGTACACGGCCTTCACCTTGTCGTAGGTGCCTGCCTCATCCGGGAAATACCCCGCCACCGCCGGCAGATCCTCCGGCGCGGCCAGCGCCGCCGCCAAAAGCCGCCGGCGGACCGCGTCCGACGGCTTGACCGCGTCGCCCCCCCACCGCGTCACCGACCAGAACTCGAGCAAATCGTCCGCCGGCGCGTCACCCGGCGGCGGCAGGTTCTCCGGCCGCGACGTCGCCCCCGGGATGACCTGCGCCCGCCAATCCGGTGGCGGCCCCGGCAGCTTCAGCAGGGCCGTGACCAGGTCGTCTTCGGCCGCCGCCCACACCGGCGCGCACAGCGCGACCACCGCCAGGATCCCGCGAATCAAGACGGTTCGTCCGATCATCGTCAGAGCGCACCATCGTAGACCCGAAGGCCCCGCCTCGGGACGCCCGCCGAGAGGTCGCTCGGCGGCGTCGCGGCAACCCCGCAGCCGCCACGGACGCCCCCCAACCTTCTCGTCGTCCCGCGCCCACACCCCTACTTCTTCTTCACCTGCGACAAGTGCAGTTCCTTCGCGTCCGGGTCGAGCTTGTACACGAAGTGCTTCAGGAATGACCCGCCCAGCAGGTCCTCCGCCGCCACCAGCGTCGCCGGCAACACCGCGCACTCGACGTCCTCGATCAGGAACTGCCCGACCTTCACCGACTTGATCATCATCCGCCGCGCGTCGTACAGCCGCCCGTCCGCTAGCTGCATCCGGATCAGTGGGTCCGCCGGCCCGGGAACCAGCCCGATCTCCTTCGCCGACGCCGCCGTCAGCGCGATCGAGCTCGCACCGCTGTCCAGGATCATCGACCGCGTCACCTTCCCGTTCAGCGTCACGTCGACGTGCGGCGTGTTCGCCTCGTACGTCACCCGCACGATCGCCGAGTTCACGTCGCCCCGCTGCCGCTTGATCAGCGCCACGTTCTGCGTCAGGTCCGCCGACGGCCCGAGCTTGTTCTTCGGCTTGGCCTTGTCGTTGATCACGATCAGCGCCTTGGTGACCTCGTCGTCCTTCGCCAGCGCCTCGTACGCCTTCGTCGCCGCCTCCATCTTGTCCGACAGCTCGACCAGCGCCGTGATGTACGTCTCGCGCGACGCGTTGAACTTGCCCATCTCCCCCTCGCGCTCCTTCACGAACTCCTCACCCTCCTTGATCTTCGACGCCAGCGCGTTCACCTCCGCCACCGCCTTGTTGTGCTGGAACGCGTCGGCAATCCCCTTCGACAGTTTGTCGTTCAGCGCCCGGTACTGGTACTCCCACTGCGCGACCGCCGACTTCGCCTGCTTGATCTTCGCCTCGGTCTCCACCCGCTTCTTCGTGTCCGCGTCGAACGCGAGCTTCGCCAGCCGGAACTTCCGAAGGTCGTCGGCCATCGCCGCGTCCTCCTTGGTCAGCCACAGCGCCCCCTGCTTGACCAACCCCTTGGCCGCCATCACGTCCTCGGGCTTGGCCGGCGCGGCCGCAGCCGCCGCACCACCCACGGCCGGCTTTTCCTCCGCCCAAACCGGCGTCGCCCCGATCACCGCCAGCGCCACTACCCACCGGCGCGCGACCGACCCGACCGACGACTTCATCCCAAAGCGGCTCATGACGCCTCCTTCGACCTGAATTGTTTCCGTGCTCGATCCACAGCGTGCCCGTTCCCCTCGGGCCGCACCGTCCCAATTGCCCGACCAACGCGAGTTCGACGACCCGAAGTGTAACCGGTCAATATTCCCCGGGTCAAAATAATTGCGCCGGGCGGGCAGGGACACGCACGCTCGAAAGCCCACGGAACTTGTTCCGTGGGTTTCACGTTGCCCCCCCCCACCCGCTCACCGCTGGTACAGCGGAATGTAGTGGTACGGCATCGACAGGATCGTCGTGTACACCGCCGTCGCGTACACCGGGCCCACGCCCTGCCCGTCGAACGGGTCCCAGTACGTCATGTCCCCCTCGCGCTTGAGCTTCGCGCCCGCCTTGTCGATCAGCTGCTCCTTCATCTTCGCGTACCACTGCCGCCACGTCTCCCCGCCGATCATGTACATCGCCGGGGCCGCGTAGAAGTTCCCGTACGTGAACCACTCGCCCGACGGGTTCAGCTTCAGGTCCAGCAAGTACTTCGCCCCCGTCGCCACTTCCTTGTCGTCGTACTTCCCGCACACCTGCAGCGAGTAGATCGCCGCCGCCGTCCGCGCGAACCCCGGCGGGTTCCCGCGCGGCTGGTACGTGAAGCCCCCGCTCTTGGGCTCGTAGCACAGCTTCACGAACGACACCCCCTTGTCGATCGTCGACTGCGGCACCTCGATCCCCGAGTTCAGCGCCGCCCGGCACGCCACCAGCTGCAGCACCGTCACCGAAATGTCCCCGTCCACGATCGCCGGCCGATACCGCCACCCGCCCTGATTGTTCTGGCAATTCACGATCAGCTTGATCGCTGCCTCCAGCTTCACCTTCAGCTTCGGGTCCCGCGTCTGGCCGTACAGCTCGGCCAGCGCGATCGCCGCGATGCCGTGGTTGTACATGTTCGACTCGCCCCCGTTCGTGATGTACCCGTCCGACCGGACGCACGACATCAGGTAGTTCATCCCCTTGGTCACCTGCTTGCCGTATTCCCCCTCGCCCGGCAGGTGCCCGGCCGCCATCATCGCCATCAGCGTGTACCCGGTCATCGCCACCGGGTGCGAGTTGTCCCGCCCCGTCGTCCACGACCCGTTCGGCTGCTGCTTGGCCGCCAGCCACTTCACCGCCCCCTTGATCAGCGCCTCGGTCCGGTCGTCGACGACCACGTCGTCCTTGGCGACCTCCCCCGTCCGCGCCGGCGGCGCAGCCCGAACGACCGGCGCGAAAACCGCGCCCAGGACCAACAGACAGGGAATCCACGTCGTGTGCTTCATGAGGGTCACCGATGATATACGATTCCGCCCCCCGAGCGTTGCCACGTTCCCCAAAACCCCCGGCGTGCTCACTTCAGTGAGGCACGACTCGTCGCCCCGTCATCACGGCAACCGCTTCACCTTCACCCCCGACACCACCCAATCGGCGGCGACAGCGCCCACCGCCAGCGACCCCGCCTTCGTCGTCGCCGTCGCCCAAACCC